>Ga0208355_1001069_pt1 | contig 12314 bp, 11 predicted proteins | sample NGESurdeep072012_6_FD_184458 | JGI IMG/M metagenome (GOLD analysis project Ga0208355, IMG submission 184458) | Arctic peat soil microbial communities from Barrow, Alaska - NGEE Surface sample 210-3 deep-072012 (SPAdes) | ecosystem: Environmental > Terrestrial > Soil > Wetlands > Peat ... | reverse complement strand
GAAGGCAAAATCGCTCTCGGCCTTCAGTCTCAAACCTCAGTCCGACAGGCTGCTAGCCGGGCGCAACAATGCCGGAACTCAGTGAAACTTTCGACCATCCGCAAATCCGACGAGCCCGCCATCAAGACAGGGGGGCACTGCAGCAAACCCTATGAGTGCAGCTTCTTGAGCTATTGCAAGGGTAAGGAGCCGCAGGCCAAGTATCCGATAGAGTGGCTACCGCGGATTCAGACCAAGGCTCTCAAGGCGCACGTTGTCGATGATGCCATCACCGATCTGCGAGATGTGTCTGACGAGTTGCTCAACGAGCGCCAAGGGCGCGTGAAAACTCATACTCTGTCCGGAAAGGCCTTCTTCGATCGGGTGGGCGCAGCTGCCGACCTCGCCGCTCATAAATTGCCGGCATATTTCATCGATTTCGAGACCATTAACTTCGCGGTCCCAATCTGGAAAGGAACAAGACCTTATCAGCAGGTCCCATTTCAGTTCAGCGTTCACCGCTTAGCTAAGACCGGCAAATTGGATCATTTTTCGTTTCTTGATCTATCCGGCAATGACCCCTCGAAGCGGTTCGCGTCGGAGCTGATCGCAGCATGTGGAAAGCGCGGCCCCGTCTTTGTCTACAACGCGAGTTTCGAAACAGCAAGAATCGGAGAACTGGTAAAAGCGCTATCCTCGACTTAAGAAAGATCTACTAGACTAGCAATCAACGCACGCATCGTCGATTTGCTTACGGTCGCGGAACAACGCTTCTACCATCCTGACCAACGGGGAAGTTGGAGTATCAAAGCACTGCTGCCTGCTGTTGCGCCGGACCTACGATATGATGCTCTCGATGGCGTGAAAGATGGAAGCATGGCGATGAACGCGTATTTGGAAGCGATCTCAGCGACTATCTCATTGCCGCGCAGAGAGCTTCTTCGACGCAATTTACTCGCCTATTGCGAGCTTGATACTTACGCGATGGTGACAATCTGGAGATTTTTCACGCCGTGATTCGCCAAGGGGGCGCGATCAAATTACTCGAACTACGAGCAAAAAAGGGGCGTCAGATGAAGGGTTCAGAAGCGATATTAAATCTAAAGAGAAAATTTCGGGTCAAAACAGACTCATCTTTGGCAGAGCGCTTGGGCATGTCATTTCCGTCAGTTCAAGTCTGGAAAAAACGTCCGAAAGTTACAGCGCGTCAGCTTGCGGAGCTAGTGGATCGCGCTTGTCGCGCCGGCGCGAGAACTTCCCAAGCTACAGCGTTGCGGCCCTTGGTAGAGTTTTTTCGCATCGAAAAGCAAAAGACATCGCACGGTGTTATGTATCGCGTATTTGAGGAGGGATCTCATCCATACAAAAAAGGATTAAAGGAGGAGCTCGATTGCCATCACGGCGTTTACTTGTTCTTCGATAGTCGAGGCCAAGCAATTTACACGGGGAAGGCACGTCGCCAGACCCTTTGGACGGAGATCAATACCGTTTTCAATCGGGATCGGGGTGATCTGCAAAAGATCAAGCGAGTCAATCACCCAACTAGTAGGGTGGGCTACAAAACGGGAAGTGAGAAAACGAGACAAATTGTCGATAGCAGTGTCCCACTCCATGAAATAGCCGCTTATTTTAGCGCGTATTATGTAAGCGACGGAATGATAAATGACCTTGAGGCTCTTCTAGTGCGGAGTTTTGCAAACGATATTCTGAACAAGAAGATGGAAAGCTTTGGGCAAGCAAAAAGCAAACGGTAATGAAGGTCTTGGACTCGCGTGGAAGACCGCGACCATTGCAGTGCAACGCTCTTCCGTTTGAAAAGCCATTCGATATCAACGATAATAGAAGCTGAAACCCGCTTTTATTCTGTCAAATTCGAACATCGGCGCAATGACGGCGCAGGGAGATGTGACGCGTGCGGTTCAGAGTCATAGATATCGAAACAACTGGCCTCGCACCTCCCGCAGAGATCATCGAGATCGGCCGTGTTGACGTTGTGATCGACGGCGGCAACATTCTCATCGAGCAACCGCTTTCTCGGCTTTACCGACCGCTAAACGGAATTCCCCCTGAGACTATGGCGGTGCATCATATTACGGAGGCCGACTTCCTTGCCGATACGCCTGTTTGCACTGACGAGCTCATGATTTCCGCTGTTCGAGGAAATCCTGCACCAGATGCCCTCGTCGCTCATAATTGCGAATTCGAACAGCGGTTCATATCTGGACACATTTCGGAACCGTTGCCTTGGATTTGCACGCATAAAATAGCGTTGCGGATCTGGCCAGATGCACCTCGCCATTCAAATCAAGTTTTGCGCTATTGGCGGCGCTTAACGTTAGACCCTGCGCTTGCAATGCCTCCTCATCGTGCGGGACCTGATGCATGGGTCACGGCTCATCTCTTCGCAGAGATGGCGCAGGTTACGCCGGTTTCAGAGATGATGGAATGGACTCTCAAGCCGAAGCAGCTCCCGACAATAACGTTCGGAAAACATCGAGGGTCACAATGGCCCGAAATTCCGGCCGACTATTTACATTGGATGACGCGTCAAAAAGATATGGACGTAGATGCTGTTTACTGCGCTAACGAGGAATTAGCGCGGCGTGCACGACCTTAGCCGCGATAAGTGATTTGATTTGCTTAGCGGATTAAATCCGCTAATGCCCGTATCCCAGCTAGCAAGACCCGTGTAGCTCGGCAGTCGGCTTCATTGTAATCGAGAATACGTTCCTTCATGGCGGGATCGCGATCACGACACCATCCGGTCAAACCACTCTAGGTTCGCCCCGGCGCATCGCTTCTAGCGTCTGAGCTTCCCGCTCCTCTGCACCCAAGCTAGACAGATCGACGAGGGGCACATTGAGTTTTTCGATGGTATCGCGCTCGTAGAGCGTGCCCCTTTCCCACAGTAGGCGGACGAACGGATTGATTTCATCGCGCGATGCTAGATTGCCGACGCCATCTAGCGCAACGCGCTGCGGACATTGCAATAGGTCGTAAAGTGCAGAAGCGGTTACAAGCATGCCTACCCCGTCAACGTTCGGTTGTCCACAATTATGCAACTTGCGGCGATCCGCTCAACGACCTTTGTTGCGGGGCGGAGCAATCGCGGCGCCAATGCCCGCGTGCGAGATCATGATCTCGAACTCTTGGCATCGCACGCCGGCCGCTTAAGCTTGAGCGCGCAAAAGTTGCATTACAACGGCATATCGCGTTAAATCAACGCGACCTCTAACACAAGGCCAACGAATGAGTGAGCCCGTCGAAAGCGAATTGCTTGCAAACCGACCGCCTGATGTTTTGGCACTGGAGCAAGAAATTCTGGGCAACAATATTCAGGAAGCTCGCAACGCTCTTCGAGAGCTGCTTCTTCAAATGGGCTCACTTGAACGAGGATCAATTGGTGAGGCACTTTCACATTTGTCTCAACAGCCTTTAAAGCATCGAGCAGCAGCTATCGTGCTTTTGCGATGCATCGGGATACAGGGCCTCCTTCCCGAAGCAAACACGGCAAACCAAATCATCAGGTCGACGGTGCAACTGTGTGAAGGCGCAGTCCCAGACATTGTTAATTTTCTAAGGATCGATAGTCGCTCACAAAACATCGATAAATTCATTTCGCTCGCTGCTTGTCATAATAGGGTCGCCGAAATATTAAGCCCGCTGCAAGTGCCTTACGGAGACCTGAGCGCATTGCTCAGCGCCCGAAAGGATATTTTGGGTTGTCTGAATCATAGCATCATAAAGCAGTATGGGTCTCCATTCTTGCTTAAGGAGACCCGCAGCACGATTGAATCCATCATCGGCAAGCTTGGTCGACTTTCTGAGACCACACCATCACTTTTGACCGACATTGAGGATTGTAATCGATCCATTTCGTCAGCGAAAGCAGAAGCATCTGCCACACCTACCTTTCTAAACCATGATTTTTTGTTTCCGTTTCTACTGACCGCCGCAAATGTAGTTTCAGCATTTGTGAATACGCTGCGCGGGAGGTTTGCCACTTCGATTGCGTTTGCGCGAACCACCGGCTCAGAGCTTCAGAAGAGATATCCGCTGCATGAATCGGGTCGGGAATTACAAATCGCAATCCCTTTTCGCAATTCTGGACCTGGACTTGCAACGAACTTAGAGATCTCAGCAACTTCAGCCACTGACGATATTGTTCTTGGTAGCGCATCTATAAATCTCGGAAATGTTCTGCCAGGCGATTTCTCAGTAATTTTAGACGCAATGGTAATCGCGCCAACTAGAAAATTTCAACTGATGTTGCATGTTGAATGGGGAGAGATCGGCAATCCAGTTCGAAAAAATGAAATCTTTGAAATTGAGGTGGTAGCACAGGAAGCAAAAATAGATTGGCAGTCGCTCGAATACAAAACGCCCTACAGCACCGACGTCGCGCGAGGGGACCAATTTGTGGGGCGGCTCGATAAGGTCAAGCTGTTGGCTACCAAGTTGCTCCGAACCCCGATGGAGCCTTTCTATATTACCGGCCAAAAGCGTGTAGGGAAAACGTCACTCGCTTTGGCGGCTATCGAATTTGCGAAAGAGAACGATCAGAATGCTATTCTAGAAAGTCATTATGTTCTTTGGGGCAGCGTGGCACACGCCGACCCCACCGTTTCACTACGGCGCCTTGGCGAAAACATTGAGGTCTTCATTCAAAAATGTCTCCCTATGGAAATCGTCATTCCAAAAGGTGACTATAACGGTTCGCTCGCGGATTTGATTCAAGCAGCTAATTTCGCGTTTCAGGTTTCGCCTACACGAAAATTTGTCGTTGTCCTTGATGAATTCGACGAAATTCATCAGGAGCTTTTCTTACAGGGCAACCTTGCTGAGACTTTTTTTGCAAATCTGCGAGCGCTCTCGCGATGTAAAAATATTTGTATCGTTCTTGTCGGTGGCGAAAACATGCCATTTGTGATGGACAGGCAAGGACAGAAACTTAACAACTTCTCACGCGTTAGCCTTAGCTATTTTTCCAGAACGTCGGAGTGGAGCGATTTCCAGTTGCTTGTAAGGAGCCCGACAGCAAGTATCTTGAATTGGCACGAAGACGCTGTGTCGGAAGTGTTCAATGTTACAAATGGTAATCCTTATTTCGCTAACATAGTTTGCGCAGGCGTCATGCGTTTGGCCGTTTCCGAACGTGACGCCGACATAACCTCGAAGGAGGTGGGAAGAGCAGTTGAATTTGAAATCTCGACATTCGGAGCAAATTCTTTTGCCCACCTTTGGCAAGATGGCGTTCCAAAGCCGACATCAGAGCGGGAACCCGACATTCTTCGGCGAATGAGGGTCCTTGTGGCTGTCGCTCGCTGCTTAAGACACAACCAGAGTTCGAATATTGAGAATATCGCAGCAAACAAAACTTCCGCGAGTCTCACAGAAGGAGAGATACACTCTACGTTGAACGATTTCGTTAGACGAGAAGTTCTTACTGAGAATAATCGGATCTTCGGATTCGGGCTGCCGATATTTCGTCTTTGGTTGGTCGACGTTGGCGTGAGCCAATTATTTGCTGACGCTCTTAATGAAGAGCTCGCAAATGTAATTCTAGCCCAAGAGAACGAAGCCTTGGTCAAATCCGAGGAAGTTGCAGCATTATCCCAGCAATGGACGACCTATCGAGGTAGGCACATCGGGACAGATGAGATTCGAGCTTGGTATCAACAGATTGATAGCGTCCGCGACCAACGAATCCTATTTGAATTGCTTAAGAGGACGAGGGTGTTTAGCGAAGCACACATCCGCGAACGACTCCGGGCCGCGCATTCTATTTTGCGACCGAGTCTACCCGACTCAAGAGTGGCGAGTTCTCTTTCCCTTTTTCGAGGTCTTCGCCTGCCGCATATAGTCGGCAACCCACCGCTCGGTGAGCTTGTCAAGCTCGTCTAGTTGTGCCTGGGAATAGTGTTCCGGTGCGTATTCCATATCGATCCAGTCAATCAAAAACTCCCCGATCTGGTCGCAGGTAAAGTCCGGATACTGTTTCTGGATGCGCTGAACGGATTGCTCGAGATCCAGGCTTTTCGCATCAGGCCAGATGAATTTGCGTTGCTTGGCGTCGAGCTGCACGTCCTCCATCAGAATCGAGAGGACGTCGGCCTGCTCCATGGATTGCACACCCTCAGGCGAGTCCATCCACTCAAAGAGCCCTTCGAGGAAGGGATTATTCACGAAAACACCGTCTTCCGGACGTTCTTTACGCCGCTTGCCCATGAGGCGGGTCCTCATTCAGGTCTGGGCCTTCGAGGCCAATTTCGTCTTCACCACCTGCGCTTGCTCAGGGATATCCGTGTTGCCGTTTTGGGCGGATTTCCTGACTCGGACATGCTGGCGCGCGGTGAATCATCGTATCCCGATCATGAGCATCTTCAAGGTTAACGAATTATGAATCTTTGGCCCCTATTGGATGATCCGACTCAACGTAACCATGGATACGACCATGTTGGATCGGGGACTGTCGCTGTCGCTGTGGGGCTTCTGGTGGAACGCTATCCTGTTGCTGCGCCCGGCATTCTCGCGTCTGCGCACCTTCATGTGGTTCGCCACCATGGTGGCCGGCGTGACGGTGAGGGTGGAATTGCTGGGCGTCACCAGCCTGGTGCGGGCCTTGAATTTGCGGCCCAGCCTCTACACCCAGCTACTCAAAAATCTTCACAGCAGCGCCGTCAAGCTTGATCAGCTTTCGGCCTTGTGGGCACACGCTGTGCTGCGGCTGTTCCCAAGTCCCCTGTGCGTCAATGGCCGGCTGGTCCTGGTCGGGGATGGCATCAAGATCGCCAAACGCGGCAAGAAAATGCCGGCCGTAAAGCTCTTGCATCAGCAATCGGAATCGAACACCAAGCCCGAGTACATCATGGGGCATTCCTTGCAGGCTGTCGGCTTGCTCGTACACGCGGCTCAGAGCGTCTTCTCCGTACCGCTCGCCGCGCGTATCCACGAGGGTCTGGTATGGTCCAATCGTGACAAGCGCACCTTGCTCGACAAAATGCTCGGCTTGCTCGATATCCTGGCCATCACGGATCCCTTTTACTTTGTCGCCGATGCCTACTACGCCGCCGGCAAGATCGTCAGCGGTTTGCTCAAACAAGGCCATCATCTGGTGACCCGGGTTAGGTCCAATGCCGTTGCCTACCTGCCCGCCAAACCGAAGAAAGGCAAGAAGTCACGGGGCCGACCCAAGTGCTATGGCAAGAAAATAAAGGTCAAGTCGCTGCTTTCGGATACCAGATCGATGCAACAGGTTGCCAGTCCGGTTTACGGCGAGCGCAACGTCACTCTTCTCTATCGCGTTTGTGATCTGTTGTGGCGACCAGCAGGCAGGCTCGTCCGCTTTGTGGCCGTTGTTCATCCGACAAGGGGGGCTTGCATACTGATGTGCACGGATACATCCCTGGATGCGCTCCAGATCATTCGTCTCTATGGCCTGCGCTTCAAGATCGAACACGGGTTCAAACAGGCCACGCGCCAGATCGGATCATTCGCCTACCATTTCTGGATGAAAGACATGGTCCCGTTGCACTTCCGGAACGGTAATCAGTATCTACATCGCAAGTCGTCTGAATACCGAACCCATGTCAAACGCAAAATCCACGCTTATCATGTCTTCATTCAGGCTGGCGTTATCGCCCAGGGATTGCTCCAGTATCTCGCCGTCGTTGCTCCCAAGCTCGTTTGGGACTCGTTCGGGGCCTGGCTTAGAACCATTCGACCTGGCATCCCGCCATCGGAGTTTGTCGTTGCCAACGCGATGCGTCACACGCTTCCCGAATTTCTCCTGGGTTCCTCAAAAATCGATTCCCTCGCGAAATTCATCGCCGATCGGCAAGACACCCGTAATATGCGAATATTCCGCCTGGCCTCATGAACACAAAGGGCCACTCTTGAGTAATTTACTTGCAAGAACCCGTAATTATATTACCCCGGTAGGAAAATCGTAGGGAGGGCTTAGCTCCGTGGCATCTATCCTGTTCGACTTCCATATGAAGCCACTCATCACTACCGCACTGCTGCTGGGTCTTGCCACCTGCGCCCTCACCCTGATCGGGGTGGGGATTGCTAACGCAGGGAAGGTCACAAACGTGAAAGCAGACGTCACGGTCTGTGACACGCTCGACAGTCTAACCGTCGTGAAGGAGATGCCAAAAGGGTCTGCTTTATTGAACGATTGTCGAGTGTTGAAGAAGGGGACGTGGTGGGGCGTCGTCTTGATTGACCTTATTGAGTCTTCTAATGCGGAGCAGATCGCGATCCCATTCACGAATGGGACAGCTCTGAAAGTCTGGGCTCCGGCAAACGAATTATACAACATCGATTGATGCTGAGGCGGCACAATTTTCGGTGATAGTGATGCCGTGGATGCGCGGAGCTTGAGCGCCGCTTGGAAATCTCTGGCCCTGGTACAGTCAGGTGGTACAGTTTCGGCGATAATTTAAACGTTCCAGGGCGTGGCTGCTCGGTAACTCTCTGATATCGCTACGGACAGGATTTTCGGGTCCTTCTCCCTCCCTCTCCGCCACTTGAGCCACATAACTATCTGATAGATTAGATAAATTGTCCATATCGTTTATAGGCATACCACATTCCGACCATCAGTCTTTTCTGGTTGGTCACTGGTATTATTTCGGAAGAAATAAATCGATTAGGGAGTCTAATTTCTACGGAAATTAGAAAGCACGAGATCCCTGTGCTGATATTCTCCCTGAATTAAAATTGGACAGTGAACAAACGTGGGCGAGGTCGACCGAAAGGCTCAGTTGGAAAAGCAGCCATACTCAGCTCTGCGCAGGTGCGAGACGTCTTCCAATCCGCCAGGCATCACGGCAAGTATTCCGACCGCGCCGAAATTGTTCTAGCTCTTTCGATTTATCTCGGCCTGCGAGCCAGCGAGCTGGCAGCACTTAGATGGGCCGACGTGTACGACTCAGATGGCACCGTGCGTCATGTGATACTTGTGCATCGGGCGTACATTCAAGGTGCCAGATCTCGCAGAGAATTAGTTAGCTCGCCGAAGCTTCGTGGTTTCCTCGCCGACTATCGCGAGAAACAGACCCCGAGCTTGAATTATGGCGAACATGTTCCGTTGATCCGCTCGCAACGCGGTGGGCATATGACGGCTGCTTCGATGACACGGTTTGTGACGGGGCTTTATCGTGAGGCCGGCATTTCTGACGGAAGTTCGCGCTCAGGCAGACGCACGCTCAAAGCCAATTTTAGTCGATTAGTCTCGATCCAAGATCAGTCGCCAATATAGCGGCCTTTTCAAGCATTCTGAACTTGCTCGAACCAGAGAAGCGTCAATTTGAGGCCTTCGACTACAATACATTGGGGTTTGGCTTCGCACTAACTTGGCTTAGAACGTTTCGTAATTCTCTTGTTGTATTTTCGCGTCAGTTCCGCCCCTTAATATCAGCAACCTGATCGCCTCCACCTTCAGTGCGGAGTTCAAGATGGCATGAATTAGCAACTGCGTATCCAAGCGCTTCTATCAATTCGAACGGGTAAACGATTGGCAGAAGATCAATTCCGGTGATGGAAACTGGGCGACCCAAATATCGCACGCATGCCTCCACGAGCCAAGCTACGGCCTTTTGGCCTTTTACTACAGACTTCGGTTTTCGTACCAAACGCTTGCCATTATTTGTGCGTTCGATGGCACCCCAGTTTGCCTGAGATTGAAGCACCATGTTCGTCATGCGACGGGTGCCTTCACGCTCACCGTAGATCTCCGTCATGCGTCGGTGAACCTCCGCAGAAGCACAGTCGCCTTGGAGCGCTGTCAGTCGTCCAACAATCTCTGCGACCCTGCCAAAGAAAGGGTAAGTTGTGATCGCCATTCCCCAGCTCAAGGCTGAGGTTAGTGTATCCGGAGCATCCCGGTAGATTTGCACTCCACGATCTGCGAATTCAACCAGCTCAGGCTTTGGCTCCAACCAAAGGCGATTTAACACCGTTCTGGTTTTCTTCTTGGCCGCCTCGCCAGAGTGAGTCGATTCGATCAACTCGTTCAATTCTTGCATCTCAGAGAGGCCGGCGCGCACCCGCAGCGCAGCGGTAACCCAATCGAGTTGGATGAAGCGGTCAAAACCGATCTGCGGAGCCACCGTTATCATTGTCCATTTCTTACATAGCTTACCTTCACAAATGGAACGATAAGCTCTTCAACAGACAGCCCGCCGTGAGCGACGATTTGCTCGCCCTGATGTACAAAGGCGCAGCGCGTACCTGCGTACAACGGCAGGAAATCTGCAGGTAGTCCAGCAATATCAAGTCGGAACGCGTCGAGATTGCTGGAAGGAGGCGCTGCAAGTGTCTCGCTCCGATAAGTCCGGACCCGCTCTCCTCGAAGCTCCGAAGCTACGCCCTGATTAAGCCGCCCGATACCGGTTGCTTCGACGTTGCCATGGTCTGCGGTCAGGTAGACGTGAAAGCCCTTGATTAGCAGCAGGTCAAACAGCCTCTCGACGAAACCCGAATCGCACCAACTAGCGATCTGGTTTGCGATTCCGCGCTTTCCGAGAACTGCACCATGAACTATCTCATCCACAGTATCGACAACAATGCCCACCACCTTGATGACAGGGTCATTGATTGCGGCTTCAAGATCCGCAAGTTGGTCTGTGCGCTTGATACCCTTACGATAGCTCACCTCGTTCGAGCGAAGCCCATGGTCCTGCCAAAATCGCGACCAGAGGGAGGACTCTTGCGCCGTTGTCTCGATTGAATTGGAGAATTCTCGCGGCTTCAGTCCTGAAAACAACGCCTGGCGAGATACCGATGTGAGTGTTGGGAGCCAAGCGAAGCACGCATTTTCTTCAAAGCCAATTTCCGGCGCACGCTGCGCCAGACTGTCCCGAACTTGAATCCATTGGTCCATAGCCAGTCCGTCAAATACTAGTAGTGCGATCCGAGCTTCGCCAGCGCTGCGTTGGAGAGACAAATAACGCGGCACGTGATGCACCATCACCGGGCCCTTTGCCGCCGGCAGCGAAGGCAGATCGGCGTAATACTTAATAACCCATTCGCGAAGACATTCGTCAGCGGCCTTTTGCAGTTCGAGGACACGGTCGCCAATGGTGTCGGCCCTTGCGGACGGCAAAGCGTTGAAGCGAAAGATCACCTCCCCCAAACGTCGAGAAAACTGTGCCCAATCTCGATGAGATGCATCTTGGGCTGGCAGCGATTCAGTGAGTCGCGTCACACCATCGACGACGAGCCTCTCCATTGCTTCGGGGTCCTGGACGGCGCCGACTTTTGCCCATTTCGGAATACCTGCGGCGTGTCCTTCGATCGCCAGCGGTTGCAATGTTCCATCGAGGAACATCGAATCTACGATTACCCTGACGTCAGGATGCTCGAACGGGATGACTGGTGCGGTTTCGTTCTCACGTTGCTTTCCTTCCGCGGCTGCTAAGCCAATCACGCCGTACGTGGCGAGAAACTGAGCCCAAGAAGCCTGAACGGCCCTCAATAGGATACTCTTGGAGGAGAAGAGCTCGCTGATCAGCAGACCTTTGAAAGCGCCGCGTCCGTCCAACACGCCAGCGACATGGTTAGCGAGAACCGGTGGTAGGCCCGCGTCGCGGTAGTGGAGCCGCAGAAGCTCACGCCAAAGATCCTCGGATCGGGAAATCAAGTAAGGGCTGATACGGAAAATGTGAGTTAGAATGAAATCCTTTGTGGCGGCTTCGCCAAGCGGCTGTGTCGCGTGTCTCGACTGAGCGTCAAATAGCGATTCGAGATGCTCAGAACTGATCTGTCGTACGATACCGTAGCTGAGCTTTGGAAAAAGGTCGGCCAAGCCAAGGCTGACCCGGCGAGCGTGCCGCAGATAGTCCCAAGGTAAATCGCTGACATTGGTTCCCCGAAAATGGAGAATCAGCGCGCTGGCCGGACCCGTCTCACCACGATCCCATGCTGCGCGGTAACGCTCCTCGTATTCCGTGCGAAACGCCACGGAATCTTCGAATGGCAGCACTTCGAAACCTTGGGCGCGTAAGCTTGAGAGAATCTGTTCGTCCAGGAGCACGTCGTCGGGGTCGGCTGTTATCCAAAAACGCGCCAGGTCCGCTGGAAACTCCTTTAATATGCGCGCAACCCAACCGCTCATGGCTCTGCCACTTCCTGATGGCCGATCCGAAGCATCAGCACAGCGTTCAAGTCCGGGGTGTATGCTTCAGCGACCTCAAGTGTCGCCATCCGTGTTTCGTGTTCGGCGAGGAGTCGCTTGCGCCGAAAGTCGCGAACCGCAGGAAGGCCGATCCGGCCGATCGCTTGGTAACGCGCATCATAGGCGTAGCGCGCTCTGTCTCGCTCCTCACGCA
>Ga0208355_1001066_pt1 | contig 12333 bp, 21 predicted proteins | sample NGESurdeep072012_6_FD_184458 | JGI IMG/M metagenome (GOLD analysis project Ga0208355, IMG submission 184458) | Arctic peat soil microbial communities from Barrow, Alaska - NGEE Surface sample 210-3 deep-072012 (SPAdes) | ecosystem: Environmental > Terrestrial > Soil > Wetlands > Peat ... | reverse complement strand
ACCGACGTTTAAGTCCTGCCTCCTGCACCGCATATCCGTCGTACAAATGCCTCTGCCGCCGATCGGAATCGACGGGCCAATCGCTTTGCAAAAAACCCTGGTCAGCAATCATGAGAGTGGATTGAATCCAACGTCTGGTGCTTTCGGGCTGCAGCGGCGATCATTTTATCAGGGTTGGCCTTCCATCGGAATGGCTTTGGGTCGGTGTTGTGGTCTGCGACGTATTTATTGATGGCAGCCTGCAGATCGATGATGCCGACAAGGTGCCGCGTTTGAGGCGTCGTTTGGTCAGCACGGCGAATAAGCCTTCAACCGCATTCAGTCATGAGGCGCTTGTCGGCGTGAAGTGGAAGGTGACGCGCTGGTGGCGAGCGAGCCAGGCGATCACCTTGGGATGTTTGTGGGCGGCTAGTTGTCGAGGAGGTTCTTTGTACATATGTGCCCACCACATGCGGTCAGCCACCAACGGATGGTTGAGGGTATTCAGGATATTCTTGAACAGGCTCCGGCGATGCTTGGCGACCTCGCTTTCGGGTAGCGCGCGCACAGCGGCGAACAGGTCGCGATTGGCCCATTGATTGTAACGGGCCATCGTTTTCGCCCGCGGAAATGATGCATTTGGAAACTACACTTTCTAGTTATCCAAAGTGTCGACTCCGTACGTCGCCTTAGCCTCCAATACCAAACATTCATCGAACAACCCATGCGTCGGTCAATTGACATGTGTCAACGTTCAGTCGATATGAATTTGCTCCACTTAATTTATTCGTTTTAAATTTCCTGTTCTGCGAGCCACTCTAGAATAATGCTAATGAAGGGTTCTGACCTCTCCCATCGACCTCTGTTTCCGTATCTGGGTTGGCGTCACTTTATTGCTATCGCCGGTCCTGGCATCGTCGTGATGCTCGCCGACACAGATGCAGGCAGCATCATCACTGCTGCCCAAAGTGGCGCTGAGTGGGGTTACCAACTTTTGCTGCTGCAATTCGTCCTCGTACCAATCTTGTACATTGTGCAGGAACTGACCGTGCGCCTCGGTCTTGTTACGCGTAAGGGGCACGCAGAGCTCATACGCGACCACTTTGGTAAAGGCTGGGCATGGCTTTCCGTGGCCACCTTAGTGCTGTCTTGCGTCGGTGCGCTATTGAGCGAGCTAAGCGGGTTAGCAGGTGTCGGCCTACTAATGGGAGTACCCACACCCGTCACAATGGCGCTGATCGTCATCGCACTGATCGCCATGGCGTATAGGGGCTCATATCTCGTTGTAGAAAGAATAGCTATCGTCGTTGGGGCATTCGAGTTCGTGTTTTTGTTCGTCGCTTGGCAGGCCCATCCTGAACTTACCGCTCTGGCTTCCGGATCTGTCGATATCGCGTGGCGCGAACCAAAATACCTTTATCTCGTCGCTGCCAATATCGGCGCGGTGATCATGCCCTGGATGGTGTTTTACCAGCAGTCATCAGTCGTGGAAAAAGGGCTGTCGCTCGACGATTTGCCGGCAGCGCGTCTGGACACCGCGTTTGGCGCAGTGGTGACGCAAGTAGTAATGGCAGCGGTACTGATTGCTACTGCCGCGACGCTGGGAAAGGCTATGCAATCTGGCTCACTCGATACCGTGCAACAAATTGCCCAAGCGATCACGCCATATCTTGGCGAAACAACTGGCAAGCTCTTATTTGGTCTCGGATTGTCGGGCGCGGCTCTTGTAGCTACTATAGTCGTGACGCTGACCGCGGCTCGAACCCTGAGTGAAGTTCTCGGTACCAAGCATTCACTGGAGCACGAACCGCATGAAGCCCCCTGGTTCTACGGCATCTATGCGGCAACGCTTATCGCTGGGGCGCTCGTCGTCATCTCGGGTGTCAATCTCGTCAGTTTGAGTGTCGGCGTGCAGGTTATGAATGCACTCTTGCTGCCGATCGTATTGGGATTCCTTTATTTGTTGGCCCGACGACTTCCAAGCCCTTATCGACTACATGGAGCTTATGCCCTCATCATTGCGATTGTGATTACCTCAACAGTGATCTTCGCAGTGTATTCCGGACTGTCAGGGTTGTGGGGCTGATCGCCGCGCCAATTCGCGAATCCCGTCGAGCGTTGCCTTGTGCTGCTTCGGCTCTCTCATATTGCGCCGACGGAATTCAGGCCAGCGAGCGAGATCGTGACCGAGCCATTGGCGCAGCTCGATGCTTGGAGCAATCTCCTTCACCCAGCAGTCAACGGCGGCCTCGGCCTTGGTCAACCCACGCGGCCACAATCGATCGACCAGGATGCGTGTGCCATCATCTGGCGCAGCTGGCTCATACACGCGCTTCAACTTCAAATGATCGGCTGCGAACGCATGCGCGGTCATGCGACGGTTTCGCGCTCCGACGCGACCTCGGCTCGCAGGCTATCCAAGTCGCGTCCCACGGTCACAACTGCGAGCTTGTTGTCGGCGCGCCAGAAGCTCCACGAGCCTCGAGCGACAAGATCTGTCGCCTCAGGCGCTTAATCTCTCGTACTGACCAGCTTTCCTCGGTGATCGTAAGCGAAAAATGGGCTCTCCGATCGTGCCTTTGGATCGACATAAAGCGTCCCGATCCCGGACAAGAAATCGGGGAGCTTCACGAGTTCGCTCACCTTTTTGTAGGGCGCCGCGGCGGAGACTTTTTTAAGGCTGGCGGCGAGCGCCGGTGCTGTTGCCGTCAACATGACAATGCCAAGAACCATGAACGGTTTGCGAAACATTTTCTTCTCTCTTGCGTAAGCAGGGGCAGGTCCTGGCTCTTCACCCGCTCATCTCCTTCAATGCCGTACCCTTCTGGATCGCGACGTGGTATCTTGAATTTTTCGGACATCTCAGCTCGTCGCGATCATCACATGGCTTTCGCGGCCATGATCTTTTCGAATTCGACCTCAGCGCGGAGCCCGTCGAGGTCGCGATGTATGACGGCGAGCGCCAGTTTCTCGCCGCCGCGCCAGTAGGAGATGGTGCAATCGCGGGCCTCGAGGTCGCCGTCGAACTCTGCTCGATCCCATCGCTCGGCGTGGCCGGTGTAGGCGAGCCCCAAATCGTACTGCTCGATCCAGAAGAACGGCATCTGGTCGGACCGTTCGCGCCGGCCCAGAATGTTGTGGACCGCAGTCTGCCCTTGGCGTTCGGCCACGACCCGAGTCGGTCCGGCCAGCGAGCAAATGTCGCCGGCTAGTTAAGCGAGTAAGTATCAGCCACAACACAATTCCATTCCACGAATGTGTTAGCGATCAAAAATCAGACAGGTCGTTGTGCCGTGTGAAAGCAGTCTGCCCTCATTGTCTGTCAATCGCCCTTCAGCAGTGCCGACGCGGCGACCGCAGGACAAGACAATTCCCTCGGCCCTCAACAGACCCGTATCTGGAGTAATAGGTCGCAGCATTGAAATCTTAAACTCCAAAGTCGTTGAGCCAGAGCCTTTATCGATCATCGATCGAACGGCAAGTCCCATGCACGTGTCGAGGAGCGTTGCAGCGAAGCCGCCGTGCACGGTACCCTCCGGGTTGAGATACTCTTTGTGGGGCTCGGAAGTGACAACAACCCTTCCTTTAGAGCTCTCGACAATGTCATATCCAAGCGTTCGAGCCATGGTGTTCAATGGTAACGATCCGTCCACAAGTCCAGCAACGAACTCAAGCCCGCTTAATACCTTCCGATCCTCTGCATTTACGATCCCATAACGCTTTTGGCCGGATATCTTCATCGGTTCTGCTCTTTCAGTTTCTTATTGCGACCACTCGCGATGCGATACCGTCGTTACAGTCAACGCGCCGGAACAGCAGGAATTCCGTACATCGGTAGCAGTCGCAGGCGGCCGGGAGCAAGAATGATACTGACAAAAAACCGGAACCCGCTGATCGCTGGGCTTGTGGGACAGGTGTGCACTCGCTCCTTGTATTGGTCCATGGGACACTGCCGGAGCAAGCCGTTCGGCCTGCCGGCTTGACCATTGAGGTGTAAGCAATCTCTTAGTTTATCGGGAATCCTTCCAGGATCTTTCTTTCGTACCCCAACGCGTTTTACCGACGGTCAGTACACAGGGGGGCGACCGACACGTTTACCCCTCGAAGGCGGCTGACGATTGCAGCGCGGTGTGCCCGGACTGCCAGGCCGTGAGAATACAATGGTGAAGACGGCAGCGTTGGATGTTCAGACAAAGCGTGCCTATTTTCCACCATCTCCCGAAGACGATGTCCGCATCCTGGTGGGCCGCCTCTGGCCGCGTGGCGTGCGCAAATCGGAGGCCGCCATCGACCGATGGGTGAAGGAGGTCGCGCCAAGCACTGAACTGCGCCGGTGGTTCGGCCACGATCCGCGCAAGTGGGAAGAGTTCCGTCGTCGCTATCGCGTCGAACTGGCGCAACACGGCCCTCTTGAACGAGCTTAGGACGATCGCGAAGAAGGGGCGGCTGACGCTCGTCTATGCGGCGCTCGATGAAGTCCACAACAAGGCAGTCATGCTTCGCGATGTTCTCACACACTGATCAGAGGCGTGGGAGCCGGGATCATCCAACGGCCGCCGCGAGGCCCGTCTTGAGATCGGCGATCAAATCGGCCTCCGCCTCGAGGCCGATCGACAGCCGCAACAGACCGTCGTTGATGCCAGCGGCATGGCGCGCCTCCGCACCCATCCCCGCATGCGTCATGGTCGCCGCATGAGCCACCAAGGTTTCGATCCCACCGAGCGATTCCGCAAGAGTAATGACGTCCACCGCTTCCACGAAACGACGCGCGGCGGTAACGCCGCCAACCAGCTCGAAGCTCAACATGGCGCCGAATCCCGCCTGTTGGGCTTTCGCAATAGCGTGTCCGGGATGCGAGCTCAGGCCGGGATAGTGGACAGCGCTCACTCGCGGGTCCTCCTGTAGGAATTTTGCGACAGCAGCAGCCGTCGCCTGCTGTCGCTCGATGCGAGGGAACAATGTACGCAAGCCCCGCAGCGTCAGATACGCGTCGAACGGAGCGCCGGTTACCCCGGTGATATTGGCCCAGGCAGAGAGTTCGTCCAGGTCCGTCCTGTCGGCCGCAATGACGACACCGCCGACAACGTCCGAATGGCCATTGAGATACTTCGTGGTGGAATGGATTACAAAATCCGCTCCAAGCGCTATCGGCCGCTGCAGCGCGGGGGACAGAAACGTGTTATCCACTGCCGTTTTGGCTCCGACGGCCTTGGCGCGCACGGCAATGGCGCGGATATCGACGACGCGCATGAGCGGATTGCTGGGTGTCTCGATCAGGATCAGCGCGGGCTTCTTTTCAAGCGCCGCCGACAGCGCCACTTCGTCGCTCTGATCAATAAAGGATACATCGAACTGGCCTCGGTCGCGTCGGGCGCTGACCAGTCGATAGGTGCCTCCATAGCAATCATGGGGAGCAATCACAAGCTCATCAGGTTTCAATCGGGCCAATACGAGATCAACTGCGGCCATTCCCGACGCCAACATGACGGCGCCGACGCCACCTTCAAGTTTGGCGATCGTGTCAGCGAGCAGGTCCCGGCTCGGATTCGAAGTCCGTGTGTATTCGTAACCTCGAGGCGCGTTCTGGGCTTTGACATCGATCCAACATCCTCAATCGGAAAGGGGTGCCTGCGAAGCAGTTGGGCTTAAGTGGGCCTCTTCGCTTATCTCTTAACCATCGTCTGCATCACCGATCCATGGCATTTTATCGCATTGGGGGGGGTTGACGAAGGGGGTACGACCGGAGACGAGTTTCTCGCCCGATCGTCGAGAACACGCCCGACATCGAGGGACGTTCACGGATGTAAGAGCAAAGGATGGTCTCGCTGAGGCTAAAGTGCACCAGAACCTCGAGCGTCTCAAGACGCGCGGGTTGCAGTAGTGGATCATCTGCATTGTTCTCCTTGTTTCAGGGCAGATCTTTCTTCAGCCGCCCGGCCGATGCAGGGCGTCCGGGATCGGACGATCTCCGAAATCGATGATCGATCTGCGAATGATGCGGCCCGTCGGATCCATGCTCAGGCGCGCGCGACGGTTGCGGTAGAAAAACGAGAGGCGAAATTCACCCTCGTTATCGTCGATCCCACGTTCGCAGACGTTTGTGATCGCTCTTTCACGCATCAGGATCCCGGAGTTCCCGATCGGCGAACTGGCGTTCCGGGTGCTCGTTGCCTTTCGGGTCCATCCGCACCTCAGCAACGTCCTGACCCACATCTCGGGTGCCAATTGGGCCAAGGTGGAACGATCGCTCAACTCGATTTTTGATTTGGCGACGCCAAGCGGCAGCCTTTCACCCCTTGACCAGAACATTATCGATCTGATGTGTGCCGATCGCGGCGTCACTGGTCGGATCCTCAAGCCTTACTTCCATGCTGTTTTGCGCAGGGTTCTTGAGCCCAACCATGCTGAACGGCTCATTCGCCACATCACGGCACTGTTTCTCGAGCTCGAATGGAAGGCGCAACAACCCACGCGCGCTGCACCCACACAGAGCGAACCACCTTCCCGGGAGCCCGGTCATGCCCGAAGCGAGCCGCAATGAACGTGTCATCAAGGTTGCGGATATCGATCCACGATATCGTCACACGATTATCTTTCGATTGTTCGAGCATCTCGGTCCAAATGACTCGCTGCAGATCGTCGTCGATCATGATCCCAAGCCGCTGCGCCTGCAACTGGAAGCCCGTCACGGCTCGCGCTGCAACTGGTCATACATCGAGAAAGGGCCTGACATCTGGCGCATTCGCCTGCGCCTGCTGAGAGCCGACGGCGGCGTTCATGCTTGAGCGACGGGTTCGGACTTCAACGCTGTTGGCCGCTGGTCTGTACGAATCGGAGAGATACCTGAACGAGGAGAAGCAGGCATGTTGAGCAACTCCCACGACTATGTGCGCCCTGCCAACGAGGCAGAGCGGGCCTATCTCGAACAGCTTATCCGCGCGGATTTCGCGCGATGTCACCCCAACGAGACGCTGGAGGATATCAAGCGCCGCGCATCCTTCTCAAAGGAAGACAAGGGGCTGCTTCGCGATTGGATGGCCATTGCCGCGATTCGCGCCGCAGCCGATCGGATCGAAACGGCATTCGCGGTTGCGGCCGAATAGGCAGTTGCGGTCCCGCAACGCCCGTCAGGCCGCAGGCCGCACCCCAAAGTCCTTCGGCCTGAGCATCAGGTCCGCGAGCGTATACTTGTCGAGGACTGCATTGAACGCCTCGAGGCCCTCGTGAAGGATACCGCGCAATCGGCAGCTGCGCGTGATGACGCATTCGTTACCGGCGCCAAAGCATTCGACCAGCGCGAAATCGGGCTCCGTGGTGCGGATGACGTCTCCGAGCTTTATCCTGTGCGGCGGCTTCGCCAGCGCAAGGCCGCCGGAGCGGCCGCGCACCGCCTTCAGATAGCCGGCCTTCGTCAGCGTATTGGCGATCTTCATGAGGTGCGCGCGAGAGATATTGTAGACCTCGGACGCCTCCTCGATCGTGATCAACCGGTCTTCCCGCGCCGCCGCGTACATCAACAGCCGAAGGGCAAAATCGGAAAAGTTCGTCAATCGCATGATTTTTTCCAGAGCGTTGGCACAGACAGGGGTGCAGTATGCAAGTGAAGAAAGATACACGTGGCATGCATGTTTTACAATGGCTCTGCAATCCGGTTCACCGGCGCGAAGTTGCGTATCCGAACGCAAGCGATGACGCGACGGAATCGTCATCCCAGGATGTGAAGCTCACGAATCGTTATCTCTCTGGTCGCCCGGCCCGAGCCTGCTCGCCAGACGATGCAGCAACGCGTTGAAGCGCTGTTCGGTCCCTGGGGAAGTTTGGCGGAGTAGGACGCAGGCCTTGCCCGCAATGCGGCAGGCCGCGTCCACCTCGCCAGTGTTAGCAAGCTTCTGCAACGCATCGAGCAACAGCATGGTGAGGCCTTGCTGCGGCGCGGCGCGCGGCGCCGGCGCGAGTCCGGGAGCGGAGAGCTCTCGCGTCATCGGCCAATCCCGAGATATTCCTTCGCAACCGGGCTCATCATGTCCGGCGCCCAGGGAGGATCATAGGTGAGCCTGACGTCGGCCCAATGCACGCCATCCACGGCTTGCGCGGCTTCGCCGGCGCCATCCCTGAGATAGTTTGTCGCCGGACAGCCCCTTGTCGTCGTCGTCATCGTGATCGTGGCAATGCCGCCCTCTTCCACAGCGATGTCATAGACAAGGCCGATATCCACGATGTTGAAGCCAATTTCCGGATCGATCACGCTATGAAGGGCCTTGCGGACGTGCTCGACGAGATCGTTGGGGTCGCTCATGCGGCGGCCTCCTTCCCGGATCCGCTGCGCACCAGAAGCTTATAGGTCGTTCCGTCCGCTTCAAACCCGCCGTGCCATTCGTGTCCGCGCTTGCCAAGCTCCGGAAGAAGGAAGACCGGTTCGCGGCAAAGCAGCGCGCACAGAACTTCGCCCGGTCGAAGCTCTTCAACCGCGGCAAGCGTGCGGATCATCGGCTCGGGCGGGTCGAGATCGCGATTGTCGAGATGACGCGAGGGCTCGGGCCAGCCGGGCGCCGAAGCATTTTCCGCCGTCGGCTGAACCGACTGGCTTCGCTCAGAGCCGGTCACCGCAGCGGCCGGGGTGAACATCACCTCCCAATCGCCACCGCCGATCTCTCGCGCCGCGTGATCGAAGCCCCGCTTGGCGAGCACACCGTAGAGAGGTACAGGCTGGAATGTAGCCAGCAGCCGGAATGACTGTCCGGCTGCGACCCCGCTGACGGCCTCCATGATCGCACTGAACGGCTCTCCGCCGGCGCGCAGGATCGGGCGTACATCGAGTTCATGGGGTAGCTGCGTCATTGGTCACTCCTCATCTTCGTGATTGTTCCAGGGTGGGCAGAAATAATCGCGGCCGCGTGCGGCCGCCCTCGGGCAACATGGGCGCCGGCACTGATCGCAAGGTGCGGATCAGCGCGAACTCGATGCATATCCTGGCCGTGGCGGCGAACATTCCGAGTGCCGCGATACGGAAGACGAGCGGCGTCCCAAGAAAACTCGCTGCTGAAGCGGCGCCAACGCTCGCGAAGTACAACCAGAACCAGGACAAGGCGCGGGGCTCGTTGGCGAGATCCTGCACGCGGGGCGTTGGACGCTTGCCGAGCAGCGGACCGTAGCATTCGAGCCAGGTAAGGAAGGCGACGATCTTGTAGAGCTTGGCAAGGCCGAGCCCCGAGAGCCAGCCAAAGGCGAAGAGAAACGTGATCGCACCGATGCCGCGATTGATCTCGCCGAGCACCGTCACTGCCAGCAGCAGAAGGGCGGAAAGGCCGAGAACGCCTAGCGCCCATGCTGCAATACGCGCGTTGAGCTCGAGCTTCGGCCGCCTGCGCGTGCGATAGAGCCGGGCAATGTCGTAGCCGTAGAGAGCGAGACTGACGATCGCCAGACCGAGCGCGACAAGGAGCGGATGCATCGCATTCTGTCCGAAAGCCAGCAGACATAGCGGACCGCCGGCCAGGAGAGTCAGGATCGATGCACTTCCGGCCAGCAGCGCAAGCCGGCTCGTGCGATGTTCGGCCTCCGGCGCCAGCATGAACATCGCGAGCAGACGATAGCTCACGCCCATCGCCGTGAAGGTCAGCCAGCCGCCAAGGCCGAGCGCGGCATGGAGCGGAATGCCCTGAGATGTCAGACGAACAAGCATTGGACTTGCTGTCCACCCGCCCAGCGTGAAGGCGAAGATAGTCCCGAACGTGGCGACGCCTGCGAGGCTCAGGAGACCAGCGACAACGAAGCGTGCGGGCAGACCGATCGGGCGCGCCGCCCATATTGTCCGGCCGAGATTCCAAAGATTGAGCACGAAGCCCGACGTGAGGCCGACGGCTCCGAGCGGCAGCCATGGTACCGACCCCACGGAATGACCGGCCATGCCGAGAAACCCGAGGATGAGGCTACCCAGCCCAAGCACCAGAAGCGCGAGCGCGACAACGGGCAATTCGGGATGGACAAGTGGCTTCGCAACAAGGACCGGGACGAATTGGATGAGCGCTCCGGAGATCAGGAGGCTGAGCCAGCCGATGGCAACGACGTGGACGAGAATGAGCGTCTCGGGTGCCTCGATGGGGTAGCTCGGAAATCCGAAGCCCGCAGCCATGAGCAACTCCGCGGCCAGCAGCGCAAGCAGCGCCGTGGCGAAATAGCTCATAGTCCATCGGGACAGGGATGCGCCGATCATGGCTCTTTCCTCTCGCCTTCCGGATCGGAGGGAGCGACGCGATTCCCGCCCGCTCCCGTCCGAGGGATGTTCAGGCGGCTTTGGCGAGCTTCGCGATCTCGACGCGCCATACCGTCGGACCGCTTTCGACATAGGTCCAGTTGAACTGCTTCGGGTATTCGGCTTCGAGTTGGTAATAGAGCGGTTTTGGATCGTGATCGTTCACGAGAATGAACGAGCGACCGACCGCGAGCTCATTCACGAGCTGAAAGATCTTCTGGTGGCGCTGAGCCGGCGGAAGCGTACGCACATCGATGATGGATGCATCTCCGTTCTTGCTGGACATTTCCTTGACTTCTCCTCTGGTCGCTCAAAAGTCTGATCGATCCATCACCGGCGACCTCGGCGGCGGATCGAAAGGGAATCCAGGCCGTCTCAGCCGTCACCTGGCTTCGGGCTGATGTGCTCGGCGAGTTTGTTGGGCACGCCATTCCATGCGTCAGCATCGGAGGGCGGTTCGCCCTTGGCGACGATGTTTGGCCAGAGATTTGCGAATTTGTGATTGAGTTCGAGCCAGTGCGGCGCTCCCTCGATGTCGGTGTCCGGGAAGATCGCCTCGGCGGGGCACTCTGGCACGCAAACGCCGCAGTCGATACACTCGTCGGGGTGTATGACGAGCATGTTCTCGCCGACATAAAAGCAGTCGACGGGACAGACCTCGACGCAATCCATGTATTTGCATTTGATGCAGTTGTCGGTGACGACGTGAGTCATCGCCTTGCCTTCCTGCCGGGTCCGGGCCGCCGCACGACGCAATAAGATATATCTAGTATGACTCTTTAAGCACCTTGTCGACCTAAAAGCAATATACATAATGTATCTTTTTGACGGACAAAGCGTCCTGCGAACGATCCGAGCGAGGGAGCCGTTTGACAAGCAGAAGAGGTTAGGTCTGAATTTTCAGACCGGTCTGAGGGCAATTCAGAGAGATGAGTGTAGCCCCCGCTCGCAATCCATCGCAGAATCGTACAAACGCCGACCTGTTAGACGTCAGAACTTCATTTATCCGAGAGCCAGCGATGTCCGAGCAAACCGCTATTGCGATCCGCCACGTCTCGTTCGAGGATTTGGGAAGCTTCGCGGCTCCCATCGAAGAAGCCGGCTATCGGATAAGCTGCCACGACGCCGGTCTGCATGACTTGTCGAAGGTTGATCCGATCGAACCAGACCTTCTCGTTGTCCTCGGCGGACCAATTGGCGCCTACGAGGAGGCACAATATCCCTTTCTCACAGACGAGATTCGCATCCTCAGCAACCGTCTGACGATCGGACGCCCGACCCTCGGCATATGCCTCGGCGCCCAACTCATCGCCCGGGCGCTCGGAGCAAAGGTCTATCCCGGTCCGAAAAAGGAAATCGGTTGGGCTCCAATCCACCTGACCAATGTCGGCCGCAGAAGCGTGGTTCGCCACCTCGATGTGGGCCCCGTCTTCCACTGGCATGGAGACACGTTCGATCTTCCGGTCGATTGCGATCTGCTGGCTTCAACCGAGGTCTGCGGAAACCAGGCCTTCCGGAAGGGGCCCAACCTGCTCGCTTTGCAATTCCATCCGGAAGTGATGCTGACCGGCTTCGAACGTTGAGTCATAGGTCACGCCTGCGAACTCTCGGCGCAACGAGATGTTTCCCAGCAACAGCTGAGGACCGACACCGCAAAATACGCTGCCGGCTTGCAACACCGCGCCCACGCGATGATTAGGGAATGGCTTCGCGAGCTTAAGCCGTAACACCTGAACACCGCTGCACAATGGACGCCTCTCCCCAAAGTCGTGAATGACGGCTTCCGCACCGCGACGGATTTTTCTCAATGACCGGCCTGGCCGGATCTTGTGCGAGATGACCAAATGAATGGCCTCTTTCATGTGACGATAGAAGCGGTATCAGCCAGAACCGCTCGACCCGCAGATCCATGGAACCCACTCGCCGCCCGCGGGATTGGCGTGACCGCAATACGAGCCAATCACGGCGCTGGTTCTACGCCCGACGGGAGCTTATCCCAGCTAAGGGCATGTTAAGAAATAACTTAGTCACTTTCTTTGGCGCTTCCTGTTCGGAGCTATGGTGTAGTTCCATTCCCCATGAAAGTCATGAGGAAACATGTT
>Ga0208355_1001063_pt1 | contig 12350 bp, 14 predicted proteins | sample NGESurdeep072012_6_FD_184458 | JGI IMG/M metagenome (GOLD analysis project Ga0208355, IMG submission 184458) | Arctic peat soil microbial communities from Barrow, Alaska - NGEE Surface sample 210-3 deep-072012 (SPAdes) | ecosystem: Environmental > Terrestrial > Soil > Wetlands > Peat ... | reverse complement strand
CGGTGGCATGCTTGTTCGGATCGGGGCTGCAGGCGAATCCCCATCCTATACGGAAATTCAAACCGGTGATTCTAAGTGAAATTCACACCGCTGCTAACATCGGACGCCTTCCCCGCGAAGTAACCAGACGGGACCGAACAACTTCACCGGCTAGCTTCTGGCCTGATGGTTTGATGGCTTAGTTGGCTGGGGATAACAGAGCGTCGAATTTGATCAGAGGTCAACCGGACGGTCGAGGCGATGTTCGGGTAGCTGCTTTTACAGACGTTCGACAATCGAGCAAATTTGATCAAGGTATTTCAACTGCTTCTGGTCCGTTCTCTCGCGCAGCCAAAGTGGAATCTTGCGGGTGAAATCCCCCGGCTCGTCGAGCCTCGCTTCAACGATTTTGTTGATCATGATTTCCCTCAGAATACATCGCTCCGGATCCAATTGAGGGAAGTCTCTGGTAATCTCGTCATCACGGAAAAAACGTAGCCTATTCTTGACTTCGATCTCACTCAGTCGCTCACTCTCGATCGGTTGATTGGACCTGCTAGACTGCGCGCTTTCCTCCAGCGCCGGCTTGAACGATGGAACCTCATCCCTCAGGATAGGGCTGCTCCCAGCGTTGACTACAGGCGGGACCGGCCCCTCACTTAAAATCGTCCACGGTGACTGCGATTGCACTGGCCGGGCTGCAAGCCTATGAAGCTCGGACACCAATCGATCGGTCTGTAAGTCGGCATCTGCGAACCAGTCGGTCGACCAGACCCGCAAAATGGTCCAACCTTTCCCGCGAAGAACCGACTCTCGCAAACGATCGCGATCCCGCGCGCTCTTCGCGCTGTGGAACGCGGCGCCGTCGCACTCGACGCCGGCCATATAAACTGTCGGGTGATCGGGATGCCGAACCCCCAGGTCGATACGGTACCCCGAAACGCCAACTTGCGGATCGACCACTAAGCCCCGCGCCTCTAGCTAGTCTCGATCGCACGTCTCGTTCGAAGTCGCTATCGAAATCACGCCCCGTGGCAATCCCAACTTCGAGTCGCCCGAACTCGACGTAACGTAAGTAGTCCCGGAGCACCCGTACCCCACGCTTGGTTGTAGGAGAGACGAGAACATCGTCTGAGCCCATCGAGGAAAACAGAACAATCCGCTGGCGCGCGCGCGTGAAAAGGACGTTTAAACGACGATGTCCTTGACTGCGCGCAATCGGGCCAAACCGTTGAGCCACCCGTTCTTGACCGACCTCGGGACCGTAGGTCAGAGAGATCATGATGAAATCACGCTCATCACCTTGAACGTTTTCTAGATTCTTAATGAAGAATGGCTCGGGCCCCCGTTTGCCGGTTCCTTTGTTGCACGCATTCAAATAGCGCTCAATCGCTTCATCCCTTCCGGACCTGTTGAATTCCTCCCGAATAGCGTCTCTCTGTTCAATATTGATCGCAACAATGCCGAGCGTCGGAATTTCCTCATCCGGCAAATCCGCATGCTGAATCATGAAATCAATGGCGGCTTCAACGACACGAGCAACTTCGGCCGGATTACGGCTCGCCTTGTAATTGCCATTCACCCGAACAAAATCGATTGAGAATGATTCCGGTTGCGCGTTCGGAAATGTGACAAGGTCGCCATACGATCCAAGCTTGGACGAATAGAATTCTCGATTCGAAAAAGCGATAAGACTTTCACACCGGCTACGATAGTGCCATTTCAGGCGACGTGGCGCATGGAAAGTCTTGAGCGACCAATCAAGTATTGATTCGGCATCGATATCATCCGACTCGTCCTCATTCTCCGCACCGCCTTCGTCGGCAGGGGTCACGCGCGAGAAGAAATCCGAGGGGGGCAACTGATTCGGATCACCGACAACTACGACCTTTTTCGCTCGCAGCAATCCGCCGAGTGAGTCCTCCGGCTTCATCTGCGAGGCTTCGTCGATTACGAGAAGATCAAAGTTCATACTCCGCGACGAAAGAAATTTTGCAAGCGAAAGCGGAGACATCATGAAGCACGGCTTCATAGCTACCACGGCTCTTCCTGATCGAGATAGCAATCGCCTGATGGGGAGATGCTTCGCTTGTTTCGTAAACTCATTTCGCAAGCATTGAAGATCAGTCCAATCCCGCTTCGGTCCGCTTCCGGTTCCAACCGGGATCTCGGATTTTAGTAACTTCATGCGTACAGCTTCGCGCTGCCGCTTCTTAAGCGCTTCATCTGCCGCCACGAAGCGTCCACGTTCATTTTCCAAGTCGAGGCTCTTCATGTTGCGAAGGACCGGAAGATTTTGTCGGGCGCGCATAGCGCGATGGTAATGGGCCAGTGCGCCAAAGGTCTCAGGGAGGCGATCCAGTGATAGTTGTGCGTCCTCAAACGCGCTAACCAGCACATCGATTCCGTCTGATTGCAAATGTGAGCGTCTGCGCGCGACTTCCAGCCACTCTCGCAGGGATGAGAGCTGTGCTATCAGAGGACTCAACCGTTCGACGATTGACCTCGGCTCGTCATCGCCGCCTGTGCCTGGGAGCACGCTCGACTTTAAAAGCCGGTTAAGCGCTGTGTGGTAACTCTCCACAGCTTGATTGATCGAAGAGCTTACCGACTCCAACGAGCGCCGGAAGCTCGACGCACCCTTCAAAAAAAGGCGCTCACGGATAGCCGCATCGGGGGATGCAGCTGCGATCGCTCTTCCGATCTGCGCCGATAGCTGAAGGGATCGGCAGCCGTTCGGCGAAAGCCACGCCTGTTCGCCTACCGTCGCGAAGACCTGATGAGCGGCGATCTTGCTTTCCAAGACTGCTACTTTGAGCTGGCGGTCAACCTCTCTTTGAACCTCCGAGAATGATATCGAGAGTTGGGCTAGTTGCAGCTCTTGTACTTTTGCCGCCAGGCCCCTGAACGTTTCGACGCGGGTTTTTATCCGCTCGGGCGCCTTGCTCAGCGGGACGTTTTCCAGGGAGTCCGGCCACTCTTGCAATGCTCTGAACGTACGACCGCTCCAGGGCTCGTACTTACGCAGCGCATCAACAATCTTGCTGTTTGATGAAAACAGCGCCCGATACACGCTCTCAACAAAGCCACTAGAAAGGCCGACCTCAGCGACAAAGCGGGCGCGCAATCGGAAAACCGCGACCATTTTTTCGAGTGGAGTCGAAAGGCCGGACCATTCGGAAGCAGCAGCTGCGGCGAGGCTGGAATCGGCAAGAAAAGCATTTTGGTCTTCCACGAGCGCGATTGCTTCGCTGATATCATTCGCCGTCGGATGGATACCGCCCATTTCGTCAATGACGCGTGTTGCACGTCGGCGCTTGCCATTTAGAGTCGTCCCAATGCGATGGAGGCCCGTGGCAGAGCTAACCTCCGCGACGATCCGCAACTCGTCCAAACCTGGCCATTTTTTCTCGGCTGGTAAGCTAAAGTGGGCTCTCAGAGTGCGGTCCCGATTCGAGAGGTCGAGCTGGCGCCTTGCCCCGTCTGCGAAGACGCCTTCGAGCTCGACGCGGTCAAACCAAAGATAGGAATCGAGGTCGGAAGGAATCGTACTCGCGAATTTGGCGATGCCTGCGATGTCGCGAACGGTCGCAATGCTCGGAGCGGAGGACGGTCGAAAAGCTGCGATCAATTTCGAAAAGACGTTCAAATTTTCGATGAAAGGCAGTTGCCACGCTTCAACACCGGCGGCGCGGGCCACGATCTCAGCTGGCGAAAGGTTCATTAATCCCGCCTGCTCTATCTGCCTGGCAAGCTGACCGATGACCTCGAGACCGTCTGACGGTATTTGCGCAATCGGGTGGGCGACGAGCTCCATCCGCTCGGCCGCAAGTTTTGCTGCGGCCTCAATCTCAGTTAACGGAAAGGTGCCGAGTTGGGGTAAGAAATAATCCTCCGGAATTGCTGGAAGGCGGGAGATCGACTCAGCCCACGCTTGGATCGCTTTCGGAGACCGGGGCAGGTCAAGTCCTATTGTCGACGAATTCGCTGCTAATAATTCAGTCAGTACCCTACCGCTCTCGTAAGTATCTCGAATGTTGTCCACGATGATATCGGGATCATCGTCAATGAGTGCGGCGAACCCAGCCTTCGACCAAGTGGCGTTGGCAAACGCGCCATGCCGTTCGCCATAATCACGGACCACCTGCGCGTACAACTTCAGCACATCTTTGTAGTGGTCAATCTCGTGCCAGCCTTTGCTCAAAATGCTGTCCAAATTGATCCGACGTACCGCTTCGAACTCTTTTGTAAGCTCGCGGCGCGCAGCGATTGTGGCCCACATTAGATCGAATGGCGTGCGGTCGTCGTGATGATCGCGGCCGTGGAGGGCGGACAAATAGTCGCGCACGCGCACGCGCGCGCTGCGGAGGCGTTGTAGCTCCTCGCGCCAATTTGGTTCTCCCCCTGCGTATTGGGCGAGATCGTATCGTTGCTTTAGGCTCTCAACTATGGGCTTCGGGTGCGCCTTATCCGAATGCAATTCCAAACAAAATTCGCCCAACCCCGCGGCATCTAGGCGATCCTTTACGACTTCGAGTGCCGCTAGCTTATCAGCCAAGAAGAGCACCGTCTGGCCTGCATAAAGCGCGTTGGCAATGATGTTCGTAATAGTTTGCGACTTTCCCGTACCCGGCGGCCCCTCAATGACGAGGTTCTTTCCATTCATAACGTCGACAATCGCGCTGTGCTGCGATGCATCGGCATCATTGATGAGGATCGGGGCAACGTTCTCGATCACCTCGTCGTCAAGATCGTAGTCCGGCGCAAAGTGAAGATCGCCGGAGCTTTCGGCCTCAGAGCCACGAAGCAAACTCTCCAGTAGAGGATGGTCAACCGGCGGCTCGGCCCAATTGTCTGTTGACAAATCCTCGTACATGGCAAGCCGACCGAAGGCAAAATGGCCGAGTGTAAGGTTTCGCTCGATTCGCCATCGGGTGAGACCCTCGAAGTAGCTCTCGATCCCGTCGGCCTCGTCGTCAAAATCGGGAAAATGGCGGGTAACGTCCGGAGAGTTCCGCAACATGAGTTCGCGTAGACTCAGATTGATTTCCGGTGTCTCAGATGCTGCCTTGATGCTGTAGACGGCACGGCGCCCCTGTACTCGTTTAGAGATTTGCACCGGTAACAATAATAGGGGCGCGAAGTTCGCGACATCACTGTCGTTGGATTCATACCAACGCAAGAACCCGAAAGCCAAGAACAGTGTGGACAGGCCTGTTTCCTGTTCTGATAGTCGCGCGTCGGAAGCGATACGTGCCAACCGTGAATCGAGTTCGTCTGCAAAAAACATCGATTGTAGTCGTCGTACGATGCTTGCGTCCGTTGGTAGCATGGCAGACAACTCATAACTTGGATCGATACCTTTCTTGCGCGCGTGTTCGACTAAGTTGAACTCTTGTCGACTTGGGCGTGGCGGCAATTCTAATTGCTCGCGAATTCGATCCCTCAGCCACCGTTCTAGTCGCGCCAGCGAATCGTCATCTTGCCTTGCAACGGTGTCGAGTGCAGCAAGGCGAGTTAGATAATCCAGGTCTGTTGACTTGGCGTAACCAAGCGCGGCCTTAAAGGTGTCGGTTAGCTCGTCTTCAGGAATGTCATCCAGCTCCGGCAATGGAGCGAAGGGTAATTCCCGCTGCTTGATGGTCAGCTCCTCAAACGCGCTCTCAAGATTTGTATGGACAATCCGGAGCTGGCGACGCGACCCCGCCCGATGTTTGTAATTGAGCATAGGATTGCGTCGCGACAGATCGAGCAGCTTTTGCGCAGATCGTCGTAGAGCCGTTGTTGGCGTTGGCGCTCGTTTCCCCTGTCCAGCACACCCTAACCCCAGATAAACGTTGTATGTTATTCTGCCCACAACCCGGCCCGTTCATCAAGGCCGGCCTTTGTTACTTTACAGACCCCAACTGGCCTCGATCCGTGCCCTTTTCATGAATGGACCATTCTAACCTCACCGGATAGCTCGTGTATCAGATTGAGACTGCACCTAACCGATTTACACTACCAGCAAAACGCCCCGTGCTTGAACACGGGTCGCCGCTGCAATGGCCTCCGAATACATCTTAACTTGCGCAACGTAGCGTTCCGACAACGATCCGAACTCGTGATCAGTCTTGAAGTCAACCACGGTCCAAACTGCACCGGTTGAGTCCTCCTCCAGAAACGCGAGGTCGATCACGCCCTCCACGAGTAGGCCATTTTCTAATTTGTGCAATATCGGCGTCTCTCGGCGGAGCTTTCCTCTCGCGCCACTAGCAGCAGCCCTTCGCAGGATCGGATGATCGAGCGCAGCTTGGACGACCGCGGATGCCGCTTCGACTTCATCCTCTGTAGCGTTCACTATCCCTTCCGTTGATGAGCGTCGCTGACCGAATAGAGGCGATGTCAGCATCGAGTTCGACCGAGGCGAGCACCCCGTGAACAAGAACACCAAAGCGACGACCCCTTGGCCGATCGAGAGCGCGACGGTCAACTATCTCGACATCAATGCGCGGACCATCCGTAGCGGGACCGGCGACAATGTCTGTCGTACCCTTCTCGTGTTGGCTGCGAGCTAGTGAAGTGACAGTCTGCACATTTAGCTCCGGCCGACACTGAACTCATTTACGAAAGCAGCAACGACGACTCGTGGTGTCTAACCCGAGATCCGGTAACGGGCGCGCGCGCCGTGATGCACCGTCCAAACCCTCAATCGGGCGGCGAAGTATCGTATATCGAGATCGAAAAATTCCTCTCAGAAGGCGGGAACGGACCGGAACACCAAGCGCTCAGGCGTTTGATGGAAACAAGCGCCCGCATGGCCACCATACTTATCACCTACGATATTCACTCTTTAGAAGGAGAAGCATATGACGATCTTATCAAAAAGATACAATCTCTGGGCACTTGGTGGCATCACCTCGAATCAACTTGGATTGTGAAATGCGTTCACGCGCCGGGCGAGATACGAGACCAACTGAAATCGCATATGGGCGGTGACGATCAGTTGCTCGTCATTGATATATCAGGCGATACGGCGGAATGGGTGGGGGTCAATGACGCTGGGAGTAGGTGGCTGAAAGACACTATCTAAGATTAAGTAAGTAATTTCCGCCCAAGCCTAGACGTGCAGTCGCGAGACTCAGAAGCTTTAGAATCAACAGCTCCCCCTGAGCCGGGGCCGTTTCCTTTGAAAGCGTTAGCGCGCCGTTCCGGTTGTCGTTCCTGAGGGGCTGCTATTTGGAGGCGGTGCCTGATTGACTATGGTTGATTCCGGCATACCGCGTGGTCCAGGATTGCTTGCCACATGGGTCCCAATCCCGGATCCCCATATGAAAAATGCGAATGCGAAGATAAATACAGCGACAATTGCGACTAGTGTTCGACCACCTATCTTGCCTTCGCGATCATTGTTCGGCATGCAGTTCTTCCTTCGTTTCGAGCAACTGATGCTCGATATTGCTGTCGCGTTAACCCGCGTAAGGTTTGCTGATTAGAGCAAGCGAACCCTGCCGTGTGATCAGGACAGCGATTAAGCCAAGTTGGCAGGCATCACAAATTTTGTGTCGCAAGACTTGATAGTACAGTGACCGTCAAGCACTTGAACTGATCCACCACCACTCGGTACATTTTCAACTAACCCAGCGTCGTTAGCGCAATCCCAGGCATCCCCTTCAGTTTGAAACGGACGGCTTATTCGGTCGCCATCCTTAAATACGGCGTAGCTCATGATGCTCTCCCTCCGGGGGCAACGTTCTCCATTTGAATAGGTTCGCGGGGGGTTCCATCAACCCAACACCAATCCGTGATATTGAAGAGGGAACCTCAGACCGATGGCGGGGAAAGCCGCCCGTAAGACCGCCCGAAGCGGTCTCTGCGCATAATTGGGCGCCTGACCTTTCAACGAGCCATCCTTCCGCCTCAGCCGCGGCCCGAAACGTTCGCCAAGCCTGAATTTCGCCCGCGTCAGACGCGCCGGCGTGGTTGAGGGCCTGTCTTGCTACCTGCCAATGCGGTTTGTTTCGATAGGACAGCCTCATGTACATCATGAAAGAATAAGCGTCGTCTGCGCTTTTGATCCGAATCGCGCCCGACTCTGGTTTTAATCTCATCGGGATAAAAGTCATTTCCCAAACTATCTGGTGGTGGCGAAAAACTTAAGGCTTGAGTGGACTTCGGCTTTCCGATCCCGCCGCTGGACCTGCACCAGGCGCGGCCGTCACCGAATTCGTGGTGGCCGGCTGATTTGGATTGCCAGGGTGAACGCCGGTGGCGCTGCCGGTAGTGATTTCTGACGGTATCGAGTGGCCGGTGGCGTCACTTCCTATGATAGGGCCGGAATCGGCAGGCACCGAAGTGCCGGGAATAGTCGCAGTGCTGTCGGCGAAATTAGCCGGGCCCTGTGCAGACGCTATCAGCGTCGATCCTAAAAGAGACGCCGCGACGAGCGTCGAAAGATAAAGTCTCGATCGCAAGCGCAACCTCCCCTCCTTGGCCGTGGGAACCCCGGAGTCCAACTTCGATCCATCGTCGATGTTCCGGACCAATTAGCCGTGCCGGTTCAAAGCCATCACGCCGATGCGCGCAAACATCGTCGGTCCGTCCTGCTCTGCAGCCAACAATAGCGCCAGCATAGCTGCTTGCCATTCTTCGGCCTGGTGTTCTGGCTTTGGCAATTCGGTGATGAAGATCGCTGCCTCAAGACGGCTTGCCTGTCAGGGCAGCCTGTTGCCCCTGCCCATGATTGCAGCAAATATCACAAATACGCTTATGAGTGCCAACACGCCGCCGAAACCTATCGTGTGAATGCCAAAGAAAACGTGTTCGGGCATTAAAAATATTAGCGGCCCTGCGATTGTTGTCGCGCTTAGAACGGCGATACCAACTTTTCCCCAGTCGCTCTTTCGCTTCGCTTCTATTACGAGGTTTGCTGCGCCCCAAATGACAACCACAAACCAAGCGAGCACGACCATCGCACCTAAAACAACTTCCATGGGCAAACCTCCGCAACCACCCCGGTCTCATCTCTCACGCGGCCGCCTTGTCTTCCTTGTCGGTGCCGCGCGCGACAATCATCAGCCCATCGTCCGGCAACGGCCGCTGCAGCACCCTCGCCTCATCCCACGGCGCGCGCATCCAGACGTCGCGCTTCCTCGTCTGTCGTCAGGATTACCGGCATCGCTTTGGGATGGATGGGTTCGACGATCGCGTTCGGTGCTGTCGTCAGAAAGCCGTAGACTATAGGCTGGATTGAGTGGAGTGCTCCAATTTTCGAGCTCGGCATGCCCTGCGCGCACCATTCCGGCTCAACGTAATGATCAAGCGCTTCGCGCTCGAAAATGTGCGCGCTGGTTTTTCGAGCTGGGTGGCTCGGTACATTCATCACCGTCGCCCCCGTGAGTTCTCTGAACTGCTGCAAACAGGATCGCTCAAGCGGCTTTTTGCCCATGCGACAGCGGGCCCCCATCGGTAAAGCGGCCGGGGACCGAAATGTTGATACGGCGGGCCACCACCGCGCGTCGCTTTCGTGGCGAGTGTCGCGGCTTTGACGGGGAAGCCGGCGGCGGTCAGCGCCGCGGCGAGGGCATCACGCGTTAGCAGTGTGTCGGGATTTTCAGGGTTCGATAGCATCGTCGGCTCCATCGCGTCGAAAGCGCTTGCGCGCCATTGCGATCGATAGCCCGATTTTGCCTTTTTGGTCGCGCCGCATATTCATGTACGTTCTGCATCTAAAAAATGATGCAGAGAGACGTCATCTACGCATCACTTTTGTGGCGAACGCTTGGCGGTTTTCTCAGCCAGAGCCATTCTATATTGCCGAGCGGTCACCTTGAGCTCTTGCGCGTATCGAGCGTCGCCCTCGATCAATTTAAAAGTCGCAGTCGCTAGAGCGTTTGCGACGTCGGAATGGCCAAACTCGGTCCGTAATCGCCGCTCCCAGGTTCGTACCGTAGCTGCGCTCACCCCAAACGCGTATCCTACTTCTTGCAAGGCGATAAATTTCTTCATGCCGTTCGTTTGGCGTTGTTTGACGAGCGTAATGGCTCTCATCTGAAGTCGCAGAATGGTCCAATTGACTTTTCGGCCCTTTTTTGTAGCCCTCAACATCGGCTGGACTTCGCCATAATCACAGGCGTCGAGTGCCCACAGCACCATCAGCTGAAGTTCCGGATTAAAAATGCCGGGAATAGTGCGCACCAAGTTCTTCAACCACTTGCGCGCCACGATGGGATCGATGTCGAAGCCAGAACCAAGCCGGCCGACCCAATTTCTTCCGTACCACTCATGCCGATGGTCATCGTCCGTTGGTCGAACCTTCGAATGGTCGGGAGGTTCCGGGGGTTTGGCCACGTGGAGCTTCACTGATTTAAGATCCTTCAATGCGAGCCCTGCTTGATGGTCTAGCGCCCAGCCGGCCAGCGCGTTGACGAGATCGCCGGCGATCTCAAGTGCGTTCCGTGCCCCGATGTTCTTTCCTTTGGCTGATTGCGCACCATCTTTTGGGTCTGTTTTCTTTCGAGGTCCCGCAGCTGATCAATGAGATCCGCCACATATTTGTCGCGCTCTGACTGATTCACTTTTGGACGTGGATAAACATTCGTGTCGGCGGCCACGTTGCACCTCCGCTCGGCGCATCCGCATGAGGGATGACGCGGCGGACCGGCGCGGAACCGGTGTTCAGGAGCTACCCTAGCCGCGTCAAAAGTAGTTTACCGCTGCCCTTGTCAGGCCCGCAACGGGATCACCTGTGCGTCGGGCCGAATGTCACCCATCAATTCAGCGGTGCGGTTTGCCACAGCATCTGCGGCGGCGAGCAGCACAGCGTCGGCGGAATGAACGTATCGGCTAGTGATCGAGCGCCCTTTGTGACCGACCAGCGCGGCAATAGTCGGCTCGGAATAGCCTAGGTCAGCGGCTAGGGATGCATACGAATGCCGCAAGGTGTGAGCGGTTATATCGGAGGGAAGGCTGCCGAGCTTCCTGATCTTCGCCCACAGTTTAGGAAAGCCTATCATTTGTCCGGCGCCGCGAGTGGCTGGAAATACCAGCTCACCAGATCGCGTGAGATTACGGAGCACGTCGCACGCCGCGTTCGACAGTGGGCGGACCGATCTCCCGGTTTTGGTATCAGGCAGCGTTGTTGTGCGGCGGCCTAGGTCTATTTCATTCCATTTCAACCCAAGTGGCTCGCTGCGCCTCCAGCCGGTCAATGCCAGAAAGCGGACCGCCGCTACTGCCGCCGGCCAAATGTTCGCAGCTTCTGCTTTACGCAGTGCCTGGCCCAGCGCGGCGTATTCTTCATCGCTTAGTCGACGCTCCCTCTTGCCGTCAGCAAATCGTGTAAGCCCATGCACAGGGTTGTCCAGGCGCATCCGGTGGTTCACTGCATAGCTAAAAATCCCGCCCAGAAGCCCTACCGCTCGGCTGGCAGCACCTTTACCACCCCGCACACGAGCCAGCCCCCGTTTCCTCGCCGTTTTGGCATTGCCGGCCGTTTTCCCGGCAGCCACGTCGTGCATAAAGGCATCGATATCCTCGCGGGTGACGGCGGCGACCTTAGTATTACCGAGCAACGGCTTGATGTGTCGCTCGATCCGGCCCTTATCAATCGCTAACGTGCTCGACTTTTTCGCAACCTTGCGGCGGGTCAGAAGGCGGCCAGCCTCTGCATCGGCAAGATACAGGTCACAAAGCTCAGAGACGTTGGCGGCCTGCCGCTTTGCCTTCTTGGCGGCAGCCGGGTCGGCACCCGTAACGACATTTCCAAGCAGGTGTTGGGCCTCGGCGCGTGCCGTATCGGGTGTCCACGGCGAGCCATGCCGGCCAATTGTATGCCATCGCTGCCGTCCTTCCTGGGTTCGGTAGACCAGGACATAAGAAACGGCCTCGCTGCGTTGGCGGCGGACCCCGAAGCCCGTCACGGCCGCGTCCCAGATAATTTCGCCCGGTTTTAAGATCCGGACGTCACGAAGTCCGATCTTCCGGTTACCCATGAACCTCTCCGCAAATAGCGCTAGCTAGCAAGCACATAGCTAGCAGTGGAGCGCAAAGCCTAGCAAACAAAGGCAACGGTTAGCAATGAAAAAAGCCAAAACCCTATACTTCAGCATAGTCTAGCAAAGCCATGAAAATCATCGCAACGCTTAGGAACTACCTTGCCAAGGTCGGGGTCGAGGGTTCGAATCCCTTCGCCCGCTCCAGAATTTTTAAGGTGGCAACGTTTGACGAAAGCCCGCTGACACAGCGGGCTTTTCGTTGTCCTGGCGAAAGGCTCCGCCGGAAAGCGATCAGAGCCGCGCGGCGGCGCTTCTCTCTCCCGCCGGATGTGCTAACATTTTCAGGTCTGATCCACCTCCAGACCAAAGTTCGTCTCTCGAAACGTTCAAAATAAA
>Ga0208355_1001062_pt1 | contig 12354 bp, 10 predicted proteins | sample NGESurdeep072012_6_FD_184458 | JGI IMG/M metagenome (GOLD analysis project Ga0208355, IMG submission 184458) | Arctic peat soil microbial communities from Barrow, Alaska - NGEE Surface sample 210-3 deep-072012 (SPAdes) | ecosystem: Environmental > Terrestrial > Soil > Wetlands > Peat ... | reverse complement strand
CCTCCTCCGAGGCCGTCTCTCCAGTCGCCCTACGGGCTTCTTCCGCGACGGCCTCGGAGGAGGAACCCAACGATCCATTCATAGAAGATTTCAGCAATGAGCTCATGTGCATGTCCTACCTGTACTCTAAATTGCCTGAGACAGGTGTCTCACCTCACATTGGCACGGGGGGGTGGGACCCAACGTTTTCCGAGCACAGCTACGGCTTCCGACCGGGACGCTCCGCCCATCAGGCGGTGGCCCAAGCACAACGCTACATCGCTGAGGGCTACAGCTACGTGGTCGATCTCGATCTCGATAAATTTTTCGACCGAGTCAACCACGACAGCTTGATGGCGCGCGTCGCCGTGCGGGTGTCTGATAAGCGTGTGCTCAAACTCATCCGGGCGTTTCTCAATGCCGGGGTGATGGAAGACGGTTTGGTCCGTCCGGTGGATGAGGGGACTCCGCAAGGCGGCCCACTTTCACCTCTCTTAAGCAACCTCGTGCTCGACGATCTCGACAAAGAGCTGGTGCGACGGGGCCACCGCTTTTGCCGTTACGCGGACGACTGCAATATCTATGTTCGCAGCCGCCGCGCCGGTGAACGCGTCATGACCTCCGTTAGCCGGTTCCTGACCAAAAAGCTGCGGCTGAAGGTCAACGAGGCGAAAAGCGCGGTGGCGCGACCAGAGGAGCGAAAGTTCCTGGGGTTCAGCATCTCGAACGATGGGGGCGAGCGGCGCATCGCGCCAAAGGCCCTCGACAAGTTCAAGACGCAGATCCAGGACATGACGCGCCGGACACGGGGGATCAGTCTGCCGCAGATGATCGAAGAGCTGAAGCCATACCTCATCGGGTGGCGCGGCTACTTCGGCTTCTGCCAGACTCCGCGTGTGCTCACGAACCTGGAAGCGTGGATTCGCCGAAGATTACGCTCGTATCTTTGGCGGCAGTGGCAGAACGGGCACAACCGCTTCAAGGAACTGCGCCGTCGCGGCGTATCGAAGTTCAACGCAGCGGTCGCCGCCGGTTCACCGACGGGATTCTGGCGCATGTCAGGGCACCCGGCGGTCCAACAGGCCCTGCGAAACCACCATTTCGACTCACTCGGTCTCCCCCCGACTCCATATGGGCCGACTAAGCTTAATCGAATCGAACCGCCGAGGTACGGACCCGTATGCCCGGTGGTGTGGGAGGGGCGGCGCCGTGAGGCCCCCCCCTATCCCGATCAATCCCCAATTGTTTCAAGCCCAGTGAACCAGACTCTAGGAAGTTGACACACCCGGCTGTGATTAAAAAGCGGCCAAATACAACGATCATGCTACGAGGAGCTCTGCTGAAGGTCCCAACGCTTGGCAGCGCAGATATACCCAAGTGCCATCCCGATGCCGCCCAGCTGAAGAGGGCTCTCCAATGCAGGATTAACAAAACAGGAGATGAACGAAAAGCAGAAAATAACTGCTACGCTTCTTTGAAGCCGGTTGGAGGAAAATCTATGCCAAATTGGTTGGAAGAAGACCAAAATAAGTAGGGTAAATCCGATAACTCCGCTACGAAGCGCTTCTTGCATGAATGAATTATGAACTCCTCTCGACAGGGCCCGTTCGAATTCAAGGTTCGACATTGTTTCGACTGCTGGCAAAAAGTTGTTTATCGCGCTAGTTCCAGCAAACTGGTATTCCCACTGAACCGATTCAGTGCCGTATCCAATTCCGATCCCCATCGTGTCTACAAAGGACTGCGCAGCCCCTCTTGAAAGCAGCAGCCGAATTGCGGCGTTTTCGTCTAGCTGGTAGATTTCCGGTATATATGACTGAGCAAAAACGTATCCCAGCACGAAAATGCAGACTACCGCTGCTACGGTTAAACGGGCAGGAGCACCTAAGATAATTGCCACGGTAATCGCACAAAACACTCTAAACTGAATATAGTGGGTGAACAAACCTAACGTTACCAAAGACGTCAATGTTATAAATCGCTGTATTTTTTTCATGCGGGAAAAAAATAAAAAATGGGTCAAAAATATTAAAAGTATTGTCGTCGAATTTATGAAGGATCCGTATGAATTATAAATAGTATACCAATCATCACCGGATGCAAGACTAGTCAGTGGTCGAACTAAGAGTCCGCAAACTATAATCAACATCGCGTCGCGTAGAGCGCGACCTTCATAAAATCGATTGGAGAAATATGAAGTAGCCGCCCAATAACATAAGCAAAAGCTAAACACCGGTACCAATTGGCGGGGAATGACCTCGAGTACGAAATGCTCCTGCCAAGAGCGTGGCATCAAATGTAAAACAGAAACAGCGCCAATCGCTAAGGTAAAAGCAGCGTACGTAAGAAGCCATTTGGGAGGCGGCGTCCTTACCGATACGCAGTATGTTAGCCAACTTAATGGAAGCAACAAATATCCCACGCTAACATTGGACAGAAGGTCGCCCATGCCAGCCATCAGCCCTATTGTGGGCAAGAAGAAAAGCTTATCGAGTTTTCTGCTAGTCAGAATTCCGGAGCCGTGAAAACGATAAAGAATAGGCTGCGTAGGCGAGTCAGCGTGCATGGCGCACCAGAAGGCATTGTTGCTTTGAGTTTGGTCGATGGCACACTATCACAAATCTCCGCTTCTCCAAGGAGTTTCTCAAGGTTAGCGTCCTGGGGTCTTGTAAGAATTTTGTATTAGGGTCTGGACTCACAATTTGATCCAGTAGAGTGCAGCAACGAGCGTGGTAGCGGCAAGGAAGTTGCGAGCGAGTTTGTCGTAACGGGTGGCGATGCGCCGCCAGTCCTTGATACGGTAGAAGAAGTTCTCGATTTTATGGCGCCGCCGATAGAAGCGCTTAGGGCAATAGGCTTTACTGGTGGCGGTGCAGTGGTTCGGTATGACCGGCAAGGCGCCTTCGTCCCTGATCTGCTGGCGAACCTTTTCGCTGTCGTAGGCCTTGTCGGCCGTGACGGCTAGCGGCGGTCGGGGCGTGCTCAGTATCTCTTCGACGACTTGGCTGTCATGGACCTGTCCACCCGTCACCGTGAAGCTCAGCGGCCGGCCTTTGCTGTCGACAACCGCGTGGATCTTTGTGTCGCGCGGTGAGCTTTCACAATGGTGCTATCGATCAGATACAGACTGTCGCGCGATTTCGATGCCAGTTGGTCGAAAACGCGCTTCCAGATCCCACGTCGAGACCAACGGTTGAAACGATTATAAGCCGTCGTGTAGGGGCCGTAGCGTGCCGGCAGATCCCGCCACGGTATTCCGGTCCGCAGCACATAAAATATCGCATTCATGATCTTGCGATCGTCTACTCGCGCGCTCTTTCGGCTCTTCGGTAGCAGCGGTTCGAGAAGCGCCCAGTCCTCATCGCTCAGATCAAATCGCATGACCCACCTCCGCGCACGGTGAATCATGTTCGCCCAAACTATTCAATCGATTATCTGGGTACAGACCCTAGACAGCGGATACCTCGGACAATGATCGCCGACCCTCAGAAACTGCGGACCGAGTGAGTTTTGCGAAGGCCATCTCGATGGGGTTGAGGTCGGGCGAGTACGGCGGCAGATAGCGTCACGATTGCAGACACCGTCCATATTTTTGCGATCGAAATATTTGGAAACTACAAGGAGTCTTCGCTCGAAATTGATTGGCAACGTTCGCCCGTCTTGACTGCGGTGCTGGTGTTCTATCCTACCAATGTCAAGAGATTTTGAATGCTTGGGACTCTTTCAGCGAAGGCTTCGCTGGTCGCCGTGCAGACGATGGAACAGCTTTTGGTGACGTGAGCTATGAACTCCCTCCAGATTTGAGTAGAGTCCGTTGATTGATGCTCTGAGACCATTCTTTGGACCGCCGGAGGGTAGAGTTTCGGACTTCAGCGCAGAGGCAATGATTTGAATGATATGCTCAATGCGCAAGAAGTGAACGATAGGCTTCGGCAAGTCTCTGCGCCATGATGGGATAGCTGCGATGTCTCAGGACATAGGATCGGCCGCGCGCACCCATCTCTATTGCCCGAGCGGGATCGTCCAGCAGCTTGATCGTTGCCGCCACGAACGACTGAACGTCGAACGGCACGCAATAGCCGCCTTGACTTTCCGTGAGCAGAAGCGACTGGTCAGGATGCTCGTTGGCCACTACGGCTTTGCTCATGGCCATATATTCGACCAGCTTTGTCGGCGTCGTGGAGTCGAGGATCGGATCAGGTGCCATGAGCGCATAGGCGAGACGCGCGCTGGCAAGATAAGCTTGCGCCTCCGTTGGGTTCAACCAGCCAGTGATCAGGACGTGCTGCTCGCAGCCCCGTTGTTTCACCTGATTGCGAAGCCGAGTGCGGTCTTCTTCTTCGATTGCGTTGCCAATCAGCAAGAGCAGAATATTCGGGTGCGTTTTTTTCAATGTCGCGACGACGTCCAGCAGAAACTCTATGCGCCGCATCCGCTCGCATGTTCCCAGATAGGCAACGACTTCTCGTCCGGCAAAGCTCTCGGTGATTGGCGCACTGGGATTTTCCGGGAATCGCTCCGGGTCGACGCACATGGGCACCGCCATCGTCCGCTCGATGGGGATACCGCGCGCCGCGATGTCCCGACGCATTTTCTCGCTTTGCACGAACACAAAATCCGCGCGCGGGGCGACGACGCGGTAGAGCAAGAATTTTCCAATATGACCGCGAAGCATCATGTAGGCATAGCGCGCAGCGCCGAGCGACAGACCGTGCGCGCGCGCGACCCAGATGGCGGACTCGTTGATCGGAAATGACATCCAGTAAAAAAAGCGAATTCCGCGGCGATGCGCGATCCACAGTGCAAGGGTCGCCGCGAAGACCTTGTCTCGCACCTGCACGGCATCGTACTGCCCACGCGAAAGGCCGAGAAGGATTCGGACGTCGTGAAGGATTCCGTATAATTGGTTGGCGATTCGTCCGGTGCGCCTTTCTACGATAAGAGTTTTGCCGGCCGGCCATTGTTCGGACAGTTGCAAGGTTTTTGCGCCGCGTCGCGCGACAAGATCCGAGAGCACGCCAACCTTAGGCAGATACTTACCGAAAAGAACCGAAACATCCGGACGATAGGTCGGAAATTCCTCCCGGATAAAAAAGAGAAGGCGCAGCACGGACTTTTCGCGCATATCCGGTGCTCCAATTACGAGCGAATAAGCCGCTGATACAACTCGAACAAATGGCCGTAATTTTCGCTCGCATTGAGATTCGCGGCCGCGTAGGCTTTGGCTGCATCCGACATGCGCGACCATAAGGCTGGCGCATCGCGCAGAGTAGCGAGCGCATTGCAAATCGCTCCTGGGCCCGAATCGATAAGCATCCCTGTCGCGCCGTCCTGAACAATCTCGGGGATGGACGAGAGCGGTCTGCAAACGGGAACCGTGCCGACTGACATGGCCTCTACAATGGTCATCGGCATGCCCTCACTTGAGATCGATGGAAGGATCAAGACGTGGAACTTTGAAATGGTCTGCTGTGCTTCTTGTGGCGTGTATATACCGCTATACTTCACCTGACTGTTTTCCGCCGCTAGCTGGCAGACGTCGCTCAGCAATGGTCCCTGACCATAAAATGTGACAGTCACGCCTTGGGGTAGATTGCGACATGCCTTCAGTAAGACCTGGATGCCCTTGCTGTGCGTAAGTCGGCCAGCAAAGACTGCGTGGAAGCCAGATAATCTCTCCCCGTGCTGCTGGTTCGGACCGACATCAACCCCGTTGTAGATGATCGCGGTTCGCCCGACGTCATTTCGACAATTACGCGTTAGGTAGAGGCGCTCGCGTTCGCTGTGGATGACAATCTGCGTCGACAGGCTAATCAAGGCGCCGAGCGCGATACGCAGCGGCGCTGGGGGGGGCGCCTCCAAATACATCCCGCCATGAACGTGCAGCAACACCGGCTTACCACGCACCCGCGCTGCGGCAATCATCACGAGATCCCGCATGAGCGAACGCGGATTAAGTGCAGTATTAGAGTGCAAGATATCATAGCGGCCCGCAAGAACCTTTGCGAGCCCTTTAAGCGACTTTCGCAGCGACGTCACGAAGGTGGCATATCGCTCCTGGCCCTGTTCCGAACCGATCTCGAGATGCGCAAATTCGACCTTGTCCTTCAGGACACGGCTAACCTGGAGCACGACCGCCGATATGCCGCTTACGTTCTTGCTTGCCTCAAGTGACGGCGCCGATATGAGAACTCGCATAGAATAGTGTCCCGAACTGCTTCAGAATCTGAGCCAGAGTGAAATCGCCTCAACCTTGGATGATGTGTGCTAAAAAGTCTCGCTTCGCCGAGCGAGTGGCTGGCCCGCAGCACCGTCGCCCCATGAAGTTCCAACATGCCCTATTGCTGATCGCACTGGGCGGACGCACCTTGCTTTGGTCTCTACGCCAAGCCTCGCACTTTCGACGCGCTTCGTCGAGGCTTAGGGCCCGATTCGCGTTCGGACGTTCGGCTCTGAACTTGCGGTTTAACGATTCGATGGTGCCGTTATCCGGCATGATCGCGCTGGTGCCACCGTTCGCCCGAAGGAGCCAAGTGGGTCCTTCCCTCCACCGGAGTTACCCGGCTTCGACGGTACTGTGACCCTGTCCGACACCCGCCGGAGCCGCCGCCCTCATGACGCCGGCCGGTATATCTTCGAGACGAAGTCCTCGTGCAGGCCCGCCAGCCACCCCTCCAGACCCGACGCTTCGATCGTCGCGAAGGTCACCCCGTCCACGCCCGGCGCGCCCGCATTTACGCGGGCCAACGCATAAGCGTGGCGAAGAATGTCTTCTCGATGAATCTTGTCGTAGAGCAGGTAGCAGAAAGAGTTGTCAAAATGACTACGGATCATTTGGCTCGCGATGAGGCGATCTAGAAAAAGCTCGATTACAAGCCAATTGGATTGCAGGTCGCCGTCCACGAAACAGTAGCTTGGCTTCGGGAGACCTATCTGAGCGCTTCAGACGTTAATCCGAGCAAGGAAAGCGTAGGGCAGCCCCGGGCTGCACGCCGAATCCTGTGTTTGTCGAAACATTTCAGTGGTCACGGCGGTACGCCGGAAGCGCTGTTACTGATGGCGCGAGCCTTGCGCGCTTTGGATTTTGCATGTGACGTGCGTTGTCCGGCTGGTTTTTTAAGGATGTGGGGAGCTACCACGATCTGCCTCCATCCGGAACGGAAGGCTCACGGCACTTTTCCTATCGCATCGCCGACTATTCCGCGCTACTTGTGGTCGGAGCATGGAATCCAATTGCCCTGCCCATGGCGATTGCCGCTCGTTTAGCCGGGGTGATAGTCTTATATGCGCCCAAAGGTCAATTGTGCAGATTCGAGTTTCAGCGCCTGCGGGATGTAAAAAAACTCTTCTATCTCGCGCTGATTGAGATCTGGATTGCGTTGCAGGCTAAGAAGATTCTTTTCACTTCTACCCTTGAGCGCGATCACACGCTCTTGCCGGCGCTCGTTTCCAGAAAGCGGGCCACTGTGGTGCCCGAGCCCTTGGATGGAGATCGACTTGGGAGAGGTGAGCGGGCAAGACGTAAGAATGGTGCACCGTTTCACTTTGGCTTCATCGGCCAGGCGTCAGCCCGTAAAGGGGTTGCCGAACTTGTAGATGGGTTTCTTCTTGCCACGCAGAAATGCCCCGAGGTTCCAGTCGTCCTCAGCATTGCGGGCAGCGCGGTTCCGGCCTTCGAAAAGACATTTGATGCCATCAGGCGACGGAGCGAAATCCATCCGAAAGGATGGCGCATTAGCTTTCTCGGGCAAATTTCTGGGGAGGAGCGATTGGCCTTCTACAACAATATCGATTTTCTAATCATGCCGAGTCATTTCGAATCCTACGGTTTGGTACTTCTCGAGGCGCACTGGCACTCGTTCTTCAGATTGACGATGATGCGCCCTCTAAAACAAGATTACAGTGTTGCATTCGAATTGGACTGAGCTGCTTTCGCCTCGTCGAAGCTAACAGTATCCACAAGGCAATTTACCGCATAATCCCTACGAGGTACCCATGAGCAGCGACTATTGGCTCAGATGTCTTGACTTTCACTTCATAAATCTCAGTTTTAGCTCTGTGCGTTCCTTCGAAAGGCTAACACGCGTAAGAGCAGATTTGCTGACAACGTCTAATTTGTGCCGCTGCTTGATGTATTTGATAGTGCGATGGCAAATATTCTCGTATACGTGGGCATAATATCATCTCATGCGTTAATCTGAGGGGATCGTGAATTTCGGTGTTGTGCGACTACTTTTGCGTTTTCTGCGACCCTTTTGGTGGGCGCTGCCGATCATTACGGTTCTCGGCCTCGCTGCATCCTTTGCTGAAGGCATTGGAATAGGACTTCTGATCCCGCTGCTCGAATTGTTAATGGGTGGGGCGGTGCCGCAAATAAGCTTTCCATTATTCCAAACGGCGAGTGAATATCTTTACAGCCTTGGCGATGTGGCTCGCGTTCTTGTCGTCGGCGGCGGTATCCTGGCTCTTCTAGTCGTCAAAGCGATTCTTGTCGCTGCGACCGTGTCCCTGTCCGGTTGGATTGACGGCCGCATAGGCGATGACATCCGTTGCCGTCTATTTAGCCAAGCGCTCAGTGTTGATTACGCCATACTCGATGAAAGCCAACAAGGCAGACTCATCAGCGCATTCAATAATCAAATATACCGCGTGATGGACGTCATAAATTCATTCTTTCTGATAATCGTGCACGCGTGTCGAATAGCCGTTTTTGGCTCTCTCATGATATTCATTTCTTGGCAGCTAACAGCGATGGTGGTGGTACTCGGACTCGCAGCAAACCTATTGGTCGCCCGTCCGATGATTCGCTTTGTTCACCGTCTAGGAGAGCTTGAAGTTGGCGTCCGATCAGAAATTTCTCAACAGGTGTTGAGCTCACTAGGCGGCATGCGTGTCATCAGAGCCTTTGGCCAGGAGGATCGCGAGCACGCGCGATTCCGGAAGATTTCAGAACAGGCTCGCACGCTTATTTTTCGCATTATTCAGGCACAACAGATCATTCCTGTAGCATTAGAGGTTGTTTACGCGCCGGTGTTCCTGGCAGTGGTCTTAACGGCCTCGGTCGCAACAATTGGAGTTCCGACGCTCCTCGCTTACCTGCTGCTCTTTTACAGGGTTCAGCCAGACCTAAAGCAACTGGATTATCAGCGAGCGAATTTGGCAGGTCTTTCAGGCTCACTGCTTGAAGTCACCGCATTGCTCGAGCGCAGTTGCAAATCCGCCATTCGCTCCGGATCCGTTCTTTTTGAGCACCTGCAAGATCGGATTACTTTCGATAAAGTTAGTTTTCGCTATCAATCCCCATCCGAGAGAGCTGTCACGCTGACAGAAGTAAGCTTCGAACTGCACGCTGGTAAAACGACCGCCATCGTCGGTGAGTCCGGCGCTGGCAAGACGACCCTGATCAATCTCCTTTTTGGATTTTACCAGCCGACTGAAGGCCAAATACGAGTGGATGGGCGACCACTCGCGTCGCTGCGAACCGATTTGTGGCGCGGGAAGCTGGGATTGGCCGGTCAAGATGTGGGCCTGCTTGAGGGAACGATCCGCGAGAATATCGCCTATGGGTGCCCGCATGCAGCTTCCGATGAGATCGAGGAAGCGGCTCGTCTTGCCGCGATTCACGATGTCATCAAAAAATTGCCGCGCGGCTATGAGACTAACGTAGGCGAAAGCGGGCTTCAGTTTTCTCAAGGTCAACGGCAACGTATCGGTCTTGCGCGGGCGTTGTTGCGCCGCCCCGAAATTCTCATTTTGGACGAGGCAACCAACGCCCTCGATGGTCTGACGGAGCAGGTGATTCACGAGACACTTGATCGGTTTGTCGGAAAGATGACTGTGATCATTATTGCTCATCGTCTCAACACAGTCCGGCTCGCAGATCAAGTCATAGTGTTGAATGAAGGAAGGGTCGCCGAAACGGGAACCTTTAGGGAGTTGATGGCGAAAAGGGGAGCCTTCGCCAAACTTTTTGCCACACAGGTTGATAACGCTGATAGTCTAAGCTCCTTGAACAAGTGACAAACGACGAAGTCGTAATGACGGCAGTTGCGTGTCCGCAAATTAACCAAGCATAATACAAAAAAAATGACGAACATAACACAAAATGAGAAATGTCGTTGATGCATACGAACAGAGCTGACGATTCGGTTGCTAGCATCGCCATCGTAGCTTGTACCCACAACCGGCCCATGTTGCTGAAGCATTACCTTCAACAACTACAGCGGATTAACGGCTGTGATTTCCCGATTGTGCGTCGCGTCTGTCGCCACGTGAGACAGTGGCGAAATGCCGCCATAGCATTGCGCTGAACCGTCGCCGGTATGGTGGAAGCAGAAAATATGCGAACTTAAGCAAGCCTGCGGAGAATCTACAAGCCGCATAACTTGAGCATCCGCCAACGCTCATCACGCCGATTTCAACAAAGCACGGGGCATTCTCGTGTCGCGCGGCGGGGTCCGTAGCAAAAAAATGATCCCGCACTGAAGAGCTAAGCTAGATTGTATACGAACAACAAGACTCACATATAATCCATGCCTGTTAATATAAAAATGTCTGTTGTGATTCCGACATATAATCGCAAAGACACTTTATCGCGTACGCTAAATTCTATTTTTTGTCAAAACTTCCCGACAAGCGATTTTGAAGTCGTGGTCGTGGTGGACGGCTCGACCGACGGCACGGCTGAATTGTTGCGCGGACTAAAAGCTCCATGTGCATTCCGAATTATTGAACAACCGAATCGTGGACAGGCGGCAGCACGAAACACAGGATGGAAGGCGGCGCTCGGGGAGGTTATTCTTTTTCTTGATGATGACATGTTATGTAATCCGTCTCTTTTATTACAACATTTCAATGCCCATCAAAAAACGGCATCTGTTGTTGTTTTTGGGCCGGTTCCAGTAGCGCCTGAAAGTCCCAAGACTCTTATAACAAATCTGGTCCAAAATTATTCTGATAATTTGCTTCTTCGGCTTTCAGCACAAAATAAGCCGAAGTTCCTAGATGAGACGATGGTCTGCTCGAACACTTCAATAGCTCGTGCGACCTTGGTGGCGAGTGGTGGGTTCGATGAACGGTTTTTTCGTTATTTTGAAGATATTGAGCTAGGGATTCGCCTTTTAGAATCAGGTGTTCGTTTTCAATATGAGCCGACAGCCGTAGCCTTCCATCTTCACGTGAAATCTGCTCACACAGTTGTCGAAAACCAAATGTGGAGTGGACGAAATCAGGTTTTGTTATGCCGAACACACCCAACCTATAGGCGGCACTCGATGCTGCGAGCATTCGGACATGACTCAATATTTAAGCGCCTTATGTGTGAGATTGTGATACGTTCGCCTCTATCCTTGGCGCCTGTGTTTCGGCCGCTGTTTGAGGTTGCCGACCGCGTGCGTTGGATTCCAATGTTTCGCAGCGTTGCAATGCGCTTGCACGAAATTCGAGGTCGAATACAGTTTCTCCGTGGCGCGGTTCAAGAGGCAGGTTCACTTGATATTTTCAATCGGGAGTTTGGGGCGCGTCTTCCCATTTTACTCTATCATCACGTTGGTCCTGAGCCGGGTTCCATACCTCCGCATTTAACTATTTCCGCCGACCGGTTCGAGAAACATGTGCATTGGCTTTTTCGCCGAGGGTATACTGGCATAGCCCCGTCGGATTGGCTCCAATGGTGCGAAAAGGGAGCCGAGCTCCCTCGCAAACCCGTCCTGCTGACGTTTGATGATGCATATTCTGACGTTGCAAAGTATGCGTTACCAGTTTTGCGGCGTTATGGATTTAGAGCAGGCGTATTCGTCGTGACAGGACAGTTGGGAGGAATCAATACATGGGATGAAACTGATCATTCTAAGCAACATCTCCTTATGAACAAAGAGCAGATTCGATATTGGGCGACGCAGGGTATTGAATTTGGTGCTCACAGTAGGACGCATCCGAACCTTACGTCACTCGCTGGTGCAGTTCTGGCAGAAGAAATCAACGGCAGTAAGAATGATATGGAATTTATTGTTGGTTCGTCTGTGCTCTCGTTTGCATATCCATACGGATGTCATAGTCAAGTTGTTCGGGCATGTGTCCAAGACCTTTTCAAGATGGCCTTCACTGTCGAGGAAGGCCTCAATGATCTTGGAACAGATCAGTTTTTATTGCGCCGAACATCGCTTAGCGGCAAAGAGTCTTTGGTTGAACTGGGCTTCCGGGTTCGTTATGGCCGGAATCCTTTTCAACATGTACGGTCGATAATCGGGTTACGTGCGCGTTTGAGGCGCGTAATACGAAAGTTTCCCGGTTAAAACTAGGGCCTGTCTTCAGTTGAGCAGGATCATAGCGGCGGCCAACTGCACTCCGGCGAGAAAATTTCTGGCGAGTTTGTCA
>Ga0208355_1001061_pt1 | contig 12361 bp, 13 predicted proteins | sample NGESurdeep072012_6_FD_184458 | JGI IMG/M metagenome (GOLD analysis project Ga0208355, IMG submission 184458) | Arctic peat soil microbial communities from Barrow, Alaska - NGEE Surface sample 210-3 deep-072012 (SPAdes) | ecosystem: Environmental > Terrestrial > Soil > Wetlands > Peat ... | reverse complement strand
CCCAGCCGGTAAAATCCAAAGCTGAGCAATTTACTCAAGTATTCGCAAAGGAGTCGTAATGGACGCGCAACAACTGATCAAAGAACAGGTTTCCGGCCATCCGGTGGTGCTTTACATGAAAGGGACGCCGCAGTCCCCGCAGTGCGGTTTTTCCGCCAACGCGGTGGCCATGCTCAATGCCTGCGGCGCGAAGGACCTGTACACGGTGGACGTGCTGGCGAATCCCGACATCCGCCAGGGCATCAAGACCTACGCCAACTGGCCGACCATCCCGCAGCTCTACGTCAAGGGTGAGTTCGTCGGCGGTTCCGACATCATGGGCGAGATGTTCCAGTCGGGTGAGCTGCAGAAGTTGCTTTCTGCGTAAATCCGCAGCCGATCCCTCAGCCGGCTGCGCCGAGTAGCTCGTCTATCATCCGCGCGAATTGTTCTCCCAGCTTCGCGTAATCGCGCGGCGCGCCGGCGCCAAGATTCAGCCATTCAAGCACCAGGAAACTACGCTCGAGCGTTTCGCCGCAACAGAGCACTTCCGGCACGCGCAGCGGGCCCTGCATGGGCCCGCTCAGACGCCGATGAGCCGCGTGTTGGAAAGCGAGAGACGATCGACCAGGATGGCCATGAAAGCGCGGTCGAATTTGTGGCGGCAGATGTCGGAGGCCCGGTCCAGGTCGTCGTTGCGTATGGTGATGACGCGCGAGTCGCTCAGGGTGAGGACATCGGCGCTGCGCACGCTGCCGCTCGCCCTGGAGATATAGGCCATCTCGCCGAAGCATTCGCCGGCGTTGAGGATGTTGAGCAGCTTGCCCTGCTTGATCACCTTGACTTCGCCCGAGGCGAGCAGGCAGAAGAAATCTCCCGTCTCCCCTTCGCGCATCAGAACCTTGCCCGGCTTGCAGTATTCCCAGCCGCTTACGCGCATCACTTCCCACAGCTCGGCATCGCTGAAATTGGCGAAGAAAGGCAGGCCGCGCAGGGTGTTGAATTTTTCGCTGTCGGCGAATTCCTCCTTCTTCTGCGCTGCTTCCTCGCTGCGGAAGACTTCGGCCAGGTCGTAGGAGAATTCATCCCAGTCCTGGTAGCGCTGCTCCAGTTCCTTTTGCATCGCCTTGCGCACGATCCGGTCCACCGCCGGCGGGATTTCCGGCCGCAGGCTGGAGGGCGGCTGCGGCTCGACGTTGGTGATCTGGTACATCATGCTGAAGTTGTTGCTGGCCTGAAACGGCAACTGCCCGGTCAGCAGCTGGTACATCACCACGCCGAGCGAATAGATGTCGGTCTGAAGCGTGAGCGGATGCTCCTTGATCTGCTGCGGCGACATATAGGCGGGAGAGCCGATGCCGCTCACCTGGGTAACTTCGCTGGTGGTCATCAGCGCCGAGCCGAAGTCGGAAATCTTGATGTCGGTCTGGCCGTGCAGCAGGATGTTGGCCGGCTTGATGTCGCGGTGGATGACCCCGGCGCGGTTGGCGAAATCCAGGGCCCGGCCGCACTTGAAAATAATCTCGACGATCTTGTCCACCGGCAGCAGGGCGTCCGGGTTGCAGTGCGGCTCGAGCGTGCCGCCGTCCACGTATTCCATCACCACGTAGCTCAGGCCTTCGTCCACCACCGCGTCGTAGATCTGCACGATGTGCGGGTGCGCGAGCTTGCCGGCGAGCGAGGCTTCGGTGATGAACAGCTTTTTGAACAGGTTGCGGTTCTCGTCATCGGTGAGCGAGTCGGGAAATACGACCTTGATGGCGACGTCGCGGCTGGCAAAAGGATCGTGGCACAGATACACCTCGCTGGTAGCGCCTTCGCCGAGTTTTTTTACAACCTGATATTTGCCGATTTTCTCCATCGCGCGCTTATCTCAGGGACTTGCGCGCGCGCTTCACTGCGGCGCGCACGCGCTTGGGCGCGGTGCCGCCGACGTGGTCGCGGCTCGCGAGCGAACCCTCGAGGGTCAATACCTTGAATACGTCGGCGCCGACGAGCGGCGAGAATTGCCGCAATTCGGCCAGGCCGAGCGCGGAGAGATCGCAGCCGCGCGCTTCCGCCCGGCGCACCGCGCGCGCCACCACCTCGTGCGCATCGCGGAACGGCAGGCCTTTTTTCACCAGATAATCGGCGAGGTCGGTCGCGGTGGCATAGCCTTCGAGCGCCGCCGCGCGCATCGCGCGCTCGTCGACTTCGATGCCCGCCACCATGTCGGTGAAAATCGCCAGCGTTTCGGCGAGCGTGTCGACGCTGTCGAACAGCGGCTCCTTGTCCTCCTGGTTGTCCTTGTTGTAAGCGAGCGGCTGCGCTTTCATCAGCATGAGCAGCGCCATCAGATGGCCGGTCACGCGGCCGGTCTTGCCGCGCGCGAGCTCGGGCACGTCCGGGTTTTTCTTCTGCGGCATGATGGACGATCCGGTGCAGAAGCGGTCGGGCAGACGGATAAAGCCGTAGCGCGGGCTCATCCACAGCACCAGTTCCTCCGACAGCCGCGAGATATGGGTCATGACGAGCGCGGCGCAGGCGCAGAACTCGATGGCGAAGTCGCGGTCCGACACCGCATCGAGCGAGTTGGCGCAGACGCCGTCGAAGCCCAATGCTTTTGCCACCATGGCGCGATCGATCGGGTAGGAGGTTCCGGCGAGCGCGGCTGCGCCCAGCGGCAGGCGGTTCACGCGCTTGCGGCAGTCGGCGAGCCGCTCGCGGTCGCGCGCGAACATCTCGAAATAGGCCATCAGGTGGTGGCCGAAGGTCACCGGCTGCGCCACCTGCAAGTGGGTGAAGCCGGGCATCACCGTGCCTGCGTGGCGCTCGGCCAGGCCGAGCAGGCTCATCTGCAGCGCGCCGAGTTGAGCGACTAGCGCATCGATCGCGTCGCGCAGCCACAGGCGCACGTCGGTCGCCACCTGGTCGTTGCGCGAGCGCGCCGTGTGCAGGCGCTTGCCGGCGTCACCCGCGAGCGCGGTCAGGCGGCGCTCGATGTTGAGGTGCACGTCCTCGTTTGCGAGCGACCACTTGAATTTGCCGCTGCGCACTTCCGCGAGGATCGTGCGCATGCCGGCTTCGATCGCGGCGAGGTCGCGCCTGGAGATCACCGCGCATGCGGCGAGCATGCGCGCGTGCGCGAGCGAGCCGCGGATGTCGTGCTCGGCCAGGCGCTTATCGAACGAGATCGAAGCGGTATAGCGTTGCACCCGTTCGGTCACCGGCTCGGCAAAGCGTCCCGACCAGGCGGCGGCAGGCCGTGGCTTCTTGTGCGTGTTCTTGCTCATTGCCCTGAATGCGGTCAGAATCGAAAAAACGCGGCGCTTGTACGCCGTTTTTTTGACTTTGGGTTTCAATACCTTATCCGTGCCAAGTATAGATCAAAACGCGCCTTCCGACTCCCTGCCGGATTTCCGTAACCTGGGTGTTATGGTGCGCATCCTGCTGCTCGGCAATATCGCCGGCTTCGCCGCCGCGCTGATCCAGTCCCGGGACACGGTGCAGCTTGCGCAGCAGTTTGCAGAACTGGCCGCCGTGCTCGAGCCGCTGCTGCTGCTGTCGCTGGTGTCGCTGTACGCCTTGTCGAAATGGCTCTCGCGCCTGCCCTACGCCTGGGGCATTGCCATCGTCATGCTGCTGGTGGCCGCGTGGACGGCGCTCGTACTCAATGCAAGCATGGTCCTGGGCGAAGCGACTACGCCCTTTGGCCTGGCGCGGGCATGGATTCTGTGCGCGCTGCTCACCGCTTTCCTCATCGCCTATTTCTTCTGGCGCAAGCGCGCGTACTCGCCTGCGCTGACCGAAGCGCGGCTGCAGGCTCTGCAGGCGCGCATCCGGCCGCATTTCCTGTTCAACAGCCTCAACGCCGTGCTCTCCCTCATTCGCAGCGACCCCAAGGGCGCCGAAGAAGCGCTGGAGGACCTGGCGGAATTGTTTCGCGCCCTGATGCAGGACAACCGGCGCCTGACCACGCTGGCCGACGAACTGGCGCTGTGCCGCCAGTATCTCAACCTGGAGCAGCTGCGCCTGGGCGAGCGTCTGCGGGTCGACTGGGATGTCGAGACCATGCCGGGCGACGCGCTGGTGCCGCAATTGCTGCTGCAGCCGCTGGTGGAAAACGCGATCTATCACGGCATCGAGCCGGGCCTGGAGCCGGGCACGGTGCTCATCCGCATCACCCGCGACAAAGACCAGGTGCGGCTGCTGATCTCCAATCCCTATCACCCGGAACACCAGCACCGCGCCGGCAATCGCATGGCGCTCGCCAACATCCGCGAGCGCCTGGCTCTGCATTTCGACGTCGAGGCGAGCCTCGCCACCGAAGTGGAGGGCGACAAGTTCGAGATCCGCATCGTGCTGCCCTACCGGAGGCAGGAGTGAACGGCGCGCTGAGAGTGGTGCTGGTCGACGATGAAGCTCCGGCACGCTCGCGCCTGAAGGAGTTGATCGCCGACTGCGCGCCGCTCGTGCCGGCGAAGGTGGTGGGCGAAGCTGCCAACGGGCAGGAGGCGCTGGAGCTGCTTGCGACCGTGGCCGCGGATCTGGTGCTGGTGGACATCCGCATGCCGCAGATGAGCGGCATCGAGCTCGCGCGCCATGCGCTGGCGCTGGAGTCGCCGCCGGCGATCATTTTTGTCACCGCTTACGACGAGTACGCGATCAAGGCGTTCGAGTTGCGCGCGCTCGATTATCTGTTGAAGCCGGTGCGCCGGGCGCGATTGTTGGCCGCGCTGGAGCGCGCGCGCGGCCTGGCCGCCCCCAGCGGCGAAGCGCTGCGCGGCCTGGAGAGCGCGCCGCGCCGGCATCTGTCGGTGCCCGAGCGCGGGCGCATCACGTTGGTGCCGGTGGCCGGTATTCTTTATCTCAAGGCAGAGTTGAAATACGTCACTATCCGCACCCCGGAGCGCGAGTACCTGCTGGAGGAATCCCTCAGCCACCTGGAGCAGGAATTTGCCGAGGCCTTCGTGCGCATCCACCGCAACTGCCTGGTGGCGAAGTCGCGCATACGCGGTTTCGAGAAGTCGGACGTCCAGGACGGCGAGCAGGGCTGGGTGGTGCTGCTCGACGGGTGCACGGAGAAACTTCCGGTGAGCCGGCGCCAGTGGCCCGTAGTCAAGGAGCTCGCCACAGGCTAGAGAGCGCGGCGAGGCATGCTAGAATCCAATGCGTCGGCACCAGGCGTGCGGCCCTAGCAAAAGTCCAGTCTTGAGTCATCCTGATCGTATCGTCATCGCCACGCGCCAGAGCCGCCTCGCCCTGTGGCAGGCCGAGCATGTGCGCGACCGGCTGCGCGGATTATATCCGGATTGCCGGGTCGAACTCCTGGCCCTGTCGACGCGCGGGGACGAAATCCTGGATACTTCGCTCGCCAAAATCGGCGGCAAGGGCCTGTTCGTGAAAGAACTGGAACTCGCCCTGGCCGAGGGCCGCGCCGATCTGGCCGTGCACTCGGCCAAGGACGTGCCGATGGAATTGCCCGCAGGCTTCGCCCTGGGGGCGATGCTGGAGCGAGAGGACCCGCGCGATGCCTTCGTCTCCAACAAATTCGACGCTCTGGATGTATTGCCCTCGGGCGCCGTAGTCGGCACTTCCAGCCTGCGGCGCGAGGCACAGATTCGCAGCCGCTATCCGCAGCTTGTGGTGGCGAGCCTGCGCGGTAATCTCGACACTCGGCTGTCCAAGCTGGACCGCGGCGATCACGACGCCATCATCCTCGCCGCTGCCGGCCTGAAGCGGCTGGGGCTGGGTGCGCGCATCCGCTCGGTGCTGACCATCGAGCAAAGCCTGCCCGCCGCAGGGCAGGGCGCGCTCGCGATCGAATATCGCGCCGAGCGCGGCGATATCGCCGCCAGTCTCGCCGCGCTCAATCACCGGGCCACCGAACTCGCCGTGCGCGCCGAGCGTGCGGTGAGCCGGGCGCTCGGCGGCAGTTGCCAGCTGCCGCTCGCCGCCTACGCCAGCGTGACCGGGACGACCATCGGGTTGCGCGGCCTGGTGGCGAATCCGGACGGCAAGAGCATGGTGAAGGCCGAGGTTTCCGGTCCATCCGGGTCGCCCGAGGAACTGGGTGCGCGCCTCGCCGGCGAATTGCGCGCGCAAGGTGCCGATCGCATCCTCGCCGCGCTCCTATGAGCCCGCTCGCCCTCGCGGGGCGCCGTGTGGTGGTGACGCGGCCCGCCGGCCAGACGGGGCACATGGCCGCGCTCATACGTGCCGCCGGCGGCGAGCCGGTGCTGTTCCCGGCGCTGGAGATTCTCGATGCCGGGGACTTGGAGCCGCTTCTCGCGCTGATCGACCGGCTGGACGCATTCGATCTGGCCATTTTCGTCAGCGCCAACGCGGTGAACAAGGCGCTCGACCTGGTGCATGCCCGGCGCGCTTGGCCGGCCGGGCTGCGCGTCGCCACCGTCGGCCGCGGGAGCGAGCGCGAACTGCAGCGCCACGGCTTTGCCGCGGTGATCGCACCGAGCGAGCGTTTCGACAGCGAAGCCCTGCTCGATCTGCCGGAACTGATGAAGGAGGTGCAAGGCAAGCGCGTGGTGATTTTTCGCGGCGACGGCGGGCGCGAACTGCTGGGCGACACGCTGTCTGCGCGCGGCGCCGTGGTCGAATACGCCGAATGCTACCGCCGCGGCCGGCCGCAAGCCGATGCCGCGCCGCTGCTCGCGCTCGCGGCGCGGCACGAACTCGATGCGTTCACCGTGACCTCGAGCGAGGGGCTGGCCAACCTGTACGACATGCTGGGCGAGGCGGGCCGGCAGTGGTTTAAGCAGACGCCGCTGTTCGCCCCGCACGAGCGCATCGCCGCCGCGGCGCGCGCCTTGGGCGTGCAGACCGTGGTGCTGACCGGTCCGGGCGACGAAGGCCTGGTCGTGGGGCTTGCCGCATTTTTTGCTAAAGTGTGACTTTTCGCATCCCGCGTCCGACGCCCATGAACGAAAGCAATGCCGACATCGCCAAGCCCGCCGCGGAGCCCGCACCGGTGGCGCAGCCGCCGGAGGAACCCAGCGGACGCGGCGAGCGCGAGCCCTCGGCTGGCGCCTGGCGCATGCCGGTGACGATCGCGCTCGCCGGCGCGATCGTCGTGGTTTGCTGGCAGTGGTACGACGCCCGCAGCCAGATCGGCGCCATCCGCGAGGAGCTGGGCCAGCGCCTGCGCGCAAGCGATAGCGCAGCCGGGGAGAGCCTGGTATTGGCCAAACAGGCGCAGGAGTCGGTGCTCGAGGCGCAGATCAAGCTCAGCGTGCTCGAGAACAAGATCGCCGAGTCGCAGAGCCAGCAGGTGGCGCTGGAGGCCTTGTACCAGGAACTGTCGCGCAGCCGCGACGAATGGGCGCTGGCCGAGATCGAGCAGATCCTCACCGTGGCGTCGCAGCAGTTGCAGCTCGCCGGGAATGTGCAGGCGGCGCTGCTGGGGCTGCAGACCGCCGAGGGGCGTCTGGCGCGCTCGGACCGGCCGCAATTCATCCCGCTGCGGCGCGTGCTCAACCGCGACATCGAGCGCCTGAAAGCGGCGCCCAATCTGGATATTGCGGGCATGGCGCTGCGCCTGGACAACCTGATTGCGAGCGTCGATACGCTGCCGCTGCAATTCGACGAGCGCACGCAATCGCCGCCGAAGCCGGCCGGATCGGCGGCTGCGAACGGGGTCTGGGCGCGCGTGCTGACCGAGGTGTGGGACGAAATGAAGCAGCTGGTGCGCATCCGCAACGTCGACCGCCCCGATGCGGCGCTGCTGTCGCCGACGCAGGCCTACTTTCTGCGCGAGAATCTGCAGCTGCGCCTGCTCAATGCGCGGCAGGCGCTGCTTGCGCGCGACCCGACGCGCTTCCGCACCGACCTGGAGACGGCCAGGACCTGGATGACGCGCTACTACGACACGCGCGCCAAGAGCACCGCCACTGCGCTTGCGAGCCTGAAGCAGCTTTCGGCGGGCAGCATCAACGTGGAGTTACCCACCATCGCCGACAGCCTTGCGGCGGTGCGCAATTTCAAGGTGTCGCGCGAAAAGGCCGTGCGATGAGCGCGGCGGGCGGGATCTAAAGATGCGCGGGTTGATGTGGGTGCTGGCGGTGTTTGCCCTGGCGGTGGGATTGTCTCTGGCCGCGCGTCTCAATGACGGTTATGCCATCCTCGCGCTCCCGCCTTACCGGGTCGAGCTTTCGCTCAATTTTGCCATCCTGCTCGGGCTCGCCGGCTTTGCGCTCGGCTATGTGCTGTTGCGCCTGGTCGCGCACACGCTGCGCCTGCCGCTGCATGTGCGCGCCTTCCGCGCGCGCCGCCGCAGTGAGAAAGGGCAGGCGGCGATGCTCGCCGCCTTGCAGGCCCTGTTCGAGGGGCGCTACGCCCGCGCCGAGAAATCCGCTGGCGAAGCTTACGGGCTGGGGCAGGCGCCGGCCTTGAGCGCCCTGATCGCGGCGCGCGCCGCGGGCGAAATGCGCGAGCTCGAGCGGCGCGACCAGTGGCTCGCGCGCGCCGAGAGCCACGATACGGATGCGCGCCAGGCCCGGCTTGCAGTGCAGGCGAGCCTGCTGCTCGACGATCGCCGCTACGACGACGCGCTCGCCGTATTGCGCGAGCTGTCCGAGAGCGGGCCCAAGCGCATCGCCACCCAGCGCATGCTGATGAAGGCCCACCAGCGCCTGGGCCATTGGGACGAAGTACGGCGCCTCGCCACGGCCCTGGGCAAGCGCGGCGCGCTGGCCGAGGTGGCGGCGACACAACTGCGGATCACCGCTCAGATCGAGGCGCTGCGCCAGCAGGCGCGGGATGCGACAGGGCTTGTTGAGTGCTGGCAGCATACAGAAGACAGGCTCGATGCGCGTGTCGCGCGCACTGCGGCGCAGCTGTTCGTTGCGCTTGGGGACTGCCGCCGGGCACACGAAATCGTCGAGGCGACGCTGGAAGCGGAGTGGAGCGGCGAGTTGATATTGCTTTATGGCGAGTGCCTGGGCGCCGATGTCCTGACGCAGATCGAGCGCGCGGAGAAGTGGCTGAAGTCGCGGCCGCGCGACCGCGCGCTGCTCCTGACCTTGGGGCGCCTGTGCCTGCAGCAGGAGCTGTGGGGCAAGGCGCAGAGCTACCTCGAGGCGAGCCTGTCCGAGGAACCCAGCCGCAGCGCGCACGTCGCGCTGGCACAATTGTTCGACCGCATCGGCAAGCCCGAGGATGCCAACCGGCATTACCGCGCCAGCGCCGATGCGAAGCTGCGGCAATAGCATCGTCCGTAACGCACGCGAAAGGAAATTCCCATGATCGCAGTCATTTTCGAAGTGATTCCGGCGCCCGGGCGCAAGCAGGAATACCTGGACATCGCCGCAGCGCTGCGGCCGGAGCTGGAGCAGCAGGATGGTTTCATTTCGATCGAGCGCTTTGCCAGCCTCACCCATGAAGGCAAGGTGCTGTCGCTTTCCTACTGGCGCGACGAGGAGGCGGTGAAGCGCTGGCGCCAGCTCGAACGGCACCGTCTGGCGCAGGCGCGCGGCCGCAACGGGGTGTTTGCCGATTACCGCCTGCGCGTCGCCAGCGTCCTGCGCGACTACGGCATGAGCGAGCGCGCCGAGGCGCCGGCCGACAGCCGCGAAGTGCACGAAGGATAGGAATTTCAACGGCACCCCCGAAATATCTCTGGGTCTTGCGGCCGCGGTCAATCGCCGACTTCGTGCCGAGAGCCACTGAAAAACTGTTGGAATCGCGGCCCGGTTGTTGCCTATGGCCACGGCACGAGTCGACCCATGACGAGCGACGGCGGCTCATGAGGATTGAGCAGGGCACCAAACAGGTGGATGAAGGCGACGGCGCCGATCCAGGACGCTAGCATTGACGCGGACTGTCAATCATGGCAGTGTGCAGTCGATTACCCTTACAACGCCAGAGGCCTCTGGCAAAATTCGCAAGACATGAAAATAAGAGGATCGACATGCTCAACCTGCGTGTAACTATCACGGCAACAGCTTTCGCCGTCCTGGCTTCCACGGCGTTCGCCCAAGCCCAGAGCGGGCCTATCATCATCGGCGCGTCCACGCCGCTGACTGGCGGCGTTGCGCACTTTGGCCAGCATGCACGCTGGGGCGCTGAACTGGCCATTGCGGAAGCCAATGCCAAAGGGGGCGCGCTCGGGCGCAAAATTGAGATCGACTTCCAGGACAATCGCTGCAATCCCGCCGAGGCGGTGAAAAGCGTTACCCAGATGCTTGCCGAAAAAAAATATGCGGCCATTTTCGACGGGCTGTGCAGTTCGGCGGCGTTGGCGATCATGCCCCTGATCGAGCGGGCAGGCGTGCCATTCATCGTGGCCAACGCCTCAGCCACGTCGATAGCGGAAAAATCCGGCGTCGGCGGCAACAAGTGGACTTTCAAGGTGAACCCTACCGACGCGAGCATGCTCGACGCGCTGGTCGGCTGGCTCGACAAGGACGGCAAGGCAGGCAACATAGCCTTCCTGGGCGAGGACACCGATTACGGCCGCGCCGGGTCGTCGGGGCTTGAGGCCGCGCTGAAAAAGCGCAACCAGAAGCTCGTCATGGCGGATTATTTCCAGAAGGGGACCGCCGATTTCACGCCGGTGCTCACCAAGATCAAGGCGAAGAAGCCTGCTCTGCTGGCCATTTATACGATCGATGCGGATTTTCAGAACTCGCTCCGGCAGTGGTATAGCCTCGGCGGCGGCATTCCGCTCACTGGCCGCGTGCTGGTGGATCAGATACCCAAGGAAATCATGGCCAGCGGATTTCTGGACGGCACCACCTCGGTCCAGCCTTACGATCCGTCCGTCGATACGCCCGCCAACAAGGCATTCGTCGAGGCCTTCACGAAGAAGTACAACGTGGCGCCGATGTTGATCAGCTTCGAGTCCTACGAAACCATTCATATTCTGATCGATGCCATCAGGCGCTCCGGCAATGCCAGTCCGGCGGCGATACGCGATGCGCTGGCAACCACCAGGTATCAGTCGATGCTGGGCACCGTCCTCGAGTTCGACGCCAACAACCTGATACACAACAACGCGATCATATTCACTATCAAGGGCGGCAAGGTCGCGATCGTGGGCATGAGCAAAACCTAGGCTGGACGAGCCGAATTGAAATGGCGTGCTCCGGCACGGAAAAAGCGGCATTCGCACGAACATGGGGGGCGCGCCCCCCGTGTCCCCCAAGGGGACTTTCCCCTCAAGGGGGATCGAGACCTTCGGGGCGTAAATTCCCCCGGGTGGCCCCCGCCAATGCTTGAGGTGGCAGCAGAATAGTGGACCTGAATTTCTTGGCCCAGCTGTTGCTGAACGGCATCGTGATCGGCGTGATCTACGCGCTGATCGCGATGGGGCTGTCGCTGATCTTCGGCGTCCTCGAAATCGTCAACTTCGCGCATGGCGAGTTCTACATGCTCGGCGCCATGTTCGCCTACTTTCTCACCGTGAATTGGGGAATCGGCTATTGGCCGACGGTGGTGATCGTCACCGCCGTGGCGGCGGCGCTGGGCTACGTGCTGTACGAGGCATTGCTGGTATCGCTGCGCGGAGAGAGTTTCGAACGCAGCATCCTGCTGACGCTAGGCCTGTCCATGGTGCTGCAGAACGGCGCGGTGTTCCTGTTCACAACGACGCCGAAGATGATGGCGACCAGCTTGAGCTACAGCAACATCATCGTCGGCGAGCTGCGCCTGGCGCTGTCGCGCCTGTTCGCATTGGGCCTGGGCCTGGCCGCCTTCGGCGCACTCTACCTGATTCTGTATCACACGCGGGTCGGCAAGGCGATGCGCGGCGTGGCGCAAAACCGCGACGCCGCCTTGATGGTCGGCATCGACCCGCGCGCCGTATCGCGGCTGGCAGTGGCCATCGGCATCGGACTCTCGGGCCTGGCCGGCGCGGCGCTGGCCCCGGTCTACGCCGTGCATCCGCTGATGGGCTTCAGCTTCGTGTTCAAGGCCTTCGCGATCATCATCATCGGCGGACTGGGCAATATCTCCGGCGCCGCCATCGCCGGGAAGGCCCCCGGCGGTCAGGCCCAGGATTCCCTCGCCAGTCATCCACGCCAGAGAGAACCAGGACAGCGCCCTGGCGCGTCGGGCTGCGCGCAGCCAACCGGGATCGATGTTCAGCGCGGTCGCCTGTTCGCAGCGGTCGTCCCGCAGCTGCCCAGCGCGGGTGGGCAGGTCGTGGGCGGACGGTTGGGTCGTCGGCGACCTGTCCTGGCGGCGGGGTTCAGGGGTGGTCATGGTGCTCGTGGTCTCCGTGGCTGGCTGGCTCGAGCTGGAAGGTGGAGTGCCCTACGTCGAAGTGGCCGACCAGGCAGTCCTGCATCTGGTCCAGCAGCTGGGGGGTATGGCCGTCTTGGAAGCAGGCGTCGTCGACCACGACGTGCGCCGAGAGCGCGGGCAGGTCGGAGGTGACGGTCCACAC
>Ga0208355_1001058_pt1 | contig 12381 bp, 12 predicted proteins | sample NGESurdeep072012_6_FD_184458 | JGI IMG/M metagenome (GOLD analysis project Ga0208355, IMG submission 184458) | Arctic peat soil microbial communities from Barrow, Alaska - NGEE Surface sample 210-3 deep-072012 (SPAdes) | ecosystem: Environmental > Terrestrial > Soil > Wetlands > Peat ... | reverse complement strand
GGACGTCCGGCCACACGCCGGACGAGTTCACGATTGGCACGAGGACGTTGTCATCGCCAGGCAAGCCTGGCAGCTACACGTCCACATCGGGACGACTGCGAAATCCGAAGCAGTATAAATCGCCGTGGCAAGTTTGCGCTTGCCGGAGGGCGGCGTTTACAAATTATTTCAAGCAATAAAAACCGGCCGGAAATTCCGGCCGGTTTCAAATCCGCGAAACTATTGGTTTGTCATTCCGAGCGCAGCGAGGAATCCGCTGTTCCCTGCGGCTTACTTCTTCAGGCTGCGGACGAACTTCACTAACCCTTCGATCTGTTCATGGCTGAGCTTGCCGCCGAAGGCGATCATCATGCCCTTGTCGGTCTTTGTTCCCTTTTCGATCGCGTTCTTGAAGTCGGCGTCCGACTGCTTCTGGATATCGGCCGAACTGAGGGCGGGTATTTTCCCCTTGCCGGCGCCGTTTTCGCCGTGGCATATGGCGCATTTCTGCTTGAATAGGTCTGCGCCGCTGTCGGCCGCGAAACTCAATGTCGGAACCGCCAGCCCGAAAGCCAGGGCACCCAGGGTCATCGTTCTTGCCAGCTTGGTCATCGATCCATCTCTCCTTGAATAGCTGTATACATTCCTATAATGGCACGCAGTGTGCCATTCGCCAATCATGGTTAATGGATTGAAAACCCTCGGCTCTGGGTTGCACGTGGACCGTGTGAGGGGTGTGAAATAACCCGCAGCTCGCGCCATATCGCTCATCCGCCTGCCGCCGTTATCACAAAGTCGCCGACAACTTATTGAAACCGTTGGGGTGGCCGGACGCGGCGTTTGGCACGCTGGGTGCGATTCCCCTTCCGAGAACCCAGTTCGCGGAGATTACTCTTGGAACCCAGCTTGATGGTTATCGGCGTGAACCACCGCAGCGCACCGGTGGAAGTCCGCGAACGGTTCTGGATTCCCGAGGACCGGCGCCGGGATGCGCTGGAAAAGCTCGTCTGCACCGACGGCATTGACGAAGTACTGGTGCTCTCCACCGGCGAATGTACCGAATTCATCCTCTGGACACGCGATGCCTCCGCCGCCTCCGGCAGCGTGCTCAACTTCCTGACGCGCGAGTACGGCCTCCAGCTCTGCGAGTGGAAGCACTTCTACCGCAAGCTCGACGAGGCTGCCCTGGCACATGTGTTTCTCGCCACGGCTGGATTGGACTCCATCGCGTCCCGCGAAAAAGAGAGCACGGAAAACTTCAAGGACGCTTCGGTGTCGGCGCTGCAAGCCGGGACCATGGGCCGGTTCCTCGATTCCGTGGCGCAAAAAACGCTGACCATCTCGGGCGCGCTGCGCGATGAGGCGACTCGCGAGGGGCTGGGAGCGGCGGAAGCCCTCTCCGGCCGCGAAGCGAAAACGTTCTATTCCAGGCTGCTACAGGAGCGGGTAGTGCCCACCATCGCCGCGCTGCGCCGGTGTTTGGACGAAATCTGCGTCAAGGAGCTGGAGGCGTTTTACGCGGGGCTTACCTTGCTGTCCGTCGAGCAGCGCGAACTGGTCGAGGCCTTCGCCGCCCGCCTGACGCAGCGCATCGCCGGCACGCTGGCGCACGAGTTAAAAAAACCCTGCGAAAAGATCGAGCAGGAACACCTGACCTCCGCCGTACAGCGGCTTTTCCACCTGGAAATGCTGCAGCGCGCGGTCGCCGGCGCGAACAATCAGGATCTTCGGGCCGCGAACGCTGAGCCCATGGCGAGGGAGCGATGAGTACAAACCGGAAAACGGAGCCCACCATCACCGCATGGACCGCGAGCCAGGCTTACACCATGGCGGTGGTGTGCCTGCTCTTGGGATTGGCGGTCGGGTACCTGTTGCGCGGCTCGTCGGCGGCGCCGCTGGCGCAAGCTGCGGTCGCGACGCCGTCCGCGCAAGAGCTTGGACCCGCACAAATTCCGGGCATGGGCGGAATGCCGGCCGGCCAGCCCAATACCGACCTTGCAGACAAGGCCGTGGCGCCGATGCTGCAAGCGCTCCAGCAGAACCCGAAAGATACGGCCACGTTGACCAATATCGGCAACACATACTACGACGCCAAAATCTACGACAAAGCCATCCAGTACTACGCCGAGGCGCTGAAGATCGCGCCCAAGAACGTCAATGTCCGCACCGACATGGCCACCGCGTACTGGTACCTCGGCGATGCGGACCACGCCGTGGCGGAACTGGAGAAGTCGCTGGCGCAGGAACCGACCCATGCTCAGTCGCTCTTCAATCTCGGAATCGTGAAGTGGCAGAGCCAGAAGGACCCGCAGGGCGCCATCGCGGCGTGGCAGAAGCTGATCCAGACCAACCCGAACTATCCGGAACGCCAGAACGTGGAGCAGTTGATCGAACGCGCCCGCGACCACAAGAGCTAGTTGCCAGTTGTCAGGTGTCAGTTGTCCGGACTTATAGGCGGTTCATTCATAGCGGTTGGGTGTTCGTAACGGTTACTGAAATTGGCGCGTGCTGCCGCTCCGTCTAGCGATGGAGGCCCAGGGAAACAGACATCGCGCCGCCGGAGGAAGCTCTCTCCTACTCCCTCATCCAGCTTCCTCCGGTTTTTCTTTTCCAGCTAACCAAGCACGATGGACGACACCGCCGCCATCATCGATTTCCGCGCGCTTGGAACAAGAAAATACCCGGCCGGAGGGCCGGGCGGATAAATGGTCTTCCCTTACTCTAAGGATGAATTCGCAGTAATCACATCACCGGTTTCGTGCTCTTCTGGCCCGGCTTGACGTTGGCGTGCTGTTTGGCGTTCGCGATCATCTGCTCGATGTCCGCCCGGCGCGGGTGGTTCGGGTTCTGCTTCAACAATTGCTCCCACGCGGCAATCGCGCCCTGGGTGTCCATCTTTCCCTGGAACTTCACCATGCCGATGTTGAACAGCGCGTTATCGAAGTTCGGAAACGCCTTGAGCGTGCGCTCGAACTCGGCCAGCGCGGTGTCGGCGTCACCGGCATAGAAGTACGCGGTGCCCAGGTCGGTGCGGACGTTGGGATCGTCCTTCACCGCCAGCGATTTGCTGTAGTAATCGATCGCTTCCTTGAAGTTCTGCGTGTCGTAATAAATGTTGCCGATCTCGGCCAGCAGTTGCGGGTCCTTCGGGTTCGATTTCAACTGCGCCAGCAGCGGTTCCGCTTTCTTTTCAGCCATGCGCTTCATCATCTCGGGCGTAGGCTGTTGCTGCATGGCGGCCGCGTCGGCCGGCGCACCCGTGCTGGCCTGGGTCGCGACCGCCACCGGCTGCCCCGGTCCGCGGACCAGGTATCCGGCCGCGATCCCCAGCAGCAGGCAGATCGCTGCCATCACGTACACCTGCGTGGACGTCCATGCGGGCTTGTTCTCGTTGCTTTCCATGTTCTTCTCCGCTTGCATATAAGTTTGGCACAGGGGCGTCACCCCTGTTTGTGCAGTACGTCACAATCGGGTGGGAATTTTCGCGCCCCCCGAGGGGCGCGTTACAAGCTTCTCCGCTGGTCACGCCGCGCAGTGAGAGCCCGGCAATTTTTTCGTTTTTCTTGTGACGCAGATCACCGTCGAGTGTGCGGACATTGCGCTACCTTGCTGGAGAGGGAGTGCTCATGAGCTTGCGTTCCGCTGCCGGCCGACACAGTGTGCCTCCAGCGACGCAGCCCGGCCCGCCGATGCGGCATATGTCACGGCACTGTGTGATATGGCCCAGCGCCGCTCGGCTCGTGGCCGTAACCCGCTGATTCGCCAGCGGACTGGCTGGCACGGCGCGTGCACTTCTTCTCCTCTGAGGGAGTTACATGGCTGCGAAACAAAACATCTGGGATCGCGCGTTCCGCGTCCTGGCGTCACTGAAAACCGGCATCACCCTGCTCATCCTGGTCGGCATCGCCTGCGCCACCGGAACGTTCATTCTGCAGCGGCCCATTACCGAACCGGAAAACATGCTGCGCGCCTACTCTCCGCAGACGCTGCAATGGCTCGACCGCCTGCGCCTCACCGACATCTACCATGCTCCCTGGTTCATCCTGCTGCTGGCGGCGCTCGGCGTCAGCATCATCTGCGCCTCCATCGACCGCTTCCCCAAGGCCTGGCGCATGATTGCCCGCCCCTACATGCGCACCGACGTACACTTCCGTTCCGCTCTGCCCATGCAGGCGCACTTCGCGGCCGGCAACGCTTCGCAGGCATTGATGGCCGCCGAGAAGGCAATGAAGCATGCCGGACTCCGTCCCCGCCGCGTGGTCGAGAACGATGAGGTCTCGCTCTACGCCGAGCGCAACCTGCTCTCCGTTTTTTCCGTGTACGTCGTGCACACCAGCCTGCTGCTGATCCTGGCCGGCGGCATCGTGGACGCAATCTACGGCTACCACGGCTACGTCACGCTCAACAAAGGCCAGTCCACCGACCAGATTGAACTGCGCACCGGCGAAAACAAGAAGCTGCCCTTCACCCTGCGCTGCGATGGCGCCGGACAGGAAAATTACGCCGACGGCTCCCCGAAAAAGTATTGGTCCGATCTCGTCGTGCTCGAGAACGGCCGCGAGACCCTCAAGAAGCAAATCATCGTCAACGATCCCCTGGTCACCCACGGCATCCGCTTCTACCAGTCGGGCTACGGCCAGAGTGGCGAACTGGAAAGCGTGAAGTTCTACGTCACGACTCCGGGTGGCTCGCCAACCCAAGTCACGCTCGCCGGGAAGAACCCGGTACAGCTCGCCGACGGCAGTACCCTTCGCATCGCCGGCTTCATTCCCGACGCCGCCGTGCGCGAAGGCGAGATCTACGCCAAGTCGAACAACCTGAACAATCCGGCCTTTGAGCTGGCGGTGACTTCACCGAAGACCGCCGCCGGCGAACGCCTGTGGCTCGTTCCGACGGTGCAGCCCACCGTGCAGGCCAAGGAATCGGGCGTCACCATCGCGATCAAGAGCTTCGACGACGTGCAGACCACGCCCTTTACCGGCCTCCAGGTCTCGCACGAACCCGGACAGTGGGCCGTGTGGGCCGGCTGCCTGCTGATGGCCGTGGGCATGATCATGGCGTTCTACCTGGTCCACCAGCGCTACTGGGCGGTCGCTTACGAAGATGCGAAGACCGGCGGAACCGTGCTCTGGATCGGCACCGTCGCCGACAAGAACCGCGATCACTTCCAGGAACGCTTTGACGAACTGGCGAAAAATATCCGCGAGCAGGTCGCACAACCTGCCCGCGAACTGACACACGCTTAACTGTTTCTGGTTGTCCGAATTACGAATTTCGATTTTCATAACGCCGATCCCGCCGGCGCTCACAGAAAACGCGGGGACCGATTGAGGGAGGAATCATGGCGCGTACCGCAACCGCACCCATCGAAGCCCCGGCGGCGACAACGCCCTCGGGCAACGCACTCTTAGTCACCGTCATTCTCGGAACTGTCTTCCTTCTGTTCATGGCGTTTCTGAACGTGGTGAAGCCCGCCGACGGCGCGCCCGCCGGCAATCTATTCAACGAAGACAACCTTCTTTACGTCGCACTCATTCTTTATTCCAGCGCTGCCGCCCTGTACATCGGATTCGGCGTCACCGGCGTGGACAAATACGTCCGCTTCGCCTCCTACGCCACCATGATCGGCTTCGCGGCCAACACCCTCGCCGCCGGACACCGCTGGTACTCCGCCGGCCATCCACCCTTCGCCAGCATTTACGAGATGCTGCTCAGCTTTGTCTGGACCCTCGCCGCGCTCACCCTTTTTGCCGAACGCAAGTATGGCGTGAAGATCATCGGCACCATCACCATGCCGCTCGCCGTTACCGGCGTCATCCTGATGCAATTGCTCTCCTCGGCGGTGCGGCCGCTGGTTCCCGCCCTGCAATCCACCTGGCTGCACATTCACGTCTCGCTCGCCATGCTCGCTTACGCCGCATGCGCGCTCAGCTTCGCCCTGGCCATGATGTTCCTGATCAAGGACAAGATGAAGACCGAGACCTTCCTCGCCTTCACCAGCGCCATGACGGCCGCCATCTACTTCGGCGTCCTGACGCGCTTCGAACGCTGGGGCGGTCTGAACGTCATCGCCTGGGACTTCCAGAACAAGGAAGAAGTCTTCCTGCAGCGCGGCGTTCGCCTGTTCGTCACCATCCCTGACCTGGGCTGGCTTTTCGCGCTGGTGTTGCTCGCCGCTGCCGCGCCGCTGGCGTTCTACGGCTGGGCGAAATGGCGGAAGAACGACTCTTCCCTGGTCATCGCCAATCGCGCCCTGTTCATCAGCATCGCGCTGCAGATCGTGGCGCTGGGAGCGTTCGTGCTGCGCGCGCGCAATTCGGCTTATCCCGCGCTCGACGCCGACGGCCAGTTGGTCACCACCTCACTCTCCGCCAGCCCGTTCATCCTTACCGGTGTGCTGAGCGGAGTATTCGCGTCGCTGCTTTACCTGATGATGTACTGGCGCCGCCCCGACCTGGAGCGCCTGCTGCCCAGCGCCGAGGTGCTCGACCGCGTTACGTACAAGACGATCGGCATCGCCTTTCCCCTGCTGACCGCGATGATCGCCGCCGGCGCTTACTGGGCCAATCGCACCTGGGGCTCCTACTGGAGCTGGGACCCGAAGGAAACCTGGGCGGCCATTACCTGGTTGGTGTATGCGGGCTACCTGCATATGCGCGTCACCCGCGGATGGCGCGGACGCCGTGCCGCTTACTTCGCCATCCTCGGCTTTGCCGTGGTCATGTTCACTTTCTTCGGCGTCACGTACCTGTTGCCCGGCCTTCATGCATATGCATGATTTCTCGGTACTCGGTATTCGGTACTGACTCGGCCCCGCTCGCCATGGCGGGGCTTTTTTTGATTTGAAATTTTCAAATTTCAAATTTCAAATTTACTGGACAGCCGCAGCACGCAGATAATGAGATGCGCCCTTTCCTAAGGAGTCTTCTTGTCCATACGCCTCAACTGGCGGCTCAAGGCGATCCTGCCGGTGCTGGCCGTTTTGCTCAACGGCCTGCTGCTCTTCATTCTTGTCACCATCTCCCTCGGTATCGAAGAACGTAAGAGCGTGCTGATCGTGGCCGCCGTGGGCGCCATCTGCATCTGCACGGTGCTGGTGGTTACGCTTGGCTTCGTGGTCAGCCGCCCCATGCTCGAGTTGCAGGAAAAAATCGAGCGCGTGCGCGATGGCGACCTCAACGTCACCGTCAGCTTTGCCGACCGCAACGACGATATCGGCGACCTGGGCCGCAACTTCAACGACATGGTCCAGCAGTTGCGCGAGAGCCGCCATGAAATCCAGCGCCTCTACCGGACCCAGATCTCGCGCGCCGAGCACCTGGCCACGCTGGGCGAACTTGCCGCCGGCCTGGCCCATGAAATCCGCAATCCGCTCGCCGGAATCGCGGGCGTGATGGATATCGTCGGACGCGACCTGCCGGAGACCAGCCCCGCCCGCGAGGTGGCGAAGGAAGTGCGCCGCGAGGTGCTGCGCGTCAACCGCATCGTTACCGACCTGCTGGAGACCGCGCGTCCCAAGGCGGCGGAGTACCGTCTCAGCGACTTCAACGCGACCGTCGAGCACGCCGTCATCTTCGCGCGCCAGCAAACTCTGGCCAAACCGGTGCAAGTGGACTTCGTGGGTGATGCGGAGTTGCCGCCCGTCGAGCACGACAGCGCGCAGATCCACCAGGTGCTGCTCAACCTGCTGCTGAATTCCATCCAGGCGATTGATGGTCCCGGCGAAGTGCGCGTCGAAGTCGGACATGCCGACCATACGGCGAGCGTGTCGGTCAGCGACAACGGTCCCGGCATCCCGCCCGAACACTTGCCCAACATCTTCCGCCCGTTCTACACCACCAAGGGAAAAGGTACGGGACTGGGACTGTCGCTGGCCAAGCGCATCGTCGAAGACCACGGCGGACACATCGGCGTGACCAGCGAAGTCGGCCACGGCACCCGCTTCGAGGTCATCCTGCCCATGCGCCGCTCGGAACCAACGCAAAAATAATAACAAGTGTCACTTCGAGTGACTGCGTTGATTCAGCACTAATTTTCAACAATGGTTTCATTCCAGCTCGGCGCTCACCCACCACTCTCCGTGTTCCATGTCCCACTCCGCCCGTAGCAGGTTGGGCTTGCAGCACACCTGGCAGTCCTCGACATACTCCTGCCGGCGCCCGCCGCTGGGATCAACCGTCGTTTCGTTCCACTCCCCGCACCCGGCGCACTGGTACCGCGTTGGCTGGACCTCGTTTTCCACCATCAACTCCCAACCGACAATCTGACAACTGACAACTGGCAACTGGCAACTGGTTTCTAGCACTCCGGCCTCGCGTCTGCCAAAATTCCCGTGCCATCGCGCGTCCAACGGAGTAGCTCCCGCGTTACCTGGCGGAGCACGAACGTCACTTGCGTTGGTGATAAAAGCGGAGCACACTCCCGCCCAGGAACTCAAGAGCGCGGGGTGAGGACACGCGAATGATCCCTGAATCGCATCCGCTGCGTAAGTTTTTCAGCGAACTGGTCACCGACCACTTCGAGAACAGCCTCGGCATGCGCGACGAAGACGTTACCCAATACGTCGCCTCCATGCTCGCCGATTTCTGCGAGGCCGAGCAACTGTTCAATGTCCGCAATGCCGAAGGCCGTCCGCTGCACGACGTCGGTGAAATGCTGATTGAGTCCAATCCCATCTACGGTGAAGCGCCCTCCTTCGACCGCGAGCGCCAGGTGCGCAAGCACATCGGTGACTACACGCTCTTCTTTACCGGCATGTTTCCGGAAGCCATCAACCACTTCCGGCTGCGCCGCCAGCGCCTGGAAAACTTCGTGGACTTCATCAAAGCCGGCAAGGAGAGCTACTACATCGTCTCCAAGTTCGACGTCTGGGAGTATGCCCAGGCCGCGCCGCTCTTTGCCAAGTTGTCCGACCACTTCGAGGAATGCGTGTACGGGTTGAACGCGGTAAAGAATGATTTGGCGGAGCGCCAGCATCCGATCTACCGCCGCGCCGAAGACCTGATTATGTGAAATTGGTTCTTCAGTCGTCTGTCTTCAGTTGTCGGCCGGTATTTCAGTATCTCGGTATCATGATTTGCCCGCTGCGGTTAGAACTGAATTACGGAAATACCGATATACCGAAATACCTTCTTCCGACCTACGACCTACCGCCTACGATCTACCCCACCCGATAGAAGCTCAGCGCCGCATCCCCGTGCTTCAACAGCCGCGATCTGGTCAGCGCCCCCACCCGCTCTCCGGGATCGAACCGCTTATCGTGCTCCGCAATCACTACCGACCCCGCATGCAATATCCGCGATTGCGACAGGGACCCCAGCGTCTCTGCGTACTCGTCGTGCATTCGATATGGGGGATCGAGAAAGATGTAATCAGCGCGGACTGCTTTGCTGTCCAGCAGTCGCAGCGCCCGCACCGCTTCCCGCTCCACGATCTCGAATCCTTCGCCCACACCTAGCGACTTGAGGTTGGCGCGAATCACCCCCGCCGCCTTGGCCGACGATTCGATGAAACACACCGTCCGCGCGCCCCGGCTCAACGCCTCGATTCCCACCGCGCCCGTTCCCGCAAATATGTCCAGCCACACGCTTCCCGCCAGCGCATCGAGATTCCCCGCGGTCAGGACGTTAAACAACGTCTCGCGCAGCTTGTCCGAGGTCGGACGCGTGTCCATGCCGGCCAGCGACTTCAGCGGACGGCTGCGAAATTGTCCCGCAATTACTCGCACGATCCATTTGTAATTGGAAACTTGAGAATTTGAAATTTGAAAACACGCACATTCGGCCAAATCCCCCCAAATTTCCAATTCTCAAATTTCAAATTTACAATCGAAACAGACGTATGCGTAGCTGGTCCATCCACGGCGGACGAATCTTCGGCATCGACCTCCAAATCCACGTCTCTTTCCTCTTTCTGCTGGCATTCGTCTGGATGACCGACTCGGCCGAGATGGGCGCCGACGCGATCGGCCGTGGCGTGGCCCTCACCTTCCTGGTCCTCGCCTCGGTCCTGCTCCACGAAGTCGGCCACCGGCTCGCCGGCATGCACCAGAACCGCAGCGCCCGCCCCGTGCTGCTGCTGCCCATCGGCGGCGTGCCCATCCAGGAAGAGCCCGACCGCGAGCCAGTGAATCCGCGTGATGAGTTTCGCGTCGCCCTCGCCGGGCCCCTGGTCAACATCTTGCTGGCCTTTGTCGGGGCGGCGATACTGCTCGGCATCGCTCCCGAGTCGTCGCTCTCGCAGCGTCCGCTGGTCTTCGCCGGAAACCTGCCGCGCAGCTTCGTGTGGGTCAACGTGTTCCTGGCCGCGATCAACTTCCTCCCCGCCTACCCGCTCGACGGCGGCCGGGTGGTCCGCGCCATCCTCGCCCGCCGCATGGATCCCGTACGCGCCACGCGCCGCGCGGTCAGCGTCGGACAAGGCTTTGCGCTCGCCTTCATCCTCCTCGGCATCTGGAACACGTGGCTGATGATGATCGGCTTCTTTTTGTTCCTGGCCGCCCAGTTGGAGGACCGCCACGCCCTCTTTCACGCGGTCCTGGCGCAGGTGCGGCTGGAGGACGTGATGCTCACCGACTTCTCCACCCTCTCGCCCGCCGACACGCTGGAAGACGCACTCCACAAGGCCGTGCACACCCTGCAGGACGATTTTCCCGTGGTGCGCGGCAGCGACATGGTGGGAGTGGTTTCGCGCCAGCGCATCGTCGATGCCCTGCGCGCCAGCGGCAATGGCTACGTGCAGTCGGTGATGAACCGCGTCTTCTCGGCGGCGCAGTCCAGCGATACGCTCGCATCGGCGTTCCGCAAGCTCACCAGCCACGGTATCACCCTGTTGCCGGTGGTACACGGCGGACGCCTGGTCGGCATCATCACCCTGCAGAACCTGATGCACAGCATGTCCCTGCTGGCCGAAGCCAAGCGACTCCACGGCGAAAATGCCCGGGCTTCGGAATGAACGAACCTGCAGTAGAGGATTTCTGAGCAGCCGGGACAATTTGCAACTGCAGTTATTTCAGCGTCACATCGTGCCAGCTCTTCGGTGACGCCGATGTCATCCCGTCTTGGGTAAGAAACACCACCACGCCGGACTCAGGCTTGTCGGGTTCGCGCACGATGAGCAGGCCGTCGCCCAGCACGTCTTTCGGCGCCTTGTCGTTCATCCATTGAATCGAGCCGATCGCTTCTTTCGGAATCCTGGCGATCATGCTGACCGTGGGAAATCGCGAGTCGTAGCGGTTCTGGTGGCCGGCGATGATGACCACGCGGCGCTTATTCTCCGCATTAATCAACAGGTACGCCGCGTCTTGCCCATTGGCGGTCCCGCTGTAGTCGCCTTCGACGCGCCCCGAGGCCTGGATGCCATTGCTGCGCAGCATCTCCGCGCCGGAGCCGTCGATTTCCGAGGCCGCCGCCGCGTGCCACGCCGGCGCTTCGGCGATCAGGTTGGCGTCGGTCGGCATGATGCCGTTGTTCAGCGACTCGTTCGCGCCGGTGGGGGCCGGCGGCACTTGGAGGGCGGCCACCACGGCGCCGATCGCTACCATCACTCCCAAAACCATCGCCAACCGCGCGGCCACGTGGCGCTCACGCTCGATCGTCACCACCTTCACGTTTTCGGCGCCCGGCATGTTCCGCAAGCTGGCCGCCAGCGCCGCCAGCGACTTCAGGTGCTCAAGGACGTGTTGCGCCGCGTTGGGCGAAGGAATGACCAGTTCGCTCTGTTCGATGGCGCCGGCGCCGATGGCAATGTAGGTGTTCTTGGAGCAGGCCAGCTTCTGCAGGATCGCCGTCACCTGCTTGTTCAGCAGCATGCGCGCATGCGTGGGCTGGTCGGTGCGCGTGGTGAAGCGCGCGTCGAACATTTCGTCGGTGGTCTTCACTGGCGTTCGCGGACCCTCGGTAACCGGCGTTCCCGCCGCCGTCACCGAGATCTGGAACGAGGCCGCGGCCGGCATGCGGATGTTCAGCCCCGGCGTGTTCTCCTGGTTGGAGAAGCGCACCACAACCAGATTCTTCTCCCAGGTTCCGGAGATAACCACGTCGGAGCCGTCGCGAAAGACCTCTCCCCGCAGCGACGAGCCCAGCTTGCGGATATCGCCGATGATTTCCTCGTATCCGGAAAACGTCATGCGCGTGCGGAGGTAGGTGATGACAACGCCGATGGCGGCGAGTCCGCCAACGATCAGCAGCGCGATCTGGAGCGGAGAATGCGTTCCCATGGATGAATGCCCTTATGTGGCCGTAATGTTATCGGCCCGGATGTGTACGGGCAAGGCCTTATAATCTGGGTGCCCCACCCTGACCGATTTTGGAAGGGTGGGGGCGGGTTGCGGCGTTTCACCCGGCCTGCGACTTCCGGCCTATGGCCTACGATTATGACCCTCAGCGAACAGGTCCAGAAAGA
>Ga0208355_1001055_pt1 | contig 12390 bp, 10 predicted proteins | sample NGESurdeep072012_6_FD_184458 | JGI IMG/M metagenome (GOLD analysis project Ga0208355, IMG submission 184458) | Arctic peat soil microbial communities from Barrow, Alaska - NGEE Surface sample 210-3 deep-072012 (SPAdes) | ecosystem: Environmental > Terrestrial > Soil > Wetlands > Peat ... | reverse complement strand
CGCTGCTCGCCTGCGCCCGCGCCCACGCCAGCGAGGGCGAGATCATCCAGTCCCTCCAGCAGGTCTTCGGCGACTACACCGAGACGCCCGTATTCTGAGCAGCCGCGAGCCTCGCTCTCCGCAACTTCTCAGCGCCCCGCCGTGTCCACAGCTTAGGATTCCACTCCGCCCACAGACCCCTGCGCCCGGGGAGGCCCCTTGATCAATCGCAAGCGACTCGTCGCTGTCTTCTCGCTCGTGTCCGCGCTCGCCTTCGCCCCGGCCGCCCTGGCCTCGGGCGTGGTCGTCTCGCCGGCCCCCGGCACGCCCACGGCGATGCCACAGACCCAGATCAGCTTCCTCGGCGCCTCGCCCGGCTCGCTCGCCGCGATCCTGGTGCTCGGCTCCAGGAGCGGACGCCACAGCGGGCGGCTTCGCCGCTACTCCTCGGCGAGCGGCGCCAGCTTCGTCTTGAGCAAGCCCTTCCTGCCCGACGAGCACGTGACCGTGCGCGCGAAGCTCAGAGCTGCCAACGGCAAGCTCACAGTGCTCTCCACCCACTTCAAGGTCGCGCGGCCCGTGGCCGTGCCCATGACCGAATTCCCGACCACGCCCGGCACCCCCGCGGACGTCCAGAGCTTCCACTCGCTGCCCCAACTGCACCCTCCCGCCGTGATCGTCCACCAGCCGGCCGGCGCCGGCAGCGTGCCCGGCTACCTGTTCGCCGCGCCGTTTCTCGGGCCCGGCGAGCACGGCCCGATGATCTTCGATGACACCGGCAACCTCGTGTGGTTCAAGACGCTCTCGGGCGACCAGGACGCGGCCGACCTCCGCACGCAGGACTTTCACGGCAAGAACGACCTCACCTGGTGGCAGGGACACACCATCCAGCTCGGCTACGGCCTCGGCGAAGACGTGATCGCCAACGCCAACTACAAGACCGTCTCCGTCGTGCGCGCCGGCAACGGGCTGCAGGCCGACGAGCACGAGTTCAACGTCACCCCCCAGGGCTCCGCCTTCGTCCTCGCCTACAGTCCCCTGCAGGCCAACCTGACCTTGGCGGGCGGGCCCGCCGGCGGCGTGGCCGTCGAGGGCGTGATCCAGGAGATCGACGTCCACACCGGCCTGGTCATGTGGGAGTGGCACAGCCTCGCCCATGTCGACGTCTCGGAGTCCTACTCCAAACTGCCCGCCGCAGTCGGCGCCCCGTATGACTACTTCCACATCAACTCGCTCGTCACCGACAGCCACGGGAACATCCTGATCTCCGCGCGCAACACCTGGGCCCTGTATGACATCAGCGCGCGCAGCGGCGATGTCATGTGGCGCCTGGGCGGCAAGAAGAGCACGTTCGCGCTCGGGCCGGGCGTCCAGTTCGCCTACCAGCACAACGCCGCGTGGCTGCCCAACGGCGAGATCAGCCTGTTCGACGACGAGGGCGCGCCCCCCGTCAAACCGCCGTCCCGGGGCGAGCTCGTGAAGCTCGACCTGAAGGCCAGGACGGCCACGCTGACCGGCCAGCTCGTGCGCACCAGCGGCCCGCTCGCCACCAACTCCCAGGGCAACGTGCAGGCGCTGCCCGGCGGCGGCTGGATGGTCGGCTGGGGCGGGCTTCCCAACCTGACCGAATTCAACGCCCAGGGACAGATCACCTACGACGCCCAACTGCCCCACGGCGAGAACAGCTACCGCGTCTACCGCCTGCCCTGGAACGGGCAGCCGAGCGATCCCCCCACGCTGAGCGCCACCACCACAGGCGCCAGCGCGACGGTGTACGCCAGCTGGAACGGCGCCACCACCGTGGCCTCCTGGCAGCTGCTCAGCGGAGCCAGCGCCGCGCACCTGGCCGTCCTCGCCACGGCGCCGCGCAGCGGCTTTGAGACGATCCTCACCGCGCCCGCCGCCGCCCTCTTCGAGGTCCGCGCCCTGAGCGCCTCCGGCAGGGTGCTCGGGACCTCCAAGGCGGTGGCACCATCCGCCGGTTGAGGCGCAGAGGAGGCCGGCGCTCAGTGATGTGGCTGCGTAGATCGCTCCTGGCCGGCGGCGTGCTGGTGAGCCTCTCCAGCATCGTCACGCTGGCCCTCGCCTCGCGGCGGATCGTCTCCGAGCAGGCCGCCTTCACCGCCCCGAGCGCCCCCCGCTGCGAAGCCGCACAGCTCAACCGCTCGGCGCTCCTGGGCGGAACCAGCCTCGCCGTCTCGCCGCTGCCCGGCTCATACGACGCCTCGCCGCACACCCAGATCAGCCTGCTGGGGGCGCCCGCCAGCGCCATCTCCGGCGTGCTCGCCAGCGGCTCGCACAGCGGCTCGCACAGCGGGCGCCTCGTCGCCTACTCCCAGGGCGACGGCGCCAGCTTCGTGGCGAGGAGCCCGTTCCAGGCCGGCGAGACCGTGACCGTGCGCGGCAAGCTCGCCGCCGGCTCCGCCAAGCGGGCGTTCAGCTACAGCTTCGTCGTCGCCCACCAGGACACGCGGCTCTTCACCGCCACCGCGCACGTGGCGCGCAGTGACAGCCAGATCCAGCACTTCCACTCGCGCCCCGAACTGCAGCCGCCCTCGCTGGCCGTGACCGCGCGCTCCTCCCAGACCGCGCCCGGCTACATCTTCGCCGCGCCCTACTCCGGGGCGGGACCCGCCGGGCCGATGATCTTCGACGAAGCCGGCAACCTGATCTGGTTCGACGCGCTGCCCAGCGGCACCGCCGCCTCCAACCTGCAGGTGCAGCAGGACGGCAGCACGCCCGTGCTCACCTGGTGGCAGGGCCGCATCACCACGCAGGGATTCGGCCAGGGCGAAGAGGTGATCTACGACAGCTCCTACCGGCCGCTCGGGCGCGTGCACGCCGGCAACGGCCTGACAGCGGACCTGCACGACTTCCACATCACCCCGCAGGGCACCGCCCTGCTGAGCGTGTTCGACCCGATCGACTGCAACCTGTCATCCCTCGGCGGGCCCGCCGGCGGCGCCGTGACCGACACCATCTTCCAGGAACTGGACCTGAGCACCGGCCTGGTGCGGCGCGAGTGGCACAGCCTCGACCACGTGAGCCTGGCCGACTCCTACAGCTCCGCCACCAGCGCCAGCACCCAGTGGCCGTTCGACTACTTCCACCTCAACTCCATCGACCAGCTCGCCAGTGGCAGGACGCTGATCTCCGCGCGCAACACCTCCGCGCTGTATGAACTGAGCACGCTCAGCGGCCAGGTGCTCACGCGCATCGGCGGCAGGCACTCCGCCTTCAAGCTCGGCCCCGGCGCCACCACCGCCTTCCAGCACGACGCCACCGTGCTGCCCAACGGCACCATCAGCATCTTCGACAACGGCGCCGTCCCCAAGGTCCACCCGCAGTCGCGCGGGATCGTCGTCACGCTCGATCCCGCCAAGCGAACCGACACGGTGCTCGCGCAGTACGAGCATCCCACCCCCACGCTGTCGGCCGGCAGCCAGGGCGGGCTCCAGACGCTGGCCAACGGCGACGTGTTCCTCGGCTGGGGCTCCGCGCCCTACTTCTCCGAGTTCAGCGCCGGCGGCACGCTCCTGTTCGACGTGCACATGCACGGCTCCTACCAGTCATACCGGGGCTACCGCTTCACCTGGACCGGCACGCCCAGCGAAGCACCCGCCATCGTCGCCTCCAGCTCTGCCGGCGGCGAATCCTCCGCCGGCGCGCCCGTGACCGTCTATGCCAGCTGGAACGGAGACACCCGCACCGCCAGCTGGCGCCTGCTGGCCGGGCCCTCCGTGCAGCAGCTCGCGCCCGTTGCCACCGCCGTCAGCAGCGGCTTTGAGACGTCCCTGAAAGCACCCGGCCCGGAGCCATACGTGCAGGTCCAGGCGCTCGACGCAAGCGGGGCCCTGCTCGGCAGCTCGCGCGCCATCAAGGGGTGATCTCCACCCAATCTCCACGCCCAACGCTGTGACCAAGCTGTGAACGAGTTTGATACTCTCGATTTTGCTAGTTGTCAAGGGGGAGGTTTGATCGGCATGGCCGCCAGCGATGTCACGCACAAGCCGCTCACCGCCGATGACACCGCATCGATCGTCGCCGCCGGGAGCGCGCGAGGGGACGGCGGCTCAGCGGAGCGCTACCGGCCGCTGCCCACCGGCACCCACGGCCTGGACCCCGAGACCGTCAAGGCCGACCAGTGCGAACGCCTGCGCGGAGCGTTGATCGAGCTGATCGCCCGGAAGGGCTACCCGTCCGTGCGCATCCTCGACCTCGCCAAGCTCGCACACGTCTCACAGCCGACCTTCTACAGCCTGTTCAGCGACAAGGAAGAGCTGTTCCTGAGCGCCTATGACGAGATCGCCCAGCGGACCGCCCGCACCGTGATGAGCGCCTACGAGGCCGACGGCCCCGGTGACCAGCGCCTGAGCGGGGCCATGCACGCGTTCGCCGATCTGGCCGTGGCCGAGCCCGACGCCATGTCGCTGCTGATGCTCGGCGCCTTCGGCGCCGGCCCGCGCGCGCTGGAACGCCGCCGCCGGACCCTCGATGCGCTCGAGGCGCGCATCCTCGCCAGCCGCGACGGAGCGCCCGCACGGGGCAAGGCCGACCTGACCGTCAAGGTGATCATCGGCGGCATCCGCGAGGTCAGCTCCGCGCGCCTGCGCGAGGGCCGCGAGGGCGAGCTGCCGGGCCTCGTCGAGGAGCTCGCCGCCTGGGCCACCTCCTACCCGCGCAAGGTGCCGCCCGGCCTGGGCGCCCCCGCTCTCACGCGCGGCGAGGCGTGCGCCGCGCAGGCATCGCCGCGTGCCCGCCGGGCCGAGGGCCGCCTGCCGAGCGGCCGCAGCGACCTGCCGCGCCAGTTCATCGTCAAAAGCCAGCGCGAGCGGATCGTGGACGCGACCGCGGCAATCGTCGCCGAGAAGGGGCTCGCCGGCCTCACGATTCCGGAGATCGCGCGGCGCGCCAACGTCTCCAACCAGACCTTCTACAGCATCTACGCCTCCAAGCACGACGCCCACCTGGGCGCACAGAAGGTCGGCCTGCACCAGGCGCTCCAGATCACCGCCGAGGCTTACCAGGCATACGAACACGACTGGCCCCGCGCCGTCGCCGCCGGCCTGGGCGCGCTGATCGCCTACCTGACCTCCGAGCCCGCCCATGCGCACCTGATCCTCATCGACACGTTCGCCTCCAGCCCCGAGGCGAACGAGATACGCAGCGCCGCGCTGCGCGGCTTCGCCATCTACCTGCAACCCGGCTACCAGCTCGCCCCCGAGGGCGCCACCGTGCCCGCCATCGCCGCCGAGGCCGTCGCCGGAGGCGTGGTGCAGGTCCTGCACCACTACATCGAGAACGCCTGCATCGCCCAGCTGCCCGAGGCCGCCCCCCAGCTGATCTACATGGCGCTCACGCCCTTCCTCGGTCCCAGGGCCGCCGCCAAGGCCGCCAGGGCGTCCAAGCAGCCCGCGCCGGCGCCCGCCTGACCGCCGCGAGCTCCGCTCTGCCTCCCACGCCCCGCTCTCTGGGGATCGCCCGCTCGGTGGGTCAGCGACCGGCGACCGCGGCGGCGGCCAGCGCATAGGCCGCCTTGCCCTCGCGCCTGGCGCGCTCCACGGTCCCCGCGCTCAGCATCCGCCGCAAGCTCTCGCGCACGCTCGGCGCGCTCATCGCCGTGACCACCGCCAGCTCGCCGACCGTGTGCGAGCCGTGCTCCAGCGCCGCTGCGATCGCGTGCTGGGCGGCGCCTCTCAGGGCGGGCGAGCGTGTCTTGCCGGACCTGGCCGTGGGGGGTCTCCGCGCCGGCGCCGCCTTGGGAGTCGCCGCCTTGCGCTTGGGGGCTTTGGGGGCCGCGCCGCGGGAGGACCTGCCCGCTGCGGGCTTGCGGGCGACGGCCGCGGGGCGGGCCGCTCTGCGGGCGGCCGCTCGCGGCAGGCTCAGGCCGGCCTCGCCGATGCCTATCCCCAGCGCCTCCGCGGCGCTCAGCAGCCGCTCGTACTCGGCCAGATGGGGGCGCAGCTCCTTGCGGCGCGCGTCGATCTCCGCGCGCACCCGCTCCAGCAGATCGCCGGCCATCAAACCGCTCCGCGCTCTGGCATCGCCCTCAAGTGAGGACGGCGCCGTGCAGCCCGCTGATCGGTCGCTCGCGCACGTCCCACCACTCGTTCACCACGTCCAGGGCACCGCCGATGATGCCCTCACGGAAGGAGTCGGTGTCGTTCAGCCGCGGCAGCGGCTTGGGCGGAACGGGAGCCTCCAGGAACTCGCACAGCGGCTCCCAGCCTTCGCGCGGATCCCACACGAGCAGGCGCTCGGCCGGAACGCTCGCCTTGACGGACTCGTTCCAGCGCTCCATCACAGCGATCAGGCCCTCGGTGGTCGAGCTGTCGCCCGCGAGCGCGCCGACCCCGTCGTCCCAGGTCAAGTGGCGCATCAGCTTCATGTAGCGCTGCCACAGCGGGTCCAGCACGGCGCGTGCCTCGCACAGGTGGTGGATGACCGTGTCGCCGTGGAAGATCCCCCACACCGTCTGCTGCATGCTGAGCGCCCATTCCTCGCCACCGCGGACGCTCAGCAGCACCTTCGCCTCCGGGTAGTAGTCCATCAGCTCGCGGTAGTAGCGGGCCGCGGGCCAGTCCGCGGTCGAGCGCGCCGTGCCGAAGATGGCCTCCCAGTCGGGGGTGCCCTCCGCGACACGTTCCCACAGCGGCAGGCCACCCTCGAGATCGACGAGCAGGTCGCGCATGTGGTAGCACGGACAGCAGTCGAGCTGTTCGAGCGCGAACATCTGAGTGGTGGTCGCGGTGCGCGGCAGCCCTGCGCCGATGACCTTCATGAGCGGATCCTCATATCGATCTGCGTGTTTTTATCAGGTCTCCGAGCCGCAGCGCGCAGCTACCGCGCCAGGCGCAGATACGCCAGGACGGCCAGCACCCGGCGATGATCGTCATCGCATGCGGGAAGCTCGAGCTTGGAGAAGATATTGGTGATGTGCTTCTCCACCGCCCCCGAGGTGACCACCAGGCTCTCCGCGATCGCCGCGTTCGAGCGCCCCTCCGCCATCAGCGCCAGCACCTCGCGCTCGCGCGCCGTCAGCCCCGACAGGCCCTCCACGGCGCCGTCGCGCGGAGCCAGCAGCTCCGCCACCACCTGGCGGTCGAGCACCGTGCCTCCCGCCGCCACGCGCCGCAGCGCGTCCAGGAACGCGCGCACGTCGCCCACGCGCTCCTTCAGCAGGTAGCCGATCCCAGCCGTGTCCTCGCCGATCAGCTCGCTGGCGTAGGCCGTCTCCACGTACTGGGAGAGCACCAGCACGCCCAGCGCCGGCTGGCGCCTGCGTGCCTCGATCGCCGCCAGCAGGCCCTCGTCGCTGTAGGTGGGCGGCAGACGAACGTCGACGATCACCAGGTCCGGTTTGTGGCCCGCTATCGCCCGCAGCAGCCCCGGGCCGTCCTCGACCTGGGCCACCACCTCGATCTCGTTCTCGCGCAGCAGCGCCACCAGCCCCTCGCGCAGCAGCGCCAGATCCTCCGCCACCACTACCCGCACGGCAGCCTCACCTCCACGACCGTGCCGCCGCCCGGCGGGCTCTCCACGTGCAGGCTCCCGTCAAGCGCCTCCACGCGGGCGCGCAGCCCTGCCAGCCCCAGGCCCTCAGCGTCCGCGCCTCCCGTGCCGTCGTCGCCCACCAGCACCGCCAGCGCCCTGTGCTCGTCGCTCATCGCCACCCAGCTGCGCTCGGCGTCGGCGTGCTTGGCCGTGTTCGTGAGGGCCTCCGCGATCACGAAGTAGGCCGCGCTCTCCACCGCCGGCGCCAGGCTGCGGTGCGTGTCCGCGTCGATCGAGGTGCCCAGGCCATAGCGGACAGCCAGCGACTCCACCGCCGCCACCAGGCCGCGGTCGGCCAGCAGCGGCGGCACGATCCCGCGCGCCAGGTCACGCAGCTCGGCGATCGCGTAGCGGGCCTCGCGCTGAGCGTCGTGGATCAGCTGGCGGACCTCCGGCTGATCGCCCACGCGCAGCTCCGCGCGGCCCAGCTGCAGCGTCAGCGCGACCAGCCGCGCCTGCGCGCCATCGTGCAGGTCGCGCTCGATCCGTCGCAGCTCCGCCGCCTGGGCGTCCACCGCCTGGCGGCGGGTGCGCGTCAGCATGTCGATCCGGGCGCGCAGCGCACGGCGCCCCTGGGCGACCAGCACGCGGTCCTGCAACGCCACCAGCGAGTAGCCGCTGCCTGCCGTGGCCAGGCCCAGCAGCGCCCACGCCGGCCAGAACTCGTGCACGCCCGCCAGCAGCCACGTCAGCAGCCACGTGAACACCAGGATCACCGCCGCCACGCCCACCAGCGCCCACACGCAGGCCACCCGCCGCGCCGCGCCCGGGGGATGGCGCCACGCCCAGCCGGCCGTGAAGTCCAGCAACACCAGGTCGCCCAGCCCGAGCCAGGCCCACGCCGGCCAGAAGTAGCCCTGCCCGGCCAGCGCCCAGATCGCCGCCAGCAGGACCGCCGCCAGGAACGCCAGCCTGCGCATCAGCGAACGCGCGTATTCGCCAATCGACAGCCCGGCCGCCAGGGCCGGCATCCAGCGGTGAACGTCCGCGCCGCCTGGCACGGACGCCTCCGGCGAGAGCCGAGCGCGTTGATCCATCCCGGCAATCCTCCCACGGCGCCGCCCGCGCCGCCCGCGCCGAGCGCTCAGCGTGCCAGCGCCCTGGCGGCCTGGCGCTCAGGCGCGACCCGCTGCACGTCCCACACGAGCCCCGCGCGCTCCAGCGCAGTGATGAGCAGCCCGGAGAAATCGATCTCCGTGCGGCCCAGGCCGTGGAACGCAGAGGTGGGGAAGGCGTGGTGGTTGTTGTGCCACGCCTCGCCAAAGGACAACGGCGCCAGCCACAGCAGGTTGCGCGAGTGATCGTCCGTCAGGAAGCGCCGCCGCCCGAAGAAGTGGCACAGCGAGTTGATGCTGTAGGTGACGTGGTGAAGCAGGACGATGCGCACGGCGCCGCCCCACAGCATGCCGTCAAGGCCCGCGTTCACAGTGCCGCCGATCAGCACGCCGAGGCCGAACGGGATCGCCAGCCCCAGCAGCGACCACAGCAGGAACGTCCTGTCCACGAACGCCACCACCGGATCGCTCAGCAGATCGGGCGCGAAGCGCTCGCGGGCGCCGCGCTGGCTGTGGTCGAACAGCCAGCCCACGTGCGCATGGGCCAGGCCGCGCAGGGCGCCGCGCCAGCCGCCGCCGTGGTCCACATGAGGGCTGTGGGGGTCGCCCAGGCGGTCGGAGTAGGCGTGGTGCTTGCGGTGGTCCGCGACCCACGAGATCACCGGACCCTCCACCGACATCGTCCCCAGCACCGCCAGCATGCCCCGCATCCACGCCGAGGTCATGAAGCTGCGATGCGTCAGCAGCCGGTGAAAGCCCACCGTCACGCCCAGCCCGACCGGCACGTACATCACCACGAAGATCACCACGTCGAGCCAGCGCAGCTCGCGGTTCCACAGCTGCCAGCCCGCCAGCGCCAGCAGCAGCGGCGGCACCCCCGTGATCAGCGCCGTCACCGCCCGGTCAAGGCTCTCCAGCACCGGAGCCTGGATCTCCTCCGGCGTGGGGCCCGCCGGCACGGGCGGGGCGAGCTTTTCCGCGGCGGCGCTCATGCCCTTTCGATTTTGAGCGGGCCGCGCGTCCCTGTCGATGCGGCCGGCCACCGAGCGGAGGGTGGCGCTCCCCCCAGCCCAACCTCGGGATAACCCCCGTAGACAGCGGTTCCGCCGTCGGCGAGCGCTACTGTTGAAGGCTGCGCATGAGCCTGAGCACCCTGAGCCCCGCCGACGAGCTCGAGCTGCGCGAGCTGACCCTCCACGGGCACCGCGTCGCCTATCGCCAAGCCGGCAGCGGCCCCGTCCTGGTGCTGATCCACGGGATCACGGCGGACTCGAGCACGTGGCGGCGGGTGATGCCCTACCTGGCCCGGCGCTTCACCGTGATCGCCCCCGACCTGATCGGCCACGGGCACTCGGCCAAGCCCAAGGGCGACTACTCACTCGGCGCCCACGCCAGCAGCGTGCGCGATCTGCTGCTCGCCCTCGGCCACGACCGCGCGAGCTTCCTCGGGCACTCGCTGGGCGGAGGGATCGCGATGCAGATCTCCTACCAGTTCCCCGAGCGCTGCGAGCGGCTCGTGCTGCTCGACAGCGGCGGCCTCGGGCGCGACGTGAGCCTGCTGCTGCGGGCCGCCACGCTACCCGGCTCGGATCTCCTCCTGCCGCTGCTGGCGGCCAGCCGGCTGCTCGAGGTGGGACGCATGGCCGGTGCGCTGCTGCGCCGCGTGGGGCTGCGGGCGGGGACGGACATCGAGGAGATCGCCCGTGGACACGCCACGCTGTCCGACCGCGAGACGCGCGCGGCGTTCCTGCACACGCTGCGCTCGGTGGTGGAGCCGGGCGGGCAGCGCGTCAACGCCGCCAACCGCCTCTACCTCGCCGAGCACGTGCCGCTGCTGCTGATGTGGGGCGAGCAGGACTCGCTGATACCCGTCGCCCACGGCCGCGCCACCCACGAGCAGCTGCCAGGCAGCCGCCTGGAGGTGTTCGCCCACTCCGGGCACTTCCCGCAGCTCGACGAGCCCGAGCGCTTTATCGACGTGCTGATCGACTTCATCGACTCGACCGAGCCGGCCGTGCTCGACGCCGACGGCTGGCGCGAGCTGCTGAAGGCCGGTTAGCCGGGCCGCGGGCGCTCAGCCCGCGCGCACGTCGAGCACGATCTTGCCCGTGGCGCGGCGCTCGTCGAGCGTCCTCAGCGCGTCCGCCGCGCGCTCCAGCGGGAAGCGCTCGCCGACGATCGGGCGGATGAAGCCCTCGTCCACCATGCGGCCCACCTGGGCGCCGATCTCGCGGTTCAGATCGGGCTTGCCCATCACGTAAGCGCCCCAGCCGGCGCCGATGACCTCGGTGTTGCCAAGCAGCAGCCGGTTGACCTTGACCTCCGGGATCGAGCCGCCCGCGAAGCCCACCACGATCAGCCGGCCGTTCTCGCGCAGGCTGCGCAGGCTGTCGGTGAAGCGCTCTCCGCCCACGGGGTCCAGCACCACGTCCACGCCCCCGCCCGAGAGCTCCTTGACCTCGTCCTTCCAGTCGTCGCCCAGGAGCACCACGCGATCGGCGCCCGCTTCCTCGGCCACCTGCCGCTTGGCCTCGCTCGAGACCAGCGCGATCGTGCTCGCACCGATGGCCTTGGCGACCTGGATCGAGGCTGTGCCGACGCCGCCGGCGGCGCCGTGGACGAGCACGCTCTCGCCCTCCTTCAGGCGCCCGCGCATGAGGAGCGAGAAGTAGGCCGTGTGGTAGTTGAGGACCAGCCCAGCCCCCTGCGCGAAGTCCAGCTCGTCGGCCAGCGCGAATGTGAAGAACTCGGGCGCCACAGCCGTCTCGGCGAAGCCGCCCAGCGCGCAGAACGCCGCCACCCGCTCGCCCGGCGCGACCGACGCCCCGGGCGGAGCGCTGAGCACCACGCCCGCCACCTCGCTCCCGGGCACGAACGGCAGCGGCGGTTTCATCTGGTACTCGCCCCGCGTCTGCAGCAGCTCCGGGAACGACACGCCCGCGGCGTGCACCTCGACCACCACGCCCTCACCGGGCGTGAGTATGTGCGAGGCCTCGGGCTCGGGCAGCTCGACGAGCGCCAGCGCACTGTCGGGACCGGACTCCTCGACTATCTGGATGGCTCTCATCGCGGGGATTATGTCCGAGTGCAGCGCCCGGAGGCACGAGCCGCGGCGGGAGCCGCGCTCATCGCCGGCGGGCCGCGCTCATCGCCGGCGGGCCGTGCTCATGGCCGGCGGGCCGCGCCGAGGATGTGCGCGGCGGGCGGCAGATAGCGCGCGGGGCTGAACGCGAAGCGCTCGCAGCGCTCGATCTCAAAGCCCGCGCGCTCGATCGCCGCGCTGGTGTCGCGTCCGAGGTGGCAGCCGCCGGCGATGCGCGGCCAGAAGGTGGCGTCGGCCAGATCCTGGACGCGCGCCTCACCCGAGCTGTGCGCGCGAACGTGCTCGTAGAAGCGCAGCTCACCGCCCGGGCGGATGGTGCGGAACAGCTCCGCCAGCGCACCCTGCTGGTCGGACACCGAGCAGAGCACCAGCGAGGCCACGCCCACGTCGAAGCTGCCCTCCTCGAAGGGCAGGCTGGCGGCGTGACCGCCGCACACGGACACCCGCACCGCCGCCTGGGCGGCGGCCCGCCGGGCGTGCTCGCGCAGATGGGCCTCGGGCTCCAGCGCCATCACCTCGTCGACCGTGGTGGGGTAGTGGGCGAAGTTGGAGCCACTGCCCGCGCCGATCTCGAGCACGCGCCCGGCGCACCCTTCCAACAGCTCGCGCCGATGCTCCGCCCCGCCGCGGCTTTCCGCCAGCGGCGCCAACCGCGCGTATAGGCGAGCGAACAGGGGATGGCGAACTTGTTCAGTCATC
>Ga0208355_1001053_pt1 | contig 12401 bp, 12 predicted proteins | sample NGESurdeep072012_6_FD_184458 | JGI IMG/M metagenome (GOLD analysis project Ga0208355, IMG submission 184458) | Arctic peat soil microbial communities from Barrow, Alaska - NGEE Surface sample 210-3 deep-072012 (SPAdes) | ecosystem: Environmental > Terrestrial > Soil > Wetlands > Peat ... | reverse complement strand
CCTGCTCCGCCTGTTCCAGGAAGGCTTCGGCAAACGCCGCAAGGATCGCGCGCCCGACCTAGAAAAACTGCTCGGCAACATCCCGTATCTCAACGGTGGTCTGTTCGACGTGCATGAACTGGAAAAGCCCGAGCGTTACGGCAAGGACATCCAGATTCCCGACAATGCCTTCGAACGCATCTTCAATTACTTCGACCAATACCAATGGCATCTCGACGAACGCCCGCTCCGCGCCGACAGCGAGATCAATCCCGATGTACTCGGCTACATCTTCGAGAAATACATCAACCAGAAACAAATGGGGGCGTATTACACGAAGGAGGACATCACCGAATACATCAGCAAGAACACCGTTCTCCCGTTCGTGTTCGACGCAGCCCGCGCCAAGTGTAAGGTGGCCTTTGAAAATCCCAACGGCCCGACCGTCTGGGATTTGCTCCGCGAAAATCCTGATCGCTACTTCTACGATGCCGCCAAAAATGGCGTTGAAATTCCGCTGCCAAAAGCAATCGAAGCCGGGATCAAGGATGTGTCCAAGCGCAGTGGCTGGAATAAGCTTGCCGAAGAAGAATACCGCCTGCCCACCGAAATCTGGCGTGAAGTCGTTGCCCGTCGGCAGCGTTACGAAGGAGTCAGAAAGAAACTCGCCGCTGGTGAAGTCCGCGAGGTCAACGACTTTATCACTTTCAATCTCGATCTCCGCCAGTTCGCGCAGGATGTCATCCAGAATTGTGAAGGCCCGGACCTGCTCATGGCCTTCTGGCAGGCCATCACCGCCATCACTGTGCTCGATCCCACCGGCGGCTCGGGTGCGTTCATCTTTGCCGCACTGAACACCCTTGAACCCCTCTACGAAGCCTGTCTCGACCGCATGGAAGCGTTCCTCGCCGAGTGGGGGGAGAACGGCCGCAAGGCCCATCCCAATTACCACAAGAAATTCACCGAAGTTCTCGCCCGCGTGGACGCACACCCGAACCGGCGCTACTTCGTCCTGAAATCCATCATCCTAAACAATCTCTACGCGGTGGACATCATGGAAGAGGCGGTGGAAATCTGCAAACTGCGCCTGTTCCTCAAGCTTGCCGCCCAAGTCGAGCCGGACACCGCCCGCGACAATCTCGGCATCGAGCCGCTGCCGGACATTGATTTCAACATCCGCGCCGGCAACAGCCTCGTCGGCTACGCCACCTACGACGAGGTAAAACGCGCTGTCACCAGCACGTTAGATTTCGATAACGCGATGGAGAAAATCGCCGTCAAAGCCGCCAACCTCCAGCAGACGTTCGATAAGTTCCGCCAGATTCAGACCAAAGGCGACAGTTCAGTGCCCGCCGCCGACAAACTGGAACTTCAAAAACGGCTCAAGGCACTGGAGGACGAACTCAACCGCCACCTCGCCGGCGAATACGGCGTGAAAGTGAGCGACAAAGTTGCCTACGCCAATTGGGTGAACTCCCACCAACCCTTTCACTGGTTCATCCAGTTCTACGGCATCCTCAGTAGCGGAGGTTTTGATGTCGTCATCGGTAATCCGCCATATGTCGAATACAAGGATGTTTGCGGAGCCTACCAGATTCGGAATTTTACGACCGAGCAATGCAGCAATCTGTTTGCGTTTGTTCTGGAGAGATGCGCGAAACTTAGCCGTTCAGGCTCTGCGGTTGGGATGATCATCCCCTTGAGTGCGTTCAGCACAGACAGGATGATTCCGCTGATAACGCATCTGAAAACCCATTCCAGCCGGTTGAAGATTGCAAATTTCAGTTGGCGGCCCGGAAAGCTGTTCGACGGTGTTCATCTCCAACTCTCTATCTTGCTGCAAAGAATGGCTCCTCAGTTCGAAAAGATCGAAACAACTCGATACTTGATGTGGGACTCAGAAGCGCGGCCAGAACTTTTCTCGAAGATTGAATACGCAACCGCAACAGACAACCGTCTCCCTGGGAGCATACCGAAACTCGGCGCACAAGAGGCGGCATCAATTCTCACGAAATTGCGCCTCCACAAGAAGGAGATCGGGGCATGCTTAACGCGCTCCTCTAGCAATCGCGTTTTTTACCGGCGCGGCGGACTCTATTGGAAAGTGTTTGTGGACTTTGAAACAGGCTCAAGCGAGGAGAAGATTATTCATTTGCTGCCGGAGGTTGATAAATACGGGATTATCGCCGCGTTAAGCAGCGGCCTGTGGTGGTGGTATTTCACAATTACCTCTGATTGCCGCCATCTTGGAAACCGAGACATTTCAACTTTCCCATTCGACCCGCGCGAGATGAGTGCAGACAGGCTGGAATTACTTCGCGCTTTGGGAAGAGAGTATGTGAAAGACCTAAAGCGGAACGCCGAAAACGCAGTTCGTGTTTACAAGGGAAAGAAGGCAGTTGAATGCTTGTCGTTTAGAGTCAATCAGTCCAAATCCATCATAGACGAAATCGACACGGTGCTGGCGGGGCACTACGGGTTCACGGCAGAGGAGTTGGATTTTATCCTGAACTACGACATCAAATACCGCCTCGGCCGTGATGCAGAGAAAGAGGCGGGCTGAGCGATGCCGCGACTGGCACCGAGCCGAAGCGCACCGGTGGCCGCCAGAACTCCTCCCATAACGATTCCACTCCGCCCGTGTCTTGGCGTCTTTGCCAGATTAAATATCTTCCAATTGGACGCCCTCTAACTCTAGGGCGGCAAGACATGCCAGCATGAACGTGGCGGCGAATGTCCCGCGTTTAAGCTTTGCCTTGATCGAATCTTGGGTTTCGTCCGGGAGGCCGTGTTTTTTGAGCCTGACGGCTAGCTCCTCATAGGTAACGCCAGCGCGTTTCAGTTCCGCCTTGAGAAAGCGGGATGCCCGCTCCGCTAACTCTAATTCTGACTTGGCTAGGCCCATAAGGTCATCCGTGATCCTTGAGGATCATATTCGACACTTTTGGTGTTGTGTCATATATGACACGTATGGCTCAGCACTTCCTACTCAGCAGAGCGGCCAAGTTCCTCAGTCTGGCGGACGTATTCCGCACATGACCGACGCGGAAGCCGAGGGCGCGTTCCGCCGAGTCCGCTGGCCCGAAACAGACGGCGCTCCGGTTTGCCCGCACTGTGGTGGCTTGGATGCCTATGAGTTTCGCCGCAAGACCGCGTTGCGCCTTGAATGCCGCGCCTGCGGCAAGGAATTTAGCATCACATCAGGAACGCTATTCGCCAGCCATAAGCTTCCGTTGCGCGGCTATCTCGCGGCCATCGCTATCTTCTGCAATGAGGTGAAGGGCAAGTCAGCGCTGGCCATGTCCCGCGATCTTGGCGTGTCTTACAAAACGGCTTTCGTCCTGCTGCACAAGCTGCGCGAAGCTATGGCCGAGGAATTGAAGGGCCGCGTTGTTGGTGGTGAGGGCAAGGTTGCCGAGGTCGATGGCGGCTATTTCGGCGGCTATGTGAAACCCGCGAACCGCGCCGAATATCGTCGCGACCGTCGCTTCGCTCAAAATCAGAATGGCAAGCGTAAGGTCGTGGTGATCGTTCGAGAGCGCGGCGGCAATTCAGTGCCGGCCGTGTTCCGGTCCGAAAAGCATGCGATTTCCTTCATCCAAAAGCGCATCGCCAAGGGCACCATCGTGAACGCCGACGAGTCCGCAAGCTGGAACGACCTGCACAGCCGGTTTGAAATGAAGCGCATCAATCACGAAGAGGCCTATTCGATGGACGGGGCTTGCACAAATTGGGCCGAGGAATTTTTCAGCCGCATGCGCCGTGCCGAGATCGGGCACCATCACCATATTGCTGGCCAGTATTTGCTCCGCTACGCGCAAGAGGCGTCTTGGCGCGAAGATAATCGGCGCGTCGGCAATGGCGAGCAGGTGAGCCGCCTTGCCGCGTTGGCGATGAAGCGGAAACCGTCAGTGGATTTCAGCGGCTATTGGCAGCGGCATAATCAATCCGGGTCTAATTGATAAATCATGTGAAGCGGATCGTACCATAGGACTTCGAACACATTGACTACTCGAAATCCCCACAGACGCTTCTTGTGGCCCAATCTAAATCTAAAAATATCTCCGTCGGTTTCAATTTCCAGAAATGTTATGCGGGCCTGAGCTTCATCATCTATGGATTCAACCTCCATAGAATGATGTGCCTTATGACCACTTCCGGTGACAAAATCATCAATTTCGCGCCAGCAAAGGGATGCAAATTCATTTAACTTCGGCTCAATTTCGCCCTTCCATGCATCATCGCCCCATTCTCGCTGTTGGCCCCACGACCACGATTCCTTACGGTCTGCGGAATTGCAGTGCCAAGTCATTTGCATATGAAAGATAGAGCCGGGGTCAGCCCCTAAACGCGGTGAGCGCGTAGGTATTAGCTCAGTTTGTATGCGTGCAACGAGACGCGCCGATTTTGTTTCTTGTTTTAATTCATCGGCGTGGGCGCGCGCTATTCGCGCGTCGCCCTTCTTACTCACAGGGGCGGCTCAATACTGCTATAATATTCGACAAGGGCTTCTTTTGTTATGACGCTGTTGGGACCCTCAGCCCAAGCGTTTTTCCACGGGTCTTCAAGATGAGTTAGGTCGCTCAGCCATTGCGCACTGTGATCCCCATAAAATTTTAGGACCGTATTTGCGGTGTCGCATTGATCCTCATCGAGGGTATCGCTATTGCCGCCGGCAATTTCGCTAACGCGAAATCGACCCTTGTGAACATCCCAAAGTTCACGGACGACCGGACCGTTTTTCCACGCTTGGATTTCTTCGGAAAACAGTTCGTTGTCATCCCAAACGATTGACCACGCTTGGGAATAATAGACGAGCTTTTGAAGTTTCATGGCTGTCATCGGACCATGTTGCTCCAAGATGTACGCCGCAACGTCTAGTGCGCTTGGCATGGCTACACGACTCCGGGAGACATGAGTGATATATACACGAATCAATGTGTTTTTTCAATGGGTTATACCAGAGTCAATTTGCGAGCGATCCTAATGGGTTATGGCAACCGCCAAACCCTGATGCCCTTCCGCTCACCCCTAGGTCGAAGCGGCAAGTGCCCATCTCACCGGCATTCCTTCGCCAACGGTCAAGACCGCCACGCCTTTGTGATTCCGCAGGGACGATTGAACGCCGCCAGCCAAGTCACGGGCGGCTTTGGGCGGGGCATCGGTAACGCCCCGAGTCGCTAGCATCCGAGCGGTAATTTCCCGCGTCGTAAGCGGCTTCTCTGCCGCCCTCAGCACGTCAAGGGCGTGCCGGAATACCGTGCCCCGCTTGAACCACGGGTTCGGCTTCCGCCGCCGAACGGCGATGGGGCCGCACGTCATAGCCGGGCTCCAACATCTTGAGGACGGCCTCGACATGGATCATGGCTTGGGCCAGCCGCTTGGCCTCTCGTTTGTTGTCGGTGATCTTGCCGCCCAGTTCGGCGTGAAGCCGTTCAAGGGCGTAGAGCGCGGGTCGGTGTTTCATGCCCGCAAAATATGCGTGGCCGGCCTAGATCAAAGTGGAATGTTCCGGCGTTTGCGCCATAATACCGGGCTAACCCCCATAAGCGCTTCGTCTGACATCAAAGGCGTTTCCGGCGAAGTGTCAAACCCGGAAACCTCAGAGAGTTAAATCGCATCTGTTTCGAACGCGGTTCAGCACGTAGGTGCCCAGCACGCGGACCAAGACAGAAACACCACGTTAATCCGGGCTCTCATCGGTTGGAGCCGGGGGCCGCCGAAAATCGCTGTACGGCCTTGCCGCATCGCCCCGCCGTTGCCAGTTCGCGGCGTATGCTTCCGCAATCGCCAGATCGTCCCAAACGAATAGCACATTCTCCGCATTCCGCTTCTGTGCAGCGGTAGTGAAATTGAAAGAGCCGGTAATCACGTTGCGGCGATCAATCACCATGACCTTATTGTGCGCGATGGCGGGCTGAAAATCGATCATCGGGTCAATGCCGTGGTTTTTTTAGATAAGTCGCAGCGGTGTATCTCTTTTGCTCATTGATCTTGTCGAGAATGACCCTGACGTTCACACCCCGCTCTTTCGCCCGTGCCACCGCCTGAATAATCGGGCCGCTTGTGAAGCCGTATGCCTGAACGAGCAATTCAGACTTCGCGTCATCAATGGCGTGCACGATCATGGCCGTGCAATCCTCGCCCGGCGTAAAGCAAGCGTGTAGCTCCGTGCTGAATGCGCCGGACGGCACGCTAAGAGCGATAAGCGTCGCGCCTAGGACAAATTTCAGCAATGATCGCATTCTTTAGCCTTCACGGTCCCCACGAATGTTCCGCAGCATACTACGTTGAACGGGGCCGGCGGGCCAGGACCCGGGCGGATTGCGGTGCTAAGAGTGCTTCAGTGGAGAGAGGGCAAGAGATGGGTCCATCCAGTCACGCCGCAAGAAAGACGGTAGGACCAGCTTGTTCGGTGCGAACATTCCTGCGCACGGCCGCTGATCATCAGTCTCTTCAATGCTGCCTATGTCGACTTCGAGCGCCAGCCCAACTCGCACACTTGCCACTTGCCAATCGATACCCGGGGCCACCACGGGACCCACACCCGCTAGCTGCTGGCGGTGAAGGTTCGACTGTTGGCGGTGCCGATACGATGGGTACTGGTGGCGCCGATACTATGGGCGCTGGTGGAATTTGCTCGCTACTCCAACTCGCACACTTGCCGCTTGGCAAGCGATATCCGGGACCACCAAGGGAGCCACACCCGTCGACTACTGGCGGAGAGGGTTCGACTGTTCGCCGCACCGAGCCGAAGTGCGCTTGTGGGTTTTGCTGACTACAAGAATAGCCCAAAAGGGCGGACGCAAGTATCGCAAGCATGACGAAGGCCATCCGAATGCCACGCAAAGGGCGTTTCCCATCCTTTGCCGCAATTTTGGCGTTGAGCAGTTCGTTATCCATGGTGATCTCGCCCACCTTGGATTTCAGCCGGGCGATCTCATCATCACGGTCGTCGCGCTCACGTTTTTTCAAGGCCGTAGCGGCCCCAGCAAGAGCACGATTGCGCCAATTGGTCAGCTTGGCGATGGTGATCCCAATGCGACGCATATCACTGCAAGCCCGCGTTCGGTATCAGTCGAGAACAAGTCATCTTAGCTTAAACCAGCATTCTGTAAGCGGAAATTCGCAAAAGCAGACGTGCCTCGCGGGCATGGAGTTACCAAGTGAAACCGAAACTATGCGAGATTACGCGAGGAAAATGAGCAAACAACCAAATCAGCCATTTCAAATCCCCATCCCGATGACCCTCGGCAACATGCGCGAGAACGGCGTGCGCACGCTCGCCGCGTGGTGCCTCGGTCGCGGCTGCAATCACTTTCGGGTGCTCGACGTGAGCGGTTATCCCGACGACCTGCCGGTGCCCTCATTCGGCCCGAGGCTGCGGCGCGAGCGCTGAGAACGGTACGGGCACTTAACCAATCTGCTTCGCCGGTCACGCTGGCGTCAGCGCCAGCTCTCAACTAACATTCTACCTGAGCCACTCGATGAAGGCTGGTCAAAACGGCTTTAATTGGAAAACAAGATGCGCTTTATTTTTGTTCTCATTCTGTGTGTTTCCTACGCGCTCCCTGCTGCGGGCGATTGGCAATATACGCGTTGGGGCATGTCTCCCGATCAAGTAATGGAAGCATCTAAGGGACAACTCAAACGTTGCGATCAAACGTGCGAAGGCCAGAACACAAAGGCCGATGCTGCACGACTATTTGGAAATTATCGGGCGGGCAAATTTTCTTTCACAACGTTTGCAATGTTCAACAAGCAAACGAACAAGCTCTCTTTTATTATTTTGGAACTTCAACAAAAGGAAAAAGGTTTAAGTTTAATCGGATCTGTTCGGGCAAAATACGGTGAACCTTCGACCAAAAATGTGACCGCGATGATGAGCTTTTATGTTTGGCGAGACGCCAAGGATCAAATTTCAATAATTGCTATTGGGCTTAACCCTTCATCTTTCGACGACGTCAGTCTCCGCTATCAACCAAGAATTACAGAATCGAATAAAGGGCTTTAGCCGCTACGTTGCGTGCCCTCCCACGCGGCAGTCGCTACTTCCTCTGCATCATCGGCGTTGAACGGCCGGTCTGGTCATCAATTGCGCGGTCTACCCTCTCTTTCATCTCTTGCAGGACGCGCCGCGACCTGACCTTTGTGTTCTGGCCTTCGCACGTTTGATCGCTGCGGACCACGCCGGCCATCATGGCGGCCAACGTGAGCAAGCGACTTTGGAAATCGAGGCCAACTAATTGTTGGCGGAATTATCTCGCCGCCTTAATCAAAGGAGCCCACTACCCAGCGGCGGGAGCACTCGACTCCCCGTACCCCTCATGATGTCTTGACGCCACGTTGTCGCGCGGCGACTGAACCCGCTCCTGTGTCTTTGAATCATTTTTGATTGGCCCTGCGATTTGCAGAGGGGATCTGATCAAGTGCGTCTAGGTGGTGGGGGGGGGTATAAAACTATAGGGGCTTGGGAAGCCCGGACCGCGTCAGGCATTCAGTCTCAAAATGCTGAAATTAAAAGGAAAAAGCCACCTGGCACTATGGGTAGGGGGTATAAATCTCCAGAGCAAATAGGAAGCAGCAACCGCATTGGTCTCATTCAGAGATTTTTTTTGGTCCGCGAGGTTTGAGTTTTTTCAAAGCCTTTTTCAAAGCATTCAAATAGCCACAACCCCCTCGCGCATTTTTCGGCGGCCGGTGCTGGCCACCGCATCACAATCGCCCCGGCGCCGAGCACGACGCCAACCTGGTGAGCTCAACGTCGACCGCGCCACGCGGATCTCGCGATCGATTTATTTTCCGGCTGGGGTTTGGCCGTAGCATTTTCCAATCGCAAGTCAGCGTAAGCGGCGCGGACGGCTTGGACACTGTTGGACGGCTCGCTGCTTTTCAACTTGTGCTGATGTTCATTGATCTTTGGACGGCCCGGACGGCTTGGACGGCTGCTATTCTTTTAGAAGGAAGGGTTTCTATAGAACGGGAGACGTCGTGAGCTGCAGGGCATGCGCGCGGCGCATAGCGCCGGCCGGCGGCCAGACCCGGACAACCGTGGCGGATGATGATGATCTGAGGGGGTACACCACCGCCGAAGGGGGTCGAAATCGGTTCTCATGTGTGCATAGTGCGTGCACGGCCGTACGGCTAAGCAAAAATTGTTTGCGGTTTCAGTTAGTTACGACTGCTATTGACCCGATTAACCATCGGGCGGGGTGGGGGTATCGATCAATTCGCCGGCCGCTTTTTCGTTGATCCGTATCAACACACCGGGATCCGCCTGAGCGCCCATAGAAGCGTTAAATGCCAGAAAGGAGCCGTATGATGCACAGACGGTCGTTTCTTGCAGGATTATTGGCCACTCCGTTCACTTTCAAAGCCGAAGAGCTGCTGGCGTGCTCGCGCGTGTTCATCAACGACCGCAAGCTTGCGAAAATCGTGGTCCGTTCGATGGACTTGCCGCTGAGCATTCCCGAGCGGCCGAAATTCTTCGTCTTTCCCCGCGGCATGGCGCGCAGTTCCGATAACAGCGTCATCCCCGGTATCAGGGCAAAGGTCGAGGGGATCGGCAGCAACTTTGTGCGTTGGACGTCTCGGCTCGGCAATGTGGTGATGACAGGATTCGATGGTGCTGCCACCGATGGTCTCAATGAAAATGGCCTCGCCGCCCACGTACTTGAACTCGGTGAATCTCAGCACGAGCCGAAGGACGATCGCAGCGAGCTCCCCGATTCACACTGGGCGCAATATGTTCTCGACACCTTCGCAACCGTCAAAGACGTCGTCGACGCCCACAATGCCGGCAAGTTCCGCGTTGTCGCGGCGTGGTCGACCGAGCTGGGCTATCTCAAACCACTCGGCCTTCATCTCGCCGTCGAAGATGCTTCGGGCGATTCGGCGATCTTCGAATTCGTCAAGGGCAAGCTCGTGATCCACCACGGGCCCGAGTACCGCGTGATGACGAACGATCCCACCCTCGACGAGATGCTCGTGCGCATGAAGAAGTACAAGGAGTTCGGCGGAACCGAAGAGCTGCCCGGCTCGCTCAAGCCGGAATACCGATTTGCGCGCCTCGCCGCCTATTACAAGTATCTGCCGGATCCGAAGAACTATACCGAGGCCGTCGCCGGCGCGATGTCGCTGCTACGCATCGCGCAGGTCCCATTCCGCGACCCGGCGCGTGTGCCGGCCGATGAGCAAGGGCCTTTCGCCGGAATTCAGACCAACTGGGTTAGCGCCGCTGACGTGACCAATGACATCTATTACGTCAATAGCGCCACCGTTCCGAGCCTGTTCTGGCTTGAGTTGAAGAAGGTCAACTTTAGCCCGCGTGCGCCGGTCATGTTCCTCAACCCGCACGACCCGAAAATTGGCGGCGATGCGCGACGCCATCTCAGGCGTTGGAAGGCACCGACCTGAACGAGAAGACATTAAGATTAGAAAGAAGAGAGGCCCCCGGTCCTTGCGAACCGAGGGCCCCGACGGAAGGGACAGTGCCGGGTTTCCGCCCCTACCGCTAGCTTTCGCGCATGATCCCGAAAAGTGGATACCGGTTTTCGGAAAAGATCATGCGCCAGGTAAGGCCGTTACTGCACGGTCTCCCCATGCAGCGCGAGATCGAGACCTTCGCGTTCCACTTCGGCGGACACGCGCAGGCCGATAATCGCGTCGAGGATCTTGAGGATGATCAGCGAGACGATGGCGTCGTACACGATAATGATGACGATGCCTTCGACCTGGTTGATCATTTGCGCGGCGTTGCCTTCGATCAGGCCGGCGGTGCCGCCGTACTGCTCGATGGCGAACACGCCGGTGAGCAGCGCGCCGACGATGCCGCCGATGCCGTGCACACCGAACGCATCAAGCGCGTCGTCAACGCCGAGCATGCGCTTGAGGCCGGTGACGCCCCAGTAGCAGAACACGCCGGCGGCCACGCCGATCACCATGGAGCCGACCGGGCCGACGAAGCCGGAGGCCGGAGTGATGGCGACGAGGCCGGCGACCGCGCCCGAGCACATGCCGATGACGGTGGGTTTGCCGCGGCTGATCCACTCGACCAGCATCCAGGTGAAGGCCGCAACCGCGGTGGCGATCTGAGTCACGGTCATTGCCATGCCCGCCTGCATGCCGGCGGTGACGGCGGAGCCGGCGTTAAAGCCGAACCAGCCGACCCACAGCAGCGAGGCGCCGATCATGGTGAGCACCATGTTGTGGCCAGGGCCGCTGTCCTTGCGCTTGCCGAGGACGATCGCGCACATCAGGCCGGCAACGCCCGCGTTGATATGCACGACGGTGCCGCCAGCGAAGTCGAGCACCTTGATCAAGGCGTCCGAGTTGCCGTTGGACAGGAAGCCGTCTGGTCCCCACACCCAGTGTGCGACCGGCGCGTAGACCAAGATCGCCCACAGGCCGATGAACCACAGCATGGCGGAGAACTTCATGCGCTCGGCGAACGCACCGGCAATCAGCGCCGGCGTGATGATCGCGAAGGTCATCTGGAAGCACATGTACACCGTCTCAGGAATCGTCGCCGCGAGCGGGTTCGGATTGCCTGTGCCGTTGGAGATGTCGCTCAGAATGCCTTGCAGGAACGCCCTGCTTAGGCCGCCGATATATGGCGAGCCGGCAGTGAACGCCAAACTGTAAGTGACGACCGCGAACAGGATCGTGATCAAACAAGTGATCGCGAAGCTGGTCATCACAGTGTCGCCCACGTTCTTTTTGCGCACCATGCCGCCATAGAACAGGCCGAGGCCCGGTATGGTCATCATCAGCACGAGCGCCATGGACGTCATCATCCAGGCGGTGTCGCCCGAATTGGACGTGCACTTTTCCAGGACTGGCGGCTTGGCGGTGGCGTCGCACGCCGGCGGCGGCGGCGGCGGCGGCGTCGGAGCGGCGGCTGGAGCCGCGGCGGGTGCCGCAGCGGCCGGCGACGTAGCCGGTGTCTGAGCGTAGGAGGCGTCGTAAACTGCCACGCTCAAAAAGAGGCCGAGCAGTACTCCAAAGGCGAGAGCCAAGAGTCCCGCACGGGAGGATTTCTTCAACGTCATGGTCTTACTCCTGTCCGTATTGTTTGCGGTGCGGGTTGCTAAAGCGCCGCGGCGTCGGTCTCGCCGGTGCGGATGCGTACGGCGTGATCCAGACCGAAGACAAAGATTTTGCCGTCGCCGATCTGTCCGGTTTTTGCTGCCGCGGTGATGGCGCCGACGACCTTGTCGACTTGGTTGGATGCTACTGCCACTTCGATTTTGACCTTCGGCAGGAAGCTCACCGCATACTCGGCCCCACGGTAGATTTCCGTGTGACCCTTTTGACGCCCGTATCCTTTGACCTCGGTAACGGTCAGCCCTTGCACGCCGATGGAGGTCAGAGCGTCACGGACCTCGTCGAGCTTGAAAGGTTTAATAATGGCCATGACGATT
>Ga0208355_1001050_pt1 | contig 12420 bp, 11 predicted proteins | sample NGESurdeep072012_6_FD_184458 | JGI IMG/M metagenome (GOLD analysis project Ga0208355, IMG submission 184458) | Arctic peat soil microbial communities from Barrow, Alaska - NGEE Surface sample 210-3 deep-072012 (SPAdes) | ecosystem: Environmental > Terrestrial > Soil > Wetlands > Peat ... | reverse complement strand
TGAGCGACCTGACGGCCTCGCGCTCGCGCGGCGGACGCACGGGCGTGGGCTGGCGGTCGAGCACGATCGTGCGCACCGGCGGCACCGCACGCGGAGTCGCGGATGTATCGCGGCCCTGCTCTGTGTGGCGGCCCTGCTCCTCGTGATCGTCCGTGGTGAAGCTCCAGGGATCCAACACCATCTCCTCAGGACTCATGAGAATCGTTCTCCAGTGAGTGGACTTTGGCCATCAGACCACTGAGGTTAGCGACTTTTTCGCGGATTTGTGAAAAGTTCATCCCCATATACCCATGTCTCAGATGACCGCACCGGCCGCCGTGAGGCCCTGCGTGTCCGACTGGGAGCGGCCGATCCGCCCGACGATCAGGTTGAGGCCCAGGACGAAGATCAGCAGCACGAACGCGGCGGCGTAGGCCTTCTGCGGCGCGGCGCTTTCGCCGGCGGGCGAGTTTTCGTACACGAAGCTCGTGAGCGCGGTCCCGGTGCCGCGCAGCAGGCCGAACACGGGAACGGAGTTCTGCGGTTCGATGCGATGCGTGCCGCCGAGGAGCACGAGCACGATCGCCGTGTCGCCGATGATGCGGCTGATGCCGAGGGTCACGCCGGTGGCGATGTTCGAGCGCACGCTCGGCAGCAGCACGCGGCGGATGGTCGCGATGCGCGTCTTGCCGAGCGCAAAGGCCGCCTCGCGCATGTGCGCGGGGACCGACTGCAGACCGTCCCTGGTGGCGGTGAACAGAGGCGGCAGCGCGATCAGAGACATCATCGCCCCGGCCGCGATGAACGACCTCCCGAACACCCCCCCGCCCGAGGCCGTGAAAGAGAACGGCGCGAACAGGTGGAGTTGGAAGATCGCAAGCCCGAACAGCGCGATCACGATGTCGGGGGTCCCGGCGACGATCTCAATGCTCGACTCGACCACCCGGGCCACCCAGGTCGGGCGCCCGTACTCGGAGATCCACACGGCGCTGGACACCGCCAGCGGGACCGCCAGCGCGATGCCGATCACCGTCAGCAGCGCGGTGCCGAGCAGCGGGTCGAGGAAGCCGCCCGTGTCACTCTGGCTGGTGCCGACAGCGGGCCGCGAGAACAGCAGCTTCGGGCGCAGGTACTCAATGCCGCGATAGCCCATGTAGAGAACGATCGCGGCGGCGATCACACACAGCCCGATCCCCGCGATCCAGGCGAAGGCGAGCGCGAGCCGATCGCCCCAGCGCCAGCTCATCGGCGAGGAGCGCCGCCCGGGCCCCGGCTTGGCCGGCCGCTGCGGCTGCGCACGCCGCGACGCGAGCGCGCTCATCCGGACACCTGGTACCTGCGCAGGGGGAGCTTGATCAGATAGCCCGCGATCGACAGCACGAAGGCCGAGAACAGCAGCAGCAGCGCGAGCGCATACAGCGTCGCTGCCAGCGGCGGCGCCCCGACGCCTTCGTGGTAGTCGACGATCGCCGAGGCCAGCGTGCGCAGCGGCTCGAAGAGGAAGATCAGGCCGTCGATGGGCTTCGGCACGAACGAGCGCGAGCCGGAGACCATCGAGATCATGACCGCCTCGCCGAGGGCGCGGGCGGTGGCCAGCACGACCGCCGCCACGATCGCGGGGCGAGCGGCGCGCACGGTGACGGCGAGCATGGCGCGCACCGGATTGACGCCGAGCGCGATCGCCCCCTCACGCCAGGAGTTGGGCACCGAGACGAACGCCTCGCAGATCAGCGCGACCATGATCGGGGTGATCATCACCGTGAGGATCACCACGGTCACGATCAGGCCGGCTCCCGTCAGCTCGACGACGTTCTGCACCGAGGCCTTCTCCGAGCTGGTGATCAGGTGGTTGCCCACGAACGGGACGAGCACGAGCACTCCGATCAGGCCGTAGATCACCGAGGGCACCGAGGCGAGCACGCGAATCACGGGGATCGCGACCCGCCGCAGCCGCGACGGGGCGAGCTCGACGATGAAGATCGAAGACAGCACGGCGACCCCGAGCCCGAGCGCGACGGCCGCCGCCGTGCTCAGCAGCGTGCCGTAGACGAACGGCCAGGCGCCCAGGCGATAGGCCGAGGCGGGCGGGCGCTGCCCCGTCGCCTGCATGTTGGCGATCTGGGTTTCCAGGTTGCCCTTCGGCCCGAGCCAGCTGAGGCCGTTGTGCTGGAAGGTCGGCCACGCGTGGACGCCGACGAACACCAGCATCGCGACCACCAGTACGCCGAGCAGCAACGACACCGCGCCGAGCGTACGCTCGGCGCGGTGGTCGGGCCATGGGTTGCGCAGGCGGCTCAGCACCCGTCGCTCAGCTGATCGAGATCCACTGGGTGTTGATGATCTTGCGGGCCGCGGCTGATCTCCCGATCCAGCCGATGAAGGCTGAGGCCGCACCGGTCGCCTTGCCTTTGGTCACCTCGTAGAAGCGTGCCACCCCGGCGTACTGCCCTGAGACCGCATTGGCCTTGTTGCAGCCGATGCCGTTCACGCCGACGGGGTTCACGCCGCCTTTGTCCGACTGGTAGTTGGACGCGAACCCGATCGAGTTGGGGTCGTTTTCGACCTGCTGGCGGAGCAGGCCCTCGGAGGGCTCTTCGGCCGCGATGCTCGAGACCTTCTTGTTTTCCAGCAGCAGCGTCTGGAAGCTGGTGAGCACGCCGGCCACCGAGGTGCGGCTGATCAGGTCGATCGTGCCGCTGGCGGTCGCTCCCGCGACGCCGCTCCACGCGCGCGTCTTGCCGGTGAAGATCGATATCACCTGCGCCTGGGTGAGGTTGGCGAGCGGGTTCGCCTTGTTGGTGATCACGCAGATCGCGTACTTGGCGATCGGGTAGAAGACGAGGCCCTTCGGGTCGCTTTCGACCGGGTCGCGTGACACGTCGCCGATCGTGGATGCGCCCGATGCCACGTTGTTGATGCCGATCTGCGCCCCGCCCTGGGTGATCTTGAACCTGACCTTGTGGGGGTGCGTCTTCACATACTTCTGGGCCAGCAGCTGCACGAGCGGATAGGACGCGGTGGCTCCGCTGATCGTGACCGTGGTCAGTGCGGTGGCGGCCGCAGGCGCCGCGACCCCAAGTACGCCAGCCACCGCGAGGGCGACGGAGAGACGGCGGATGCGAGTCATTTACTGGAACTCCCTTTCTGGTGCGTTTGCGGGTTGTTTGACAACATCGAGCCCCGAACTTATCATAATGTCGATGGATTCGATCCGAATAGGATAGTTTATGCGGAATCTACCCGCGCCTGCCTCCTCCGAACACGCACCAGCGCAAATGCCGACGACACCCGACACCGAGACCTCCGAGAGCAGCTCCTCGCCGCCGCAGCGGCCGCTGCGCCTGCCCTCGGCACGCGCGAGCGCCGTGCTGGCGACGGTCATGCTCGGCCTCGGCGTGGCCGTGGGCGCGGCGATCGGTCCCGCTCCGGACGCCACCTACGCGGGCGGCGCCGCCGGCCTCGCGCAGCGCATGCCGCAGCTGATCGCCTCGCTGGCGAGCCGTGCGCTGACGGCGAGCTCGCCGGCGAGCACCACACCGGTGCAGCCACCCGCGGTCACCCCGCTCCCGACGCCGCAAGCGGCTCCGGCGAGCACATTCACCGCCGCGGCCACGACAACAGCCGCGAGCCCGAGCGCCACGACGCCGGCCTCCTCCGAAGAAGGACCCTCGACGCCCACCAAATCAGGGCCCACCCGCAGGTCAAAGCTCCCGCCGATCACGAACGTTTGGCTGATCGAGCTCGCCGGCGGCACCTTCGCCGAAGCCGTCGCCCAGCCGACCGCCACCCCCTACATCACCGGGCAGCTGCTCCCCGCGGGCACGCTGCTGAGCACTTGGTCGGCTCTCAGCGCGAGCGCCTTCGCGAGCGACGCGGCGCTGGCCGAGCCCCCGACCGCGGGCGCCGCGCCGCCGCTGCTGCACTCGATCGTCCAGCCGCCCTGCCCCGAAGGCGCCGCCGGCGCGGCCTGCGCGCCCGGCATCGCGGGGCAGCTCACCGCCGCCGATGAATTCCTGAAGGCCACGCTGGCGACGATCACAACGACCCCGACCTACCGCGAACGCGGCCTCGTCGTGGTCACCTTCGCGACCGTCGCGATCGCCTCGCAGGCAGGGCTGCCCGCGAACGCCTCGAGCGCGACGCTCACCTACCAGCCCCCATCGGGCGTGGTGCTGCTCTCGCCCTTCGCGCGCGCCGGCGCCAAGACCACGACCGCCTTCGACCCGACTTCACCCAGGCAGAGCCTCGAAAAGCTCCTGCGCTGAGGAAGACCCATCAACAACACGAACGGAGACTCCCGTTGCACGCATCTCAAATCGCCCACCGTAAGGCCACGCTGTGGCTCACCGCGATGGTGGGCTGCTTCGCCCTGCTGCTCGCGACGCCGGCTTTGAGCCACGCCGAAGAAGCCAACCCGAACAACTACAACTGCCTCGGCAGCGTGTCCGCCGGATCGCCGGAAGAGGGCAGCGAAGAACAGCAGGTCAGGTACGCCTTCTACTGCAACGGACCGATCACCGGCTACCAGCTCCAGGCACAGGTCCCGCTGACCGGGGTCCAGAGCCCGCCGCTCGTGACAGACCTCGCGACGCCGCCGAACCCGCTCAAGGACACGTTCTCCTGCTCGGGAGACGTCCCCGGATATGCGCTCAACTGCGTCGGGTCGGCCAAGGCCGGCTACGAGACGATCACCGGCCAGTTCGCGATCGGGAGCAAGCTGTGCGTCGAGCCCCGCGTCGACACGCTGCTGACCGTCACCTACGCCTACCTCGAAAAAGGCGTGATCACGCAGGCGATCGCCGGACCGATCGACCTCGGGCGTCCCAGTGGCTGCCCGCCGGACGCCCACTCGGGCAGCACGCGCCTTGACCCGAGGCCCCTGATCAAGACCCACAAGAAGAAGTCCAGCAAGAAGAAGGGCCACAAACAGGCCGGCGGCAAGAAGGCCGGCAGGTGACGCACGAGCAAGTAGGGCTACACCATGCTGCTGGTCATGCGCTCGACCTCTGCGATCGAGGTGAGGCCGTCGCGGACCTTCTGCAGGCCGTCGTCGCGCAGCCGGCGCATGCCTTCCTTCTCGGCCACGGCAACCATCTCGTCGATTGACGCGCGCTCGAGTATCAGGGCGCGGATCGGCTCGCTCACGCCCATCACCTCATACAGGCCCACGCGGCCGCGATAGCCCGAGCCCGAGCAGCGCGAGCAGCCGACCGGCTCGTAGGGCTCCACGCCCGCCAGCCCGTGTTCGGCGAGCACCGACTCGGGCACGCTCTGCGGCCGCTTGCAGTGCTGGCAGAGCATCCGCACGAGCCGCTGCGCGACGATGCAGTCAACTGCGGAGGACACCAGGAACGGCTCGATGCCCATGTCGATCAGGCGTCCCAGCGCGCTCGGAGCGTCGCGGGTGTGCAGCGTGGAGAGCACCAGGTGTCCGGTCAGCGCCGCCTCGACCGCGATGTGGGCGGTCTGGCGGTCGCGGATCTCTCCGACCATGATCACGTCGGGGTCCGCGCGCAGCATCGAGCGCAGCCCGACGTCGAAGGTGACGCCGGCCTTGGGGGCGATCTGCATCTGCTTGATGCCCGCGATCCGCTGCTCGACGGGGTCCTCGATCGTGAGGATGCTGCGTTCGCCGTCGTTGAGCTCGTTCAGCGCCGTGTACAGCGTGGTGGACTTGCCCGAGCCCGTCGGGCCCGTCACCAGCACGGCGCCGTTGGGCCGGTGGATGGCGCGGGTGAAGCGCTGCTGCTCGTCGGCCTGCATGCCCAGCGACTCGAGGTCCTCGACCACCACGCCCTTGTCCAGGATGCGCATGACCACGGCCTCGCCGTAGACCAGCGGCAGCGTTACCACGCGGATGTCCACGCGGCGCCCGTCCACCGTCAGCGCGAAGCGCCCGTCCTGCGGCACGCGCTTCTCTGAGATGTCCAGCTCGGCCATGATCTTGATGCGCGAGACGACCGCCGAGGCCATCTTGCGCTTGACCGTGGCAGCCGGCGTGAGCACGCCGTCCACGCGGAACATCACGTGTGTGTCGCCCTCCTCGGGGTTCACGTGGATGTCGGAGGCGCCCTGCTGCACCGCCTGCGCAACGATCGAATGGACCAGCTTGATGATCGGCGCGCCGTCGTCGGTGTCGTCGAGCAGCAGGTCGCGCTCGGCGTTCGGATCCTCCTCCTCCTCGACGATGTCCTCGATCGACTCGTCCATCCGGACCAGCCGCGTCAGCAGCAGGTTCAGGTCCTCGACCGACGCCGCCGCGGGCCTGATCCGACGGCCGGTCATCATGCCGACGTCGTCGATGGTCAGGACGTTGGTCGGGTTCGCCATCGCCAGCAGCAGCGCGCCGTCGTCGGTGAAGCCGACGGGCAGCGCCTGGTAGCGCTTGGCGGTCTCCGCGCTGATGAGGCTGGTCGCGCCCATGTCCAGGTCGTAGACGGCGAGGTCCACGAAGTCCAGGCCGAAGCGCTCGGCCACCACGCGGGCGAGCTGATCGTGGCGCAGGACTCCCCGCTCGACCAGCACCAGGCCCGTGGGCCGGCCCTGGGCGCGGGCGGCGTCCACGGCCTCCTCGACGACCTCGCGCTCGGCGAAGCCGAGGTCCACGACCACTTCGCCGATCATCCGCATCGAGCGCCCAGAGCTCCTCGGCTGGTACAGCCCGCCGTGGCCCTCGCCCGGCTGCCTGGGGCTCTGCCTGCGCTCGTCGGCGCGCTCCCGAGTGGCTGCGGGCGTGTCGGATCGAACGGTTGGCGCGGAGGTCTCGACCATCTCCAGTCTGTATCGGCATCGTGGCGACGCGTCTTGACAGGACCTCGTGAGCCCCCTCAGGGGCCGAATCCGGGCACGCCATGCTCCAGCGCGCCCTTCACCTGGGCGTCCAGCGCGTTCAACCGATACAGCGCCAGGGCCTCGGGCGAGGCAAAGCGCTGCCCCGAGGCGGCGTCGGGGCCGTGATGCACGATCACGCAGTGCTCCAGCGCGAGACGGCGCTCGCCCTCCAGGGCGGCGGGGGCATGGGCGGCGATCAGGCGCAGGCCCAGCTCCACGTGGCCGAGCAGCCTGCCCTCGGGGCTGCGCTCGATCTCGGCACCGTATGTGAACTCGCGGGTCTTGCCCAGGTCGTGGACGATCGCCGCGCTCAGGAGCAGGTCGCGGTCCAGGCGCGGATGCAGGATGCAGAGCTCGAGCGCCATGGTGCTCACCGCGACCGTGTGCTCCAGCAGGCCGCCGAGATAGGCGTGGTGGGCCGACGGCGAGCGGCCCCCGCCGGACGGGCGCGCGCTCGATCTCGGGATCGGCGGCGAGCACGGCGCCAGGCGGATCTGGGCGCGCAGGGAAGCGTCGCCGAGCAGCGCCCCGAGCAGTCCCTTCAGCGCCGGGTCATACACCTCGCGCGCGAGGTGCTCGAGGAAGCCTTCCAGCTCGTCCAGGTCCCGGTAGGCGGTAGGCAGGAACTGCGTGGGGTCTGCCTCCGCCTCCTCCGCTCGGACGATTGAGCGCAGCTCGATCTGGAGCTCCTCGCGGAAGCGTGCCACGCGTCCGCGCACGCGCACCAGGTCTCCGCGCTCGAAGCGCCCGGCCAGCACGTCCGCGTCGCGGAAGGCGCGCGCGAGGATCGTTCCGGTGCTGTCGCGCAGCTCGACCGTCAGATACGCGGTGCCCGCGCGGGATATCTGGCGCTCCTTGCGCGTGCATGCGAACAGCCCGTCCACGGCCTCGTCGACGCGCAGGGTGGCGACCGTCTGGTGCTCCTCGGGCGCGGAATGCGTGCCTGACGCCATCGGCGCATGATGTACGGTGGTTCGGATGCAGCCCCTCATCTGGGATCGCCGTCCTGATGGCCTCAGGGCCCCGGCCTTGGTGTGCGCATTCCAGGGCTGGAACGACGCGGGCGACGCCGCCTCCAGCGCCGTCTCCTTCCTGGCCTCCTCCCTGAGCGCGCGCCGCTTCGCCCGGATCGACTCGGAGGAGTTCTACGACTTCCAGGCCAACCGTCCGAGCATTCGCTTCGGGGAGGACGGCAGGCGTGAGATCTCCTGGCCGACAGTCGAGATCTTCGAAGCGAGCGCGCCGCGGGCGCCGCGCGATCTGGTGCTCGTCCAGGGGGTGGAGCCCTCGATGCGCTGGCGGGCGTTCAGCGCGCACATCATCGACCTCGCCGAGGCGCTGGGAGTGCAGGTGGTCGTCTCCCTTGGGGCGCTGCTCGGGGACGTGCCCCACACGCGCCCGGTCGCCATGAGCGGCCACGCCTCCGACGTGGGGATGCTGGAGCGGCTCGGCCTCCAGCCATCGGCTTATGAGGGCCCGACCGGGATCGTGGGCGTGCTGCACACCGCCTGCGCGGACGCGGGGATCCCGTCGGCCAGCCTGTGGGCGGCGGTTCCGCACTATGTGGCCGCGGCGGCCAACCCGAAGGCAGCGCTGGCGCTGCTGCGCAAGGTTGAAGTCCTGATCGGCGTGTCGGTGGACGTCTCCGAGCTCGAATCGGCGGCCGCGGACTACGAACGGCAGGTCGGCGTGGCCGTCCAGAGCGACCCCGACATCCAGGCGTTCGTCGAACGCCTGGAGCAGGCCGCGGACAGCGAGGGGCAGAGCTCGCCCGAGGACGTCCCCTCGGGCGAGCTCCTGGCCCGCGAATTCCAGCGCTTCCTGCGCCAGCGCGGGGCCGAGGGGAAGTAGGGCGGGCACGCGGCGCCCCGCCCCCGGCGGGTCCCGCCGCGCCGCGGGAAGGGGCCGGCGCTAGCCCTCGGCGGCGGGGCAGACGATGCGGTAGTCGCAGATCGAGCAGGCCGCGCGCGATGGGGTCGGCTCGAACTGCTGGGCGAGGATGCCCTCGCCGACCTCCGCCACGACCTCGGTCACAGCTTCCGCGTCGCGCTCGCTGCGGGGCACGGGGACCTTCAGATCGTCGAGTACGTAGTAGTAGGCCTGGCGCGAGGACTGCAGCTGCCAGGCCTCGCGGGCGGCCAGCGCGTAGAGCGAGAGCTGGACGTCGTCGGCCAGCTGCTCGGCGGTCTTGGGGCGGGAGGTCTTGTAGTCGATCAGCTCGTACTCCGCGTCGGACCCCGGAGCGAGGCGATCGACGCGATCGACGCGTCCGCGCAGGTGGTGGGGTCCCAGCCGGAAGGCAAAGGCGCGCTCGAACCACACGGGCTCGCTGTCCTGGTCGCCGAGGCGCGCGTGATAGCGCGTGAGCGCCGCCCGCGCCTTGTCCATCAGCTCGCGCTCGGACTCGCTTTCGCCGAGCGCGCTGCGGCGCCACACGGCGTCGAGCAGCTCGATCATCTGCGCGAGCGAGCCGCCGCCCTCCGAGTGGTAGCGCTCCAGCACCTGGTGGACGACGATGCCGAAGCGCTGGTGAACGGTCTGCTCGGTGGGGATCCGCAGGACGCGCGCGAACTTGTAGCGCAGCGGGCAGCTGCGGTAGGTCTGGATGTCCGAGGCGGACAGCGCCAGGCCGACGCCCTTGCGCGGCAGGAACGGCCCGAGCGAGTGCTCCTCGCGGGGGAGGAGCGCCTGAGCGCGCGAGCGGTCGTCGCCGTCGGCGTCCAGCAGCGTCTCATCGAGCGTGGAGGTCTGGAAGACCTCGCGCTGCAGCGGCGTGGTGGCGGCGAGCAGGCGGGTGTTGATGTCAGACAGCGCGTCCGCGAGGCTCTGCCCGTCCGGACGCTGCAGCAGCGCTGAGAGCTTGAGCAGCTCCAGGTAGCGGACCACGCCGTGGGAGATGTCCAGCTCGGTGTCCAGCCTCAGCTCGCCCAGGCGCCCGCCGATGCGCGCGACGCTGCCGAGCACCTCCTCGCGCAGCAGCCTCAGCGTGGTCTGCAGACGACTCGCCGCGGGCTCCTCCTGCGCTTGGGCCAAGCGCCCCTCGGCGTGGGTCTCGGGGACGACCGTGGCCAGGTGGCGCGCGAGGTCGCGCGTGCTCGCCTGCGGGTTGCAGCGCACGAACTCCACGGCCAGCGCGCGCAGGCGCTCCAGGCTGACGCGCTGCTCGGCCGCGTCCTCGGGAGCGAGCAACGGGCGCCCGCGCATACCCAGGCGGTCGATCAGGCGTCCCAGGAACAGATCCGGTCCGACCGTGTCCAATTCGGCGGCGGCGCTGCGATGCAGCTCGACGAAGCGCTGGATGCGTTCGCGCGCCTCGGGCGGGACCTGGGGGGACTCGGTGGCGGCGGTGAGGCCGAGAACCAGGTCGAGCTTGCGCCGCCGTGCGACCTGGATGACGCGGGCCAGGTCCACCTGGCGCAGCTCGATCGGGGGCCTGGCCAGCGCGCGGACGACCGCGGCCGCGTCCGCGGGATCGATCAGCAGGCGCATCCAGGCGAGCACGTCGCGGACCTCCGCCCGTTTGAGGAAGCTCCCGGCGTGCTCCTCGCGCGGCGGGCCTTGCGGCGGCGCGGACGCGATCTTGGAGCTGCTCACAACCCAAGGATACGCGGGGGCGGGCGAGGGGGCGGGCGGGATCTCGATCCTCCCGGGCTACGCTCTTGGAGTGGACGTCGTCGATTGGGGCACAGCCCAGCGGATCGGAGAGCTGATCGCCGGCTCGCCGCCGTTCGGGGGCATCCGCGCGGCGAGCATCGAGCCGCTCGCGCATGATTTCGCCGGACGCGTGAGCGCCTACAGCGGCCTGGGGCTCCCCGCCGAGCTGCCGCCGCTGGAGGTCGTCGATCGCTCCTCCTGGATCGCCGCCAACCTCAGGACCATGCGGCCGCTGCTGGCGCCGCTGACGGCGCGGATGGGTGAGGAGAAGGGCCTGCTGGCGGGAGGGATGCGGTCGGCCTCCGGGCTGCTGCTGGGAGCCCAGGTCGGCGCGCTGACCGGGATGCTCTCCCAGCGCGTGCTCGGGCAGTACGACCTTGCGCTGCTCGACGCCTCGGTCGCGCCGCGGCTGTTGCTGCTCGCGCCCAACCTCGCCCAGGCGGCGGGCAACCTGGGCGTCGATCGCGACGAGCTGGTGCTGTGGGTGACGATCCACGAGATCACCCACGCGGTCCAGTTCTCGGGTGCGCCGTGGCTGCGCGACTACCTGGGCGGCATGCTCAAAGAGCTGATCGACGGCCTCCAGGTGACGGTGGCGGGCAAGCCGTCGCTGGCTGGACGGCTGCCGAAGATGCCCGCGATCGGCGAGCTGCGCGAGATGGTCGAGCGCGCCCGCGGCGGACAGCTGCTGCGCCTGACGCTCGGGGAGGACCGCTGGCAGCTGGTCGAGCGCATGCAGGCGGCGATGTCTCTCATCGAGGGCCATGCGGAGCACACGATGGACGTCGTGGGCGCGGACATGCTCCCCTCGCTGCCGCGCCTGCGCGCCGCCATGAGCCGCCGGCGAGGGCAGCGGGGCCTTCCCTGGCGGGTGCTCGAGCGCCTGCTCGGCCTGGAGCTGAAGATGCGCCAGTACGAGATGGGACGCCGCTTCTGCGATGCGGTCGTGGACGACGGCGGCCCCGCGGCGCTGGCGCGCGCCTGGAGCGGACCGGAGGCGCTGCCCAGCCCCGAGGAGCTCGAGCAGCCGTTGCAGTGGATCGCCCGCACGCGGCCGGGCGGCGCCGGCTCGGACGGCGAGACGGGGCGAACGCATGTTCCTCCTGTTACAAGCTGACCCGGCGCAGGACCCCCGCGTTGCTGGCCGAACGCATGTTCCTCCTGTTACAAGCTCACCAGGCGCAGGACCCCTGGTTACAGGGATTTCACACCGTGATAGGATCTAGCTGTAACGATCTTCCACTGGCGGGTTACAAACAGGTGTTCGTATCGCCGAGAACGGCGTCGGACCAAGCAGAGCAAGCACACACCCGTCCCTCGCAGCCGGCGAGGAATACAGAAGGAGTCCACTTCAGATGCCCACCGCCACCGCCAACGCAACCGCCCCCAAAGCGAGAAAAGCCCGAGCGAAAGCCGCGCGCAGGCCCGCAGCGGCCAAAGCCTCCACGACCAGCCGCCCGAACGCAGCTGCCGCGACCCAGTCCACGCCGGCGTTCGGCGACTACGCCGAGCGCGCGGTGCTGATTCAGGTCGGTGCCGCCCTGCTCGCCCGTGACCGCATGGTCTCGACGGTCGGCGACACGATCTCCAACTACTCCTCCAGCTCCAGGGCACAGGCCCAGCTGCGCAGGTTCGAGCGCCGCGGCGCCACCGCCCGCAACCGCTTGGAGCGCGAGGTCCGCAAAGCCCGCGTGCGCCTCGAGCGCGAACTGCGTCAGCGTCGCAGCGTGATCGAGACCAGGGTCAGCCACCTCGACGACCGCCGCGAAGCGATCGCCAAGAACGGCACCGAGCTGGCCAACAAGGTCCAGGAGCGCATCCTCAGCCTGGTCTAGACCCACCCCCTTCCCCCGCCCGGCTGGAGAGGCCGCGGCGGGAAAGTCTGCCGGCCTCATATCCCGCCGGCAGTAGTAGCACCCTCTCCTCCCTCGATCCGCGGGCGGCCCCCACCGCCCG
>Ga0208355_1001046_pt1 | contig 12428 bp, 14 predicted proteins | sample NGESurdeep072012_6_FD_184458 | JGI IMG/M metagenome (GOLD analysis project Ga0208355, IMG submission 184458) | Arctic peat soil microbial communities from Barrow, Alaska - NGEE Surface sample 210-3 deep-072012 (SPAdes) | ecosystem: Environmental > Terrestrial > Soil > Wetlands > Peat ... | reverse complement strand
GTACTTTGCCCAATACCCCGATCTGATGGCCGGCCGAACTGCTTTGGCATTATTTACCGGCGCTCACGGCTATATCTCAGCAGGCTGGTATGAGGAGCCGGACGCACCGACATGGGACTTCGAAACTGTCCACGTTACAGGTGTCGCCGAGCCACTGAAGCGGGAAGAAACCAGGGAACATCTCAACCGGTTGACCGAACGCGAGGAAGCGAATATGGAGGCCCCCTCCTCTTTGGACGCAGTAGCGGACAGTTATCTTGAGGCAATGCTGTCCGCCATAGGTGGCTTCCGCATCCCTATGACCCCCGATAATGTGGTCGTCAGACGGAAGCTAAGCCAGAACCGTACTGTTAATGAGCTGCAGACGATACGGGGCGGCCTGCTAGCCCGTGGCCGGCCGTTAGATGCCTGGCTCAGCGAGGTCATCCGTCTGCACACGGACAGCTGAAAAAGCGGCTTACAGCGTAGTTAGAATTTCAGCGCCGCTGTCGGTAATCAATACCGTGTGCTCGAAGTGAGCGCTCCGTGAACCATCAGCGGTCAGCACTGTCCAGCCATCATTAGCAACATGGACGTGGTCGCTGCCGAGGGTGACCATTGGCTCGATAGCAATGGTCATACCTTTGCTCAGCCAGGGGCCGGTGTTAGGGCGACCGTAGTTGGGAATATTCGGGTCTTCGTGCACTTGGTGGCCAACGCCGTGGCCGACCAGGTCACGGACTATGCCGTAGCGATGCTTGTTGAGAAACTCCTCGATAGCGGCACCGATGTCGCCGGTTCGTACTTGATCATGCACCGTGGCGATGCCGATTGCCAGCGCTTCTTCGGTATCTTTGAGCAGGGCGATGTGGCCACGCTGCTGGGGTCGTCCGGCAATCACGCTGATAGCCGAGTCGGTGATCATGCCTCGATAGGTGACGCCGAAATCGAGGCCTACGATGTCGCCGTCAGCAATGATCTTGTCAGCCCGCGGGATGCCGTGTACCACCTCGTCATTGACGGATATACAAATTACCTCTGGGAAACCTTGGTAGCCCAAGAAACTGGCTTCGCCGCCCAGCGCCTTCAGTTCACTGGCGGCATAGTCTGCCAGCTGTTTGGTCGAAATGCCCGGCTCAACGCGTGAACGCAAGCTCTGCAACACCGTGGCCAGCATGTGGCCGCTGTCGCGCATGGCTTGGATTTCGGAGTCGGTTTTTACTTTGGTCTGCATAATTATTCATTAATGATAGCAATAATCTCTGGTTAAACACCAGAAGACATCACTCACGAGCTTCAAAATTAAGATTCAGTGTCAATGTGGCGCATGATCTGATCGTGGACGGTAATTGGATCCTGGTCGGCATTGATGTCGTACACCGGGCAGCCTTCTTGACGGAAGTATCCCAGGATGGGCAGCGTTACTGCCTCGTATTCGTCGAAGCGCTTCTTGATGGCGGCCTCGGTGTCATCCAGGCGCCCGCGGCTGAGGAGACGCTGCTTGACTACTTCTGGGGAAGCAGCTAGGTTGATGACCGCGGTTAGCTTGAGGCTGCCGGCGTGGATTTGTTTGAGCAGCCAGTCGGCCTGGGTTTTGGTGCGCGGGAAGCCATCGAGCAGGAATTCTTTGTCGACGTCAATCAGCTTGAGCGTCTTGTCGACCAGCTTGATGACCTCATCGTCGCTCAGCAGCTTGCCCTCTAGCATCTGCTGGCGCCGTTTGCCGGTGACTAGCACGCGGAACAGCTCTCCGGTCGAAATCCAGGCATAGCCGTGCTCATCTGCGAATAAACGCCCCTGCATACTCTTGCCCGCTCCAGCAACGCCCATCAGTATAATCATAATCCGAGTCTCTCCTTTACTACACGTGCAATTAGTCCGCCATCAGCCGTGGCTCCGGCCTTGGCGCGTACCGCTCCGATAACTTTGCCCATGGCAGCTTGACCTTCAGCACCCGTTTCGGTAATGGCCTCGTCAACGAGCTGCGCAACCTCGGCTTCACTCAACTGAGCCGGCAAATATTCTTCGATAATCTTCTTCTCGGCCAGTTCGGCATCGGCGCGTTCTTGATTGCCACCTTGGACGTACAAATCAGCGCTCTCTTGGCGCTTCTTGGCTTCTTTGCTCAAAACCGGCAGCACTTCTTCGTCGCTCAGGCCACTCTCGCGCTTACCTGTGGCGACTTTGACATTCAGCAGCACACTCTTGAGTCCTCTGAGCGCACTGACCCGCTGCTTGTCACCAGCCAGCAAAGCCGTCTTGATGTCCTGCTCAAGTCTCTGTTCTAAAGTCACTGTTCACCCCCTGTTATCATGCTAGGAGCCGCGCATAATAGTGTAGCTCTGCTAGCCCAAATAGTCTTGCCTTCTTCCAGCATTACGGCTCCCTGCTTCTCACGAGGCCAGGAACCGCAGGCAATAGTGCAGTTCGGCCAGCCCAGATAGTCGTGCCTTCCAGCATGTGCTACCTCTTAGGACTTCCGCAAAGATGTGCAGTTTGATTCAAAAATGAGCATCGAAGCGCAGGCGTACTAGCGGTACGGCGAGCATCGAAGCGCAGTTTTTGGAGCAAAATGTGCATCTTTGCGGAAGTCCTGTTCCTAGCGGAGGCCTAGTTTGATTTTCTTGAGCTTGATAGCTTTTCGTTCTTGTCGAATAATCGCCTTACGACGCCGCTCGGGCTTGCTCGTCGGCTTCTGGAAGAACTGATTCTGCTTGACGACAGCAATCGCACCGGACTGCTGCACCTTACGATTAAAACGCCTGAGCAGGTTCTCGGTTGATTCCTTAGCGTCTTTGCGGGTTACTTGTATCATCGAAGACTATTTTACACAACAGAGGTACTATTTGCAACTGTTATTGCAGACTTTCTCGTCAAGCGACCCTCATGTCATGGCTTACCTGTTGGGCGAAGAGGTAACGCAGCTGTGTACGTTTAGCTGTTTTGAAGCGGTCAGGCCCTTTCCCGAGCAAGCCACTTGGCGTGAGATCCATACCCCCCACAGCATTGTCTCCATACTCAAGGTTAATAAATCGAGCGGTGGAATGACGCACCCACCACATGAAATCCTCGTCAATCGTTTCGTGGTTTTGATCAAATATAAATCTTTGAGCGAGTGATGCCGTGAATACTTCGAAGCCGCTCATCGCTCGCTGCAAGACAACTGAAGCGGGCGATAAGAATGTGCGCACGTCTTTGTCCTGACGCCGCTCGCTGCTCAATGGCAGTCGCTTCATGGCCTGTTCGGTCTCTTCAGACAGCGATCTGTAGTCGTCAAGGCCTGCGCGCATGAAGTCTATAAGCTGCGGATCCATACCGATCCACCCCAAGAGATGGTTGGACATATCGTGTATTTGGTAGGGCTGGTCAGAGGCCATCAAAACCTTGCCCTCTTCTACGAAGTACGTCATGAAATCCTCAAGGCTATACTCACCGCCCCTAAACTCCTCGAACGTTATACCTTTTCCCGGCTCGTCCTCATCTTCCTCAAGAACGCCTAAACGAAATAGCAGATTATTGGCACGATCGACCGATGGGTAGCGGCAGACTTTCTTGGTTATGTGCTGGCCATTCTGGTCGTGAGTATCGCTCTCCACACTGTAGCCCAAATTAGCTAACAGCCCCGTAAAACGTGGTGCCGTAGCGATCTTGTCTAGGCTATTCCGCGGACTAAGATTCCAGATAAAATCACTGAGTTCGCCGTGGGTATCAATACCCTTCTCATGGGCTTCGGCAGCCAGGGTATGCTGCACCTCCTCAACCGTGAGACCAACCGGCCAGCTTTCTTCGATGTCAACTTGATGAATGTCGCCTGGAGTGTGTGTCGCCACTAGGCGTATTGATTCATCATTCGAAATTAACTCGTGGTGACGCGGCTCGCTAATCGTCTCTGCCATAAGTGCTCAGCTCCTAATCAATTAATTAAAAACTATACTTAAAAAATAGACCGTTGTCAATGATTGCTGGTCAGGGGTGATACTCTGGAGAGGAGTCTAACCAGTAATGCGCTTTTGCTGGGTGGATCGTTGTGACTTCAACACTATACTTTGGAGTTCGCGGAGGATGGGGAACTGTTTGTTGGTGGAGTAGACTTTGGTATTGCCTTGGCGCTCGCTGATCAGGAAACCGACCTTCTCGAGGCGCTTGAGTTCGCGCTGGATGTTGCCGGCGTCTTCTTTGATAAGCTTGGCTAAGCCCCGTACATGGGTCTTGAAGTCAGGGTACTTGGCATAAATCACAATGATTTTGCGGCGTACTCGGGAAGTAATAAATACATCTAACATAAGCTTCTTATTGTTGTCCAAACAACGGTAGTTTTTAGTATAGTCGGTTGATTTGGCTTTGGCAAGATTTTTTTAATTTTCGTTTCAGAATAGCTTTTTTGAATGGTTCACCTCTGTATTATTTGCAACCCGTAGAGGGTGGCTGGTAAACATTCCGCTACCAACCATAGTCAATAAACGATACACTACCCCTATGTATTACTACTTCGTTTGGGTGCGCAGTAACCGTTATCACGGCAAGGATGCCTTGACCTACGCCAGTGAACAGCGGCTGGTAACCGGCAGTGTTGTACAGGTTGAGCTGCAAAAGGAGCTAGTTCTCGGGGTTGTCACCGGGTCGACCACTAAGCCGCGTTTTCAAACCAAGGCTATAGACCGCGTGTTCGAGCTGCCCCCCTTGCCCGCCCACCTCTTGAAGCTGAGCAGCTGGCTACAAACTTACTATCCGGCGCCGTTGGGTATTATTACGCAGCAGCTGTTACCGGTGCATTTGTCAGAAAAACAACTTGCGGCAACAGCAGCTACGACAACAGTATCGCCGAAAATTGCTGGTTTGCCGCCACTGACCGCTGAACAAAAAATGGCACTAGAAGCAATTTCTGAACATGACAGCTATCTGTTGCACGGGGCGACTGGCAGCGGCAAAACTCGGATTTATATTGAATTGGCGCTTCGAATGGTAGCTGAGGGAAAATCAGCCATCATTCTGACGCCGGAGATCAGTTTGACGACGCAATTAGCGGCTAGTTTCCGCCAGGTCTTCGGTGACCAGGTTATCGTTCAACACTCGCAACAAACTCCTGCTGAACGCCAACAGGCCTGGCTAACGAGCTTGCGAGCTACCAAGCCAATCATAATGATCGGCCCGCGCTCGGCATTGTTCACGCCCGTTGCCACACTTGGCCTGATCGTCCTCGACGAGGCCCATGAAGGTGCCTACAAGCAAGAACAGGCGCCGCAGTACCAAACGGGCCGGGTGGCGGCCTATCTCGCACGTCTGACGCGTGCAACGCTCATCCTGGGTTCGGCCACACCAGCAGTTAGCGATTACTATCTGGCTCAGCAGAAACAGAAACCCATTATCCGACTCACTAAACTGGCTAGCTCCAAGCCGGTTATTCTGAGCAAAACTGAGGCCTCTCGTGAGTCCGGGGTTAACGGTGCGCGATCTTCCGACTCAGCTAAGGATGAGCCCTTGGGCAAGCCCGTGGTTGTCCTGGTAGACCGCAAAGATCACAGCCTTTTCAGTCGTTCGTCTTATCTTAGCCTGCCACTTGTCCAGGCCGTCGAAGGCTCTCTGGCTCGCAAGGAGCAAAGCCTGCTCTACCTCAACCGCCGCGGCACCGCCCGCCTGGTAATGTGCGAAAACTGCGGCTGGCAAGCCAGCTGTCCGCACTGCGACATCCCGCTAACTTATCACGGCGACCACCACCAGCTACGCTGTCACAGCTGTAACTACCATGCGGCGGCGCCGACCAGCTGCCCGGCCTGTAAGCACCCTAGTGTGCTGTTCAAAACCGCTGGCACCAAGGCCATTGTCGATGAGGTTCAGCGGCTGTTTCCGCAAGCCCGCGTTGCCCGTTTCGATACCGATAACCTGAAGGCTGAGCGCTTCGAGCAGCACTATGATGCGGTACGTCGGGGTGATGTTGATATCTTGGTTGGTACGCAGCTGCTAGCCAAGGGTCTTGATTTACCCCGGTTGAGCACACTGGGGATATTGCTGGCGGATACTAGTCTGTACTTGCCGGATTTCTCGGCGCAGGAGCGGACATTTCAACTGATTAGTCAGGTGCTGGGACGGATTGGGCGCGGTCATGTGGCCGGCCGGGCGATTATTCAAACCTACCATCCGGAGCACCCCATACTGCAAGCGGCGATCGATGGCGATTACCAGACATTTTACGAACAAGAACTGGCCAGCCGCAAGCAATTCTTGTTCCCGCCCTTCTGTTATCTGTTGAAACTATCTGTTCGGCGGGCCACTATCAAATCAGCCGAAGAGGCCGCCACCAAACTGAAATCAGACATCGAGCAGTCTGGTTACCGCGTCCGCGTCGAAGGCCCCGCCCCCAGCTTCTACGAACGTTTCCAGAACAAATACCAGTGGCAACTAGTCGTCAAAGCCCGCGAGCGCTCCGAGCTGCTCAAGATCATTGCTGATCTACCGGCTAATTGGTCGTATGATATTGATCCGATGGATTTGCTCTAAACAGCTTTTTTCTTGATATAAGGATAGTTACCCTCTTCTTTTTTTGAATGTAGCTGCCTAGAGGTACGGCAAGCAATGTCTTTGGCTAAACACTATTAAACAGCACCGGGCTGAACCAAAGCACCCATCCTCTCATTCATCGCCGTAGCAACCGCGGAGAAAGCTCGAACTACCTCTTGATCGGCGTCCTCAAAGCAAACGTCCTTAGTACTGTATTGTATCGGAATAAAGTCTATCAGTTTTGGCATTCGATTAACATCAACTGTTGCATAAACTTCCGAAATAGAGTTATCGATCTTGACAACTAACTGGAATGAATCGACACCAATCTCATCAATAGGATGTATCAGTTGTCTTATGGCGATTTCTTTGTCTTCAAAATCCACAAAAGGTGTTTCCAGGCATTCGAAGCTTGTTTGGTGTGCGTCATCACTTTTTTCTGTAAATGATCTCCCAATTTCAACCATACCGGGTACACTCATTATCTGTTTGGCGATTGCGGTAGCATTTTGAGCACACTCCCGCCTTTGTGATCTTTTATCAATAGCCTCTTTCTTTGTATCGACAAATTCTGCGAGTCCCATGTTATTCACCTCCATATCTTGTGAGCTCATTATGATTATTTCTTTATGGCTATGCAAGCAGTAGCACTGTAGGCATCTTTTCCCTACAAACTAGTTCCACTTTCAGGTTTACTGGAACAGATATATGACCAAAGACGATATTATCGCCCTGCCGAATCCACATTTGAGACAGAAATCACGGCGAGTCGCTCGCCGAGTTCTTGGATATCTTCTAGGGCGTAATCGAGCAGCAAAACCCCGTTCTTATTGGATCGAAACGTTTGATAATACGGTATCCGCACCTGGCGCGGGGTAACTCCTGTGCGAGCTACTATATCACCGACGCTGCGAGTTTCACTCCGTATTTCTAGATCAGGCCCGAATGATACGGCCTCCGGAGGTATTGCCTTGGTATCAAGCGCTCTTATGGCGTCCAGTAAAGGTTTTACGGCATACCTTTCGACGGTGCTCTTTCCCCGACGGCGATAAATCTCTATTGCAACTTCCATCTTTTGGGCAAATTCCCGAGCTTCGTTACTGTCAGCTACGACGCACTCACTATAGACTGCTGCCATATCGGTCTTATTAGTGGTAGCAGCCGGTTGAGGTGAGAGCATCTCTGGGATAGACAGCGCAATCGGGTCGATGGCTTCATCCGAAGCGTACGGTGATACCGCATCAACTGTCAGTCTGGCCTTGTCTAGAAACGGATTGACCGGGAGGTCAGATACGGTTTCCAGCCTGAGTATGCGGTTCATAACCACCTTGCCGAGGTTTATGAATACAGCACTGGCGAGTACATTGTTACGATCTTCTTCGGTGATCGGCTGACCGTCAGGCCATTGCTGCTCATGTTCGATACGGTGTAGGTTTTTGCTCAGCTCATCTGCTTCGTGGAATGACGCCTGGGAGGCTATATTTTCGGCAAAACCTACCAGAACGAGGGCATCAACGTGTTTCATCACCGTATTATATAATTTATTCTTATATATGTCGACGTAATCTGTTAATAATTTCCCGACAGGCTAGTGTTTCAGGTATAATGAGCGGGATTATGACCAAAGACGATATTATCGCCCTGCCAAACCCCCATTTGAGGCAAAAATCACAACGAGTTGGTGTTATTACGCCGGAAATTCAACAAATTGTTGCGGATATGCAGTCAGCCACCATCAACTGGGATGAAAGCCGCGAGCACGAAGTTGGCGTGGCGCTGGCCGCCGTTCAGATCGACCGTTTGTACAAGATTGTTGTGGTGCGTAACAATCATGACAGCAAGGAAGATCGCACCTTCACTACCTTCATCAACCCCAAGATAACTAAGTTTGAAGGTGAAATCGAAGAGGATTACGAGGGCTGTTTGAGCGTGCCGGATATTTATGGGAAGGTTCCGCGCTACGCCAAGGTGCGCGTCAAGGCGCTTGATCTGAGCGGCAAGGAGTTTCGGGTTAGTGCCGAAGGCTTCTTGGCTCGTATCTTCCAGCACGAGATTGATCACACCAACGGCATCGTCTTCATTGACCATATCAAAGATACCCCCGAAGCTTTTTTCCGCCTCATGGAAGATGGCAAGTTAGCACCTATCGATTATGAAAAAGACATCCAGCAGAATCCTATTCTTTGGTAATGAGCGCCTGGCCACGGCTACCCCTACGTTGGCACTTACATTGCGAGCCTTAATCAAAGCTAGTTACGATATAGGCGCAGTGGTTGTGGCTCAAAAAGAGGTCGGCGCTTCGCGTAAAAGTCGGCCACTCGAGATCGCTGAGGTGGCTGCCGAACATGGCATCCCCGTCATTGCACCAGCAAAGCTCAGCGAAGCTCAAGAGCAGCTGGCGGCATATAACGCTGTTGCTGGCGTGCTGGTAGCCTATGGCAAGATTGTTCCTCAGTCTATTATTGACCTTTTTCCAAGCGGCATTATCAATATTCATCCCTCTCTGCTACCAAAGCATCGCGGTTCCACGCCAATTGAAAGTGCTATTTTGGATGGCGACCAAGAAACTGGTGTCTCGCTGATGCAATTGACCGCCAAAATGGATGCCGGCCCCGTATATGCACAAACAAAGCTTCCTCTAGGGCCGAAGCCATTTTCCAAAGAGCTGCTGGCCTACGCACTGCTCTCGCAGGGCAGCGATTTACTAATCGAACATCTGCCAGCAATCCTCGACGGATCACTACAGCCAATCGCCCAAGACGAGAATGAAGCTACCTACGACAAACTTATACAAAAAAAGGACGGCATTATAGATTGGCAAAAAAGTGCCGATCAATTATTTCGAGAAATTTTGGCCTACAAAGATTGGCCGCGAAGCCAAACAATGATAGGCAACAAGCAAATTATCATAACAGCAGCTAAGGTATTGGATATGGTTGGAGCGCCGGGTGCGCTCAAACTTGATGACGGCAGATTAGTGATGTTTTGCAAATGGGGAGCACTCGAAATAGAGCGACTCATCCCCTCTGGCAAAAAAGAAATGACCGCCCAGGCGTTCCTGGCCGGTCACACACCCTGAACAGTTAGGCTGCCAAGGGCATTTCAGGAGTTGGTGGTCGTAACAGAGTGCTGCCTATATATGGCGGTATTCCGTCAGGTGGCATGACGGCAAATTCGCCACTGGTGTCATCTGGTGGTGGCATGTCCCAACCGATTACTAATCTGCCTGTTGCCATAAGTTTTTGTAATCGTAGTTCTAGCTGTGTGTATTCCTCACCACGTACCTCATTTGACGGCATCCTGTCTGACTCCATCGCCACACCCTTCCATTCAACTTTACAGTATGCCATTTATAGCAAATCTACTTATGCTTTGCTGTAAAATTTCAGACTCACAGGGTGGTAAGCCGGTGGTTTGATCTTACTATTCGCAATAAATTTACTAAGTCTATGCTGGCGGGCCGGCTGGTGGCTGCTCGGAAGGCGGCTCTGACCATTGGGGCGGCGGTGCAGCTGGTTGCTGCGGTGCTGGGGCTGGCGGATCGGCGCTCGGCTGAGCTGGTGGTGCTGGTTGGCTAGTGGGTAGGTTCGACGGCGGCGCAGCGGCCTGGCTTGCCGCAGGATCAGCGTAGGCGGCTTGCGTGGCACCTGAAGGATCTGGGGCTGGCGAACCGGCTGGAACCTGTGCAGCACCTGGTGGTTGTACTGCGGCTTGAGCAGCTTGAGCCTGGCTGGCAGCTAGGATTTGGGGTGCTGACTGGGCGACTTCGGCCTTAAGCTTGTCGAACTCCTGCTGCACAATATCCTTGTAATTGGGGAAATTCGTCTCCAGCCACTTGAATGCACCAGCGTCATCTTTGGCTTCGAAGTAACGCTCGAACTCATCCAGCTGCTCATTACTCATCTGATCGGCTAGACGGATGCCGACGCGCATTTCTAGCGTTTCGTAGATATGTTTCAAAAAGCTATTCTTCTCAGCGTCGGGCAAAGCACCCAGACCGACTTCTTGTAGTAAACTGTTGTCAATTTTTAGCATAATATGTGTCCTAGGTTATGTAGGCATTGTACCATTTCGAATTATGACTCACCAAACGTTGTTGTATATGCTTGGAGATGTCTGTCCACGCCGGCCCTACTTACCATAGTTGCTCAGTAGCAAACTGAGGTCATGCGCTTCGACGACTGGCGTACCATCAAACTCAGCTGGTGCGTAATTCGTACCATAGTGCGACAACAGTATGCTGAGGTCGTGCCCGGTGACGTGGCTATCGCCGTCGAGGTCGCCGACTAAGGCAGCCGTAACTGTCCAAGTCTGGGTGGCCGGCGTAGGATCGGTGTTGTTGGCCGCATCAATAGCTCTCACGTTAAAGGTATGTGCACCGAGGCTCAGGCCAGTATAAGCCTTGGGCGAAGTACAGCTACCATAGGCACCACCGTCCAATTGACACTGGAAGGTCAGAAGATTAGCTGCCGTGATATTGTCAGTTCCGGCAAAACTAAACGTGGCGCTGGTACTAGTACCGGAACTCGGCGGCCCCGAACTGATACTGGTAACTGGCGGCGTCGTATCCGCACCACCATTATTGACTGTCACCGTGATCGAGGTGGCGGTCGTCGTAAGCCCCACTGAATCGGTAGCCACCGCTGTTAAGGTATGGGTACCGTTTGAGGCGCTCGTGGTGTTCCAGCTAGCGCTGTAGGGGCTGGTTGTGTCGAGACCGCCGAGGTTGCTGCCATCAAGTTTAAACTGGACGTTACTGATAGTGGCGCCACTCCCATTAGCCGTAGCGGTAGCGGTAACATTGGTGGTGCCGTTCACTGTAGCGCCATTAGCAGGCGCAGTCATGCTTATTGTCGGTGCCGAATTTGGTGGCGCACAGTTGTCGCCACTCCCAGTACCGCTACCGCTTGGTATGCAGGTGCCGTCAGTCAGCGCCTCAATGCGGTCGACAGAAACACCGGCTTCTGTACCAGTTAGAAGGAAGGTGTGCGTACCTTGGCTGAGTGATACATTGATAACATTGCTCGATACGCCGTCATTATAGTTAACCCATGTCCATTGACCAGTAGGCATCGCGGCATTGCCACCGACGTTGTAACAACTGGTACCGTTATCGATATTGAGCAGGATGGAATTGCTGGTTGAGGTCGGTGCCTGAATGCGTGTCCAGATAGTGTACGTAGCAGCGGCCGGAATAGAAATGGTCATTGTATCAGTACCGTATGTCGTGGCTGGTGGTGTGCAGGAATCAGCAGCGGCCAGCGCTGTTTGGCTCGGAGCCGCTATGTCGTGCATCAGTAGGCTGGCCACTAGGAAAATAAATATAAACGCTACTTTGAAAATTGAGTGTTTGTGTATCGTCATGCTGGCGTATTTATCCTTGTAGTACTGAATACCTTCTATCCAGGCTAGAAAATGCTTTTGCCTATAAGAAAGTATAGCCGCTCACTCTATCTTGTCAATCAGATAACGCTTACGCTACGCAGCGATACCTAGTATTACCCGCTGAAATTAACTCCACGAGTAGCAGCCTAGAGCTGGCGTTGCACCGCTTCGCGGGTAAATACTTCGATGCGATCACCCTCTTGCAATTCCAGACGCTTGTCCGTTTTGAGGCTCATGCCACACATTTCGCCTTCGACAATTTCTTTGGCTTCGGCGGGGCCCCGCTTGAGACCGGTGACGGTGACTTCGGCCAGTTGTTCATCGCCGCGGGTGACTTTGGCGAGAGCAGGAGCGGTTAATTTGCCCTTAGTGACTTCGCCGCCACAGATGACTTCGGTTTTGGTGGTCTTGAAAACGCCTTTGACGATCAGGCGGCCGAGCTCGGTTTCGATGATTTCGGGGCTGAGGAGATTGGAAAGTTCGGCTTTGACATCATCGATCAGCTCGTAAATCACCTTGTAGAGACGAATTCGTATCTTGTCGCGGCCAGCTTTCTGCTTGCTGCTAGT
>Ga0208355_1001045_pt1 | contig 12429 bp, 11 predicted proteins | sample NGESurdeep072012_6_FD_184458 | JGI IMG/M metagenome (GOLD analysis project Ga0208355, IMG submission 184458) | Arctic peat soil microbial communities from Barrow, Alaska - NGEE Surface sample 210-3 deep-072012 (SPAdes) | ecosystem: Environmental > Terrestrial > Soil > Wetlands > Peat ... | reverse complement strand
CAAGCCGTACCCGAGACTCGATCTGACCAAGAGGAGCAGTCGGCGGCCGAGGCCTTCGGCAAAGATAAGTCTGCAACCCGGCAAAAAATGAAGGTCAAGGTCCATTCGCCCTTCCGTGACTACTACGACGGTCAGGCCTTCAGTGTCAGCGCCGAGAACGAAACCGGCCCTTTTGATGTCCTGCCGCAACACCACAACTTCATCTCGCTACTCAGTCCCTGCGAGCTGATTATTCGTACCGTCGGCAAAGGCGAACAGCGCATTCACATCGGCGGCGGCATCATGCACGTCAAGGCCAACGAAGTTATTGTCTTCCTGGATATTTGAGACTACCTACGCGCCATGATTGCCCTAAAGGCTGGGTAACTCATAGGGTAAGCCTAAGGTCTTGGTGAGCGCACCAAAGTTCTGCTTGGCCAGGGCTAGAACGTGGTCTGGCACCCCAAGTGCTTCATGAAATCCAAAGTGTCGCGTCGGATCGGCGGTGATGTTTTCTTGCAGTACTCCGGTACGGCGGGCGAGTCTGGTAAATCGACTGCGGAAGTCGTCGTTGTCGTCGGATTCACTGGCATTGCGGATAAGATTGAGGATGCCCTCGAAGGCTTCAGGCTCAGGCGCCTCATGTACTAATTCCAGCCTAGGTCGAATGCTGTTCTCCCAGAGGACATGATTAGCGACAATACCTACCTTAAGGGGAGCCGCACCGTACACGGCGGACTTTCGCGTCAGGACAATTGCGGATGAGGCAAGCCGCCGTACCGTGGGCGGAGATACTCCCTTGGTCAACGAAGCATCGATCTGTGGTGTTGCAAAGACGGGATCAATATTAAAGTTGCCGTAAACTTGAAATTTTAATTGTGCTGAGAGTGCAGTGTCGGGTGAAAGTGACAGCTCATCCCCAATACCTTTCATTGCGTACCAGGCCGGGTTGGCGGCATTTCTTCTTCGGGGTATTAACGCTTTGAGGCGAACGTTGCCTTTGCGAGAGGTTTTTGTGCTCCAAGCCAGATTGTTGATAGCTCCGGCCGTTGCCAGTGTTGCCAGATGAGCATACACGGGGTCACCGCCAAGCTGGAGACGCATGTTTTGGTCTCTGTCTGCTGCCTCGCCTTGGGAGGTCAGGATTCGTTCAGTTTCCGTGTGCTTTGCCATAGATGTCTTCCCGGGTTTCCTTAAGTAAATTTATTATACTACCGTAATCAATATGTGACAAACTACGAGAACTTAGGCTCTAACAGCGCTATTTTGTTAAAATAGATCAGATATGGCAAAAAAAGTGTATGTCGGCATGTCCGGTGGCGTCGATTCATCAGTAACGGCCGCCTTGCTCAAGGAGCAGGGCTGTACAGTCACAGGTGTTTATATGAAGAACTGGAGTCAGGATATACCGGGCTTCGTTTGCCCCTGGAAAGAAGACTACCAGGACGCTAAGCGCGTCGCTGTGCAGCTCGGCATCGACTTCAAGCTATACGACTTCGAGACAGAATATCGACAAAAAGTCGTTGACTACATGGTGGCCGAATACCAAGCTGGCCGCACGCCTAATCCGGATATTATGTGCAATCAAGAGGTGAAATTCAAACTATTCTTAGAAACAGCCCTTGCAGATGGCGCTGACCTGATTGCCACCGGACACTACGCTCGCATCGCCGACGGCAAACTATTCACTGGTCTCGATAAAAACAAAGATCAGAGCTATTTCCTGTATCGTGTGACCGAGCAAGCACTGCATCAAAGTCTTATGCCAATCGGTGAACTGCAGAAGCCTGAAGTCCGTAAACTTGCCACTAAGCTGGGTCTGGTAACGGCGACAAAAAAAGACAGCCAGGGCATCTGTTTCGTCGGTAAAGTCGGCATCAAAGAATTCCTGCTCAACGAACTCGGGCCGCAACCGCCGGGCCCAATCATCGATCAGCACGATCACGAAATCGGCGAGCACGAAGGCGCGCTCTTCTACACCATCGGCCAGCGCCACGGCCTCAACGTCGGTGGCGGCCTGCCCTATTACGTTTCACGCAAAGACATGAAGACCAACACCATCTATGTGACGACCGATCTTGACGATGACAGCCTCTGGACGCAACAACTTACGCTAGAGGATATCCACTGGATCAACGGGCAACCAGATACCGACAAACTATACCAGGCGCGTCTCCGCTACCGCGGCCCCTTGGTTTCCTGCAAGCTACAAGGCAAAACATTACTGCTCGATGAACCCCAACGTGGCCTAGCCGCTGGCCAATCAGCTGTTCTCTATGACAACGAGCAGTGCCTGGGCGGCGGTATTCTGAGTAGCTAGCTGCAGGAGGTGTTGACGGAGTTGGACAAGGCTTTCAGCCCATCGTTGCTGCAACTGAAACGCGGATCTTGCGTCAATAGCTCCCAAGGCAGTTCAGTTATCTCGGTGAAAGGTGAGATAGATCGTCCGTCACGTTCTGCCCCTTCGGCCTCTATCCCCCAGTAGTAACGGCTGGCGGTATTCAGGAAATCAAGCTTTTTGGCGTACTCAGTCTTGGGTATGACCACTGCGGCGCAGCGTCCGGGACTGTCTTCGGGGAGCTGCGGGAAGTATTCGAAGCAAACAACATAACCAGACTCTTCCAGATGCTGTTTGAACGCCTCTACAGGTTGTAGGTCAGAAACATTTTCGGGCGAACTCATATGGAGTACACTCTAAAGTAGAAGTGAAACTTTTGTCAATCCAAAGAGCGTACATTACGCCTGCTCAAAATCAAACCAACAGCTCGATATTAGCTAGTGACAAAACGTCCGTAGCCTTAGCGAGGACTGGAAGCCGATAGCTCAGCTGCGCTCATCTCTTGAGCGGCAGATCGATTGCTCAAGGCGACTCGTAGCGTACTGGCACCGATGATTAGTTCGGCGGTGTGTCGCTCGGCTCGATTTTGAATTTCGACATTCGAATAACCGCGTTCGACCTGTTCAAAAGTTTTCAAGAACCGCTGTATTCCGTGTTCTTCGCGAGCCATATCAGCAGTAACTGCGTCGGCATGTGTCATAACGAAACGAGCAGCTCTATTGGTCAAACGGCGCTGTCGCGGACTAAGCTCTATAGTTTGGATGCTGGTTGGCTTAGGGTTAGTAGTCATTTGGGCAACAATACGCGTGCGCAATCTATCGTATTTGTTAGTTTCAGGCTCACCACCGAAGAAAGTACCGAGCCTACTCTTAAACAGCAGGCAGGTCGTCGCTGTATCGACCTGTGCACGCTGCAACTCATAACTGCGCCGAAACGGACTTTTCATAGTCAAATATTAACATAATATCTGATATTAGTCAATAACTGCTATACTTTAACAGATATGACAGCTCAAGAGATTCGCAAAGCATACTTAGATTTTTTCGCCGAACGTGGGCATCGGGTAATTCCACGCGCCCAGCTGGTGCCGTATAACGACCCGACGACCTTGTTTACTGGTTCCGGCATGCAACCGATGATTCCGTATTTGCTTGGCGAAAAACACCCGGACGGCAAGCGGCTTGCTAATAGTCAAGTATGTTTGCGGGCTCAGGATATTGAGGATATCGGCGACGATAAGCACACTACCTCATTTGAAATGTTAGGTAACTGGAGCCTGGGCGACTACTTCAAAACCGAGCAAATTCAATGGATAGCCGAGTTCCTCTTTGATGTGGTTGGTCTCGATCCGAAAAGAGTTTATATTTCTTGTTACATCGGTAACGAAGACTACAATATTCCGCGCGATACCGAGGCAATTGAGCTGTGGCAGGCAGAGTTCAAAAAGCGACAGGTCGAAGCAAAAGTAGTTGAGCTCGGCTCCGCTCAAAACGGCGATAAGCTGGGCATGCAAGGCGGACGAATCTTCTTGTACGATGGCAAAGAAAACTGGTGGAGCCGCAACGGCGACGAGGACGGCACGCTGATTAATGATCCCTGTGGCCCCGATTCGGAGATGTTCTATGACTTCGGCGAAGCATTTCATGACGAGCACAAATGGGGTAAGCCGCATCCGGCCAGTGATTCGCCACGCTTCTTCGAGATAGGTAACAATGTTTTTATGAGCTACAAGAAGGTAGCCGACGGTAAGTTTGAAGCCCTGGCGGTACCAAACATTGACCATGGTTCTGGCTTGGAGCGTATCGCTGCAGCCAGTATCGGCAGTCCGGATGTGTTCCGAATAAGTCTCCTCCAGCCGATTATTGAAAAGCTTGAGCAGCTCTCTGGCAAGAAGTACGAAAGTCACACCGAAAGCATGCGTGTCATTGCTGATCATTTGCGCGGCGCTACGTTTCTAGCGGTTGATGGCGTCGCACCGAGCAACAAAGAGCAAGGGTACGTTATGCGTCGACTGTTGCGCCGGGCTATTCGTTTCGCCTTTGAGCTGGGGATTGAGCAGAACTTCCTAGAAGAAGTCGTGCCGGTTATTGTTGATCTGTACGCTGATGATTTCCCAGAGGTCGTGAAAAGTCGTGAAAAGGTTATTGAGGTGCTAGCCAAGGAGGAGAAGGTCTTCCGGCAGACGCTGCGTAAAGGCCTCCGCGAATTCGAAAAGCTGCTTAACCCTGCAGTCACCCCGACTGAGGCGGAGGGATCCCGCGTCAAGCTTAAGATGACGAGTGGCGAAGTGCTATTTACACTGTATGACACCTATGGTTTCCCCGTCGAACTTAGCGCCGAAGAAGCCTTCAAGCAAGGCATCGAGTTGGATGATAACTGGCGCCAGCAATTCGAAGCAAAGATGGCCGAGCAGCGTCAACGTTCGCAAACCGCCAGCAAGGGCGTCTTCAAAGGCGGCCTCGGTGGTCAAACACTACAACACAAGAAGTACCACACTGCTACGCATCTGATGTATCAGGCGCTGCGCGATGTCTTGGGCGACCACGTCGTCCAGCGAGGTTCGAATATCACGGAGGAGCGCTTGCGTTTCGACTTCAGTCATCCGGAAAAGGTGACGCCCGAACAGGTCAAACAAGTTGAAAATATCGTTAATCAACAGATCGACAATGATCTCAAAGTGTCGTTTGAAGAGTATCCGACCAAGGTTGCAGTCGAGGAAAAGGGCGCGCTCGGCCAGTTCGGCGACCGCTACGGCGACACCGTCAAAGTCTACAAAATGATCAGGGGCGGTGCCGACAAGCCCTTCAGCTTCGAAATCTGCGGCGGGCCGCATGTTGATCACACCGGAGAGCTGGCGGAGGATGGCAAGCGCTTCAAGATCACCAAGGAAGAATCCAGCTCAGCTGGCATTCGGCGCATCAAAGCTGTTTTACAGTAACCAGATTATGAGCCACGACGCCCAAACTATCATCCAGCTACTCGGCGATGCTCCGATTGGTACGATTACTTCAGTTGAGCCGTCTGGCAGTGGTTATGCTTCAGCCGCTTACAAAGTAGTGAGCGATAAGGGGACCTTCATTGCGCTAACCCAGAAAAGCGGCAGTATTGCACCACCTAATTACGCATACCACTTCGCTATATTGCAGACCCTGGAGTCAATTAAGTATCCATTTGCGCCCAAAGCCATATACATTGATCCGCAAGAATCTCTTATTCTTATGAGCCAAGTAGGGGGTCAGCCGTTTATGTGGGTTAATGACGCACCTGAGGATCAACAGAAGCAGGCAGTCAAAACATTAGTTACGGCGTTGTTGGATTTACGAGATGCTTCTTTTTCGATGTGTGCTGAAGTCTATCATAAGTTAAGCGGTAAGGAGCTGGAGACCACCACCCTTCAAAAGAATGTTCAGCTGTATATGACCGATTGGCTTAAGTTGGCTCAAACCGGACAGCCTGACCCGGAACTGACTAGCTGGGTTAAACCGAAGGTTGCTGCCTGCGAAGCCTTTGCTGCGCAGCTAAAACCGGGTAAACAGGTAGTTCTGGGGCATGGTGATACCAGCGAAGGGAACATCTTGCTGACAGATGACTTGCGTTTGCATTTGATCGACTGGGACAGCAGCAGTTTTAATCAATTTCCAGATGGGTGGGACGATTTCGGTGTAGCATATCTGATGAACCACGTGCCGTTATTCCAGAAATTTCGCCCCTTAGTTACCGGCTTGGTTAGTGAACGCTGCGGGCTTGGTGTTGACGAGCTGGAAAACAGAATTTTTCGCCAGCAGGAAAATATTAAATTAGGTGACATTATGTGGGCCTATATGATGCACGCCCGGGCGCAGACCGGTGAAATTCAAGGCAAGCCGGACAAGTTCATGGCCATAGCACGCGCGCGGATTGACGATTACGAGAAGACGTTTGCCGCTAACAGCTTCTTGCTAGATTAGCCGCTGCCGTATCTTCGCTCCAAGGGGCTCAAGACTCGTTCGCGGGCGGCTCTTTTGATTCGCTCTGCTTCACGCTTGGCGGCGTCGTTGGCGGCGAAGCTTAGTGCTTGTCGGCCGATCAGTATTTTTCGGGCGTGCTGACCACCGGTCAACTGCTCGACTTGCGGTATTGCTATGGTTGTCTCGAGATCTGCTGGGGAGTGGTGCGTGAACCTGCCGCGTTTGAGGTCAGGTACGGCTCTCATAGCTCGGATGCGGGGCAGGCTGTAGCTCACTTTGCCGTCATTGACTTCGGGCTCTTCTAGCGTGAGGCCTGGCTTGGGGTGATTCATGGGGCTTGCCAGGTAGTAGTCGGCCATTGTCGGGATGGACAAGTTCTGGCGCTGACGACCCAGGTATAGGTTTGCTAAAGGTGTTGGTCTCCTGCTTTTTAGCTTCTGAGATACTGCAACAATTGCACTGCCAATCTGGGTGGCGCGCTCGAGAGGATTATTGGGCGGCCAGGCGAAATCCGAGAATGCAATATCTTCGTTGCTGCGCAACATCGAGGGGTTGTTGATGAGGTGTAGCACGCTGTCTTTGCGAGGTGCAATGGGCTGATCAATGACGCTCAGTAAGCCTAACCGGAAGGCTAGCGGAATAGCACGCTGCGCCTCAGCAACTTCACGCATTAATTGTTGAGCCGGAGCGGTCACCGCTAACTTGGCTTGTAGGTATGACATTTGAGCGTCTAAAACTTCTAAACTGCTCTGATCACTAACCCTGCGTGGCCGGGACTGGTAAGCGACGTCGTGAGCGTTGGTGGCATCTCGCCAAGCCTCATAGGAGGGGAGTCGGACTGCAGCTGCTTCTAGCTTCTCAGCATTCATGTTACTAGTATTATCTTGAGGTGCTGCATTTGCAAGCATAAACAAAATTCCCGGCACACATAGTCAAGTATCAGTCTTTTCTCAGGTGTCGTTGTGGTAAAATACTGGATATGCTTGAAAAATTTAAAAGCGTTGGCGGCAGCGTGGCGCAAAAGGCGCTCAGCGGAGCCAGTAAGGCTTCAAGTGCTGTTCGTACCAAGACGGGCAAACAAGGTGATCAATACCTCGTGGCCTTGGATATTGGTACCGAATTCGTCAAAGTGCTCATCGGCCGAGTAAACAACGAAGACGCCACCGTTGATATCATCGGTGTTGGCCGCGCGCACCAAGGGCTGACCGATATGCAGGCCGGTGCCATTTCGGATATCGCCGGGGTTGTCGAGAACTGTGACAAGGCGCTTAACCAGGCCGAAGAACAAGCTCAGGTTAGTGTTCGCACCGCTATCATTGGCATTGCTGGTGAACTCGTCAAAGGCACAACCACAACGGTTCGGGTAGCCCGCAAGCAGTCGACCAAGCCGCTGGACATCGCCGAAATGGAGAAGATTATCAATCTCGTTCAGGAGCGCGCTCAAACCAAGGCCAAGCAACAACTAGCCTGGGAGCTAGGCGGCAAAGAAGTCGAAGTTCGACTGGTCAACAGCGCCCTGGTGAGCATCGAAATTGACGGCTATCCGGTCACCAATCCAATCGGTTTCCAGGGCAAGGACGTCGTCGTCCAACTGTACACCGCCTTTGCGCCGATGATTCACATTGGTGCGCTGGAGAAGACTGCTCAGGAGCTTGATCTCGATCTGTTAGCCGTGGCGGCTGAGCCATTTGCCGTTGCTCGGGCAGTAATCGGTAACAATCCCAACCAGAACCTCAGTGCCATCTTGATGGACGTCGGCGGTGGTACTACCGATATTGCTGTTATTAATGAGGGTGGCGTGCAAGGTACCAAGATGTTTGGCATCGGCGGCCGAGCCTACACGCGGGCTATTGAACGCGACATGAGTGTGGACTTCGAGGAAGCTGAGGAGCTCAAAGTAGGCTTGAGCACCAATAAGGCACCAACCCAGAAGCGTCCGGCTATTGAGGCTGCGCTGGGCAAAACAGCTGATGTTTGGATCGGCGGTATCGAGCTGGCCTTGAGCGAGTTCACCAAGCTTGATCACTTACCGCACCGTATGTTCCTCTGTGGCGGTGGTTCATCACTTGATTTACTGATGCATCGACTTGAACAAACTGATTGGTACAAAGCCCTGCCGTTTACTCGTAAGCCAAGCGTTCACCACATTAAGCCGGGGCAGGTGGCCGGTATTACTGACCAAACCGGCGATGTTAATGACCACACCTTCATTACTGCCATGGGTCTACTGCGTGTCGGCATGGATACCATGCAGTTCAGCGAAAATTCCGGCTCGATCCGCGAGAAAATTGATAAAATGTTAAGCGTATGAAAATAACTTCCAACTTCCAACTTCTAATCTCTGGCAATCGCCTCGAGACAGTTCGATTTGAAAACCCAATGAAAATTATCGTTGCGGAGAGGCAGTAACATGGCTGACGCCAACAAAGACACCATTTACATCGACATCGATGACGAAATCACCGGCATCATCGACAAGTTGCACAGCAGCAAGGGCAAAATCGTTGCACTAGTGCTGCCCAAGCGCGCCGGCGTTTTCCAGAGTATCGTCAACATGAAGCTCCTGAAACGAGCCGCCGACGATGCCAAGAAACACCTCGTACTAATCACTACCGAAGCGGGTCTGCTGCCGCTGGCCGGAGTCGCTGGTATACACGTCGCCAAAACGCTCAATAGCAAACCCGAGATTCCCGTAGCTCCCCTAGCTGACGACGAGGAAGAGGCTGTCGAAGAAACGGCCGAAGAGCCAGAGATAACCGCTGAAAACGCTGGCGACCAACCTGTCGGCAAACTGGCTGGCCTAGGTGCTGCTGCCATGGCCGGAGACGGTGTCGAAACACTGGAGCTTGATGACGATGAATTACCCGAAGATGCTGCGGCTGGTGCCACTAAGCCGAAAAGCTTCAAGCCACCCGCCGCCAAGAAGGGCAAGAACAAGAAGTTACATGTACCAAACTTCAACCGTTTCCGCTTGCTACTGATCATCGGCGGCGTACTTCTCATCTTGCTAATCATCGGCGCTATATTCGCTTTCACCGTTTTGCCCAAAGCCACTATTAGCATCGCTACCGACGCCACAAATGTTAATACCAATCTTAATTTGAATTTTTCAACAACGGCTACCACGCTTGATCCGACAACCAACACTATCCCGGCAAAACTCGTCAGCCAACAGAAGACGTACACGCAGCAGGTTGCTACTACCGGTCAGAAGAATGAAGGCAATAAGGCGAGCGGTACGATTACTATGACTGCACAAGAGTGTGGAGTGGCTCAGCAAGCAAACGATGTACCGGCTGGCACAGGTGTTAGCGTAAACGGGCTAACGTACATAACTCAACAAGACACATCATTCTCACCCACTAAGATTAAAAACGGTTGTATCTCTTTCCAAGCTAGCGGCGATACACCAATAACGGCTCAAAGTGGCGGCGCAAATTACAATACTGGCGGCGGAAGTCCATTCACGATAGCGGGACGCTCCGATGTAAGTGCCACCGGTTCGGCAAACGGCGGCACCGACAACAATGTCCAGGTTGTTAATCAGAACGATATCAACAATGCTAGAGCCAAAATTTCGACCAATGATGCGACGCAGAAGCAAGCCTTGCAAAACGAATTGCAGCAAGATGGCTACTTCGCGATTAATGCTACCTACAGCGGCGGTACACCGATAATTACTCCAAGCGCCAATGTCGGCGACACCGCCAGCAGCGTGACCGTGACCGAAGCCGTCACTTACACCATGTTCGGCGTACACCAAAATGACCTCAAGACGTTAATAGACAACAATGTTAAAGGCCAGATCGACACCAACAAGCAGAGTATTCTGAGTGAGGGGCTGGATACTGCGGTCTTCGGGGTGAATAACAGCACCGCTACCGCTGCCCAATTGACCATGCAATCCACTGCTGTGGCTGGCCCGCAACTGGACACCAACAGCATCAAACAAACAGCTGCTGGCAAGAAGCCCGGCGAGATCAAAAGCCAGATTGGAGCCAACCCGGATGTCACCAATGTGACCGTCAAGCTGAGCCCGTTCTGGGTCTCCTCCGTCCCCAAGAAGCTCAGCCGTGTCACTGTCAACATTGCCAAGCCAACTGCTACCAAAGCGAGTCACGCCAATGCCAGCAACCCCTAGCTCAGTGCTGGCGCTGGATGTGGGGGCAAAACGAGTCGGAGTGGCCGTGGCTTCGCGGGTTGCGCGCCTGCCGCAGCCGTTGATCACGCTTGAGCGAAACGACAGCTTTTTTGCAGACCTGAAGCGCATTGTCGAGACTGAAACGGCAGACACCCTGGTCGTAGGGTTGCCCCGTGGTCTGGAGGGTCAATCTACCACCCAAACAGCCGCTACGGAGGCCTTCATCGAGCAGCTCCGCCAGCATTTTTCTATCCCCATTCATCTGCAAGATGAAGCACTCACTTCCAAGCAAGCCGAAGCCGAACTGCAAACCCGGGGCAAGCCCTACAAAAGGGGCGACATTGATGCGCTGGCGGCTACCTATATTCTCCAGGATTTTCTGACCGACAATCTGCCATCAGGAGCATCGGCATCATGATGCGGCGAAACGGTCGTCGCCATCGCGTGCCTCACCGTATCTGGCTGCTCATTATTGTTTTGATTGTGCTTTTGGCCGGGGGCGCAATGGCTACGCGCCACATCTATTATCTCGACTTGCGACCAGTTAATAACAGCCAGCAAACCCAAATCTTCACCGTCAAGAGCGGTAGCTCGATCAAGCAAATTGCCGCCAATCTCCAAAAAGCCCATCTAATACGAAGCGCCTGGGCCTTCGAGCTCTATGTGCACAGCAAGGAGCTAACTGGTCAGCTGCAGGCTGGAACCTATGCTTTTTCACCAAGTCAGAATGCGGCTGATATTGTCGCCAAGCTGACGAATGGCAAGGTCACTACCAAGCTGGTAGTTATACTACCTGGTCGCCGGATTGATCAGGTGCGGGCTGATCTCATCAATGACGGTTTTTCGCCAACTGCTGTTGATCAGGCGCTGGTTCCTGATCAGTACGCCGATTTGCCAGTGCTGGCGTTTAAGCCAACGGCGGTAACTACGCTAGAGGGGCTGCTGTGGCCCGATTCGTTTGAAAAAGATCCGACTACCGACCCCGCGGTTATAATCCGCGAGTCACTGGTTGAAACGGGGCAGCATTTGACCCCTGATGTGCAAGCTGCTTTTGCGCGTGAAGGGCTAACAACGTACCAGGGTCTAATACTGACCTCAATAATCGAGCAAGAAGTCAGTAAGCGCAGTGACCAGACTCAGGTCGCGCAAGTTTTTCTGTCGCGCCTGAAGTCTGGAGCAAGCCTCGGCTCCGATGTTACGGCCAATTATGGGGCTATCGAGGCTGGACACGCTCCCAATTTGAGCTATGATTCACCATACAACACCCTGATACACGGCGGTTTGCCGCCAACGCCAATTAGCACAGTGAGCGCCAATGCTTTGGCTGCTGCAACACATCCTGCTGCTACCAATTGGCTGTACTTCGTGGCGGGTGATAACGGTACCACCTACTTCTCGACCAACTTACAAGACCATCAAGCGCAGACGCAGCAGTATTGTCATAAGCTTTGCGGTCAGTAATCTCTCTGGCCTGAACACACCATTGTTCAGGGAGAGCATAAACGTGAAGGCCTTGCTTTGACAGAGGGCTTTGTTATAATGGTTTGGTAACATTTTGCAGGCGTTTTTATCTGTTGAACTGCTGTAAATGTTGCCTCTGAAGCCAGATAATTTTATGCCGGTGGAGTATTCCAGCGGCTGCTACTATAAACGTCTGGTCAAGAGTATTGGCGTCTAGTATGCCAGGAGCTTGTATTAGTAGTACAAACCCAATTTCATCAGCAACTGACCGTCCTGCGGTACCGCGTTCTGTGCGGTACGCTAGGCTCTACTCTCAACTTCGATCTAAGCTGCAACGTCGCTTCGGCAAGCGTCGCGTCGTGCGTCTTAGTCTACTGGCTTCAAATGCCGTCATTCTGGCTGTTATCCTCGGTTTCGTGCTGCATAATCCGCATCCGGCCACTTCGGCACCGATAGTAAATAACGCTGCCGACAATGTCGATGCGGCTAACCCCCTCGACCAATTATCATCTGCCGATATTGCACTGACCGTGGCTCGCATGAGCAGTTTGCCGGAATCCACC
>Ga0208355_1001042_pt1 | contig 12434 bp, 17 predicted proteins | sample NGESurdeep072012_6_FD_184458 | JGI IMG/M metagenome (GOLD analysis project Ga0208355, IMG submission 184458) | Arctic peat soil microbial communities from Barrow, Alaska - NGEE Surface sample 210-3 deep-072012 (SPAdes) | ecosystem: Environmental > Terrestrial > Soil > Wetlands > Peat ... | reverse complement strand
TGGGGTGGTTGCGCCGCCCGCACCGAACTGGATCCCGACCTCGGGCTTGGCCTTCAGGCCGGCGCGTTGGACGCGCTCGACGAGGCGCAGCATGTCGTCGGTGGGAATGCTGATGAAACCGGCCGAGACCTCGAGGATGTCGAAACCCACGCGGGCGACCTCGCTGATGTAGCGATCGACGGCGGCGGTGCCCTGGGTGAGCACGTGCTCGATGAAACCGCCGGTGGAGACCAGCACCTCGTGCTCGTGGGCGATCTCGACGATCTCGCGCAGGGCAGGCTCGGGCATCAGCGCGAACGAGCCGCCGGCGAACTTCAGCGCGTCGACGTGCTCGCCCATGGTGTCGAGCACGTCCTTGAGGTACCGCGGTCCCATGACCGAGTAGTACGGGCCGCGGATCTCGGTCACGCCACGCGTGCGCGGCTTTCGTGGGCGGTGGTTTGCCCGCAGGAAAGAGAATGCAAGCTCGTTTGGCGCTGTCAGGGTGTCGCTGTTCATTGCGTCTCCTTCTTCTCAGTTGTCGCTACGATTGGGCTGCGCTCGGCGCAGGTAGCTGATCAGCGCGGGATCGCCTGACTCCCAGCGTTCGACCGGCTCGCCGGTGCACGTGCAGAGCTCGACAACGGCCTGCTCATCTGAGAGCGAGACGACCCGCCACTCAGCGCCGAACAGCGCCCAACGCTCGAGCGCGTCAACGGAGCTGGCTTTGGGCTCGCTCATCGTCTCACTGCTCGCTGTCTGCGGGGATGCGCACGCCGCCCTGGGTGGAGCGCGCGGCTTGTGGCCGCTCGCATGGGCGCGCCGTCGAAGGCGACAACCAGCGGGCCGACGGTGCCCCGTCCGTGCTGTGGCTTGTGCGCCGCAAGCTCGGCGACGGTTGGTCCGGTGCGACGGTCGCTGCGATCGGTGAGCTCTTTTGGTGCTGTCAAGATGTCGCTGGTCATGGTGTCTCCTCTCGGGTTGGAGTGACCGGCGTCCCCAGCAGGCGTGTCAGCTCGTCGGCCTGGAGGCTGTCGAGGTCGCCGACCGCGTCGCGAATCCGTGCGCGCGGCCCGGACTCCAGATGGGGTGCGGCGAGGCGGTCGAACTTGCCAGCCACGGCGTCCCAGCTCATCGGCCGGGTGTGGAAGCCTTCGTAGTCGTGCTGCTCGCGCTCGAGCACGGAGCCGTCGCGCAGACGCAGCCGCACGCGGGCGCTGTGCTCTCCGGGGAAGCGGCGTGAGAGCTTTGGGTCGGGGTGGACCTTGACGCGCCGCAGCAGTTGCTGCACGTCCTCCGCGAGGATCCGCTCGGGCAGGTACTGCTCGGGCAGCACCTGCCCGTCGAGCAGCGCGACCGCCAGCAGGTAGGGCAGCGAGTGGTCCGCCTGCTCCTTGGAGGCGACGCGGTGCTTGTCGCCCTCCTCGCCGCCGCCGATGATGTCGTAGGCGACCTGGAAGGTGTCAAGCTCGATCTGCTGGACCTTGGCAGCGTCGAGGTTGTGTTCGGCGCGCAGCTCGAGCAGCGCCTCGATCGCCGACTGGGAGTGGATCTCGGCGTTGTACTTCTTGAGGATCGTGCGCCGCACCGACTCGAGGTCCTCGTGCTGCCAGTCGATCTCGAACGGACCGGAGATCGCCTGCATGAACCCCTTGTTGCCCTCGAAGACCTCGCGCGGACCGCTCACGCCTCGCATCGCCAGGAACGCGGCGTGGGTAGCGGCGAACGCGGTCGCCGGGTAGGCGAGGCCCTTCCAGTGCGACAGCTCGCCGGTGCGCGTCACCCGCAGGGCGTTCAGCGAGGTGCCGGCGATCGCGATCGCGTTCGCGGCGCGCTGCTCATCCAGGCCGAGCGCCCGCGACACGCCCGCAGCGACCGCGTAGGCACCCTGCGTGGTGTGATCAAAGCCCTTCACGCGCACCGGCGCGACCTCACAGAGACGGCACTGAACCTGATAGGCGACCGCCAGCGCGCTGAGCAGCGTGCGACCGTCGGCGTGCGCGTACTCGCATGCGGCCAGCACCGGCGCGAGATTGTCGCTGGGATGGCAGGTCTCCCCGGGCGCGAGGAAAGAGTCGTTGAAGTCCAGGTAGCGCACGAGCGCCCCGTTGTAGAACGCAGCGCGGTCCGGTGCGCTGCGGCCTGCGCCGATCAGCGTCGCCAAAGGCGCACCGCCGAACTCCTGCACCTGCTCGCGGACCATTGCCACCGGCTCGCCGTCCAGGGCACCGACCGCGACGCCGAGCGAATCCAACACCCGCAGCTTCAGCTGCTCGCGCGCGGGCTCGGAGACGTCCTGCCAGCGCGCGCCGCAGACGAACTGCGCCAGCCGCTGCACCTGCGTGCGCGAGCACGGTCGGGCGGCGGGCGGACGGCGTGCGGGTGCAACGATCGGTCGCGCCATCACGCCCCACTCCCGGCGAGCGCGTCGTCGTCCGCAGGCTGGGCGGCCGGGTCGTGTCCTGACACCGGCAGGTCCTGCGCGCCAAGAGGGATCAGTCGAGCCAGGTCGGCCACTCGCGGTGCGTGCGCAACACGCCGAACCCTCTGATCACGGCGCGTCATTACCAGGCGCACGGCGGCAAGGCGACGCCGTCGCACTGTCGAATCGACGCTCGCGAGCTGGCCGCTGCCAGTCCGGGCCAAGGAGCGCGCGCTCAGCGCGTGGTGTGTAGCAGGGATGCTCATATCTCCTCAGCGTCGAGCGCGCCGTGCGTTCTTACCAGGATGCGTCGCGTGGGCACCTCGGATATTCACGCCGGCGCACCCGCCGAGCAACGGCCTGGCCCGCCGGTAAGACACCCACCGGCGCTCGACGCTGGACGGCCGTGAGCGAAATATGGCTCAACCCGCGGCGCGTCAGTCCGATCGGACCCTCGTCTGCTGACAGGCTGCCCTTGGCCGAAGCCAGGATGTCTCCGGACACGTCCGTGGCTCGCGCCGTACATGCAGTCACCCGACTTCGACGCTCGCGCCGCCCGGAGCGCTACTACGTCGGACGCCGCTCCGAGGCGACCGAGCTTTACATCGTCAGCCGCACCGGCTTTGAGCCACTGTCGCATCCCAGCTACCAGAGCAGCGCAGCATTCGATTGGGGATTCGCGAGCGCCGGCGCGCTGGAGCTCTCCTTCGCGCTGCTGGCCGACACAACCGAGAGCCGGCCGACAGACCTTGTGTGCCGGGCATTCTGCGCCGAGGTGGTGGCGCGCCTGGACCACCCCGGGTTCGTGCTGACCGCCGGTGATATCGCGGTCTGGTTGATGGGCGCCTTCTCCTGCACCGACAGCCCGGGGCGTAGCGCTCGCGCAGGTCTACGTTGGAGCGCACTCCGGTGGGTCCGCTCACGACTCAGACGAACGTGAGGAGCCGGCTGGCACACGCTGGGCGCGGTGAGCCCAGCGCGACATGCCCTAGTCACGCCGACGCGTCGTGGAGACGGGCTGCGGAGCCCGCAGATCGGAGCGCGGCGTCGGAAATCTTCGCATGGCGACCAGGTGTGCTAACTTTTACACAGCGCAGCTGTGTAAAAGGAGGGCGCACATGAGCACAACGACCTCACCCCTAGCGACACCGACGCACCGGCCTCGTCCAAACGGGCAGGCGGCACTATCGCCTTCTGCTCGTCCCCGTACGGAGCGTCCGCCGACGCCGGGCCTCACCCCGCGACCGGGTGGAGCGACGACGCTGTTTGCGGTCCCCTTCGCCAGCGCAATGAGCGATCAGGACGCCGCCCTTCTCTCGCGCACGTTGGATCTGACGACGCATCTGCACCCCAAGCTGCATCCCAGCCCCACCAGCCCGGGTGTCGTACGACTGGACTTCGACTCAGGCCTATTCCTGCAGCGCGGGCCAACCGAGGGACGCTGGGCGCTGGAGGGCCGAACCTGGGGTCACCCGGCACCATCAACCGTCCGCGAATGGCACCTGCGTGCCGCCGCGGCCGCGCACCGGCTCGATCCCGCCGTGACCGTTCCGCCGCGCCTCACGAGCACCCCCTAGACTGCAATGCCCTCGCGCCCCCAGAGCCGCGCGCCGAATCACCGCCTGGCGCGGATCGCCCGCCACATCCGCGGCCTTCCATGAGCCCAGCACCGACAGCCCTCACGCGTACGTTCGATCCCGAGTCGCGCAGGTGGCTGGCCCAGCTACACGCTGAAGGTGCAGTGCACGAGGCCGCGATCGCGCGGCTACACGCTCTGCTGCTGCGAGAGGCCCGTTACGAGGTCCGGCGCCGCACGGCCGGGCTGGCGCACCCCTCCGGGCGCGATCTCGAGGACCTCGCGTTGCAGGCCGCCGACGACGCGCTCATCGCGATCCTCGCGAAGCTGGACCAGTTCCGTGGCGACGCGCTGTTCACCACGTGGGCCCGACGGTTCGCCGCGCTCGAGGTGCCAGGCAAGATCCGCCGGCGGCTGGGACACGCCCGCGAGACACCAACCGACATCGACCACTGGCCGCCGCTCGATCGCGGCGCCTACGAAGACCCGCAGGAACGCAGCGAGGCCAGCGAGCTCGCGCGCACGCTCGGCTACCTCATAGCGCACGAGCTCACCGTTCACCAGCGTGACGTGCTGCTCGCCCTGACCGTCGAGGAAATCACGACGAAGAAGCTGGCAGCCCGGCTGGACTCCACGCCAGGCGCCCTCTACAAGACGCTCCACGACGCAAGGCGCAAGCTCAGGCGCGAGCTCGGCCCCGAGCCCGCAGCGCATCACCACCAACAGTCCGAGCCGGACCGGGCGCCAAGGCCCACGCGGGTCAGGTGCGACGGCGCCGGCCCCCCAGCGCGAACCCAGATGCCCGCACCCACGGCGAAGTGAGCACCCGTCCGGCGGAACCTCATGCGCCCCGGCTGAGCGGGCGGCGCTGCCGACAGCGCGCCATCGGGCCCGGCGCGCCGCGCCCGAGCGTGCTGCTGCGCACGTTCTTCTCTGCTGGCCTGTGTTTCATGCTGGCTGCCGCCGCCGCCGCGATCGCGTATGTGCTCAGCGGCCGCGAATGGGTGCACTGGCTGGCGCTGCACCTCCTCCTGCTCGGCGGGATCTCCCAGCTCGTGCTCGGCGCCGGTCAGTTCTTCACCTGCGCCTTCCTTGCCACCGACCCACCACCACGACGCCTGATCTGGGCGCAGTTCGGCGCGTGGAACATGGGCGTCATTCTCGTCGCCGTCGGCGTTCCGAGCGCGATCAGCGCCCTGAGCGACGTAGGCGGTGCGCTGATCGCGATAGGCATAGCGCTGTTCGCCGCCGCGCTGCTCGGCATGCGCAGACGCTCACTGCAGCACGCACCCTGGGCGCTGCGCTGGTATCAGACATCGGCGGCATGCCTGACGGTCGGGGTGCTGGTCGGCGTGCTGATGGCCCGCGGCACGCCGTGGCCGTACGGGAGCCTGCTCGGCGCTCATCTCGCGCTCAACCTCGGCGGCTGGCTCGGCACCGCAATCGTTGGCACGCTACACACGTTCTTTCCCTCCCTGACCCAAACCCAACTGCGCCACCCGCGTCTACAGCGCCCGACGTACATGTTCTGGCTCGCCGGCGTTCTCCTCCTGGCGGCCGGCGCCGCCTTCGGCATCGTCGCCATCCTCGTGCTCGGCTGGCTCAGCCTGCTGGCCTCCGCAATGCTCCTCTCGGTGAACCTTCTCGCCTCGCTGGGCGCAGCCGCCCGCCCGCTCGCCCTGCCCGCGCGTCTGGTTGCACTCGCCCAGGTGTTCCTGCCCTCAGGGCTGCTGCTCGCGCTGCTGGCAACGGTCGCCGACGGCACGATGGGACCGTTCGTGGGCGCGCCACGGGCCGCACTGGCAGTTCTGCTGCTGGCCGGCTGGATCGGGCTCACGGTTTCGGGCTCGCTGCTACACCTGCTCGCGGTCCTCGCGCGCATCAAGAGCTTCACGTTCCCGATGCCCCAGCCGCGCCCCGCCCGGGACCGCGCGCTGACCGCGACCGCCGGCATCGGTGTAGCGGCGCTCGCACTCTCAACCATCCCAGGCCTCGCGCCGCTCAGCGACCCGGCCGCTGCTCTCACCATCGCTGTGGCCGGCCTGCTGGCGATCCGCGTGCTCGCGCTCGCGCTACGCGCGGTGGGACCCCCAGCGTCATGAAGCGCCACCTCGCCCTCGTCCCCCTCTCGCGCGATCACCATCACGCACTCGTGCTCGCCAGGAGCCTGCGCCACGCCACCGCCGAGACCGCCACCGAGACAACGCGAGCATTCCTCAGCCACTGGGACACCGAGGAGAAGCTGCACTTCCGCCTCGAGGAGGAGCTCCTGCTCCCAGCCTACGCGGCTCACGGCGAGCCCGATCACCCGGCGATCATCCGCATGCTCCTGGACCACATCACGATCCGCCGCGACGCGGCCCTGCTTGCAGGCACGCCGCCGCTCGAGCTGCTGCACGACCTCGGAGCGCGACTCGCAGACCACGTTGCGCTCGAGGAGCACGAGGTCTTCCCGCTAATCGAGGCGACGATCCCCGAGACCGAGCTGCATGCGCTCGGCGAACGAATACGCCAGGCCGCGCCATGACCTCCGCCACGATCTGGGGAGGACCGGCAGGGTTGCTTCCGGCCACCGCCAGGGGCGATGCGGGAGCAGCGCTCTGTGTCGCCCTGGGCACCCTCGCCATCGGTGGATGCGGGTCATTCTCGTCCAAGGCAGAACCGAGTGCCGGCAAGCCGGCCGTGGAGAAGGCTGGCAAGCTGGAGATCGACGCCAATCCCGAAGGCCAACTCGCCTACACGACCAACAAGGCGACCGCCACCCCCGGCCGGGTCACGATCACGATGAAGAACATGTCCGGCGTCCCGCACAACATCGCCATCCAGCAGGGCTCGAGCGGCGCGACGCAGGGTCCCACGCGCGAGCCAGTTCGTCACCGGCGGCTCGGCCTCGGTCACCGTCCGCCTCAAGCCCGGCACCTACACGTTCTTCTGCCAGGCGCCGGGCCACCGCGCGGCGGGGATGTGGGGCACGCTGACGGTGAAATAGTCGCGGCCACCACAGACTTCGAGGACCACCCGGCGTTCGCATCCCCCTCGGCCTTACAGATATCGTTCGCGAAACGGGACCCACTCCAGCGAGCAGCAACGGTAACGCTGGAGTGCATTCGTGGGAAGCACGGGTCGGCGTCCGCAGCCTGGGCGGTTGCGAGTGGTGAATCCGAGCACGCATGTGCTCGGTGCTCATGCAGCTCGCGGGCACCGTCATCGTCCTCATACTCGCGATGGGGAAAACGCACTGCCCGCAGGGGTTTTCCCAGCCGGCATGTAAGAACGTGCTGCCTTTATGTATATTGACGTGTCGTTGCTTGCTGGAGGCCGTGCGCAAGGAGACCAACACGTGATGCAGCCCGGTATCGAGGTCGAGCAGGCCCCAACGGCGGTCGGAAGCGACAGAGGATGTGCAGGGTGACCAGGGATGAATGGCTCACAGAGTTCGCCCGGCGGATGGGTGTCCCGCCACCGAGCGATGAGGAGGTCGAACAGTTGCTGAGCCTGGCTGCGGCGGCCGCTCACGCCTCAGAGCGCACCGCGGCGCCGATCGCGTGTTGGATCGCGGGCAGGAACCCACGGGCGCTCTCGGAGCTCCTGGAGCTAGCGCGCGAGATCGGCTGAATGCGGCGGGAGGTGCATCGCCCGGTCGCTGTCAGAGAGCAGCCTCTCGGCGTGCTCGAGGTCGGCCGGGGTGTTGACGTTCAGGCATATCCGGTGGGGATTGCCGAAACGCTCGAGCTCCCTCGCGCTAACGACTCTCGGGCCGAGCGCCGCTACGACCTCCTTCAGCGGTGCCTGGCGCTCGAGCTGCTTGCTCAGAGTCTCGAGCAGCGTGGGGTCATAGCGGCCGAGCAGCGGGTGCAGTCGGTCACCGTCGTCAACGACGACCAGAGGCGCGTCGAGCGCTCCCAGCCAGGCGAGCAGCGAGGACGCCACGAACGGCATGTCGCAGGCGCACACGACGAGCGGCCGGCCCTCGGATTCCCTCAGTGCGGCGACAACCCCACACAGAGGGTGAAGCGGGCGAGAAGGCTCGCGCAGTACGCGGCAGTCGAGATCGGGAAGCGCCGAGTCGGGCTTTGCCACCACCAGCGTCTGGAGGCCGGCGGCCCGCATCGCCTGCACTGGATAGGACGCCAAGGAGCGCCCTCCAAGACGGGCCGTCGCCTTGCCGCCGTCCAGGCGTCGCCCCTGTCCGCCGGCGAGCACTACGCCGAGCGGCGGACGCAGCCGATCTTGAGCTCCGCTCATCTAGCCATGATCCACGATCGCGCGCGGTGAATCATGCCCCGTGCGCTGATCGGGTTGGACTGCGCACGTGATCTTGTGCTCGAGGTTGCGGCGGCGCTCCGCGCAGAGGAGGTGGCGCTTGGGGATGCGCTCGGGCGGACCCTCGCCGAGGACGTGACCAGCGCCGAGTCGGTGCCCGGCTTTGACAACTCGGCGATGGACGGCTTCGCGGTGAGGGCACGCGACACCGTCGGCGCCACCGCGGGGTCACCCGCGCTGATGCGAACGGTCGATGAGTCCAGCGCGGGCCATCCGGCGCGGCGCGGCGTGAAGGCGGGTGAGGCGATCGCCATCTCCACGGGGGCGATGCTTCCCGAGGGCGCCGACGCCGTGGTGCGGATCGAGGACGTGCTCGACATGGGCGCAGAGATCGAGGTGCGGGTTGCGGCCGAGCCCGGCAGAGACGTGCGCAGGGCGGGCGAGGACATCCGCGCCGGCGATGTGGCGTTGCGCTCGGGCACTGTTGTGGGGCCATTCGAGCTCGGCGTGCTGGCGTCTGTCGGGCGCGTGGTCGTGCCCTGTGGGAGCCGCCCGAGCCTGCGGGTCCTGACGACCGGCGATGAGTTGCTCGATCCGAGCGCGCAGATGCGTGCGGGCGGCGTGCGCAACAGCAACGCCTACGCCGTGCCTGCGCTCGCGCGCCTTGCCGGTGCCGAGGTGGCCGGGGTGCAGAGCGTGGGAGACGAGGAGGCCGCGACCCAGGCGGCCGTTGCGCAGACGCTGCAGTGCGACATCGCGGTTCTCTGCGGTGGCGTGTCGGTCGGGGCGCACGACCACGTTCGCCCCGCGCTGAGCGCCGCGGGGGCACGGGAGCTGTTCTGGGGCGTTGCGCTTCGTCCGGGCAAGCCGACCTGGTTCGGGACGTTCGCCGGCGGTGCGGGGCAGCGCGAGACGCTCGTCTTCGGGCTGCCCGGCAATCCGGTCTCGGCGATCGTGACGTTCCTGCTGTTCGTGCGGCCGGCGATTCGATCTCTCTGCGGCGCCGACCCCCGGTCCGATCGCATCAGCGCCGTGCTGGATGAGGACTACCGCAAGCAGCCCGGCCGTACCCACGCGGTCCGCTGCCGCCTCGAGCTGCGCGACGACGGCTGGCACGCGCGGAGCACCGGCCCGCAGGGCTCGCACGTGCTGAGCTCGATGCTCGAGGCCGAAGGCCTGGGGATGGTCCCGACGGCGAGCGACGGGGTGGCAGCTGGCGAGCACATCGAGGTCGAGCTGCTTCCCCGCGTGTCCTGAGTGCAACTAGCATGGCGCACATGAGAGCCACGGTACGGCTGTTCGCCATCCTGCGAGATCGAGCGGGCACCGACTCCATCGACATCGAGCTGCCGGAGCCGGCAACCGTGGCGGATGCCCTGGACGTGCTCGCCCAGCGTGCCGAGCTGACGGACGTGTTGGCGGGGACCTCGGTGCTGATGGCGGTCAACCTCGAGTACGCCGCGCGCACGCGCGAGCTTCACCCGGGCGACGAGCTGGCGCTGATACCCCCGGTCAGCGGAGGCTGCGGGGAGGTCCACGCGCGGATCTCCCACGAGCCGCTCTCCCTGCAGGACGTCTCGCGCCTGGTAGCCAGCCCCGGCGCGGGCGCGATCGTCACCTTTCAGGGGACCACGCGCGAGGTCCAGCAGCTCGACTACGAGGCCTATGAGGAGATGGCCGAGCAGCGCATCCGCCAGATCCTCAGCGAGTGCCTGGAGGGCCACGGATTGCAGGCGATCGCGGCGGAGCACCGCGTGGGCTCGGTGCCACTGGGCGAGACGAGCGTGATCGTCGCCGCGTCCGCGGCCCACCGCGAGGAGGCCTTCGCGGGCGCTCGCGAGGCGATCGATCGGATCAAGCGCGAGGTGCCGATCTGGAAGCGCGAGCTGCACGGCGGCGATTCGCGTTGGGTGGAGGGTGTGCTGCCTTGAGCGAGCGCCTCACGCACCTCGACGACTCCGGTGCCGCGCGCATGGTGGACGTGGGCGCCAAGCCGGAGAGCGAGCGCCGTGCGCGAGCCGAGGCGCTCGTGCGGATGTCGCCGCAGACCGCGGAGGCACTCCGGCGCGGCGATGCGCCCAAGGGCGACGTGCTCGGCACCGCTCGCCTGGCGGGCATCCAGGCGGCCAAGCGCACGGGCGAGCTGATCCCGCTCGCGCACCCGCTGCCCCTGACCTTCGCGGACGTGCGAGCTTCGGTGGACGCTGTGGAGGGGACGGTGCGAATCCAGGCCGAGGCCCGGGTGGTGGGCCGAACAGGGGTGGAGATGGAGGCGATGACGGCGGCGGCGGTCGCCGCTCTGACGGTCTATGACATGGTCAAGGGCCTGGAGCGCGGCGTGCGTATCGAGCGCATCGAGCTGATCGAGAAGACCGGCGGGCGCAGCGGGACGTGGCGGCGCGACGGTGCCGACGCGGCGGATCGCTGACATGCGCGCGGCGGTGTTGAGCATCTCGACATCCAAGGCACGCGGCGAGGGCGAGGACGAGAGCGGACCCAAGCTCGCCGAGGTCGCCCGCGGAATCGGCGCGCAGATAGCCGAGGTCGAGCTGCTCCCCGACGAGCGCGAGCTGATCGAAGGGCGTCTGCGCCACTGGGCCGACTCCGAGGGCTGCGATCTGATCCTCACCACAGGCGGCACCGGCTTTGCGCCGAGTGACGTCACCCCGGAGGCGAGCCGTGCGGTGATCGAGCGACTGGCGCCCGGGATCTCCGAGGCGATGCGCGCAGCCTCTCAGGAGCACGCCCGCCACTGGATGCTGTCCAGGGGGGTGGCGGGCATCCGGGGACGGACACTGATCGTCAACTTCCCCGGAAGTCCGGCGAGCATCGAGCAGGCAGGCGCGGCGATCGCCGCCTCGCTGCCGCACGCGATCGAGTTGCTGGCGGGACACGACAGCTCGCACGCGTGAGCATTGCGCCCGGTTACGGGCCCCTGTCTGTGGCCCGTCGACGGTAGCTGGCGCCTGGTGGCGAGCGCCCGCCTCAGCGCGCGGCGTCGACGGGCTGTCGGATGATCGTGCGGAGCTTCTCCGGAGCACAGCGTCGCGGATCGCTGAGATAGATCTCGTGATGCTTGCCGCGGCGTGTCCGTCCGCTCTCGGCGATGAGCTCGTGCAGCCGCTTGATCGTCGGGCCCTCCGCGTCGTAGGGGCCGATGTGCATGACCTGCGCGGCCGGCCCCTCGCGGAAGCGCTCCAGGCGCAGCTTCGCCGCGGCTGGCAGCGACTTCTTCGCGGTCGCGTTCGCAAGCGCGTCCTCCAGGAGATCCTGTGTGACCTGGTCGGGCTGCATGATCATCGCCGTCCAGTCCCAGTCGGACTTCTTGCTGCTCGTGAACTTCGACATGTCGCGCACCCACCACAGTCCCTCCAGTGGCATCACGCCGTAGTCGAACCCGTCGCGGGCGCGCTTGATGGCGAACTTGAGAGAGTAGGAGACGGTGTAGAGCGCTTCGACGGCCTGTGTGTACTCGGTCGCGGTGTTGGGATCCCCATGCCCGTCGACCATCAGGAACCCCAGCTCGGGCACGTCCACGAGCGCCGGTTCGCGCTTCGCCCGGTAGAGCTCCTTGTGCTCAACCTTGAAGTTGACCTTCGTCGCCGTCATCGGGAGCCTCCGGCCGTCTTACGCGACGGTGGCATCTTGGGCGCCAGAGCACTCATGGCTCGAGTCAACCGCCAGGCGCCGGTACGGGCATCGGTGCAAGACCGCACCGTCGACGTGCCTTTCCCGACGTGCGCAAGCGCCCGCCGAGAACCCCCCTCCTGGAGCGGGACGCCCTCTGGAGAAATGTGGGAAACCACGGCCTGCTTCGGGGACGATCACGGATGGCGCCCATCGGGCAAGGCGCCAGGATGCACCTCCAAGCTCATGCCGGCAACGCAAACAGCCCAGGATCGAGACCACCTGCTCGATCGTCTGGAGAACCTACGCAAGATCGTCCCGGTCTTTGCCGAGGAACTCGCGAATGCACGCCGTCAGAGCGCCCAGCTTCGCTCGGAGAACATCAGGCTGCTGGAGCAGGTGCGTCAGCTGCAACGCCGGCACCCCCCTCGCGCAGGCGTGCGTGCTGGGAGCAGGGCACAGCAGGCGAGCGCGCGCTTCACCCGCCGTGAGCGAAGCGGCGGCGTCGCGCCTCACACGCCGGATGCAGACAGCCAGCGTCGCATGGCGCCGCTGGCGACAGGCTGA
>Ga0208355_1001036_pt1 | contig 12468 bp, 11 predicted proteins | sample NGESurdeep072012_6_FD_184458 | JGI IMG/M metagenome (GOLD analysis project Ga0208355, IMG submission 184458) | Arctic peat soil microbial communities from Barrow, Alaska - NGEE Surface sample 210-3 deep-072012 (SPAdes) | ecosystem: Environmental > Terrestrial > Soil > Wetlands > Peat ... | reverse complement strand
AGAGCGCCTGCTGCAAGGCCTGCGCGAGCGCATCCGCGACGTGCGGCAGGGGCCCGACGGCGCGCTCTATCTGCTCACCGACAATCCGGCCGGCCGCATTCTGCGCGTGACGCCGGCGAAATAATTCTTTTTCGTCATTCCGGGGCGCGAGCGAAGCGAGCGAGCCCGGAATCCATAGTCCCAGCGCTGCGGGGTATGGATTCCGGGCCCAGCGCTAACGCGCTGTCCCGGAATGACAGTATGTCGATCTGCGCAAGCCTCTCACCACTTGCGGAACACGAAAAACGCGCCGGCCGCGATCAGCGTGAAGCCAAAGCCCTGGCTCCAGGTGATCGGTTCCTTGAGATAGACGAACGAAAAGACCGCGAAGACCAGGAAGGTGATCACCTCCTGCATGGTCTTCAGCTGCGCCGGATTATAGACCGCGCTGCCGTAGCGATTGGCCGGCACCGCCAGGCAATATTCGATGAAGGCGAGCGTCCAGCTGAACAGGATGACGCTGAACAGCGGCACCTGCATATAGCGCAGGTGCCAGTACCAGGCGGTGGTCATGAAAACGTTGGAGCCGACCAACAGCACGATCGGCAGCAGGTAGGGCGACAGTGCGGGCATGGGTTCCTCGGGGCGGGAAACGTTTTGCGGCGCAGCGATACTAAAGAGCGGCCATTCTAATGTCATGGCCGCGTCATATGCCTGCGCTATCCAGAACATGCTTCTGTCGTTTGTTGCGTATCGCGTAATGCCCTTTTTTGCGGTCCCGTGCAGCTGCCCCTGCTCTGCGGGACCGCATTTTTGCCCGCGCCACCCATCCGGCGCAGCGGCCCCGGGTCACGCCGCCATGGCCTTGTGCTAACCTTCCCCGCATGGATGCGGGAAGCAACGCGCTGCGTGCCACTCGTTTGCTATGCGCTTGCGCCGCCCTGCTGATGGCTGGCTTGGCTCCAACAGCCGCACAAAATCGCGCCAAGCCGCCGGCGCCAGCGCCGGCCGCGCCCTACCAGGCGGTGATGATCACGCCGCCGAAGCCGATGACCGATGAGAGCTTCGAGGCCATGCGCAAGCAGCTCGGCGAAGCCGCCCAGCGCAAGGATCGCGCCGCCATGGCGGGCCTGGTGGTCGCGCAAGGGTTCTTCTGGCAGCGCGAGAACCGCAACGCTGCCGACAAGCGCAAATCCGGCTTCGACAATCTGTCGGCCGCGCTCGGCCTCAACAACAAGGAGGGCGCCGGCTGGGAAATCCTGTCCGGCTATGCCGAGGATCCGACCGCGTCGCCCTCGCCCGCGCACAACGGCGCGATGTGCGCGCCGGCCGAGCCGGGCTTCGACGGCAAGGAACTCGACGGGCTCATCAAGACGACGCATACCGACGTGACGGACTGGGGCTATCCGGTGTCGGCCGGCATCGACGTGCATGTGACCGCGCAAGCCAGCGCGCCGGTGATCGACAGACTCGGCCTGCACTTCGTGCGCATCATGCCGGAGAGCGCATCGAACCCACCGTCCTACCTGCGCATCGCCACGCCGAGCGGCAAAACTGGCTACGTCTCGATCGATTCCATCGCGCCGATCGGCAACGACCAGCTCTGCTACGTCATGGACGGCGGCGCCTGGAAAATCGGCGGCTATGTCGGCGGCGGTGAGCCGCAGTGACACCCCGCAACCGGATCGAACCATGATCGCAGCGACGCCGAACCCGCCCCGTCGCCTCATTTGCGCGCGCTGCGGCACCGCGTTCGAGTGCGGTGCGCCGGGCGACTGCTGGTGCACGGCCGAGCCCTATCGGCTGCCGCTCACGGCCGCTGGCGCAAACGAGGATTGCCTGTGCCCGGCCTGCCTGCGCAAAGCAGCGCTCGCCGACAGCCGGCGCGACATCGACTAGAGCAAAATTGCGAAGCGGCCGCGGATGCGGCGATTTCGCGCAGGCCGCGGCCCGCCCTTGCGGCGCGCGGCCGAACTCTCATAATGCCGCTCCCACTAAATCGGACACCGCCACCATGATCACCGAAATCGCCCAGATCGACGTCAAGCCCGGCATGGAAAACGACTTCGAGGCCGGCGTGAAAAGCGCCGTGCCGCTGTTCAAGCGCGCCAAGGGCTGCAAGAGCATGACGCTGCAGCGCTCGCACGAGAAGCCGGCGCGCTACCGGCTGTTCGTGCAGTGGGACACGCTGGAAAACCACATGATCGACTTTCGCGCCTCGGCCGATTTCCAGGAATGGCGCAAACTGGTCGGCCACTGCTTCGCCACGCCGCCCGTCGTCGAGCACGTGCGCGAGGTGATGAAGGGATTCTGAGAGCGGCCCGCCCTACCCCCAAACAACCTTGCCGGCGTCTCCACCAAAATCCTCCTTCGCGTCGCCTCGTCCGGCGTCCAGGCATAAAACAAATCGAGCAAATGCCCGTCATCCGGCATCACCGCGGTGGCGATCGAAGGGTGCGGCCAGTCGGTGCCCCACAGCAGCCGCTCCGGGTTGGCGCGCAGTAGCGCGTCGTGGAACGGCCGCGCGTCGGCATAATCGGGAAACTGCGTGGAGATGCGGTAGGGCGCCGACAGCTTGACGTGCACGGCGCCCTCGCCGACCAGCTTCACGAGCGCCTGAAAATTCGGTTCGTTCACGCCGCGCGCCGCCTCTACCATCCCATAGTGATCGACGATCACCGGCATCTCGCGCGCAATCGCGCGCAAGGTGGGCGCCACGTCCTGCAGCAGACGCCAGTCGCAAAAAATCTGCATGACCCAGCCGAGTTCGGCCATGGTCTTGCGGAACACCTCGAACACGTCGAGCCCGACGCCGCGCACATAATTCTGCTTTTTCTCGAACAGGTGGAAGCGCAAGCCGCGCATGCCGAGCCTGTGCCAGTCGCGCAGCGTCGCCGGCGCGATGCGCGTGTCGGTGATGGCGACGCCGCGCAGCCGTTGCGGGTAACGCGTGAGCGCGTCGAGCACCACGCGGTTGTCGTAGCCGTGCGCGTTGCCCTGCACCACCAAGCCGTGCGAGCAGCCGAGATGATCGAGCAGCGCGACGAAGTTTTCGACCGGCGCGTCGGGCGGCGTATAGCCGCGCCCCGGCGTGTAAGGGAATTTTCCGGCCGGCCCGAACACGTGCGCGTGCGCGTCCCACGCTCCGGGCGGCGGTTTTTCGCGCGGCGCTTTAGGCTGCGGCACCGGGCCGGCGATAAGCGGCGGTTGGGGGGTCAAGGATTTAACCCAAATGGATATTGGCGTCCTTCACCACGCCGCTCCACAGTTTCATCTGCTCCTCGACGAAGCTGTGGAATTCTTCCGGCGTGTTCGGCCGCGACACGATGTTGAGCTGCGCGAAGCGCGCGCTCACTTCCGGCGAGCGCAGCGCCGCGTTGAGCCCGGCGTTGAGCTTCTGCACGATCGGCTTCGGCGTGCCGTGCGGGACGAACACGCCGTTCCATTCATAGGCCTCAAAACCCGGCAGCGTGTCGGACGCCGGCGGAATATCCGGCAGACTGTCGAGCCGGCCCTTGCCGGTGTGCGCAATCGCTTTCACCTTGCCGCCCTTGAGCAGGCCGACCACCGACGAGCCGTTGGAGAAGAAGAATTTCACCTGCCCCGCCATCACGTCGGTGAGCGCCAAGCCGCCGCCGCGATAGGGCACGTGGTTGATCTGGAGGCCGGTCTCGTGGCGGAACATCTCGAGACAGAGATGCTGCAGCGTGCCGTTGCCGGACGACGCCATCTCGATCCCCCCGGGCGAAGCCTTGGCGTAGGCGATGACGTCGGCGAGCGTCGTCACCGGCAGCGACGGCGTGACCACCAGGATGTTGGGCACCAGCGAGACCAGGAACACCGGGTCGAAATCCTTGCGGTAGTCGAACGGCAGGTTCGGATAGAGCGCGCCGTTGACCGAGAACGCGGTGCCGTCGTGCAGCAGCGTGTAGCCGTCGGCGTCGGCCTTGGCGACCACGGTTTCGCCGATGGTGCCGCCGGCGCCGCCGCGATTTTCGATGACGAATTGCTGGCCGAGCATGTCGCCCGCCTTGGCGTACAAAATACGCGCCGTGGTATCGGCGCCGCCGGCCGGCGGATAAGGCACGATCACCCGCACGTTGTGGTTGGGCCAGTCGGCCTGCGCGGCGGCGGTGCCGGCGAGCGGCGCGGAGGCCAGGCCCGCCAATAGCGTGCGGCGTGTGAGTTTCCCGGCCATCGTTGCCTCCCTGATTTTTGCCAAGAATAGCACCGGCGCGCGGCCGCGAAAGGCTACCCTTTCCTCGCCCCCAGACTCGCCCCATATTCGTGGCGATGGCGAAGCCTCCCAAAAAGCCGCAAAAAACGAAAAGAGACCCGGCGCGACCCACGCGCGCCAAGGCGGCGCGGCCCAGCGCACCCACGACACCGGCTGCACTCGCCGACCTGCTCAATCCGGCCATCAACAAGGGCACCGCGGGCATGGGTTCGGGCACCGGAGGTTCGTCATTCCGGGGCGCGAGCAAAGCGAGCGAACCCGGAATCCAGAAGCAAACTCCGAACAAGCATCTGGATTCCGGGTCCGGCCCTGCGGGCCGTCCCGGAATGACAGGTGAGAGTGGCTTGCAGCCGCCGCCGGATAATTCGTTCGAGCGCCGCGCCGATTTCTCCGCCGCCCACACGGCGCGCAAGTCGACGCCCAAATTTCCGGAAGAATCGGGTTTCGACGAAGCGCCGCAGCGCGACTACACCGGCTCGCCGATCAGCGGGCTCGATCCGGCGCTGGCGAAGGAGTTGGGAATTGGAGATGACGCAAGCGACAACGTCTCTTCACCTCCCCCCTTGAGGGGGAGGTCGGCGAGCGAAGCGAGCCGGGAGGGGGGTAAGCAACAACCGCTTACGTCAGACAATACCCCCCTCCCCAACCCTCCCCCTCAAGGGGGGAGGGAGCAGGCTGTGCTTGGGGAGGTGAAGAAAGACGGGAAATACCGGCTGCCGAAGGCCGACCTGCCGCAACCTGGCAGCGGGCTGTCGTCGATGGGCGTCGCCGCTACCGCGCAGGCGCTGGAGAATCTGCTGCGCGAGGGCCGCAAGGAATTCGCGACGACACCGTGGCTGCCGCACCGGCCGCCGCGCCCGGAAAAATCCGAAGGCGGCACGCCGTTCAAGATCGTGTCCGAGTTCGAGCCGAAGGGCGACCAGCCGGAAGCGATCCGCGAACTGGTCGAGGGCATCCAGCGCCACGACCGCACGCAAGTTCTTTTAGGCGTAACCGGCTCGGGCAAGACCTTCACCGTGGCCAAAGTGATCGAGGCGACCCAGCGCCCCGCCCTTGTGCTCGCACCCAACAAGACGCTGGCGGCGCAGCTGTACGGCGAGTTCAAGTCGTTCTTCCCCGACAATGCGGTGGAATATTTCGTCTCCTATTACGACTACTACCAGCCGGAAGCCTACGTTCCGCGCACCGACACCTACATCGAAAAAGAATCCTCGATCAACGAACAGATCGACCGCATGCGCCACTCGGCCACGCGTTCGCTGCTGGAGCGCGACGACGTCATCATCGTCGCCTCGGTGTCGTGCATCTACGGCATCGGCTCGGTGGAAACCTATTCGGCCATGACCTTCACGCTCAAACAAGGCGGCCAGATCGCGCAGCGCCAACTGCTCGCCGACCTGGTGGCGCTGCACTACAAGCGCACGCAGGCCGACTTCTTCCGCGGTTCGTTCCGCGTGCGCGGCGACGTGATCGAAATCTTTCCGGCGCATTACGAGGACCGCGCCTGGCGCGTCTCGCTGTTCGGCGACGAGATCGAGTCGATCCACGAATTCGATCCGCTCACCGGGCAGAAGACCGACGAGCTGGAATTCGTCAAGGTCTACGCCAATTCGCATTACGTGACGCCGCGCCCGACGCTGATCCAGGCGATCTCGGGCATCAAGCACGAACTCAAAGGCCGCCTCGATCAGCTCAACGGCGCCGGCCGCCTGCTGGAAGCGCAGCGGCTGGAGCAGCGCACAACTTTCGACCTGGAAATGATGGAGGCCACCGGCTCCTGCGCCGGCATCGAGAACTATTCGCGCTATCTCACCGGCCGCAAAATCGGCGAGCCGCCGCCGACGCTGTTCGAATACGTGCCCGACAACGCGCTGGTGTTCGTGGACGAGAGCCACGTCTCGATCCCGCAGCTCGGCGGCATGTACCGCGGCGACTTCCGCCGCAAGGCGACGCTGGCCGAATACGGCTTCCGCCTGCCCTCCTGCATGGACAACCGGCCGCTGCGCTTCGAGGAATGGGACGCCATGCGGCCGCAGACCGTCGCGGTCTCGGCCACGCCCAGCCACTGGGAGATGAACGAGACGCGCGGCGTGTTCGTCGAGCAGGTGATCCGCCCCACGGGGCTGATCGATCCGCCGGTCGAGGTGCGCCCGGCGCGCACGCAGGTCGACGATCTCGTGGGCGAGGTGCGCCAGGTGGCGCTGGCCGGCTATCGCGCGCTCATCACCGTGCTGACCAAGCGCATGGCCGAAGACCTCACCGAATATCTGCACGAGCAGGGCATCCGCGTGCGCTACATGCACAGCGACATCGACACGCTGGAACGCATCGAGATCATCCGTGATTTGAGACTTGGCGCGTTCGACGCGCTGGTCGGCATCAATCTGCTGCGCGAGGGCCTCGACATTCCGGAATGCGCGCTGGTCGCCATTCTCGACGCCGACAAAGAGGGATTCCTGCGCAGCGAAACGTCGCTGATCCAGACCATCGGCCGCGCCGCCCGCAACGTCGACAGCAACGTCATCCTCTATGCCGACAAGGTGACCGGCTCGATGCAGCGCGCCATCGGGGAAACCAATCGGCGGCGCGAGAAGCAGGTCGAGTACAACACGGCGCACGGCATCACGCCGGAGAGCATTAAGCGCTCGATCCACGACATCATGGACAGCGTGTACGAGCGCGACCACGTGCTGATCTCGACCGGCAGCGGCGAAGGCGAGTTCGCCGACGCCGCCACCATCGGGCACAATTTCGAGGCGGTGATCGGCGACCTGGAGACGCGCATGCGCGCGGCCGCCGGCGATCTCGACTTCGAGGAAGCCGCGCGCCTGCGCGACGAGATCAAGCGCCTGCGTACCATGGAGATGGCGGTGGTGGACGACCCGACCGTGCGCAATGTGATGGTGGCGCAGGATTCCAAGCTGCGAAGGGCGGTGAACAGACCGCACAAGCCGGGGCTCGACGAGATGGGCATCGCGCTCGGCCACGAGGTGAAGCCGTCGCGTAGCGGCAGCCCGCGCAGCAAGCTCGGCCGGCCGGGGATGCGCGGCGGGTTTAAGAAAAGGTAGCCGGGTAACAGCCGCCGGTTTGACTCCCGGCTGCGCTGGCCCGCACTATCATGATCGACGCACGGTCAAGTGGGGGCACGATTGACCGAGTTACTGCGCAAACGTCTTTATGAGCTGTACGCCGCCTATGCCGCGGGGCGGATCGACGAGGTGCTGCGCGAATACGACGATAACGTCGTGATGACCAGCCATGCGCCGGTCGACATCTTTCCTTATCTCGGGCGCAAGCAAGGCAAGACCGCGGTCGCGGCGACCATGAAAGCGGCGCACGCGGCCTTCGAATGTCTCACGTATCAGCCCGTCTTCATGGTGACCGAACAGGAGGACGCCGCCGTCATCGTTTTGGCGCGGCTACGCCAACGCGCGACCGATCGCACCATTCAGCTTTTCATCGCCGATTTCATCCGGTTCGACAAAGGCCGCATTGTCGAATTGCGCGAATTCATGGATTCCTTCGACGCCGTCCAGCAGGTGCTCGGACGCGAGATTCTCATGCCGAAAACGCCGGATTAGGGCGGCTTGTTCGCCGAAACGCGCAGCGCGAAGGCGGGCGCAGCAAGCTCGGCCGAGCCGGGATACGGGGTGGGTTTAAGAGGGGTGGGTGATAATTTCAGATCCTAATCATCAAGAAAGCTGAGTTGCGTTCCGGCCTGCGGAAAGCGCCGGGCAAAAAGCTTCTTGAACTGATTAACCGTGTCAGAAACTTTGATAAGCGTGAGGATTTCACCCACCTGCCGCTTGAGCTTCTCGATTCCGTAACCCTCGCTTAAGTGCTGGTGAAACCGGGCTTTACGAGTGCCCCTTTTATCGATCTTCGGGTTTAACCGGTCGAGTTCTTCAAGGACGGCGCCGTTCGCCAACGGATGGTAAACATAGGATCGGGTAAATTTGGCGAAGTGCTGCGGTCGATTCTGGATCACCGCACCGGATCCGGTAATCGTCAGCCGTTTGCTGCCGTAAAGGCGGTTGAGTTCGTCATAGTACTCGTCGGGGAACTGCTTTTCCCATTCCCGCCTCTCCTCTTCAATGTACTGCTGAACCAGAACGCGGAGAGCGTCGGGGCTGCGCACCTGCTGGAAGCCGGTGGCCTCGTCGATCAGCGCCGTGACGCCGACCTTCGCGAATGCGTTCAACAGGATCTGGGCCTGTTCAGCCAAGCCATGCTGCGTGCTGTGAAGCTTTCCGGATTCCTGAGCGCGAATAATCGCGCGGCAGATTTCGACCAAAACCTCAGCGTCATAACCGTGTCCCAGATCCTGGGTTAGCGGTTTAAAAACGATGGGGTTTTCTATCTTATCGAATAGCTTTCGGTCGATTTCGGATCCGAGCCCTTTACGCTGAACGGCGCGCAGGAACACGTTGCCGCCGCCCGACTTCATCCCCAATGCACGGGCCATCCCGCGTTTGTGAAAAACGCGGCGTCCGTCTTCGAGAACGTAACAATCAAGATCGAGGTCACCGACCAACATCTTGCCTTGATGCGTGGCCTTGGGCAGATCGCCGGTTTCAGTGAGGGCCTTCACCTTTTCGCGGCGAGCCTGGCCGCCCAATGAGGCGATCTCGCGGATCTCATCCTTACTGAGCTTATCGGCGCGCGCTTGGCCGCCTTTGCGCTGTCGGTCGTCCATGGTCGGGGTCCTCGTGCTAAATACTCCAAGAATACCCTAAACGCGCTTGCTGGATTAAGCAAGCGCGTTTTGCCATTTTTTGCGTGATTGAGCGCCAGTTGCATTAACCGGCACGATTTTACGGCCTTTTTGGTAATGCTCCACATGGGTTATTGACAATATTCCTATATGACTATATACCTATCTCATCCCATCCACTCGAGGGCGTTGTCATGAGACGTCATGCTGGCGGGGTGGGATGCGGCGCCTGCGGGCGGGGCTCGTAAGCACTTTTCGTGCAATTTCCTGCAATCAACCGCGACGAGCCGCAACGGTTAACCCGTTAACCGACATACGAAAAATACCACTTTTGAAGTGCGGTGGTTCGCCCTCAGATGCACCTGAGCGCGGTATTCTGCACCTAGCTAGGTGCAATAGGAGCTGCCTATGGCCGAGTTATATGGGCTGACCGACCGCTTCGTCGCCGGGGTGAAATCCACGAACGGTGCAGCGCAATCCGACTTCTTTGAACCGAAGCCGAAGTGGCGCGGCCTGGCCATTCGCGTGTCGAGAACCGGACTAAAGACGTGGTGCTTTTTCTACACATGGGAAGGCAAGCGGGTCCGCATGTCGCTTGGCGGATATCCTGCCGTCACCGTCGCGGAAGCGCATACCCGCGCGATCGAGGCGCGGAGTTATCTCGAAACAACTCCGCAAGTTGACCCGCGCGTTGCAATGACGAAGAAAAGCGCGAACGCCGTCACGGTCGCCGCACTTGCCGAAATCTATCTGACAATGCGAGCGCGCCCAAAATTAAGGAGCGCAAACAAGATTGAATGGACTCTACGCAAGCATGTGCTGCCCGTCATCGGGCATGTGGCGCTCGCTGAACTTCACAAGCGTGACGTGAACCGAGTCATTGATCCGATTGAGGCTAGTGGAAAGAAAATTGCAGCCGCCCGAACGTTTCAGATCATGCGCGCAATGTTTTCATGGGCTGTAGGACGTGGCGACCTTGACCGCAATCCAATGGAGAAGATGACGAAGCCGGAAGATAACGACCCGCGCGACCGTACGTTGACTGAGGCTGAAATTAAGGTCTTCTGGGCCGCAATACCGGATGCATGTGAGATTAAGTCGGTTGCCAGGATTCTAAAGCTTTGCCTTGTCACCGCACAACGTGTCGGCGAGGTGGCTGGAATGGCGCGGGCTGAACTGGACCTGGAGGCGCACACATGGAAGATTCCTGAAGCCCGCTCCAAGAACAAACACGCACACGAGGTACCGCTGTCACCGCTCGCCATTGACCTTATCCGCGAAGCCTTAGCGGACGCCGGCGATTCCGATTTCGTGTTTCCGGGTCTGCGCGGTATTCGGATTTCAATGAGTTGCGTATCGGGCGGCGTCATTGATGCGCGCGCCAAAATTGGCTTGCCCCACTGGACCTCGCACGATTTGCGCCGGACAGCCGCCAATTCAATGCAAGAGCTTGGCGTTCTCGACAGCATCATCGGCCATGTCCTCAATCACCGCAGTGTTACCCGCGCGACCGTTACGCAAAAACACTACACGCCGCGGATCCCGCAGCGTGAAATGCGGGAGGCCCTGGAGCTTTGGGCCAACCGATTGACCGGGATCATCAGCGACCGGCCAATCGCGGAAATTGTGCCATTGCAGAGTAAGGCGTCATGAATCAACATATTCGCCCCCGCAAGCCGCCGAGCGAAACGGAAGAAAAGATTTTCGCGGCTATCAAATCGATTCCAATGCTCAAGGACGGCGTGACCGAAGAGCATTGCCGCGCTTGGGCGAATGGTTTGAATGGGATGGCGGTCATGGCTCACATGAACCACCAACTTCCGGAAACGCAAAGGATTGGAGCTAGGCGGACCCAAGCCGAGTTGACGAAGCTATCGGATTGCGCCGAAGAGATCGCCAAGACGATTAATGGAGCGCATCGGGAAACGAACGCGCTGATTGAAGCGGCGCTACCGAAGGGCAAGAGCTTGTCGCAGTACAAGCGTGACATGGCTGACGTGTTCCGGGTCTTGCACCAAGCCGATGTTGATGCCGGCGAGATCACGGCGAAGGGTGTGAAGCCGTCCGATGAATTCGCCGCAGAGGTAACGCGAGCGGCTGCCGATGCGTTCACAAGCTTGACCGGGCGCAAGGCCGCTGCGCTTACCAAGCAGGTTCCCAACGATGGAGCGGGCGGAAGCAAAGCGCAGGATTATGGCCCGTTCCTCGATTTCCTGAATGACCTGTACGCGGCACTCCAAATTGATGCCAGTGCGGCATATCAGGCACGAAAGCTCTAAGGACACATCGCACTCTAAAATTCGATCGATTTCTCCTTTTTACGAGACGCGATTTTGCGCATACGTAAATGACCACCTGCGCTCCAGCGCGTTCAATAATGGTGGTCAAAATGTCTCCGCAAAACATTCCCGGAATCCGAGATTCTGAGCCCGATGACGGCGCCTCGGAATTGCTGGCAAAGCCTGCCGTGCTGAAATTGTTCGGCGGCACGAAGCCGATAAATTCGGCGACTCTCTATCGAGGAATGGCACAGGGGCGCTTTCCCCGTCCCATCAAAATTGGTCCCAAGACGAGCCGATGGCTGCGCTCTGAGTGCGAGGCGAAGTTGCGCGAGATCATCGCTAATCGCGCAGCCTAACGGCCACGCGTTCGCCGCGCATAGCAGACGGGGGGCTCTTTTAATCGCCGCGGAACGTTCTGAACTCGGCGGATTTTTCTTTTTTTTAGCTGTGACCTTTTGATGCTGAAAGCGAGCATGTGCCGGCCGCCGGCCGATCTTGGGATCGTTCTGCATCGTGTGGAGTGGTCCGGGCGAGGTGAGATCCGCCGAACCAAAGGAGGTACGGTCGTGACTGAGATATCAGTTCCATCCCCCCGCCAAGCCCCTAGCGCGGCCGACGTCGTGCGGGTGCTCCAGGCTGCCTATCCCAACGCCTGGGAAAAGCATCTCCGCAACCTGGGCGTAACCGCCCCGACCGACCTTCCGCCGGCGGAGCTGACCCAATTTACGAATCGCGTGTTCTGGCTCGTCCGGCAGTCCGGGATCAAAGATCCTGCCGCCTGGGTCGCGGCTAACCCGGCGCCGGTGGAGGCTACTGTGGCCGCGGCCACCGCCCCGAACCGGAAATCACTAAAGTGGAACCGGCGACGGCGCCGCCGGCGACCTCACCATCGTGCGGCCAGCAGCCGCTGCACCGCCCAGGCGGCCCGAGCAGGTCGAGCAGCAGCGCGCCGCCGACGTGCTGACGCAAATGTCGCCGACGGCGACACACCCCTGGTCGCGCTGATGCGGGAGACCGCGGCCGCGACCGTGGACACGATTCTTGCCGAGTTACGACGCCGCCCGATCGTGTACCCCGAGTGGCTGTCCTTGCAGGACGCCGCCGCTTATACGGGCTACTCCGAGCAACAGTTCAGCGACTTCGTGAAGCCCGGCGTAGCGCCGAAGAGTGTCCTGTTCAGTCGCAACGCCCGGCGTTTCAAGCGTAGCGACGTCGACGCTTGGTGCGCGGCGGGCGGCCCGAGTGCCTATTCCTCC
>Ga0208355_1001034_pt1 | contig 12481 bp, 11 predicted proteins | sample NGESurdeep072012_6_FD_184458 | JGI IMG/M metagenome (GOLD analysis project Ga0208355, IMG submission 184458) | Arctic peat soil microbial communities from Barrow, Alaska - NGEE Surface sample 210-3 deep-072012 (SPAdes) | ecosystem: Environmental > Terrestrial > Soil > Wetlands > Peat ... | reverse complement strand
GATCAAATAATCGCCTTCCTCGCCCAACTCCTGTCCCCAAAACTACCCGTCAAGCCATTGCTCTCTTTGCACTTTCGATGACGAGTCGAGTACAGTGCGGTCCGGTCATCATCGGAATGACTTGATGGCGCGAAGGCATGTTGACCGGCTGGTAACTTGAAACTGCCTGCATCCGCTTGACAACAGACTCGTGGATAAAGGCATCTTCCGGAATGGGGCGAGGCTCGGCATCCGGTATGTAGTGCCCAAGGAATGATTTGCGCGCCGTCCATTCCTTGTATTTGTCCGCTTTCGGTAAGTACTCGAGCGCGCGCCAGGCGGCAGACATCGAATCGTGCGGGTCGCGCATGAAGTCGGGAGCGACGTAGCTGAACGGGCTGCCTTTCCTTTGTTTGCCCCATGCGAGTTGGTTGACGGTCCGCCGGTCGACCGCAAGGCCGCATTTCATGGCTTCCTCGATCATCCACAGCAGCGGGTATTTCGACAGCCCGCTCTGCTTCTCGGGGTATCCGCCGCCGATATCGGCATGCACGCCTGCGAACCACACCTGCAGGATATCCTGAGGCTCTTCATTGTTGGTTTTGCTGAATCTGTTCAGCATGAATTTCTGGGGTTGCTCCCATGGCTGCAGACGAAACATCCTGCGGCGTTCGTCGATCGCTATCGCCTGGCGGAATGTTTTTACGCTGGGATTCTGCAGTGTGTATGCAAGCTGTTGCAGGCTGGGAAGATAAAGCCGGTCCGGCCGCGGTACGATGACGCTTGCAACGGTGTCCCAGACGCCGACGAATTTGATCGTGGGCCATCGCACGGAAAGGATACGCGCGAACTGCGCCGCCTGATCGTCCCGCGTGGCGGGGCCACCTTGCTCCGGCTCGGCGTCGTCGACGAACTGGCCAGGGCCCAGTCCAGGATTTTGTTGTCCGGGATCCGTGCTGAACTGCTTGTAGGCGGTCAAACCGGAGCCGGCGAGATTGTTTTGCGGCGGAGATACCAATCCAACCTTGTGGATGAGGCCCGCCAGGACGCGCACGGTGTAAGCGCCACGGCTGAAACCGAAGAGATAGATGTCGTCTCCCTCTTCGTAGTTGTCGACCAGGAACGCGTATGCGTCGAGCACGTTGTCATCGAGACCATAGCCGGTCGCCAGGCCGAGAATGGCGAACGCATCCTGCCGCAGCTTCTTCCACGGGTTCGGTCGCGCCAGCGTGCCGACGCCGGGATCATAGAACGCGACCTGATGCGGCTCGGTCTTGCCGGTTTTCCGCAAAGTTCGGTACAGCTTGAGCACATTGGAAATGTTCTCGCTGATCTCGTTGCCGGTGCCGTCGCAGCAAATGACGGTTCTTCATTGATGCGGTCCCATCGATTACAGCCTTAAGTTTAACCACCGGCGGGATACATGGCTATCGTCATTCGGGGCTGCTGAACGGCACTCGGTTACAGGATTGCTTTCAATACTCAATGTTCACTGCTGAAAACAAAAACAGCCGGGTCTTGCGACCCGGCCATCCAAAATTCTTCCGCGCTAAACCAGCTTGACGAGAACTCAGCTCGCCTTTGCCGCCTTCTTTTCGAACGCGACCTTCGGCGTCTTCTTCTCGATCTGGCGCTTCAGCTCCAGCGCCTTCGGCGACAGCTCGGCCGCCTTGGCCTTGATCAGAAACGCATCGAAGCCGCCGCGGTGATCGACCGACTTGATCGCGTTGGTCGAAACCCGCAACCGCACGTTCCGCCCCAGCGCGTCGGAAATGAAGGTGACGTTGCACAGGTTCGGCAGGAACCGGCGCTTGGTCTTGATATTGGAGTGGCTCACCTTGTGACCCACCAGAGGGCCCTTGGCCGTCAGTTCGCAGCGCCGCGCCATCGCGAAAATCCTCTTCCATCCCCGGGCTCGATCCCTGTCGGGCTCGAGCTTAAGGGTTCAAAATTACGTCCATCCAGGGAACCGCGGACCTATAGGGGGAGAGCGGCGGGGCGTCAAGGTTTTGAGCCCGGTCCAAAGCCCGGAAAAGCCGGTTTCGACGGGCGTTCGGCCGCCGGAAGCCATCATATAAACGGCGTATTCGCCGCCGACATCAAGCCGGTTCCGGCGCGTATTCCGCAAAAGTGGGAACCGGTTTTGCGTCAGAATACGCGCAAATCGAAATTCCGCGGCTTCGGATTTGCTCGAAAAGCGCGCCGATCCGTTGTCTGCCGGTTATTTTCGCTTAAATGACAGATCGATCGCGCCGACTTGAGGACCGCCCTTCAGTGACCACGCAACGCATGATTTCGCCCCGGCTGAACCCATTGGCGCTGCGGGTGCTGGGCAGCCTGTGCGCCGTCGCGTTCATGCTGTCGGCCGCCGCGCATCCCGCTTTCGCCCAGGGCAAGCTGGAGGCGCGTTATGAGGCGACGCTGGCCGGCATCCCCGTCGGCAAGGGCGCCTGGACCATCGATATTGCGGACGATCAGTTTACCGCGGCGGCCTCCGGCGGCACCTCGGGACTATTGAAGGCGTTCGCCGGCGGCTCCGGCACCGGCGCGGCGCAAGGCCGCGTCGTGGGCGGCGCATTGGTGTCGACCAATTATTCCGCCACCACCACGACGTCGAAAAAATCCGAAGCCATCCACATGGTCTTGTCCGCCGGCAATGTCAGGGAATACGGGATCGAGCCGGAGCCTCCGGCCGAGCCGGACCGGATTCCCGTTACCGAGGCGCATCGCCGCGGCGTCTATGACCCGATGACGGGATCGATGCTGCGCGTTCCCGGAACGGGCGAACTTCTCACCCCCGAGGCCTGCCGCACCGGGGTCGGGATTTTCGACGGCCGCATGCGCTACGAACTCAAGCTCGACTTCAAGCGCATGGAAACCGTGAAGGCCGAGAAGGGCTATCAGGGCCCGGTTGTGGTCTGCGCGGTCTATTTCACGCCGGTCGCCGGCTACATCCCCGACCGCCCGGTGATCGAATATCTCGCCGCCCAGCGCAACATCGAAATCGCCTTCGCGCCGGTCGCCGGAACCCGCATCCTGGTGCCGTTCAGGATGATAATTCCGACGCCGCTCGGCACCGCCATGCTGGAGGCCACCCAGTTCAACACCCAGGCGTCGCCGCCGCGCGTCGCCAAGACGCAATGATGTCCTGTGCCGTCATTCCGGGGCGATGCGAAGCATCGAACCCGGAATCTCGAGATTCCGGGTCTGGTGCTTACGCACCATCCCGGAATGGCGGAGGTCGCTGAATCCCTGTTGACTCTTGCTCGCTTCTGATTCGACTCCGTGTTCTCTTCGCTCTTAAGGATTTCGCCGCCAAACCGTCGCTTGTCGATCCGCGCCAAACTTGATCTAGTGCCGCAATGAGGCGTCAACGCGAGATGTTGCGGTGAACGAAGCCGGAGTGGAGACGAGTCACCGATTCGGGCGCGATTCGTTCCGGACTCGTTCCAGAGCTTAAGCCGCGACCTCAATGCGTCGCATTGTGAAACACTTCCGCAGATTGGTGCTAACGCATGGGATCGAAGCGGCACCTAACTATCCCGTCAGCCCGAGGAGAATGAGTTCAGATTGAAGCGACGGATCACTTCTCCCTCTCCCCGCGTGCGGGGAGAGGGTTGGGGTGAGGGGGTCTCCCCACACGTCGATACTCGTGGATAGTCCCCCTCACCCGGATCGCACCGGACGATGCTTCGCATCGCCGAGGCGATCCGATCTCTCCCCGCAAGTGGGGAGAGGTAAGACGGCAACAACACATCAAAGAAACAACCAAGAGATATGGCTTTCTCCCCTGCGTTCACCAATGAGCGGGCTCCCGGCGCCGGCGTCACCGCGGTGCTCGGGCCCACCAACACCGGCAAGACCCATCTGGCGATCGAGCGGATGCTCGCGCATTCCTCCGGCGTGATCGGTTTGCCGCTGCGTCTTTTGGCGCGCGAGGTCTACAACAAGATCGTCGCTCGCTCCGGCGTGGATTCCGTCGCGCTGATCACGGGTGAAGAAAAGATAAAACCGCCGAAGGCGCGGTTCTGGGTTTCCACCGTGGAAGCGATGCCGCGGGATCTCGACGTGTCGTTTCTCGCGGTCGATGAAATCCAGATCGCCGCCGACCTCGAGCGCGGCCACGTCTTCACCGACCGCATCCTGCATCGGCGCGGCCGCGACGAAACGCTGCTGCTCGGCGCCGCCACCATGCGCCCGATCATCGAGCGGCTATTGCCCGGCGCCAGCATCGTGACGCGGCCGCGGCTGTCGCAGCTCGAATTCGCCGGCGACCGCAAGATCACGCGGCAGCCGCGGCGCACCGCGATCGTGGCGTTCTCTGCGGATGAAGTTTATGCGATCGCCGAACTGATAAAACGCCAGCATGGCGGCGCCGCCGTGGTGCTGGGCTCGCTGTCGCCGCGCACCCGCAACGCGCAGGTGGCGATGTTCCAGTCCGGCGACGTCGATTACCTGGTCGCGACCGATGCGGTGGGGATGGGGCTCAATCTCGACGTCGATCACGTCGCCTTCGCCTCCGACCGCAAATATGACGGCTATCAATTCCGCCGCCTCAATCCGTCCGAATTCGCCCAGATCGCCGGCCGCGCCGGCCGCGCCACCCGCGACGGCACCTTCGGCACCACCGGCCGCTGCGCGCCGTTCGAGCCGGAACTGGTCAACGCGCTGCAGAATCACAGCTTCGAGAGCGTAAAAGTGCTGCAATGGCGCAATTCAAAGCTGGATTTTTCATCGCTCGGCGCCCTGCAGGTGTCGCTGGCGCTGACGCCCTCCCACGACGCGCTGACCCGCGCCCCGATCGCGGAGGATCTGCGCGTGCTCGATCACGCCGCGCGCGATGCCGATGTGCGCGAGATGGCGCATGGCGCAGCCGCGGTGGAACGGCTGTGGGACGCCTGCCAGATTCCGGACTACCGCAAGATCGCGCCGGCCGCACATGCCGAGCTAGTGACGACCTTGTTCGGCTTTCTGATGCACAAAGGCCGGATTCCGGACGCCTGGTTCGCCGCCCAGGTCGAGCAGGCGGATCGCGTTGACGGCGATATCGACACTTTATCGGGCCGGATCGCGCAAATCCGGACCTGGACCTTTGTGGCCAATCGCCCGGACTGGCTGGCCGACCCCGAGCATTGGCAGGGAATTGCGCGCGAGGTCGAAAATAAATTGTCCGATGCGCTGCATGAACGGCTCACGGAGCGTTTCGTTGATCGCCGTACCAGTGTATTGATGCGCCGCTTGCGGGAAAACACGATGTTGAATACGGAAATCGGCAAGACCGGCGAAGTGATCGTAGAAGGCCATGTGATCGGCCGTCTCGACGGATTTACCTTTGCACCCGACGCGGCCGAGGCCGGCTCCGATGCCAAGGCATTGCAGGCGACCGCGCTCAAGGCGCTGGCCGGCGAAATCGAGGCGCGCGCCGAGAAATTGGCGGCCGCGTCCGACGATCAGTTCGTGCTGACGTCGGACGGCACCATCCGCTGGACCGGGGACGCGGTGGCGAAACTGGTCGCGGCCGACGACGCGCTGCATCCGCGCATCCGCATCATTTCCGACGAGCGCCTGAGCGGCGCGCCGCGCGAGGCGGTGCAGACGCGGCTCGATCTGTGGCTGAAGACGCATATCGAAAAGCTGCTGGGGCCGCTGTTCGACCTCGCCAAGGCCGAGGACATCACGGGGATCGCGCGCGGCATCGCATTCCAGCTGATCGAAGCGCTCGGCGTGCTGGAGCGTTCGAAGATCGCGGCCGAGATGAAGGATCTCGATCAGCCGTCGCGGGCGTCCCTGCGCAAATACGGCGTTCGCTTCGGGGCCTATCACATCTATCTTCCGGCGCTGCTGAAGCCGGCGGCGCGCGCGCTGGCGTCGCTGCTGTGGGCGCAGAAGCAGGACAATGTCGACATGTCGGCGCTGTCGGGCGCGCAGCACCTCGCCGGCAGCGGCCGCACCTCGTTCCCGGTCGACAAGCTGCTCGACCGCGATGCCTACCGCATGCTGGGCTATCGGCAATGCGGCGAACGCGCCGTTCGGGTCGATATCCTGGAGCGGCTCGCCGATCTCATTCGTCCGGCGCTGTCATGGCGCGAGGCTTCGCCGGGCGAAAAGCCCGCCGGCGCGTTCGACGGCCGCGGCTTTGTCGTCACGCAGGCGATGACGTCGCTTACCGGGTCGGCCGGAGAAGATTTCGCCTCGATCCTGCGCGCGCTTTGCTATCGCATGGAGCGCCGCCCGGCGCTGCCGCCGAAGCCGGCGCCGGTTGCGGTTGAAGCGGCCGCTGCCGAGGCAGTTCCGGCAGAAGCCGCGCCGGAATCAGCATCGAAAGCATATTCCGAAGCGGCGGTGGAGGGCTTTGCCGCAATCGCCAACGCGATTGCCGCCGAGCCATCGGCGGCCGCCGAGACCGGCGATATCGCCGGCACCAGCGATGTTCCCCCGGTTGCCGAAGATGCCGCGGCCCCGCCGTCAGCTTCATTGCTGCCCGACATCGCGTTCTCGCCGGCCCCTGCTGCGGACGAGCCGGCGCCGCTCGAGGCCAGATCCGTCGAAGTCCAGCCGGAGCCGGCGGCTGCGATCGAAACTGACGCGGCCGCGACAGAAACCCCGCCGGATCAGCCCGCCGCGGCAACGACGGAGACTGCTGCTGTTGGCGATGCTGGAGATGCTGCTGCAGTGGAGGCGGGCACCGCCGCGGCAGCGCCCGATGTCGTTGCGGCTCCCGAGATGGTGGAGGTTTGGCGGCCCGGCGGCCGATCGGAAGAGCGCCGCCCGCGCCACGATCGCAACCGCCATCGTCATCAGGGCAATCAGGACCGTCCCCAGGAAGGCGCAGCGCCAGCCGTCGCCGCCGCAGGCGAGGCCGGCGAAGTCGCAAAACGCGAGCGGCACCGGCGCGGCCGGCGCGAGCGCGGCAATGAGTTCCGCAAACCCCATACCGATGCGCCGGTCGCAGCCGTAACCGCCGCGGCGGAGGGCGCGCCGGTTCGCGAGCCGCGCGAGGAAAAGGTCCATCAGCCGCGCGAGCGCTTCCAGGGCAAGGGCGGCGACAAGGGCAAATTTGCGGGTGGGCGCGATAAGGGCGGACGCGACAAAGGCGGACGCGACAAGCGCCCCGATAGCGGGCCGTCGCACCGGCAATACGCCTCCAGCGCGCCGCCGCGCGAGCGCGAGCGCCCGGTCGACCCCAATTCGCCGTTCGCCAAACTGGCTGCTCTCAAGGAGCAGCTCACCGCCAACCGCAAGGATCGCTAAGGCGTTTTCCCCGAAGTGGTGTTGCTTGGAGCGTCAGCGTCTCGACAAATGGTTGTGGCACGCGCGGGTGGTGAAGGCCCGCACCAGCGCGGCCGCGCTGGTCGAGGCCGGCCATGTCCGCATCAATGGCGTGCGCGAGAAGGCGCCCGGTCACGCCGTGAAGGCCGGCGACGTGCTGACGATCGGGCTCGATCGCAGCGTGCGCGTCCTCAAGGTCGTCGGATTTGCAGAGCGGCGCGGCGACGCGTCGGCCGCGCGCGCGCTCTATGACGATTTGCAGGACCGGCGCGGGTAACTATCTCTATTCAGGCGAATTCAGCCAGCATCGGACCGCTGGAAAATGGCTTTTGGAGGCATTTTGCTTCCCTTGCGGCTGCGGAGTTCCTGCGCTACGCAAACCACTCAAAGCTGACCCGTTTCGGAGCCTTGGATGACTTACGTCGTCACTGAAGCCTGCATCAAATGCAAATATACCGATTGCGTTGAAGTCTGCCCGGTAGACTGCTTCTACGAGGGTGACAACATGCTGGTCATCCATCCCGACGAATGCATCGATTGCGGCGTATGCGAGCCTGAATGTCCCGCCGACGCCATCAAGCCGGACACCGAGCCCGGTCTGGAAAAATGGCTCGAGGTGAATACCGAGTACGCCAAGAGCTGGCCGAACATTACCCAGAAGAAGGAATCCCCGGCCGACGCCAAGGATTTCGAGGGCATGGAAGGCAAATTCGAGAAATATTTTTCTACCAAGCCGGGAACCGGCGACTGATTTAATGTCGCATCCTGCGGCCGCCAGGCCGATCGAGCTCTTGGAATCGCGGGCGGCGGCTTAACCCTAATCCCGGTCAGATCGCCGAAACGGCCTCGCAGAGCGTCCTGACAGGGCGTAAATCATTGATTTTCGCGGAAAATGTGCTATATTGGGTATATTATCAAACCGAACCCGTCAGCCCGCTTATGGCCCCTATGGGTTCCCGTGAAAAACATCCAACAGGGGCGTGGCAGTTCCGCGCGCAGGCTGTGTCACAGAAAACGCGTAAAAAGAGTGCTTCTAAGGGTTCCAAAAAAGCCGCTGCGGCCAGCCGTAGTGCAACCAAAAGGCGTGCCCGGGCTTCTCTCAAGGTGACCCGGGCAGCCAGCAAGGCCTCGGCTGCAAAATCCTCAAAAAACAAAAGAAGCGCAATGCCAAACAAGACTGCAAAAACTGCCGCGAAAGCGACCGGTTCGAAGGCCACTGCTTCGAAGGTTGCTGCTTCCAAGACTGCTCCGAAGACCGTCGCCAAGGCTCCTGTCAATAAGGCTCCTGTCAATAAGGCTCCTGTCAATAAGGCTCCTGTCAATAAGGCTGCGGTCAAGCCGGTCGCGGTCAAGCCTGCCGCGAAGCCTGTGGCTGTTGCGCCGCGTGTCGAGGAACCGAAGAAGGTCTTGACCCAGCGTCAGGGCTTCAAGACCAACGAATTCGTGGTCTATCCCGCGCATGGCGTCGGCCAGATTCTGGCCATCGAAGAGCAGGAGATCGCCGGCGCGAAGCTCGAGCTGTTCGTGATCAATTTCATGAAGGACAAGATGACGCTGCGGGTGCCGACCGCGAAGGTCGCCAATGTCGGCATGCGCAAGCTGTCGGAGCCCGCACTGGTCAAGCGCGCGCTGGAAACCCTGAAGGGCCGCGCGCGCGTCAAGCGCACGATGTGGTCGCGCCGGGCGCAGGAATATGAAGCCAAGATCAATTCGGGAGACATCGTCGCGATCGCCGAAGTGGTGCGCGATCTCTTTCGCTCGGAATCGCAGCCCGAACAGTCCTACAGCGAACGTCAGCTCTATGAAGCGGCGCTCGATCGTCTGTCACGCGAGATCGCCGTCGTGCAGCATGTGACTGAAACCGAGGCGGTGAAGGAAATCGAAAGCCAGCTCGCCAAGAGCCCGCGCCGCGGCGCCAAGGCCGAGGCCGAAGTCGAGGCGGACGGTGAAGCCGATGCCGAGAGCGACGATGCCGCCGTCGCGGATGAAGCGGCCTAAAGCAGCCCTCGCAAATCCAGATAATCAAAAGCCCGGTCGAGAGATCGGGCTTTTTGTTTGGCTGTGAGGGAGCGACGTTTATCTCCCCGAGTCGTCCCCGCGCAAGCGGCGACCCATAGCCACCGGCCTTTGTAATTGCGCAGGATGGTCGCTCCAGCCCTGCATAACCCGATCCATTGGTGGCTACGGCTCCCGGCTCGCGCGGAGCCTGTCATCGGGCCGGCCGGAGGCCGGACCCGTTGGCTTGGCCGGGACGACGTTTGAATTCAATCCACCACGATCTTGACGAGGTCCCGCACCTTGACCTGGGCGTCCAGCCCGTTCAGGACACGAAAGCGCTCGGCCGGGCGGTCGACGCCGGCCATGCGGTGCGACAGCGATTCCACGGTATCGCCCGGCTGCACGGTAATGACCTTTATGCGCAGCGGCCGCGCGGCCTGAATTTCCTCGAGCGTCAACCGGCGGAAGGAACTCACGGTTTCGCGCGCGTTGCGGTCGCTCTCGGTGGTCTTCTGCCTGGTGGCGAAAATGAAGCGGTAGACGTCGCTGCCGAAACGCAGCGCATAGATCCGGAATTGCCATTGATCGCCGTGCGCGTTGGCCGATGCCGCCGGGAAGCCGTTGATGGTCAGTTCCTCGGTCGAAGCCTTGTCGACATTTTCCATCCAGCCGGAATTGAGATAGTCGCCGAGCGTCTGTTCCGCCGGCACTCTCACGACGTCGAAGCGCATCGCCTGGGTGCCGCCCTCGCGCACGCCGATCACGGCCTGGGCGGTATTGTCCAGCGTGAAGGTATCGGGCGCGCCGAAGGTGAAGCCGAGCTTGGGATGCAGGAAGCGCCGGCCCCGAACGAATCCCTCGCTCGGATCCTCGCCGTAGACGATGTTGTCGATGGCGGAGAGATAGGTTTCGCGATCACGTTCGCCGCCCTCCGGCGAGGTATACTGCCTCGCGTTGGCCTGTGCGTTCTGCACGCGCTCCGGCGTTGCCGGGTGCGACGACAGAAAGTCCTGCGTGCGCGGATCGAGCGAGGTCTTTCCTGCCTTCAGCGCGGCATTGCGCTCCATCGACGCCAGGAAACGCGCCGCGCCATAGGGGTCGAAATGGGCGCGCGCCGAAATGCCGACGCCGATACCGTCCGCCTCGAATTCCTGGGCGCGTGAAAAGCTTGCCATCGTCAGCTTGGTCTTGGCGAGCGCAAGCGCGGTGAGATCGGGATCGTTGCTCATGTCGGTAACGACGCGGGTGACGATGGCGGCCTGGCGCGCCTGGTCCTCGCGGATCGAGGCGTGTTTTGCCAGCACGTGCGCCATCTCGTGCGACAGCACCGAGGACAATTCCGAGGTATCGCTGGCCAGCGCGATCAGGCCGCGGGTCACGTAAAGCTGGCCGGTCGGGAGCGCGAACGCATTCACCGCGCCCGAATTGAGGATCGTCACCTTGTAGGCCTGATCGGGACGATCCGACGCCGCGACCAGCCGATCGACCGTCTTGCCGATCAGGGCTTCCAGCTTCGGATCGTCATAGGCGCCGCCATAGGAGGACAGAATGCGTTCATGCTCGCGCTCGGCGGCCGGGGTTTGTGCGACCGTGCGATTAGGCTTGATGGGGCTTGCTATCGGGGAAGAGGCCGGAAACCGGCCGACATCGCCGCAGGCGGCGAGGGCAAAAGCGGCGCACAGCAAGGCGGCCGCAGCCCAAAGGCGGCGGCTTATCCAGGTCTCGCGCCGTCCCACACACGTTGCCACAGCAGCTACTCGTACTTGTCCCGCGAGCTAATTCCCGCCAAGCATTTCAATCTGCCCCACCCGGAGCACTTCGATTCGCGGCCCGCCACGCGCCTCGACCCAGCCGCGGACCCGAATCCGCCGATTTTCTAGAGACTTAAGGACAATTCCGGCCGCCTCGAATGCCCCCGAGCATGCGCCTTGAAATAGTCACAGCAAAGTCCCGTGTCCAGTTCCGTCCGAAATTCAGGTAAGTCGTTGCCCCCGCCTGCCGCACGGACAAGACCTTGCCCTCGACAACAGTAAATCGCCCGATCCCGGCCAAGATATCGCCCGGACTTTCCGCGTTTTTTATGGCCGCGGGATCGGCCCAGGTTCCACGCTTTGCCTGCCGCGCCGCCGCCTCGGCGGCAGTCAGGACCGAGGCGCAGCCCTTGTCGGTCACGGTGGCCGAGACCAGCGCCTGGCCTTGCGCCAGCAGCAGACCCTGCACCAATGCGTCGGAGGAGCCGAGAAACACGAAGGCGGGCTGACGGCCGTACCGGTCGGGAGTGTCGTCCTCCCCCGATAACGTCACCTCGCGGCCGGTTACGATCGCCGATAGCGCCGAGGTGCGGTCCGCCTTTTCGGCCGCGACCGGCTCGATGCCGGCGAGGCGGACCTCGCGGCCGTCCTGCAGGCGAAAGCTGCGCGCATCGATCACGGCGGCGACGCGGCCCCCACCCTGCGGTTCGAAGCTGCATCCCGCCGCGTCAGCCGGACTGGCGGCGGCGACAAGCATAAGGCTGCACGTCGACACCGCCGCGACAAATCGGCTGCAACGCCCTGCCGTCCTTCGCACCGGTTTCATCACGCTACTCTCTGTCCGGCTCGATTCCTGTATGCTGGCGACGATCCTCAACCATGCTCTTTATCCGAAATCGTTTTGGTGACGAAGGGGAAGTCGATGGAAGTCAACGGCATCGCGCATGTTTTTCTGACTGCGTCGAATTTCGAACGCTCCCGCGCGTTTTACCGCAAGCTGCTGCCGTTTCTTGGGCTGAAGCCTGTCATCGATACCGACACGACTTATTACTGTGTCGGCGGACGCACCGCGGTAGGCATCAGCGCGCCGGCGCCCGAACACGCGGGGGCTGCGTTCGTGCAAAATCGCGTCGGCCTGCACCATGTGTGTTTCCGCGCCCGCGAGCGCGCCGACGTCGACGAGCTGCACGGCTTCCTGTGTTCGCTCGGTGTGACCATCATTCGCGCGCCGCGCGAGGATCAATGGGCGCCCGGCTACTATTCGCTGCTGTTCGAAGATCCCGACGGAATAAGGCTGGAACTCAACCATGTTCCGGGAAAGGGGTTGTTGGGGTGAGTGTCTCAATCTGAAATCGCGGCGTGAGCCGGGCGACGATTGCGAGGCTGCGCTAGTCGCCAGCTTCAATTAATTTGAAAGGATAAGGATTTTGTGATTCGATTCTGTCGCGACGGGAGCGACGGAGACAATCATGGCTGCGAAGGAG
>Ga0208355_1001033_pt1 | contig 12490 bp, 13 predicted proteins | sample NGESurdeep072012_6_FD_184458 | JGI IMG/M metagenome (GOLD analysis project Ga0208355, IMG submission 184458) | Arctic peat soil microbial communities from Barrow, Alaska - NGEE Surface sample 210-3 deep-072012 (SPAdes) | ecosystem: Environmental > Terrestrial > Soil > Wetlands > Peat ... | reverse complement strand
TGGCCGGCGTGCAATAGCCGCATTGCGTGCCGTGGGTTTCGCAAAAGGCGTCCTGGATCGGCGACAATTCGCCGGGTCCGGGCGTGACGCCCTCGATGGTCGTGATCGGCGTTCCCGCCGCCTGCGCAGCAAACATCAGGCAGGAGCGCACTGCCACGCCGTCGAACAGCACGGTGCAGGCCCCGCAGACGCCGTGCTCGCAGCCGGCATGCGCGCCCTTGAGATCGAGCAGGTCGCGCAGGCAATCGAGCAAAGTGGTGCGCGGTTCAACCTCGATTTCGTGCAGCGTGCCGTTGACATTGAGCTCAATGCGCATCCGCGTTCCTTTGGGCTTTTTTCCCTTGCGCGTGGCTGACGGCATCCGCAACGGCGCGGCTGGCGAGATTGATCGCGGCGCGGCGGCGGTACTCGGCCGAGGCGTGCAGATCGGCCAGCGCGTCGATATCGGCCAGCGCCTCGCGCACCGCCGCGTCCACCGCCTTGGCATCGAGCGTGCTGCCCGTGAGCTGCTGCTCCGCGCTATCGAGCCGCATCGGGAAATCGGTGGCCGCACCGACGCCGATAGCGATGCGTTTGCACTTGCCGTCGGCGCCCAGCTCGACCTGCGCAGCCGCCGACACGAAGGCGAAGTCGCTGCGCCGCGCGTTCACCTCGTGAAATCCGACGCCGATCTTTTCACCCTGCCAAACCGGGAAACGCACGCCGACCAGGCAGCCGCCGGCCGGCAGAGTTGTGATCATCGGGCCGATGAAGAACTCGCGCGCCGGAATCTCGGCGGTCTCTCCGCTGGCGCGGTAGCTCAATACCGCATCGAGCGTGATCGCAATCAGCGGCAGTTCCGCCGCCGGATCGGCATTGGCGAGCGAGCCGCCGATGGTGCCGCGCGCGCGGGTGGCGGCGTGGCCGATGTTCGGGATCGCGCGCGCCAGCAGGGGGACTTGGGCGGCGACCAGCGCATCGCGCTCGACCACGCATTGCCGCGTGGTGGCGCCGATGGCGACGCCGTCGCCATCGTTACGGATATAGGACAGGGCGGCGATGCGGTTGATGTCGATCAGCCGGGTAGGGCGCGCCAGCCGCATCACCATCATCGGCACCAGCGTTTGCCCGCCGGCGATAACGCGCGCGCTGTCGTCGGCCGCGAGCCACGCACAAGCTTCGTCGATGTCGGCCGCGCGGGAATACTCGAACGGTGCTGCTTTCATGAAACGCTACGCCAAGCCCGGTTGCGCGATCGTTTTGTTGTGCCCCGCCCCCACCGCCGCGCCAAGGGGCGCCAGCGTCGCAGTGCGATATTGTCGATCCGTCACCGATATGGTTAAAGTCCCTATCGCATTATCGCAACCGCAAAATTACCGATTCCTCGAACGGCTGCGGGCGCAGACCCTGCGCCGAGGCAACGGGAGACAGGTCAAGTGACGGTACGAACCAAACAGAAGCCCGCGAGCGGCCGGCTACCGCGGGCCCGTATTGCCGAAATCCGCGACTTCGGCGACGAGGGCACCGGGCAGGCGCGCGGCGGCGTGCAGTCGATCGGTCGCGCCTTCGCGATCATCGAAGAGATCGCGCGCAACCGCGACGGCATCGGGCTTGCCGAATTGAGCAAGCGCGTCGGCCTGCACAATTCCACCACCTTCCATCTGGTGAAAACGATGGTGTCGCTCGGCTATGTGCGGCAGTTGAAGGACTCAAAGCGCTACCGCATCGGCCGCCCGCTGTTCGCGCTGGCGGCGAGCGCGCTCGACGAGATCGAAATGATGAGTCTCGCCACGCCCGTGCTCGACGAGCTGGCGCGCGCAACCGGCGAAAGCGCGCATTTCTCGGTGCCGATGGGCGACGCCGTGGTGGTGCTGGCGCGCACCAGCGGGCCGGGCGCCTTCCAATTGACCGACCGCGTCGGCGTGGTGCGGCCGGCCCATTGCACCGCGCTCGGCAAGATCATGCTGGCCGCCTTGGCCCCCGATCAGTTCGCGCGCTATCTGCAACGCGCCGAGCTCAAGGCGTACACGCCGAAGTCGATCACCTCGGCCGAGCAGCTCGCGCGCGAGATCGCCGAGGTGCGGCGCGCGGGCTTAGCCGTTGACGATGGCGAGTTCGATTCGGAACTGCGTTGCGCGGCGCTGCCGGTGCGCAATTTCAGCGGACAGGTGATCGGCGCCATCGGAATATCCGGCCCGGTCTGGCGGTTGTCGATCGAGGCCTTGCAGAAACGTGCGCGCATCGTGCGCCCCGCCGCCGACCGGCTGTCGGGCGAATTCGGTTATACGGGCGACAACGCGCCCGTAAGGGCAGCCGAATAGGTCCTTCTGTCATTCCGGGACGGCGCGTAGCGCCGGGCCCGGAATCCAGATATAAATTCAGCGGTTGTTTCTGGATTCCGGGTTCGCTCGCTTCGCTCGCGCCCCGGAATGACATTTGCGAAAGGTGGGAGCCATGCCACGGCACGTGAACTATGTTCCCAAGGGCGTGATCCCGGCGGTGCTGCTGCCGTTCGAGAACGATCTGTCGATCGACGAGGCGAACTACCGCAAGCATCTTCGTGACGTGGCGGCGGTCGAAGGTCTCTCCGCCGTCACCATCAACGCGCACTCGACCGAAGTGGCGTCGTGCACGTTCGAGGAGCAGCGGCGCGTGCTCGAGATCGCGCAGGACGAGATCGGCGGCCGCCTGCCGCTGGTCAACGGCATCTGGACCGATGGCAGCCTGGAAGCCGCGCGGATCGCGCGCATGGCGGCGCAGGGCGGCGCCTCGGCGCTGCTGGTGTTTCCGCCGGCGCCGTTCACGCTGGGCCAGTCGCCGGCGATGGCGCTCGCGCATTTCAAGCGCATCGCCGACGCCACCGACCTGCCGCTGATTGTGTTCCAGTATCCGCTCGCCACGGGGCAGGGCTACCCGAAGGACACGCTGCTCAAACTTTGCGAGGAGGTGCCGACCATCCGCGCCATCAAGGACTGGATCGGTAACGTGCCGCACCACGAGTGGCACATCCGCACGCTGCAAAATCTGCCGCGGCCGGTGAACGTACTCACCACCCACAGCTCATGGCTGTTGTCCTCGCTGGTGCTCGGCCCCAACGGCTTGCTCTCGGGTTCGGGCAGCGTGATCGCCGATCTGCAGGCGCAGATGTTTCGCGCCGTGCAGAAGAACGACATGGCGGAGGCCAAACGGCTCAACGACCGCATCGAGCCGACCGCACAGGTGTTCTACGCCGACCCGTTCGTCGACATGCACAACCGCATGAAGGAAGCGCTGGTGCTGCTCGGCAAATTGCCGCGCGCGGTGGTGCGCCCGCCGCTGGTGAAGCTCGAGCGCGCCGAGATCACGCGCATCCGCGTCGCGCTGGTGGAAGCGGGACTTCTCGGCAAGGACGCTGGCCGCGACGCGGCGTAATCTTTTCTCTTCCCTCCCCCTTTCAGGCGGAGGGAACGGAGCGCTAATCGCAGCGCACCGTCATCCCGCCGTCCACCACGATCTCCGTGCCGGTGACGAAGCGCGCCTCGTCGGAGGCGAGGAACAACGCCGCATTGGCGGTGTCGCGGCCGTCGCCCATGAAGCCGGCCGGAATGCGCTCCAGCCGCTGCGCCAGCAAGGCTTCGATATCACCGCCGGCGCGCTGTTTGGCGAGCCGCGCCTCCACCATCGGCGTGTGCAACTGCCCCGGAATGACGGTGTTAACGCGGATACCCTTGGCGGCATATTGCACGGCCACCACGCGCGAGAGCTGGATCACGCCCGCCTTGGTGGCGGCATAGCCGACCTGGAACGCGCCGGTGAAGCGGATGCCGGAGGTCGAGGCCACGTTGACGATTGAGCCAGCCTTTTGCTTCTCCATCACTGGCAGCACGTGCTTGCAGGTGAGGAACACGCTCTTCAAGTTGACATCGACCTGCGCGTCCCAGACCTCCTCGCTCATTTCCACCGGCCCGCCATGGGCCGAGCCGCCGACATTATTGACCAGCACGTCAATGCGGCCGAAGCGCTCGACGCAAGCCTTCACCATGGCGGCGACCGCGGCGCTGTCGGTGACGTCGCATTGCTGCACGACGATTTCGCCGCCGGCGGCTTTCACCCGCTCGACCGTTTCCGCGATACTGTCGAGATCGCGGTCGACCGCGAAAATCTTGGCGCCTTCCTCGGCAAAGCGCACCGCGGTGGCGCGGCCATTGCCCCAGCCAGGGCCGACACAGCCGGCGCCGGTGACAATCGCGATCCTGTCCTGCAAACGTCCGCTCATGATTTTGCTCCCGTCGCGGTGGCGCGCCGCTTGGCCGGCGCAAATCGATAGAGCCGCTGCGGATTGTCCACCAGCAGCGCCTGCCGCTGCGCTTGGCTGGGCGCGATCTCGGCCAGAATGTCCACCAGCGCGCCGTCGTCGGGGATCGGGCCTTGGTGATTGGGATGCGGCCAGTCGGTGCCCCAGACCACGCGGTCGCCGAAATCCGCTACCAGCCTGCGCGCGAACGGAATGGCATCGGCATAGGGCGGGCCCGCACGGGTGATGCGGTCGCAGCCGCTCACTTTGACCCACATTTTCTTGTCATCCATCAGCTTGAGCAAACTTGTGAACCCCGGCTGATCAAGGCCGAGCGAAGCATCGACGCGCCCGATGTGATCGATCGCCACCGGAACGGCCGAGCGTTTGATCGCGGGCGCGAGGTCGGCGATCAGACTTGCTTCCATGTGAATTTGCAGATGCCAGCCGATATCGGCGAGCCGTTTGCTGAAATTGATGGCGTCGTCGATCGAGGGGCCTTTGCTCAGGTGCTTCATGTAGTGGAAACGCGCACCGCACAGCCCGGCACCCGCGAGCCGCTTGAGCTCGGCGTCGCTCACGGAGGTATGCACCAGCGCAATGCCGCGATAGGCCTGTCCAGTCGCGGCAATCGCATCCTCGGTGACGGAATTGTCGTAGCCGTGGCAGTTCGGCTGCACGATCACGCAATGCTCGATGCCGAGCCGCTCATGCAGCGCGAACAGCATCTCCTTGGTCGCGTCGGACGGCGTGTAGTTGCGGCCTTCCGCAAAGGGAAACGTTTTGCGCGGCCCGAAGATATGAACATGCGAATCCGACGAGCCAGGCGGCAGCCTTAATTTCGGTTTCGACGGCGACGCCAGCCAATAGGGCGGATCGGCGGGCGTGTCGGCGGTGTGTGGTGTCATTATACGTGACCCTTTATACGGCCGGCGCCCTTGTGCGCTCGAAGGCCGGCTCGTTCTTGGCGAAGGCCGTGAGCCAGGCGGCGAGCCGCGGATGATCTTGCCGCCATTCCACCGGCTTGCGCCAGTCGAGATAACCGAGCGCGCAAGCGAGCCCGATCGCGATGATATCGGTCTTGCCCGGATCGGGCGGCGATTTTTCGAAAGCGGCGAGCGCGCGGGTGATCTTGCCGCGCTGATGGGCGAGCCAACGTTCCGAATGGGCGCCCGGATCGCGGAAGCGGCCCTCATAGACCACCAATATCGCGGCCTCGGTAATGCCGTCGGCCAGCCGCGCCAGCGTCAGCGCCTTGAAGCGGGCAGGGCCGCTCGCCGGCAACAAGCGGTCTGTGCCAGCCAGGTCAGCCAAAAACTCGATGATCACGCCGCTGTCGTAGATCGTGCTGCCATCGGCCAGCACGAGGCAGGGCATCTTGCCGAGCGGGTTCTGCTGCCGCAGCGTATCGTTCTCGTCGAGCGTATCGGCCGGCACCAGCGTGATGCGATCGTTGAGGCCCAGCACGTCGATCGCCATGCGCACCTTGCGCCCGAACGGCGAGGTCAGCGTCGAGCGCAGCACGAAGTTTTGCGGGTTGGACGACACCGTCCTATTTCTGGACCGGCACGCCGGCGTCCTTGATCACCATCGCCCATTTCTTGGTTTCGCTGGCGATATAAGACCGGAATTGCTCCGGCGTATCGCCCACCAAGATCGCGCCCTGGCTCGAAAGCTTGGAAATCACTTCGGGGTCCTTCATGGCCTCGACCGCCGCCTTGTTCAGTGCGGCGACGACCTGCGGCGGCGTGTTTGCGGGCGCGACCATGCCGTACCAGTTTTCCGTTTGCAGGTTCGGCATGCCGGCTTCGGTGGTGGTTGGGACGTCGGGCGCGCTCGGCACGCGCGCCAGCGCGCCGACGGCGATCGGCCTGAGCTTGCCGGCCTTGATCTGCGGCAGCAAAATCGGCAGATCGAGGAACACCATCTGCACCTGCTGGCCGAGCAGATCGTTCACCGCCGGCGCGGCGCCGCGATAAGGCACATGGGTGATGTCGATCTTGGCGGTCAACTTGAACAACTCGCCGGCCAGATGCGGCATGCTGCCGGGACCGGACGACGCAAAGTTGAGCTTGCCGGGCTGCGATTTGGCCAGCGCCACCAGCTCATTCATGTTGTTGGCGGGAACGCTGGTCGCCACCACCAGCATTTCCGGCACCTTGGCGACCAGCGTGATGGGCGCCAGATCCTTGAGCGTATCGTAGGCGACCTTTTCCATGCTGGGACTGATCGCCAGTGCGCCGGCGCTGACGATGCCGATCGTGTAGCCGTCGGGAGCCGATTTCGCGACCAGGTCGGTGCCGAGCACGCCGCCTTGGCCGGCGCGATTGTCGATGATGATGGTCTGGTTGAGGATTTCGGACATGCGCTTGCCGACGACGCGGGCGATGATGTCGTTCGGTCCGCCGGGCGGAAACGGCACGATCAGTCGGATGGTCTTGTTCGGAAAATCCTGCGCCATGGCCGCGGCCGGGCACAACAAGGCAAGGGCGATCAGCAGCGGTTTCAGGGCTTTCACGGCAATCCTCCCATTTCATTATTCAAGGCTTTGAGCAGAACGTAGCGGCGGCGCGCCGTTCCGTCTATATGACGCAAGGTCCGCGACGCACGGGGTAGGGGAGCCGATGACCACCACGGGAAAAATCGACATCCTGGTGCTGGAAGGCGACGGCATCGGACCGGAGATCATGGCGGCGACGCTCGCCGTGCTGCGCGCGGCCGACGCCAAGTTCGGCTTGCACCTCGCCTTCGAGGCGGCGGCGGTCGGCTGGACCGCACATCGCGCCGCGGGCATCACGTTCCCGCCCTCCGTGCTAGAAAAGGCCAAGGCGGCGGATGGCGTGCTGCTCGGGCCGGTGTCGCACAACGACTATCCGCCGGTTGCCGAAGGCGGCCTCAATCCGTCCGGCGAATTGCGCAAGCGGCTCGACCTCTACGCCAATATCAGGCCGGCGCGTTCGCGCGAGGGATTTCCGCCGCGCTGCGGCTCGGCCGTCGATCTCGTCATCGTGCGCGAGAACACCGAAGGCTTCTATGCCGACCGCTCCATGCATCTCGGCCCGGGCGAATTCATGCCGACGCCGGATCTCGCGCTCGCCGTGCGCAAAATCACGCGCCAGGGCTCGACCCGCATCGCGGAAAGTGCCTTCAAGCTCGCGCTGCAGCGGCGCAAACACGTGACCGCCGTGCATAAGGCCAATGTGCTGCGCGTCTCCGACGGGCTTTTTCTCGAATGCGTGCGCGCGGTGGCCGCGCGCTATCCGCAAATCAAATACGAGGAGCGCATCATCGACGCCATGGCGGCGCTCTTGATCCGCGACGCCAGTCCATTCGACGTGGTCGTCACCACCAATATGTATGGCGACATTCTTTCCGACGAGGCGAGCGAGATCGCCGGCAGCCTCGGGCTGGCGGCTTCGCTCAATGCCGGCGCCGAGCACGCGGTGGCGCAGGCGCAGCACGGTTCGGCGCCCGACATCGCCGGTAAGAACATGGCCAATCCGTCCTCACTGATCGGCTCGGCGGCGATGCTGCTGGCGTGGCTGGGCGAGCGACGCAGGAACAAGAAACTCAACGACGCGGCGCAGGCGATCGAGGCCGCGCTCGACAGTGTCATCGCCAAGCCGGAGTGGCGCACACCCGACATGGGCGGCCCGCTCGGCACCGATGCCTTCGGGCAGCGCGTGGCGCAGGCGGTGAAAGAATAAGCCCGCGCGCTCAGCGCGCCGGCGCCCTTAGAGCGCCGCGACCGCCTGCACTTCGACCAGCAGCGGCTCTTGCACCAGCCGGTCGATCATCAAAAGCGTGTTGGGCGGATAGGCGCCGTTGGCAAACATCTTGGGAAATTCGCGCAGGCGGTACGCCATGAATTTAGCAATGTCCTGCGAGTGCACCAGGTAGGTGGTGAACTGCACGATATGGCCCCAGCCGGCGCCGACCGATTTCAGCGCCGCCTCGATATTGGCGAAGGTCTGCACGCACTGGGCGTCGAAATCGTCGCTGACGACCTTGCCGTTCTTGTCGACGCCGACTTGCCCCGCGATGAAAACGAATTCCGCCGCCTTCACGCGGGTGAGATGCGAGTATTGCCCGAGCGGCTTGCCGAGCGTATCAGGGTTGAGAAATTTGATGTCGGCCATCGTCGGACTCCTTCTCCTGTGCGCCACGGCATGGCCGCTGCGGCAATCGCGACGGCCTTAGTTCACTGTGACACGCCGCTCGTCTTGATCGGCGCCGCCCACTTCTCGATTTCGCTTGCCGTGAACTTACCGAGATATTCTGGACTGCGGCGATCCGACGCCACGATCATGGCGCCCAGGCCTTGCAAGCGGTCGCGTACGGACGGCGTATTCATCGCCGCAACCGTCGTCTCGTTGAGCTTCTTGACGATATCGGCCGGGGTTCCCTTGGGCAGATAGATGGCATTCCAGGTGTAGGCCTGCACGTCGAGGCCTTGCTCGCGCGTGGTCGGCAGATTCGGCAGCGCCGGCGAACGCTCCGTGGTCATGATCGCCAAAGCCTTGACGCTGCCACCGTCAATCTGCGCCTTCGCAGTGGTGATGATTTCGCAGAGAAAGTGAATGCGGCCGCCGATCAAGTCCTGCATGGCCGGGCCGGTGCCTTTGTACGGCACATGCACGATGTTGGTGCCCATCGCGGTATTGAGCACGACGCAGCCGAGATGCGTGGCTGAACCCGCGCCAGCCGAACCGAATTGCATCTTGTCGGCATTGGCTTTGGCGTAGGCGACGAACTCCTTGAGGTTGCTGACGGGCAAATCCTTGTTCGCGATCAGCACGATCGGAACCTCGGCGATCAGCGCGACCGGCGCGAAGTCGGTCACGGCGTTGTAGAGCGGCTTTTTGTAAAGCGTCTGGCCTTGCGCATGGGTGCCGACCGTGCCGAGCAGCATGGTGTAGCCGTCGGGCCTGGCGTCGGCCACGCGCTTGGAGCCGGTCATGCCGCCGGCACCGCCGATATTCTCGACGATCACCGTCTGGCCGAGCAACTCACCCATGCGCTGCGCCATCACGCGACCCAACACATCGGTTGGCCCGCCCGCGGCGAACGGGATGATCATGGTCAGAGTGCGGTCCGGAAAATTCTCTGCGCTCGCCGATCCGGCCAGTGCCAGCAGCATCGCTAGCGCGGTGCTAAGAATTGTTCTTTTCATGGGGTTCCTCCACATTATCTGGAAATTCTTGCGCCGGTTGTGCCCTGGCGGTCAAGCGCGCGGCTCGAATGGCTGCTATCCGGCTTCGACGATCTCTTCCGGAAACTGGTGCAACCGGTCGCCCGGGCCGTTGCCGCCGATCAGATAATTGTCGCACAGCCAATTGAGATAACCGGCGTGGATATAGGTCGGGTGTACGACGATATTCATGTCTTTTTCGATGGTCATCGGCTCGTCGTTGCGTATCAGCGGCCGCTCGACCAGGTCGTAGCCCTGGCCGTGGCAGTAAAGCCGCGCCTCCATCGGCCGGCCGTTCTTGCGCATGAAGGCGTTGAAGCCGTCCCAGATGTCCTTGCACGCCGTGCCCGGCTTGAGCAGGTCGAGCGTCATGCGGCGCGCCTGCATGCAGAATTCAAGCTCGTCCTGCATCGCCTGCGGCACCTTGGCGCCGACCACGCAGGAACGGCCGAGCTCGGTGTACATGCCGCCGGGCCCGTTATCCTCGACCAGCAGCGCGATCTGGTCGCCGTTCTGGATCACGCGGTTTTGCAGATGCCGGTTGGCGAATTTCGATGGACTTCCGAGCGGCATCGAGGCGCACAGATAAATCCCGTTCTCGCTGCCGTGGCACTGGCTGTAAGCTTGCGCAACCGCGGCCACTTCGGTGTCGCGCATGCCGGGCTTCACCGCCGCGAAAGCCGCACGCATGGCGCCGTCCTGCATCAGCGCGGCGCGCTTGATCAGCTCCATTTCCTCCGCGCTCTTGATGACCTTGATGCGATCGACCAGGTCGGAGGCATCGACATAGTGCGCTTTCGGAAACGCGCGCTTGACGTAATCGAGCAGCGCAAACGACATCTGATAGGTGCCGACATAGCCAATGGTGGCGTTGCGGAACGGCGCCAGCGCCTTGGCGGCGAGCTCCGGATCGTAGTCCTTGGTGTAATGCGCCGAGGCATAGCTCGGCGTGGTGAGGATGCGCTTGACGCCGCGCCAGGTCTGGTCGCCCTGCGCGGTCGCCTCGCCGCCGCCAAACGGTCCCTGACATACGACCGTCATCTCGCCGTCGCGCGGAAAGATCACCGTGTTGGGATAGCCGTTGGTCGCCGGCATGTCGGTGAAATAGCGGACATAGCCGCCCATGTGATCGTTGTTGTTCTGCATCAGCAGAACGTCGATCTTTTCGCGTCCCATGGCGATGCGCACGGCGCGCCAGCGGCGCTCCAATTCGGCGGTGGAGATCGGCGTGTTCAGGCGTTCGGACAAAGCCATGGTTCAATCTCCCCAGGACGCAGGCTTGCGCACGATGTTGATCATGTTCTTGAGATCGTTGCCGAGGAACTTGGCCATGTTGCCGGCGATGGTCGGCATGGCGCGGTCCTCGTAGCCCTGCGAATAGCCGCCGAGATGGGAGAAAATCGTTACGTTCTTGGTCTTCCAGAGCGGATTGTCGGGCGGCAGCGGCTCTTGCGAAAACACGTCGAGGCCGGCGCCGGCGATCTGGCCTGCCTCCAGCGCCTTGATCAGCGCAGGCTCGTCGACCACGCCGCCGCGCGCGACATTCACCAGATAGGCGGTGGGCTTCATGGCGGCGAGCAGTTTCGCGCCGACGATGTTGCGCGTCTCGGGCGTCAGCGGTGCGAGCACCACCAGATAGTCAAGTTCGCCGGCGACCTTCATGAGTTCGCCGCGCGTGACCATGCGGTCGAAGCCGGGCGCCGCGCGCGGGCTGCCGCTGATGCCGACCACCGTCATATGAAACGTCTTGCAGATCGGCGCCAAGTATTCCGCGATCAGCCCGACGCCGAGAATGCCGACGGTTTTGCCGGACAGGAGCTGCGACGGCCAGCGCTCCCATTTGGCGTTCTCTTGCGCGCGCACGGAGCGCGGCAGGTCGCGGGCGAGCGACAGCATGAACGCGATGGTGGCTTCCGACACCGGCGCGCCGTGGATGCCGCGGATATTGGTGACGACGACCTCTTTGCCGAGCGAGGGCAGGTCGACGATGTTGTCGACGCCGGTGCCGAGCGCCTGGATCCATTTCAGCTTGGGCGCGTCGCGCACCACATGGTCGGCCATGGGCGGGGAAAAGCACAGCAGGATGTCGGTGTCGGCAATGTACGGCTCTACCAGGGTATGGTGGCCGACCACGTTGATGGTCAACTGCGGGAACTGTTCCAGCAGCATGGCCTTATAGCGGGCCCGCATCGATTCCTGGACTTCGGTGAGGATGAGGAGATTTGGCATGGCGGTGGAGGTATAATGACAAATTGAAGCTTGGGAAATGACCGGGCGCAGGTGACCTGCATCGTGGGTCTGGGCTAACATTCGGCGTCAATGCCGAGAGGAGAAAGAACGCTATGACAGCTATGCCGATCGATCTGGCGACCGTGGACTGGCTCTATGTGGTTGTGCTGGCGCTGTTCGTCTTCATCGCCACGCTCATCGCCAGTGTCCTGTCCTTCGGCCGCCACATGCTAGGCGCCGTGCTGTCGGCGGTGCTGTTCGCGGCGGCCTTCGTGTTCTGGACCTATTACCCGCACCACTTGCCGCTGCCGACCGCGCTCACGCCGCCGAAAGCCGCGGTGACGACGGCGCCCGCTCCGGCCGCTCCGGCCGCGCCAACGCGGCCGCGCAATCCGGTGACGGATATCACGCCGCCGGCCGCCCCAGCCTCGCCGCCAGCCACCGCGCCGGCAAATCCGCCCCCTGCGCGCTAGGCTTGCGTCCGACCGTCTAATTGATGTTCTCTCACGTTTGGGTAGTGTCAAAACTGTCCGGAGAAGTGGTGGAGTTGCATGAAGAAGGTTTATCCCGACGCTAAAAGCGCGCTCGCCGGTCTGCTCAAGGACGGCATGTTGATCCACGCCGGCGGCTTCGGCCTGTGCGGCATCCCCGAGACGCTCATTCTGGCGATCCGCGATTCCGGCGTGAAGAATCTCACGATCGTGTCGAACAATGCCGGGGTGGACGGTGCCGGCCTCGGCCTGCTGCTGGAGACCAAGCAGGTCAAGAAGATGATTTCGTCCTATGTGGGCGAGAACAAATTGTTCGCCCAGCAGTTT
>Ga0208355_1001029_pt1 | contig 12506 bp, 14 predicted proteins | sample NGESurdeep072012_6_FD_184458 | JGI IMG/M metagenome (GOLD analysis project Ga0208355, IMG submission 184458) | Arctic peat soil microbial communities from Barrow, Alaska - NGEE Surface sample 210-3 deep-072012 (SPAdes) | ecosystem: Environmental > Terrestrial > Soil > Wetlands > Peat ... | reverse complement strand
CGTATCTCGATTGAAATCGAGACCACCAAAAAATCTCTATTTTATCTTCTCGCTCAAAGCGTTAGCGTCTACCCAACATCAAACGTTGGGACACTAGTGGAGACGGCCATTTAAGAAATTCCGTTGCCAATAAAATAGTATGAGCGATGCAATCACTCCGTCTTGGTGCGACGCTTGTGTCGCGCATGATGGAATATAGTGCTTGGCGGACCGTCTCCAGTGCCGGGACTAGGACAACTCGCGAGCATTTTTCGAGCGGCATCGATTCAAAGCAGAACTGGTGCAGTCAGCCGTTAGGATTGCCCGACTTGCAGATTGTCGAAGCCCTTCGCGCGATAAACCAAGGCTGATACGATCCAACTGACGATGAAGATGCCAACGACCGCGAAGCCAACATTCGCAAGGTTGTCGTTCAGACCACCGACGACGCCCCAGAACCCACCTTCTAGGCCGAGCTTGTCGCCGATCAGCCCGAGGGCTTCGACACCACCGATGAAGAAGGCAACGACGACCGACGCCGCCGTGATTGTCAGGTTGTACCAAAGCTTTCGGATCGGGTTGACGAAAGCCCAGCCGTAAGCGCCGGTCATCAGCATGCTGTCGGTGGTGTCCATAAATGACATGCCGGCGGTGAACAGGGCGGGAAAGACGAGGATTGTCCAGAAGGACATGCCCTGCGCGGCCTGGGTGGCCGAAATGCCGAGTAGGCCGATTTCTGTGGCGGTGTCGAAGCCAAGGCCGAACAGGAAGCCAATCGGGTACATGTGCCATGAGTGCGAGACGACGCGGAACACGGGACGAAAGACTCGGGCGAGGAGGCCGCGGCCTGCCAAGAGAGCGTCTAGGTCTTCATCGATGATCTTCTCACCGCGACGGGCACGAGCGAAAGTCAACCAAATGCCCTTCAGAATGACGAAGTTGGCAATGCCGATGATCAATAGAAAAAGCGCGGATACGGTCGTTCCGATCACGTCACCGATATTGTGGAACGCGTCGAGCTTGCTCTGCATAACCGCTGCCGTCGCCGCAATGGTGATCGACGCGATGACGACAATTGTGGAGTGCCCAATGAAAAAAAGAAACCTACCGAGTAGGGCGACTTACCATCCTGCATCAGCTTACGAACGACATTATCGATAGCCGCAATGTGGTCGGCGTCGAAGGCATGCCGGAGGCCGAACATGTAGGCCAAGAAAGCGGTACCGAGCAGGATCGGCCGATCAACGAAAGCGATCAGCGCCCAAGTCCAAGCCGCGACATTCGCCATTATCAGGACGGTATAGGTTATCGCGGTCTTGGTTTTGATCCGTGATGGTTGATCGTCGAACGGATTTGGAAGCATGCCTCTGCCCTCTATTTCAACCGTTCAAACTCCGAACCGCAAGCCACGTTTGTTTCGCGCCGAGCATAAGACCTTTTGTCTCGACGCGCCGGGGCTCGACACGCTGGTCGCTGGTGGTCGCGGGGCAGGCCCAAGACGTTTATTCATACCGGGCGCCGGCATGATCGCCAGCCTTTCAACTATGCTCGCGCCCCCACAAAAAGTCTGCGCGGGCAACAGGGTCAGTCACTCAACAAATGCGCGGTAATGGATCATCCTCGAGTTCATCAAGCAGCCGTTCACCCCCAATTTCGGTTTGCAATACGACCTGGAAACCGGATTCGTGTAGACGCCCGATGATCGCTGCGGCTTCCCCACCGGGTAGTGCGCGCCAAATATCCAACGCGCGTGGCGCGTCTTCGGCCGACAGCACGGCGACCACGCGACCCTCACAAGCAAGATAGAGCGGATCATAACCCAGTATCTCACAGACGCCGCGCACCGGCGGGTGGACGGGAATGGCATTCTCCTCAAGACGCACGGTCAACCCGGTGGCGTGGGCTATGTCGTGCATCACGGTGACGAGCCCGCCGCGGGTCGGATCACGCATGAAGCGCAATCCTGGCAGATCCCACAGGGCCTGTGCCAACGGAAGGACGCTGGCAGCGTCGGAAACCAGATTGCCTTTCAGCCCGAATTCCTCGCGTGCCAGCAGCACCGCAGTGCCATGGTCGCCGACCGGCCCGCTCACCATCACCTGGTCGCCGGCACAGATCCGATCAAGGCCGAGCCGCAGACCAGGGCGCCGTATTCCAACACCGGTTGTCGCAAGGTAGAGGCCGCCTCCCTCGCCGCGGCGCAGAACCTTGGTGTCGCCGGCGGCAATGCGTACCCCGCACTTGACGGCGGCATGTGCCATGCTTGCAATCAGGCGGTCGAGCTGGGCAAATTCGAGTCCCTCCTCGATGAAGGCGTTGAGGCTCAGATAGACTGGCGTAGCGCCCGCGACCGCGAGATCATTCACCGTGCCGTGCACCGCCAGCGAACCAATGTCTCCGCCCGGAAATTCGAGCGGTTGCACGGTAAATCCGTCGGTGGTGATCATCACCTCACCCGGCGGCAACGGCAGATAGGCTGCGTCCGCTGCAATGTCGAGTTGTGGGTTGGCCAGATGGCGCGCAAAAATCTGCGCGATCAGTTCCCGCATGTAGCGCCCGCCATTGCCGTACGCGAGGGTGACAAATCGATCTTCGATCATGTGTGGGCACTCGTCTCGATGATCTGCCCGAAGCTTAAGCCGGCATCGTTGCACGGCAGCTTTTCCGGAATGTGGACGGTGAAGCCTTCGCGCTGCGCGCAGAAAAGCACACGTTCGCATAACACGCGATTCTGGAACACGCCGCCAGTCAGGCCTAAATGGGACACGCCGCATTCGGCGCGCACCGCTCGCGCCTGTGCAAGTAGCAGTTCGGAGAGCGTGGAATGAAATATGGACGCCCGCGACGCCGCGCTTTGCCTTGCATCTTGCAAGCAATGGAGCAGCGGGCTCCAGTCGCTCTGCCAAATGCCGTCGCTGCGACGGGTTAAAGGCAACGAAATCGGCTCGGCATTATCGGCGCAGATGGCCTCGAGGTGACTCGCGGCCTGTCCCTCATAACTCGCCTGCGCGACGAGACCGAGCAAGGCGGCGGCGCCGTCGAACAATCGGCCAATCGATGACGTGCGCGGGCAGTTGATGTTGTGCGTCCAGGCACGGCGCAAGACTTCGATCTCCTTCTCGCAGCTCTGCCACTCTGTTCCCGCTTCCCAGCACAAAGCGAGCGCATTGCGCCACGGATCGCGCACCGCTCGGTCTCCCCCGAGCAATGAGAAAGGCCGCAATGTCGCCACCCGACGCCAGTTCGCCGGCCGCCCGAGCAGCGCTTCGCCGCCCCAGATCGTTCCATCGCGACCGAAGCCTGCGCCGTCCCACGTGAAAACCAGCCAGTCGTCGTCTTGGTGGCTTTCTCCGACCAACGCCGACGCGTGGGCCTCATGGTGAAATATCTTGGTCACCGGCAATCCCAGCTGCCGCGCGAGCTGCGTCGTCGCATAACCGGGATGGGCATCACATAGAACGGCCTCGGCGGATACGCCATAAAGCGACTGCAGATCGGCGGCAACCTGTTTGAGCAATGCCAGGCCGCGAGGCGTGCCCATGTCGCCGAGATGCGGTGACACGACAGCTCGGTTCCCCCAGCCCAGCGCTACGGTATTCTTGAGTTGACCGCCCAGGGCCAAGAGCGGTCTGGGAATCGCAATTGGCAATTCGATTTCGAACGGCGCGTTGCCACGTCCCAGCCGTAGCGGCCGCGGTATGTTGGCGATGACGCGATAGACCGGATCATCCGCCGGCCGAACGATCGGGCGGTCATGATGGAGAAAGGCATCGGCAACGGCGGCAAGGCATGTTTCGGCCATCTCGTTGTCGGTCAACACCGGCTCGCCGCTCACATTGCCGGAGGTCGCGACCAGCGGCGCGCCGAACCCCTCAAGCAGCAGATGATGCAGCGGGCTGTACGGCAGCATGGCGCCGATTTCGCCGCTGTTGGGGGCGATTTCAGGCGCCAGGGCGCAGGCGGCGTTCTTGCGCACCAGCACAACCGGGCGAATCGGATCGCGCAACATGGCCTCGTGGGTCGCATCCAGCACGGCAGCGCGGCGAAGCGCAGCAAGGTCGCCCTGCAGCGGGAACATCACGGCAAGCGGCTTGTCAGGCCGTCTTTTGCGCTCGCGTAGCGTGGCGACCGCGACGGAATTCGCCGCATCGCAAAGCAGATGATAACCCCCGATGCCTTTGAGCGCGATGACCTTGCCAGATTGCAGTGCCGCGACCGCCGCAGAAAGGGCATCAACAGCAAGCCGTGCGTCCTTGCCCAAAGTGCGGAACTCCAGACGTGGTCCACAGCGAGGGCAGGCGATCGGTTCGGCATGAAATCGCCGATCGCGTGGATCGGCATATTCGGCTGCGCACAGCGGACACAGGGGGAAGCGCGCCATCGACGTATTGGCGCGGTCATAGGGCAGGCGCTCGATCAAGGTGTAGCGCGGGCCGCACTGGGTGCAATTAATGAAGGGATAGCGGAAGCGCCGATCTCGTGAGTTATTCAATTCGGCAAGGCAATCGTCGCAAGCAAAGTAGTCCGGTGGCACGTGGATTTGCGCGGAGCGTGTCGTTTCACTGCTGCGGATTTGAAAATCCGCGGTTGGCTCCGGCGCGACCGGCAATTCCGACAGGATTTTGGGCCGCGCCAGTGGCGGCGCCTCGGTCAGAAGCGCGTGGCCGAAGCGCTGCAGCAATTCGGGCGCGCCTTGAGCCATGACCTCGACCTCACCGGCGCGGTTTCTCACCCAGCCTTGGACACCGCAGCGGTGCGCCACGCGATAGACAAAGGGGCGAAACCCGACGCCTTGGACGCGGCCGCCCAGTATCCATTTTCGCGCGACATACGCGACCGTTGAGTCCTTCTCGGCGCTATTCAGCATGGGTCAATTCGCGCCGGGTGCGCACGCCGCTCGACCACCAGATGCGGCAGGCGCCTTCATCCGACACCATGCAGGGTCCGATGGGCGTGCGCGGCGTGCAGGCACGGCCATACAGCGCACACTGGTCGGGATAGATGCGGCCGAGCACCACGCGCGCGCAATCACAGCCAGGCGGCATCTCTCCGGCGCGCTTGCGCATGGCATCGTTGAACGAAGGATATAGCTGCGTCGCGTCATGGGCGGCGAACGCCGGGCGCAGAGCATAGCCGGACTCGGGGATGACGCCGATGCCGCGCCAGTTGGCGTCGACCACTTCCATGGTGGCGTCGAGCTGACGGCGCGCTGCAGGATTACCGCCGGGCCGCACCACTTCCGGGTAGCAATTATCCAGAAAGCAGCGTCCCTCAACGAGTTGGCGCAACACGGAATAGAGCGCAGCCACCAGGCTTTCGCCTGTGAATCCGGCGACCGCGGTGGGCAGCCCATGCTTTTCGGGTACGAAAGCCCATTCCTCGGGACCCATCACTGTCGATACATGACCAGGGCCGATGAGCGCGTCGAACCCCGGCGTTCCTGAGTCGAGCAGCATGGCGACCGCCGGCCACGTGCGCCGCCCAGCCAGCAGGACGGATAGATTGTCCGGGATGCCTTCGGCCACCATTGCCGCCACCGGCGCTGTAGTGGTCTCGAAGCCGGCGGCGAAGAAAACGACGCGGCGATTGGGATTTTCCCGCGCGATGCGAACCGCTTCGAGCGGGGAAGCTATCGGCACAATTTCGCCACCTGCAGCGCGTGCCTGTTCAAGCGAGCGCACCTCGTTTTTGCGAACATTGACCGGCACACGCAGCATGTCGCCGAAAGCGACTAGAATGACCTTTTCTGAAAGCGCGAGCTGAATCGCCTGATAGACGATCTCCTCCGGACAGATGCAAACCGGGCAGCCCGGGCCCGGCACCAGTTCGATGTTCGGCGGCAAGGCTTTGCGCAAGCCGGTCATGGCGATCGATCGCTCATGACCGCCGCACACGTTCATCACTTTGAAACGGCGCGGTAGCTTCAGTGCACGAAGGCGATCAAGCCACTGCCGAGTGGTGGTGGTCATGCCGATGCTCATGAGGTGTATGCGCGGTGTTCTGCATCGCCTGAATTTTTGCGACCTCGGCACGTAACCACGCCTCCCAAGATTCGAGATTCATGGCTTTGCGCGCCGACAGCGAGATCACCGGCGCGGCATTGGCGAGATCGCGGACCGCCCTTTCAGCGCGCAGCGGATCGAAATCGTCCATGACGGGTGCGAGATCCATCTTGGTCAGCAGCACAAGATCGGCCGTGCGGAATATGACAGGATATTTTGCCGGCTTGTCATCGCCTTCGGGGACCGACAAGAGAACGACATTGCGATGCTGCCCCAGGTCGAAACTCGCCGGGCAAACGAGGTTGCCGACATTCTCGATGAAGATGATGTCGATCTGGGAAAGCGGCAGATCGTGCAATGCATCATGAACCATCCGCGCATCCAGATGGCAGGCGCTGCCGGTGGTGATCTGTACTGCGGGAACGCCATGGGCGCGAATACGCCGCGCATCATTATCGGTCTCGAGATCCCCTTCAATCACCGCCATGCGGAATTCCGACTTGAGCGCGTCTATCGTCGCTTCGAGCAGAGCGGTCTTGCCGGCGCCCGGCGACGACATGAGATTGAAGGCGACAACCTTATGGCTATCGAAATGGTCGCGGTTATGCGCCGCCGTCCGATCGTTGGCGTCGAGCAGGCGGCTCATCACCTCGACGGTAGCGGCATCTTCGGCGCCTGTTTGCGTTACCGTGCAGCCGCAAGTCTCACACATGAGCAGCCTCCATTGCGTCTTCTCGCGTTTCGAGTTCGATCCGCAACAGCAAAAGTTCGTCGCCTGTGATCAGGTCGGTGCGCCATTCGCCGCACGTGCCGCATACAAGGCGGTTCGCTGCAGCGGCGGTCTCCGCGCCGCAGACACGGCAGCGCACGCGTATGTTGGTCTCTTCGATCGCGAGTTGCGAGCCCTCGGCGCGCGTGCCGGCGCAGGCCAGGGGATAGGCGTTCTCCAGCAGGCGCGGCTCGACACCGGAAAGCGGGCCGACACCGACGCGAACCCGCCGCACCCGCGCGGCGCGCCGAAGGGCAATATCTTCCACTTGCGCGATCAGGGCCTGGCAGATCGCGAGCTCATGCATAGTCATCTGTTCTTTCAGCAGCGAGCACCTCGTCATACAGCTCCCAGGCGGAACGCGCCTGTTGTGCGGTCATTTTTTGGATCGCGTAACCGACATGAACCATCACGAAATCGCCGGTTGCGACCGGCTCATCCTGAAGCAGGAACAGACTGACTTCGCGTTCGATGCCCTGAGCGGAACACCGCGCCAGATAGCCGTCGACGGCAATAACCTGCATGGGAATTCCCAGGCACATGCTTTTGCTCCGAGCCCTACTTAATCACAATTATCCCTCTCGCGCCGGCAGAATTGATCCAGGTCAAAGCAGCCGCCCGGATCGGCACGCAATCTGCCAAACTAAGCTGCTAGCGGCCAATGCACCGAACGGTCACATTGCCCATCAGTTAGCATTTCCGTTCGATTGCCAAAGTTGCCTAGCAGAGCTGCGTATTCGCCTCTGGCTGTCACGCAATGCGTTGCGAATAATAGTTGCGGTTCGAGTGTAATCTTCATTTTTTCGTGTTCCAACAGGGAGGTATCTCATGAGGGTTCATGGCCTCAGGGAGGAACTCGAACATCAGGGTATTTCCCGTCGCGACTTTTTAGCATTTTGCGCGTCGATGGCAGCGGTTCTGGGGCTGCCGGATAGTGCTGGTCCAGCGATTGCTGCGGCCGTGGAAAACGAACAGAAACCGATTCTGGTCTGGCTTGAATTCCAAGACTGCGCCGGCAATACCGAATCCCTTTTGCGTGCCGGCCATCCAACAGTTGCCGATCTCATTCTCGATTCAATTTCCCTCAGCTATCACGAAACTTTGATGGCTGCCGCCGGCAGTCAGGCGGAGCAGGCGCTGACGCAAGCCGTCCACGACAATGCCGGCAAATACATTGCGTTGATCGAGGGCTCGATTCCGTCCGGCGCCGACGGCGCTTATTGCACGATCGGCGGCAAGTCGGCCCTGCAAATTGCCCGCGAGATCTGTGGGGGCGCCGCCGCGACCATCGCGGTCGGCACCTGCGCATCATTCGGTGGCATTCCGGCGGCGCGGCCGAACCCGACCGGCGCCTTGTCCGTCGCCGACGCGGTCCCGGGCGTCAAAAACCTCATTAACATGTCGGCTTGCCCGGCCAATGCCGAGAACATCACCGCGCTTATCGTTTACTACCTGACCTTGAAACGATGGCCTCCCCTCGATCAGTATCGGCGCCCGCTCTTCGCCTACGGCAAGTCTATCCACGACAATTGCGAACGGCGCGCGCATTTCGATGCCGGGCAATACGTGGAAGCCTGGGGCGATGAGGCGCATCGCCACGGCCACTGCCTCTACAAAATGGGATGCAAGGGGCCGGCGACGTCGCAGAACTGTCCGGTCGTGCGGTGGAACGAAGGTACCAACTGGCCGATCGGATGTGGCCACCCTTGCATCGGCTGCGCCGAGCTGAATTTCTGGGACACGATGACGCCGTTCTACCAGCGGCTCCCCAACGTTGCCGGCTTCGATGTCGGCAAATGGGTCGATCCTGTCGGACTCGGCCTGACCGGTCTCGTGGCGGCGGCGGCGGTGGCGCATGGCGTTGGAGAGATCGTGCGCCATCGAATCGGAAGCAAAGCTTCAAGCGAAGATGGATCGGAGGCTGAGTGATGGCGCATATCGTTGTTGATCCCGTCACACGGATCGAAGGCCATCTTCGTGTTGAGGCTGAAGTCGACGGCGGCGTCGTGAAAGAGGCATGGTCGTCGTCGACGATGTTTCGCGGCATCGAATTGATTTTGCGCGGTCGTGACCCGCGCGATGCATGGGCTTTCGCCCAGCGGATCTGCGGCGTGTGCACCACGGTTCACGCCATTGCTTCGATTCGGGCGGTCGAGAAAGCCATCGGCGCGGTGCCGCCGCCCAATGCCCGCATATTGCGCAATCTCATCATGGCGGCGCAGGCCGTGCAAGACCATGTGGTGCATTTCTATCATCTGCACGCGCTCGACTGGGTCGATATCGTGAGCGCGCTCGATGCCGATCCGGCCAAGACCTCTTCGCTTGCCCAATCGATCTCGGACTGGCCTTTATCAAGCACAAACTATTTTTCCGGCGTGCGAACGCGCATCAAGGCCTTTATCGAGCGCGGCCAGCTCGGCATCTTCGCCAATGCCTATTGGGGCCATCCCGCCTATCGATTGCCGCCGGAGGCCAATCTGATGGCGGTGGCGCACTATTTGGAGGCGCTCGACTTTCAGCGCCGCTTCATCAAAATCCATGCTCTTCTTGGCGGAAAGAATCCGCATCCGCAAAGCTTCCTGGTCGGTGGCATGGCGACGCCGGTCGACCCGGACTCGCAATCGGCGCTCAATGTGGACACGATCACGGCGCTAGACGCGTTGGTGGCCGACGGCATGGCCTTTGTTAGCCGTGTCTACCTGCCGGACGTGCTGGCGATCGCGTCCTATTACAAAGACTGGGCGTCCATCGGCACCGGTATCGGCAATTATATGGCCTATGGCGATTATCCGGAGGACGACAGCGAGAATCCTCAATTGTTCTTGCCCACCGGCGTCATCCATAATCGGAATCTGACGAATATCGAGACGGTCGATCATGCCAAGATAACCGAGCAGATCGCGCATTCCTGGTACGATTATTCAGTCGGCAACGATAAGGGACTCAATCCATTCAAAGGCGAGACCTCACCTCACTATACTGGGCCGAAGCCGCCTTACGAGAGGTTGGACGTTGCGCAGAAATACAGTTGGCTGAAATCACCGCGCTATGACGACGCGGCGATGGAGGTCGGGCCGCTGGCCCGTATGCTGGTTGCCTACAGCACCGGCCGGCCGACCCGCGTCAAGGCTCTGGTCGACAAGGTTTTGAAGACGCTAGGCGTAGGGCCTGAGGCGTTGTTCTCGACCCTCGGCCGGATCGCTGCGCGTGCCATCGAGACCCAGGTGTTGGTCGAGTCGATGGACCGTTGGGTCCGGGACTTGGCCGAGAATATGGCGCGCCGCGAATACCGCATTCAGGACAATTCGAAGTGGGATCCCGCCAGTTGGCCGCGCGATTGCCTAGGCGCCGGCTTTCACGAGGCGCCTCGCGGGGCGCTCGGTCACTGGGTGCATATCAGCAACGGTTCGATCGCGAACTACCAGTGCGTGGTGCCGAGCACCTGGAATGCCGGTCCGCGTGACGCCAGTGGTCATCCCGGCCCCTACGAAGCCGCCCTGGTGGGCACCCCCGTCGCCAAGCCGGAGCAGCCGCTGGAAATCCTGCGAACCGTGCATTCATTCGATCCGTGTATGGCCTGCGGCGTCCACGTGGTCGATGCGACGAAACGCGAGCTGGCCCGCGTGAGGGTCATGTGAATGCCATGGCAATAGCACGTAGCAAAAACACCGACGTTGAACGGCTCTATATCTGGGAGCTGCCCATTCGCCTGACGCATTGGCTGATTTTTTTCTCGGTCATTGTGCTGTCAGCGACCGGTTATTATATCGGTCATCCCTTCATTAGCGTTTCGGGTCCGGCACGAGATCATTTTGTGATGGGCACCACGCGCGTCGTGCATTTGTATGCCGCGATCGTGTTCGCGCTGTCGGTGCTGGTTCGCATCTATTGGATGTTTGCCGGCAATGTCTATGCAGGCTTGACCCAGCTCATCCCGCTCAGGCGAGAACGGTTTCGCAGCTTCTGGGAAGCGGCGATGTTCTATTCTTTCATGAGACGCGAACCGGAGGAATGCGCGGGTCATAACGCGCTGGCGGGCTCAAGTTACGCCATGATCTTCGCTCTCTATCTTCTTATGATCGCGACCGGTCTTGCCCTTTACACGGTCGACGCTTCGCCCAGCTCGCCGTTCCAGGTCTTCGACTTTTTGATACCGCTGTTTGACGGCCTGCAGATGGCGCGGCTGATCCATCACATCGGCATGTGGATTGTGCTGATGTTCGCCGTGGTTCACATCTACTTCGTGATCGTTGCGTCGGTCGCCGAGCGCATCGGGACATTCGACTCGATCGTTTCCGGCTACAAATTTTTATCCAAGCGAAAAGCAGGCGTCCCGTGAGCACCAATACCGCACACGAGCCTGCAAAGAAGGCGATCAGCCTTCTCGTCCTGGGACTTGGCAATGTATTGCTGGGTGACGACGGACTTGGCGCCGCGGCGATCGCACGCATTGAGCGCAACTATCGCATTCCGCCGGGCGTTCATCTGGAAGACGGGGGGACGCTGGGTCTGTCCCTTCTGGGGCTGCTTGCAGAATCCGATTGCGTCATCCTCGTCGATGCCGTTCGCACCGACAGCCCGCCGGGAACCTTGGTCCGGATCGACGGAGAAGACGTCATGGATGCCGTCCGCGAGCGTCTGTCGCCCCATCAGGTAGGGGTCGCCGATCTCCTGGATGCTGCGCGCCTCATAGACTGCTACCCGGCCACCGTTACGTTGTTGGGGCTCGTGCCGGAAGCCATCGATTTGAGTATAGTTCGATCGAGCTCAGTCGAAGCGAGGCTTGATGAACTCGTAGAGGCAGTTGTGCGTGAGGTGCAAAGCCTTGGCTACAAGATGCTTCCAGAAACCGAGAGTGAAGGCCGGCATTATCCTATTCGCGATTCTATTCACCATTTCGGGATGTGAGCGCAATTCGCCAAAAATGCCGGCTACCTCACCTCGCTTGCAGGAGCCGCAAGCTCCACGCTGCTTTCCGACAACAACACCTTCTCGGGCAACACCACCCTTGCCAACGCCACCTCCACCGCCTTCTTCTCCACGACCGCCAGCTCGACGAACCTCTTCGCGCAGACGGCGTCACTCGGCTCACTCACGGTCGCGAACCAGATCACCGGCTCTGTCTCCGGCACCGCCGGCACCGTCACCAACGGCGTGTACACCACCACCTTCAACGGACTCTTCGATACCAGACTCTCGGCCAGCTCATCGGTCTCCGGCATCACCACCTTGCCGAACCTCTCGCTTCCCTCGGGTCAGGTCCCGGGCCTCGGCTCACTCGCCACCCTCAGTACCGTCAACAACGGCAACTGGTCGGGGACACAGCTCGCGGTCGGGAACGGCGGCACCGGTTGGGCCAACATCCAGGCGGGCGGCATTCTGTACGGCAACGGCACGGGCGCGCTCGCGACCACGACCGCCGGCACCGGTGGAAACATCCTCGCGTATCTGAACGGCATCCCGACATGGACGTCAACGACCACCGTATCGATCGGCGGCAACGCGGGTACCGCCACCAAGCTTGCGGCGACGAAGAACATCAACGGGGTTGCCTTCGATGGTTCCACTGACATCACCATCTTGGCCGCTTCTTCGACACTTCTTGCGAATAACAACACATTCACAGGACTCGACGTATTCGGGAACGCCACCTCAACCCCTCAGCCATCCCCTCATTTTTTGAAATAAACGAATCCGCAGAAGTGTAAAACCTTTCCGAAAAGAATCGGAACTGGTTATTTTTGAAGCTCGGGCTG
>Ga0208355_1001027_pt1 | contig 12520 bp, 13 predicted proteins | sample NGESurdeep072012_6_FD_184458 | JGI IMG/M metagenome (GOLD analysis project Ga0208355, IMG submission 184458) | Arctic peat soil microbial communities from Barrow, Alaska - NGEE Surface sample 210-3 deep-072012 (SPAdes) | ecosystem: Environmental > Terrestrial > Soil > Wetlands > Peat ... | reverse complement strand
CAGGCTGTAGTAACACGACCCCAACCCACCAGAACCGCGTTTGCGCAGGTCAGCGCCCATATTCAGGCGATCGTGTGCCTATCATCTGCGGAAGTCCGGTCTGCGTACGCAGGTAAGAAGCCCGGTTGGATGCGAGGTTCGGCCCCAAGCGGCCACTGCGACTGGACGCGAGGCAGACATCGCCACTGGCCATCTTTGCGGGCGACACCCGCGGTTGACCGGAGGGTTGCTACGGGGCGGCCCTCGGGGGAACTTGGCACAGATGTCGGTCTGCCACGCAGCCCAGAGCGACCAAGTCACGGCCACGCCAAGAGAGCAGAGCGGGTTCTGGCGAGCGACTGGAACAAGGCCGGCCAGGACTGCCTTGCGGCCCCGGGGGAGGGTAACCTCGGCTCCCCACGAACGTACCTCGCGATCCGATGTTCACGACGCAGGCTGCATCGTCGCCCGGCTCTGGTGGCATTTCGGTGTGATCGCGCAGGGGGCCAAGCCAAAGCGGCGGCACCGGGCAGTGGGCCGCTGACACCTGGTGCTGATCGCCCGGCGGCGCCCAAGGACGACCTGTAGCTCCTGGGTCAGTCCTCACCTTGCGCCGGGGGCCGTGGAAGATATACGGGTGAGCCGGTGCTGGGTTGCAAGCAGTAAAGACCCGGTCAAGGTTCTTCAAACTTCGCCACCGGCGCGAACGCCTGTTATTACGTTAGGAGCCATGGGGAACGTTGAGTGGTCGTCGTCGGCGCCTAGGCCGAAATGGTGAACACGCCGGACAAGACCGCGGGCGGGGCGCCCTCAGCCCGGCTGCCGCTTACCTGCCCGGGGCCTCGGCAGGCGCCATGACATGGCCCGCACGGGCCGGGGCCGCCGAACTCTGGCGCCGCCTGCAGCAGCACCAGCCTCACGGTACAGCCGCTGCCACTGTCCCATTATTCAGTGAGCCCCTGGTGTCAGTGCCCGCCCCGGACGTTTCCATCCGCGACCGGCAAGATGGTTTATACCTATGGCAGGGCCGTGCTGGGCCGTGGGGTGCCAGAGACCAGAAACCCGAAAGCCGCAAGGAGCGCAGGGACAGGCAGGAGGCCGTCAAACTGGCCGCCCCGGACCCCAGCCGGGCGCTGCCCCGCCGGTACGAGGACGACGTCAGGCAGCGGTCCGGGCGGCCCCGGGCACTGCCCTACCGCGACCAGGACCCCGACACGCCAAAGCGCCTGGCTGGCGACTTCCGCGCCGCTGTCGGGCCGGGGCCGTCCTTCAGTCCGCAGGAGGTCATCGCGTTTTTCGCCGGGCTGCCACCCCTGCTGCGGCGCGACCTGCTGGCCGCGCTCAGCCTGTTGGGCCCAGCCGCCCGCACAGTTTCCGTGCCGGGGCCGGGAAGCGTTGCCGTCGTGCTGCACCGCGCCGCGCTGTTAGTGGAGAAGGCCAGCCGCGCCAGTGAGGACCCCTGTCCGCCTTACCCTAACCCCGGCCAGGTACTCACCAAGGTCGACGCCGACTTCCTTGCGGCGCTTGCCGCCGAGGCTGTTAGCTGTGGTGGCCAGGTGCTGACACCTCCGGTCCCGCAGCTCCCCAGCTGGGTCGCCGACGCCGACCTGCTCTCAGCGTTCGGCTGGCTCCGGCTGGCGTTTGCCCCGGGCAGCGGGTCAAAGTGGCACCGCCCTGGCTGCGACGCGACTCCGGAGACGTGCCTGGCAACCGATGACCACCAGCCATGGTGGCGGGTGAGCATGGCCAGCGCGGGAAGACTGTGCACGGTGTGCGGGGGGCCTGGCATCAAGCACCTGGCGGAGGTAACCCAGCTGGTGGCTGCCGCCGACGTCTGGGACGCTCGCGGGCGGGACAGTATTGAACCGTGGCAGCGGATGAGCGTAGCCCGCCTGCAGGCCGCCACCATGATGGACCGCGCCGCCGCCGCCGAGCCGGATATCACCCTCGCCGCCCGGGTGGTTGCCGCGCTGGTCGCCGAGCAGCCCGGGCAGGAACGATCGGGCGCCTCCCGGGCCATCGACAGGGACATTACCGACCCCCTCGCCGACAGCGACGCTTTGGACGCGGCCAACGCCGGCGCACTAGCCGTGCGACGGCTGAACACTGTCTCCGAGCTTCTGCCGCCCTGGCAGCGCCCTGCTGCGTTACCCGACGCCGCCGCCCCGTCCGCCCTGGCTGAACGGCTCGACGCTCTATGCGCCATCGTGGATCTGCCCCGCCTTGACCGCTTGCTTTTCCCGGCCGGCCCGGCGCCAGCGCAGCCAAATGGCGCGTCTGGTCTCTCTAGGGATCGCCTGGTCCGGTGATCACACGCAACAACGTGTCGACCACGCTGGCCGGCTGATCGGCTGGCGCCTCGAAGCGCCGCACTGGCTCGAGTAAAGGTCATGGCCGCCCCGAGTGTCTCGGTGCCCCCTGTTTCCTCGACCACCTCCCTGCCAGCCCCTTCAGTGTCAAGGCGTGCACGCGAGCCAGCCCTACAGGCGCTGCCGTGCTGGCGAACTCCTAGATCGCCCACCGTTGATGGCGTGGCGCGGTGCCATTGCCCTCTCAGCCACTGCACCTGTCTTTGCGCGCGTGGTCAACACACTGAAATGACGTCGGATACCCGACGGTGGTTCGAGGATTCGCCGCCACGGTTCTCGCGGCGCGCCCGGCCCGCTGGAGACGCGTCATTGCCGCCGGCACCGGCTCGGACGGCGCGAGCACAAGGGTGATGGAGCTCACGATCTGTGGCGTACGGCGCAGTGCATTTCACCCGGCGCGACGAGAGCGGGCGTTTCGGCGTTTCAGGGTGCGGCGTTCGTCCTCGGAGAGCCCGCCAAACACGCTGGTCTTCTGACCGGACCACAGCGCACTCCCGGCGGGTCTCAGCGACCTGACACTGACGGCCGATGGCCTTGGCGTCATCTGTGCGGTGCAGCGCGGGGCCCGTGACCCCGACAAGGAAGACAGGTCGGGGTCCTCGTCAAGGCAGGCGGCGGAGTTACGCCAAGTCACGCGCACGGCGCTGGCTGAGTTGGGGCCTTGGGGACTCGGCATCTTGCGAGTCCTTCAGGTCGGCGATCGTTGGTTGTCACCGTGTTCCTCGGCTGACCAGTCGCATAGGCATGTCGCTGCAGTGGGGCGGGTCGAGTACCCGGGGCTCATCACTTCGTGACGCGACGCGTCCTGGATCCGGTTCTCCGTCGGAGCACAGGCGGCGGTTGGGGTGGTGGCCCCGGCCGTCTACGGTGCAACGACGACGGTTCGGACAACATGGATGACGCAGAAGCCCTTCTCGAGCTTCTGGCCTCTTACACAATCTGCGGCGCGGGCAGGGCCGGCCGCCACCTGGGTCTTGGCCCCCCTGAATGTCCTGGGTATCGTTGCCACCGCCGACGATGAGACTACCGCGTACACGGCGGCCCCGGCGATGAGGCCTGCGGCAGTGCCGCTAAGGACGGAAGTGCGCTGACGAATAGGGTACAAAGGTGGGTAATCCTGACGGTTGGGAGGGTCACCCGGATGGGGTTCTGGACCTCATCGTTCCTGTCCCGGCCCTATGCGCACATTGGGAGAACCTCAAATCAATGTCAAGACGCGCCCAGCTCGATAGTGGGCATCGGCAGTGCGGCGGCCCCAGTGCGCGCATCAATCGTGTCGCGCTGTCTGGAAGCGACTGCGGCCTCAAGGTTGCAGCCTCACTGTTGCTGGGATCGTCGAGGCGGTCGACGGCACGGGACCGACCCTGCGCTCAGCGCGAGTCCGGCCCGGCGGGGCGGCATCGACGCCGGACTGCCATCAGCCCTGCGGCTCCTGCAATTCTTGACTCGGGAGGGGCCATCCCGCTCGAAGGCAACACCTCTGCGATCCCGGAGGCCGAAGGAACGCGCCGGCCCGCCTGTCTGGGGGAGCCGATGCCGAGTAACTGCCCACCGTCGCGGGCTGAGGCAGGGACTCGGTGGACATCTCAGGCAGCCTGTCTTCACCGGCGTGTCAAACACAGTTCCGGCCAGCAGCTCGAACGAGGCGAAGAGGGCAGCGCAATGAAGACCATCGGTGTTCTGGGTGGCATGAGCAGCGTTGCCAGCGCGGAGTACTACCGGCGTATCAACGAGGGCATTAACAAGCATCGGGGAGGACATGCCGCGGCGGAGGTTGTGCTTTACAGCGTGGACTTCGCGGTGATCGAGGGCTTCATCCGCGACGAGCAATGGGATCAGGCCGCGAGATACCTCGCCGAGCGGGCTCGGCGGCTGCAGCGCGCCGGTGCCGAGTTCTTGGTACTGGCCACCAATACCATGCACCGAGTCGCTGAGGAGGTGCAGCACGCCATCGGAATCCCACTGATTCACATTGTCGATCCGACCGCCGACGCAGCCACCGCTGACGGAGTGAACACCGTTGGCCTGCTTGGTACTGCGCCGGTGATGGAAGCTGACTTCTACCGGGCGCGATTCGCTGACTTGGGGTTCGAAGTCCTCGTTCCAGCCGAGCGGGACCGCGCCATCGTGCACCGCGTCATCTTCGAGGAGCTGACACACGGCATCGTCGAAGACCACTCCCGGCAGGAGTACCTGCGGATCATGGGCGACCTTGTCGCCCGGGGCGCGCAAGGCATCGTCCTTGGATGCACCGAGATCAGCCTCCTGGTCGCGCCAGAGAACATGCCTGACACCGCGCTGTATGACACAACGGCACTTCACGTCGACCGTGCTGTTCGGATCAGCCTGGGGCTCCACCCCCTCATCACCGACCCCGCTTCGCAGCCGGGATGAGTCGTGAACCGGACTGGGGCCGACGAACCTGAGCAGGGGGTCACAGTTCTTGAGGTTCGACTCGGCCTCGGGTAGTCATCCAGGTATGCCTGCTGGTTTGGCCTCGCGCTCTGGTTGCCGGGGCACGGTGCCGTGGCAGACAGGCGGGGTTCCTGGCAGGTGCATGCCCGTGCGCAAGAATCACATTCGGTGCGAGACGATGAAAGATGTCGACCTGAACACTTGCTCTCGGTCCGGTGAGCAATCTCACGGCTCACGGCTCACGACAAAGGCCATGCGGAAGAACGGGAGGAATGGCATGACGGTCAGCAACCCTTTCGCCCTCAGCAGCGCCTGGTAGCCCCGGCCGCCACCGGCTTCTGGGCTTACTGTTCGTTCGATCTGGCCAGGATGGGCGAATGGGAAGTCCGCACGTTCTCTCAGCTTGGGTGGGTGGTGCTCCTGGTCTTCACCAACGTCCTTGGGGCGCTCATGTTGTTCGCCGTTGGCCGGCCTCAGCGGCGGTAGCTCCGTAGCAGGCGACAAAATGTCCCAACGCCAAATCGACCGAGGCCTACGCAGGGTGCAGAGGGGATCCACCCAATCCTCCGGCGGTGGATCCGTGAATCACTGCGTTGGTGGGAAGCCGAAGCTGTCGGGACATCCTCACAACATCGAATCGGTGATCGCCCACAGCGACCCCGTTCGGCAATACTCCCCACGTCTTGAAGCCGCATGACTCGTAGAGTGCCTGGGCGCCGTGGTTGTTGCCGCGCACTCCCAGGGTCAGCAGCTCCGCCCCGAAACTGCTCGCGCGCTCGATCAGCGCGTCGACCACCAGGCGGCCGAGCCCGAGGCCCCGCTCATCCGGATGAACCATGATCTTGGTCAGCTCTACGACGTGTCCCATCGGGCCCTCCCGTCCAGCTTGTCAGCCGCCCACAGCTTGTATCTTGCCGTTGACCTGGCACGAGGCCAGACCGGCCCGGCCTGTCGTCACGCCCGCGTGCCATTCGTCCAGCCATCGACCGACTCCGGCGCGCGTCGGTGTCTGAAGCCAGCCCACTGCGCCGCCGAGCTCTACGACAGCGCTCACCACGCGATGGACTTTGACGATTGCCTCGTCGTCAACTCGATCGAGCCAGAGCATGCGGTAGACCTGTTTGGACACGCCTGAAGTATCCAGCAACACATCATCGGCTGCGTCGGCCAAGGTCGAAAGACCTCTGGGCCTGGTGCAGACCGTTGCCGTCGGTGCTCTTTGTCCGGTGGGTGGTCGGGCATCGGTCGTGACCGAGGCAGGCGTCGCGATGTGCGCTCTCAGCTGGCGTCGCAGGCCAGCAGACCCCGTCGTCGCAACACGTGCGCCGCAGGAGCATGGTGGACCGCCCGCACCACCAAACACTTTCGACAATGATTCTCAATGTTCGCGGTCGGGACACCATGAGAAGGATCATCGGATCATCGATCAACGCTGATGATGTCGTCACGGTCAGGGTTCATCGACACATTCAACAAACAATTCTCAGCGACCGACGGTAAGTTTCTTCGGGTGAGCGAGCCGGGGAACCCATATCAGGTCGAGTATGGCAGTAGTTCTACGAGGAGGTCTTCCCGGACCAAGTTCGTCTTGATCGGGCTCATTTGTGTTGCCTTGGTGGCGAGCGCAGGGGTGTTTGTCGTAGTGCACGTCAAGTCGGCGGCTGCGATGCGACGCCAACAGGCGTCGGCGGCGGCGGCCACATTCCTTCGCACGTGGGCCAACGACAACCTGTCCGCGCTGCCGGCCCAGACGGTGACCGGATCTGCTGCGGTCGCCCAGGCATACGCCTCCCTTGACGGTGCGCTTGGTATCGGCACCAAACCCAGCAGCGCCGGCAGCGTGCACCCCACGTCAACGCCACCGGTCGTGGCGCTACCCATCAAGGTCGATCTCGGGGCCCCTTTGGGGTCCGGTGACCTCATCACCGTCCCAGCCACGGTCACCATCGACGTCCCCGGCCTGGGGCTTTGGCACGACCCCGTCAAGATCCCCGTTCAAGTCTCGGGGAGCAAGCCGCTCATCGACTGGTCACCGCAGGCAATCACCCCCGCCTTGAAGGCTGGCGATCACATCCGGATGACGCGGACCGTGCCAAGCCGTGCTGCTGTTCTGGGGACGGACGGCCAGCCGGTGCCGGCCAGCTCCGATGTGACGGCATTGATCGGCACGGTAGGGCCTGCCTCCACGACACAGGCCAAAGCCGACCCGACACTGCGCGCCGGCGACCTCGTTGGCCAGAGCGGGCTTCAGGCCGCGAGCGACACAACGCTGCGCGGCGCACCTTCGGGGGACCTGACGGTGGTCGACTCGGCGGGGCACACCGTCGTGACCTTGACCAGATGGGTGGGCCGGACTCCTCGACCTGTGTCCAGCACGGTAAACCCTTCGATGCAGGGGGCCGCTGCGCAGGCCATCTCTCACACCGGCCACCCCTCGGCGCTGGTGGCGATCGATGCGCGTACCGGCGCTGTCCTCGCAGCTGCCTCGAGCCCGGCTGGCTATCCCCGCGCGTTGCTGGGTCAATACCCCCCCGGGAGTACGTTCAAGATGGTGACCATCACCGCGGCCCTGATGGCTGGGCGCACCATGGCCTCTCCGACGTCGTGCACCCCCACTGTCACCGTGGACGGCTACACCCTGCGTAATGCAGGTGGTGAGTCCTTCGGCACCATCCCCTTGAAACAGGCTTTTGCCGTGTCCTGCAACACATCGTTCGTCAACTTGGCCGAGAGCCTGCCCACCGGCACACTGGCAGCAGCGGCCAAGCTGCTCGGCTGCGACGTAGGCCACGCGCCGCTTCCGGTCCCCTCCTTTGGATGTTCCTACCCGGCGGACGCCGCAGGCACCGCATATGCCGCGTCGGCTATCGGCCAAGGAACAGTCCTGACCAGCCCCTTGTCCATTGCTGCCATCGCCGCGGCGGCCGACTCCGGGACCTGGAACCAACCTCACCTCACCCCGGGGGCTGCGCCGGTCAGCCACCCGCTCCCTGCCGCTGTGGCCACCGGGTTGCAGCAGGCGATGCGGGCCGTGGTCACCTCCGGAACCGGAACAGGCGCAAACCTGCCAGGGACGCCCGTCTCCGGTAAGACCGGGACGGCCGAGCACGGCAGCGGGTCGAACCCGCCTACCGACGCGTGGTTCGCGGCCTTTCGCGGTGATGTCGCCGTGGCCGTGGTCGTGGAGGACGCCGGGTTCGGTGCGACCTCAGCGGTCCCGGTCGTTGCCACGTTCCTCGGCGCGGTCACGCACTGACCCGCAAGGTTCGCTACAACATCGCAGGCACAGTGGTGCAGCGCACGCGTCGTCAGCCGCAGCCGCAATCAAACGTCCCTGCCCCAGATGGCATCAGATGCGCCTGGCGTTACACCGAGGTGAGCGCACACAGGCCGCCTACCGGGCTGAACCCGCGGTTGGCCCTTGGCTGTGAGCTGGTCCAGGCGCTCCGCCGGCAGCCGTTTGCGAGATTTGCTCGCTGTTGTCCACTCGGCCGGCGGACGTTGTCACGGTGGGCAACGAGACTTCTGTTTCGCTCACACTGACCTCCTCGCGGTACCGGAACAGGGCACCCATCCTGACCCGGCCGGATGGGTGCGTGGAGGACCTCTCAGCGTCGGTATGGCCTGCACAGAAACCGGGTGGCCCGAGGTCTGGTCTCCGACGGTGGCGCCTATGATTCGGCGCTGCAGCCCGACGCGCTTTGGCCTCCGCTGACTACATATGGTGGAGGTAGCATCTCCGCTGGTGGCCGGAGGGGAAGGGTCGATCGCAGAGGGGATGTCCTATCGTGGTTGTTCTCTTGGCCTTCGGATCGTTTGTGACCACCCTGCTGGGAGGTCTCACGGCGCTGCGAGTTCGCGACTACCGGCATCTGGTGCTGGGGTTGGCAGCGGGGCTCATGCTCGGCGTTGTCGCTTTCGACCTGATTCCCGAGGCACTTTCGCAGGAGCCTAGTCGGCTGTTTGGTGTGCCCTCGCCGATGCTGACCTTCGTGCTCGGTTTCCTGACGCTGCACGTGATCGAGCGCACGGTCGGCATCCACCGTGCACACGAGGCTGAGTACGCCGATCACTCCCACACGCAGGCGGTCGGGCTTCTTGCGGCCTGCGGGTTGGTTGGGCATAGCGTCATGGACGGGTTCGCCATCGGTGCGGCCTTCCAGGCTGGCAGCACTGTGGGCATCGTGGTCGCCGTGGCTGTCATCGCCCACGACTTCGCCGACGGTTTCAATACCTACACGATCGCCGCCCTGTACGGGAACAATCGGCGCCGCTCGATCATACTTCTGGGCGCCGATGCCGCGGCCCCCGTGATGGGCGCGGCCATCACACTGGTCTTCACGATCCCCCATACCGTGCTCGGCCTCTACCTGGGCTTCTTCGCCGGCTTCCTGATGTACCTCGCGACGTCCGATATTCTGCCCGAGGCGCACGCGAGCCACCCGACCCGGCTGACGGTGCTAGCTACCATCATCGGCGCCGCCTTCATCTGGCTGGTCGTCGGCCTGGCGAGCTAGTGGCAGACTCGTCGTCCTGCACTCGATGCCCGTGTCCGGGGTGTGGGTCGGGGTCTGTGCCTGATCGTCAATGGCGGCAACAAGGCGTTCCCACACCGGCAGCGTCTCGCTCAGAACTCGTCGATCTTGGGCGCCCAGCGCCGCGAGGGCGTACAGCAGCACACCCTCGTTCATCGTGCGCCATTGCCCGACGAGCTGTGCGCCTCGGGGTGTCAACGTGTACTCCACGGTCCGCTTGTCAGTTGGACCGGGCGAGCGATACAGCATGGCGGCGCTGACCATGGCGTTTGCCAGGGTGCTCACCGAGTTCGCAGCCAGGCGCAGCAGGCCGGCCAGGTCGCCGGGCCTTGCCCCTGGGTGCTCCTGCACGAGGCTCAACAGCTCCAGCTGTGCCACGCTCAGCGGCATGCCGGGTGTCCGAGCCCGGGCCGCCTTTCGCATGGCCCGACGCATCTTGGCGACCAGGGCGGCGACGGCTTCGGGTAGCGCGGACTCGGCGGAGACCCTGGTCATGGACCGCCCCCTGCCCTCGCGCCGCCGGTCGTTGCACGCCAACTCAACGTGGTCGCAGCTAGAGCGACCGAGCATACGGCCAGTGCGCTGAGCACTACCTGCGGTCCAACCCATTGGTGCAGGTAGGCGACGCGCAGGCCCATCGCCGTTATCGAGACGCCCAGAGCGGTACCCAGTGCGCGTGCCACGTTGACCATGCCGCCGGTCACTGCCGAGGCGCTGGCCGGCACTGCTGCCATCACAGCGGCGTTGTTCGCTGGGATCACTAAGCCCAGGAAGGCCCCCATGAGAAGCAGCAGTACGGCGACCAGGCAAGGTGAGCGCCACAGCGCGATGTTGGCCAGCACGGCGGCCAACACCCCGACCGAGCCAACCGCGACGCGTTGTCGGTCGGACGCTCGCAGGTGCGCCACATTTGCGCCGACAGCTGCCAGTGCGAAACCGGCGGGCAGGCAGGACAGCACGAGCCCGCCGGCTGCCGTGCTCATCCCCCAGGCGGCGAAGATGCTCGGATAAAGGACCAGAGGCGCGAAAAGCAGCAAATAGGCCAGCAGCGCCCCCGCCAAAGAGGCGCCGAGCCTGCCGCGTCGTAGCAAGTGGACGTCTATCAAGGGCGTCACCGCTCGTGCCTCGGCGCGCCAGAACGCCACCACAGCCACGATCGCCACGACACATAGCTCTGCCACCCAAGTTGACGGCAGGGGCATACCGGACAGGCCACTGAGGGCCAGCAGAGTCGATGTGACCGCGCCCGCCAGCAGCACCAAACCGGCCCCGTCGCTGCCCCGTGCCTGGATGAGGTCTCTGCTGCGCGGCAGAAGAACATGCCCGGCCAAGATCGCGACGAGGCCAACCGGGACGTTCACCCAGAACACCGACCGCCAGCCGTAGGCATCCACCAGCACTCCACCCAAGGTGGGTCCCAGCGCCAGGCCAAGTGCCTGTGCGGCTCCCTGAAATCCGAGCGCGGTCCGTACTCGGGATCGGGGGACACTGAGCACGACCAGGGCCACGCTGTTGGCCTGTAAGAGCGCGGCCCCAACGGCTTGGATCCCGCGTCCGGCCACGAGCCAGCCCAGGGTCGGCGACAGAGCACGCCCCGCTGAGGCGAGGGAGAACAGCCCGAATCCATACAGGTACAACAGCTTTCGTCCTCGCGCGTCCGCCCACCGACCCCCGGGGACCAACAGCACCGCCAGAACCACCAAGTAGGACAACGAGACCCATGCCACGCTGCCCAGACCCGTGGCGAACTCCGACTGCAGTCGGGGGTAGGTCAGCGTCACGATGCTCGCGTCCAGCTGCCCCATGAACGCGCCGAGGCACACTGCCGCGACTGCAGCCCAGGGCGCCCGTGGGTGATCGCGCACCCATTGCGGACGCGCCGCCTCGCGCGTCAACGGTCCTAGGTGGAAGTTACTGATGGCCACCATATAATTCTGTCACAGACAGAAACTAATCCCGCATAATACTCGAGTCACGGCGGCGACGTGGCGCTCCAGTGAGCTGGAAAGCCAAGACGCTGTGACTGACAAGATATGAGCAGACGACCGAGCCGGTCCAGACCGTGTTTTCCTGGTCAGGGTCACGGCCAGGTCGGTCGAGGTGCAGCGGGATGGCCGTGTGCCCAGCTGGGGGCGGTGAGGTGAGCTGCGCACGCTCTGGGTCGGGGCCGGAGTAGCTCGATATCACCAGAGGGCTGGTCGCAGCCTGTCGCCGGTATGGGACCTGTGTTCCTCCGGTGCTCAGTGAGGGCGTTTCTCTGTCAGCCAGCAGTGCCAGGTCCTGAGCCAGGCTTCATTCGGGAACTACCTCGATTTGGGGTGTCGAGGCTGCGAGCGGTGAGCCGGTTCGGGCCGGCCCGAACCGGGTGGGGGAGGCAGATCTGGCAGGCATTGGAGTTCGCGGCGGATGTCCGCGAGGTCATGGTTGTGGTGCCTACCCGGGTAGTGGATCGATCACGGTCCGGCGGGCAGAGGGGACGGCATTGGGCTATGGGACGGGTCGCGAAGTCGCAGCAGCAGACGCGGGTCACAGCCAGGGTGCGCCGTATCGCGTGTGGCCACGAAAGGGTCGCCGGCGACCAGCGGGTCGACGGCCCAGCGGTGCAGGAGGTCATGGCCCTTGGCGCACGAGACGACACGGTGGGGCAGGTTCATGCGGCGCAGACCCGGGCCGACCACAAGGTTCAGGGCCGGTTCGCGTGAGCGTCGCCACCGTCCAGGAGCTGCTCCACGATGCGTCCCGCGAGGTCCGCTCGATCATGTGGGACGTCACCACCCTGGACGGCCCGGCACTGGCCGCCGGATGGCCTGCCTTCGCGAGCCAGGCTCGGACTGCTTTGGCTGCCGTGCCGCTGCCGGATCCGGGAACTCGGCTGCTGATCCACCGCGCCGAAGGGCCCCGGTCTCATCCGAACCGGTGGGGGCCACCGGTCGACGCTGAACCGGATCCGCATCTCATCCGGGCCGGTTGCGCCCTGGCATCGGTGGCTGACCTGCTGAGTCGGTACGCCGGACCGCCCGTGTCAACCGACGCCGGTCGCGAGGCTGACTTGGTCCGCCGAAGCATTGCCGAATGCCTGTTCATCGGGTCGCACGTCACATCCTTGGGGCTGAGCGAGCACGCAACCCGACTGCGTCCGGCGCTCCCAGGTGTCGCTTTCGATCGACCCAGGGGGCGGCTTGCCGTGTCGGGCGCGAGCCTGGCTCAGAGTCGTCGTCTGGC
>Ga0208355_1001023_pt1 | contig 12554 bp, 7 predicted proteins | sample NGESurdeep072012_6_FD_184458 | JGI IMG/M metagenome (GOLD analysis project Ga0208355, IMG submission 184458) | Arctic peat soil microbial communities from Barrow, Alaska - NGEE Surface sample 210-3 deep-072012 (SPAdes) | ecosystem: Environmental > Terrestrial > Soil > Wetlands > Peat ... | reverse complement strand
GTCCTCGTTTCCCTGTTATGCCGAAATCGTTCCCTGTTAGTTTTCACAAGGAAATTCGCTAGAAACCCGCATGGATGCTGGCTTTGTCGATGATCTCGTCATCATTTCGAGGCCCAATCTTTCGGTTTTCCCTGTATTTTTCCCTGTTATTCGGAAATTTGAGTTTGAAGACTGGTTCGAATACGACTGCATCCTCAGCCAGCCAGTCCAAGGTCGGGAGATTTCTGCTCCAATGTAGCGAGAAGGCCCGCCGTTTACGGGCTTCTCGCCCGAGGCGATGAGTCTCTGCGTCCTAAGTTTGAAAATTCTTCGGGCTTTTCTGTCAAAAGTCTCTGCTAATCTTCGGCACTGTTCCCGTTTTCCAGAAAACTTTGCGGAGACTGGGTTTGATCCCACTGCGTGACCGGGTTTCCGGTGCAATTTCGTCGAATTTAGTCTTAGTTTGCGAACATCGTACGTTCAGTTCGAATCTCGCTCGCTCCGCCAACCCCCTTGGCGCCTGGCTTTCAGACATGATTTTCCGGAACAATAATGTCGGCTCAAACGATCCAAAGACATGACCGTCGCTAGCACTCCTACACTTACGACAGAGGCCGTGGCAATCGATTCCGATTGCGTCGGCGAGCGGTGGAAGGCCAATGACGAAGCTACGCTGGCTCGTTTGATCGCCATCATGGCGATGGGACAAGCCGCTTATGCTGGACACATTCTGACGACGCTGGCGCCCGCAGAACCAAAAATCAGCACGGCGCAGCTTCGAGCCGAGGCAAAGATTAAGTTGACAGTAGAAGAGCCGGTCAAAAAGCCCCGTGGCGGATACCCGCGCTGGCAACGGGACGGACTGATCTTCGAAGCCATTTCTTGGCTCGCTGCCCGGCAGGTCTATCCGGGCGTATTACTAAAAACTCCGCATGTAAGCTCTACGTCGCAGGGGCTCGACGGATTGATGATTGAGCTTAAGGGCGACAAGACGGGTATCGCGCGCACGACCATTTTTGAGGATAAATGTACGGATGATGCCCGCAGCATGTTTCTTGGAAGGGTAATTCCGGAATTCAAAAAACGCCACGCCAACGAGCGAAGTGCAGAAATTATCTCGACTGCGACGGCGCTGATAATGACTGCAGGTGTCGATGAAGTTACAGCTACGCAATTTGCGGCAGCAGTGACCGACCAAACACTTCGTCGTTACCGCGCATCGTTTGCGGTAACCGCCGATAGCCAGAACGAACGGAAAAAGCTCTTCGCCGACTACAATAGAATAGACAACATCAACGCCGATCAGCGCATCGGGGCTAGTTTCGTCGTGCCACCAAAAATGAGGGACTGGTTCGATCAGTTGGCGAAACAGGCGGTCGACTATTTGAACTCACTCGACAGCGGCTCACCATAATGTTCGACGCCACGACAGCAGCGTTACTCCGATCCGCGCCCGCGATGCCGGGTCTAAATCCGGCTTCAATTCCCGCGCTGCTTACCGCGCAATACGCGAACCTTGCCGCTGCGCGTCTTCGCGGTTCGGACGAGGGTCTCGAAGACCTCGTGCAAGCGTGGAGCCTCGAACGACTTGCGGACACGTATGAAATTTTGACTTCGTTGACAAGCGATGCGGAGATAAGGAGGCCCGCTGCGTTCGTGGCAGGTACCGCGCAGCTGATACTTGCTCGCCGACAAACGAGCGCCACGGAGCACAAACCTCCCAACATCGATCGTGATCGCGTCGATCCCAGTCTCGCGGCCGCAATCCTTTTTCTGTCGGCAGAACAATACGCCGATGCAAACGAAGCCGCGCTTTCTATTCAGACGAACGTCGAAGGCCAATCATATGAAGCAGATATCCTGTCGGAGGATATCGCCGATTTGGCCCGAGGACGCCTCAATGAGATTCTTGCAAGGTCGGCGCGGTGGCGGCGTCCCATTCGTTATGCGGATTTAGATGAACGAGCTTTGGCAGCGCTTGTCGAAGCGCTCATCTCCGGCGTCGAACTTTTGGCAGCGAGTTTGCTGCACGAAACGCCGCCGCCCTTAGTCGCTGGACGCTTCGATAGCGCCCGCCATGCCTTCGAAACCGTGATGAACCTGTCTGCCAGTACCGGAGAATCATATCTTCCGGGAATCGAAGGCGCAATTCTTGCCTATGCCGGTCCGCATCATCTGGCGTCGCTGCTTCTATCGGCTTCCGATGGTCTCGCGCTCGCTAGTCTTTTTGCCGTTCCGCCTCCGATCGGGGCCAACACGCAATCCTGGAACACGTGGCTCAGGTCGCGCGCGAAAATTGCCCCTTTCGTATGGCCCAATCATCGGGAGGCAATAGCAAAAGGATTTTATCAAACCGGCGTTTCTTCCGTCGTTGTCTTGCCGACAGGTGCAGGAAAAACAACTGTATCGTCGCTTAAAATCGGCGGCGTCCTCGCTAGAGGCAAAAAAGTTGTCTTCTTGGCACCCACCCACGCGCTTGTCGATCAACTGACAGTCGATCTCCAAGAAATGTTCCCTGCCGACGTCATGGGCTCGGTTGTGTCGAGCGACTTCGATTTGTTGATGCTCGTCAACGCGCAACTACGCGACATCGAAGTGATGACGCCGGAGCGTTGCCTTGCAATGCTTTCCTTCGCGCCCGAGGCCTTTCAGGATGTCGGACTTTTGGTTTTCGACGAGTGCCATCTCCTGAGTCCAGAAATCGGGCGTATCAGGCGGGCTCTCGATGCCATGCTTTGTGTCTTGGGCTTCAATCATGTCGCCCCTGACGCGGATATGCTCTTTTTGTCGGCAATGCTTAAGAACGTCGACGACATGTCCGATTGGGTCGCCGCTCTTACAGGAAGGCCATGCGTTGCCGTCGATCTGCCGTGGAAACCCAGCCGTCAAGCGCGCGGTGTAATTATCTACGACAATGGCGAACTTGAGCGAGCCCGACAAGCAGCTATCGAATCCCAACGTAAAGAAGACACACGCGTGGGAACGCGGTCGGCGTCTCTTAGACAAGTGGCCAAAAGAGAACTTAGCGCTGTTCCTTACGCAATATGGGGATTGCAGCACAATTGGTTGTCCGGAAATTCCGCCGCCTGCATAACCAATCCAATCTCCGACACGCGGGTAATGCTGGCGGGTAGCCTATGGGAAACCGCGTCCGGCTGACTCCAAATGCAAACGAAGTCGCAGCTCATTTGGCAGTTTCGGCTTCGAACACCGGGCTCAAATCGATCGTGTTCGTAAACACGAAGGCCGACGCGATTACAGTCGCGGCTGCTATTTCGGAAGCCATCTCCGGAACCATTCAGCCTACCCAGCTCGAACAAGCTCGTTGGCAGGCGCTCGAAAAGGAGCTGGGCGATCTCAAGCACGCGGTAATTGCCGGACCTGCTATTGCCGTCCCTCACAATTCGGCGATGCTTAGACTAGAACGCGACTTGTGCGAAGGAATGTTCAAGCGCGCCGATGGTGCCCGAACTATCGTTGCCACGCCCACGCTCGCGCAAGGACTCAATTTGCCCGCCCATCTCGCAATTTTGGCAGGCGATAAGCGCGCCGATGCCGAAGGCAGAGAGGCTCTCAAAGCTCATGAAATCTTGAACGCTGCCGCCCGCGCCGGCAGGGCTGGACATCTGGCAAACGGTCTGGTGCTGCTCATTCCCGAGCCTGTTATTTCATTCGATAAGATAGACACCTTATCGACCAGAACCGTCGAAAAGTTGCGGTCGATTTTGCCCGAGGACGACCACTGTGTTGTAGTCGCGGACCCGCTCGAAATCGTTTTGGACAGGTTGATGGAAGGACAAGTAACCGATCCGGACGTTCAATACACGGTTAATCGTTTCGCCGTAGTGCGGGAAGTCGAAGGAGGAAGCGAAGAACCAACGCATCTTTTCGATTTAAATAAGTCGCTAGGCGCATACTTAGCAAAAAAAAGTGAGACCGAGTCGACTTTTAAGGAGAAGGTAGTCGGGTTCAAGTCCGCGATTACTGCGGCGATGCCTGGAACGTTGGATAGTGCCACTGCAGTTCTCGCGACACAGAGCGGGCTTTCCGCCCAGTTGCTTATGGATTTGCGTGACCGCATCAAGGACGAGATCGGAGAACTGCCGACCACAATCGACGGCTGGCTCGAATGGACCGTTCTCTGGTTGGACAAGGATGTAAGCGCTCGCAACGCTTTATTCAGAGACGTTTCGAAGAGCATTCTCGCCATGGTAGGTAAGACTGCGAAGCAAGAGCTGGCCGAAGGCGACGTAGCAAAACTTCTGCCGGGCATCCGGGCTTGGATCACCGGCAAGCCCATTAGACAAATCGAAATCGAACTCGGCGGCGCACCGGATGCCGGAAGCCGCACAAAACGACTTTGTCCGAGGGCGCGGGAGCTCGTCGGTACGCTCATCCCGCGCAGCCTTTCTTTCACGCTGGGGTTGGTTTCGAAGATCGTAAAGGACGTCAACCCATTTGCAACGCAACCCACGCTAAGCCAACAAACGATAGAAGTTCTCGGAACTGCAGTTCGAAAGGGTTACGACACGCCGGAAAAATTGTTTTATGCAGGTGAACATCTGTCGGTTCTTAGCCGCGTCCAAATGCATGAGCAATTTGCGCAGCAAACCTTGACGCTATCGCTGTAACGAGGCCGCGCGCCTCGAACGTAGGTGACCATTTCCGCCTCGTCTCAAATGACAAAGAGATCGCTGACCCTCACGAACGCCATCCCTGTTTCGGCGGCACGGCGAACTTTTTGATCCAAGACCTTCGGTAGCGGCAATTTACGCATTAGCGCCTCGGAGAGATCCCAACCGTCCATGCAAATGACGCGTTTGCCGCGCCCGAACGAATGCAGGCCATCTTCGGTAAAGCCGCTATAGCTGATGAAAAGACCCCGAGCCCAAGCAGCCTTTTGCTCCAGCTTTCCATGGAAGGCATGCAGCTCTCCATTTCCGCACGGGGCCGACTGCCATTTTGCTTCCAAAAGATAAGTTTCGCTGCCCAGCATGAAGCTGCCGTCAATTTGCTCGCCGCGCAGCCGGAAGGCGTCGCGCGCCTCAAGCCCAAATGTATCAAAGAGCTGCTTCAAGAATTTTTCAAACGCATAGCCTCTTGGGTGTGCCTCCAATTTCGAAAGACTCAATAGTTCATCTTGAAGACTGGAGAACTTAGAAGAATCTACGGTAGCGCTCGGACTATCGGCTTTGGGCGACGGATTTGTCGGAGCAGCGTTTCCCGACAATTTCGAAATAATTATATCGAGAGTGCTGCGTGCGTTTGGCAGTTTTTCGTCCTGACGTGCCCTTTGGCGAGACACCTCCCGATATTCCCACAGGGCATTGAGCGTTTTTATCGCCGTAGGCTTGTCGACGGTTTGCAAGAAGTGACGAAGCCTCTTTCCTTTTGAAGTCCCGTTCACGGAATACTTGGGCTCGTCGATGTTGACGCCAAGCTCTTCGCGAAAAAAAGTAGCGAATGTGCGGTCGGAAAAATTTAGGACATAACCGCTACCCATCTCGAAAATATCGTCGAGTAGAAGCATATCGATGGAACGAATATTGGTCATTATCTGCTAATCGTGCGTCGTATTTTCTCGTGCTGCGAGGAAGCCTCGTTCAGTATCCAAATAGACTCGGTCAATAACTGCTTGGCCCGCTCGTCGCCCGCAGGATCTCCGATGAACTTGTTTCCATGAAACAGATTGTTGCGGGCTCTCCGCAACGCTTTGAACAACGTAACTGCGTCCGTCACGGGCTCGCCTTCGATCCAAGAAAGTGAGTTATCTAAAATTTTTGGCGGCAGGCCGACCAAAGTCGAAGCCTCGGGTGCATTTCGGATGGCTTCATAAAATGCCTTGTCCAAGCTCCTCGCAAATCCATCCCAATCCGCCTCCGCAGTACGCTTGTTTCGTAGAAAACCACTGCGCTTCAAGGCATCCTCGAAACGAGCAAAGGCGCTCATGAATTCGTAAGCCACGTCAGGAAAGCAATCCGTCATCTTGTAATACTGCGCCGAAGGCGCCTTTTCAATCAAGCCGGACTCTGCAGACCTCGTCGGATGTTATGGCCATCAGAAAATGGTACTGGTCGCTGGTTGCATCCCGAAGGCGATTTGTGCCTTGTCCTTGAAACATCTAAACGTTGCTGTTGATGCTTCCCAATGTTCCATAATGGAGGTTATCCGCCTTCCCCTCGGCTGGGTCCACGGTCAGCCGCGCGCAAAGGATATCCATTTAGACGCGGACTTCCCCAATTGCGGGGCTGCATCACTGACATAAGATCCGGGTAAGAGGCGAGCAACGCTAGAGAGGACACGCTAATAGTCAGGGGGCGCGGCCACCATTGCTTTTCGAAATGTCCTCAATAATGGCCGGACGGATGTAGCTGCCAACCAAGATTTCTACTTCGTCGCCTGCTTCTGCTCCGAGAAGGGCTGAAGCAATAGGTGTCCGGTGATGAACGATGCCATGGGAGGCATCAGACTGACTATTGCTTATTGTTATTTTGATTATCCGCTTGTCGTCAGTGAGATATCGCACCCTGACAGTATCCCCAACCTCTACCCGGCGCTCTGCCTTCGAGCTCGGCATGAGTTGAATCGGCGCAGACAGCATCGGCGGCTCTGGTTCGAACAGATTTGTAACAGCGGTGGCAGGCTCGCTTTTCACCACCACAGTCGCCGTTTGCTGCTTGGGTGTTTGGACGTACTCGTGCTCGCGATTCTTCAAGAACGTCAACCGCTCCCCAATGACTTTGCGAAGCCGTTCAGTCTCCTGTCGCGGATTATTGAACCAGTCCGTAGACCAGATGCGATGGAGTTTCCAACCTAGATTTTCAAGAATTTCCTGCCGCAAGCGATCGCGATCACGCGCAAATTTTGCCGAGTGATAGGTCGCACCGTCACGCTCGACGCCGAGGATGAAACCGTGCGGCCATTCCTGGTGCCGAATGCCGATATCGACAAAATATCCTGCTACACCGACCTGCGGCACCGGTTTGCAGCCCATTGCCCGAATCTGGTCGATGATAAAGACTTCAAAGTCTGAATCGGGTTCGTTCTCCGTCTCTTCCCCTGCATCAAGAATACCGCCGGCTGCGTACGCCAGCCAACGTTTGAGCATGTAGGTGCCGGGATTAGTGTGCTCGTCCGCTTCGATATCCGCGGCGGTCATGGAGGAGAAGGTTACGATCTTCTGCTTGGCGCGAGTGAACAGAACGTTGAGTCGCCGCTTACCAGCAAGCCCGTTAATGGGACCGAAGCGCTGCATGACTCTCGCGCCCGGTTCCTCAGCTCCGTATACGGTGCCGATGAAAATGACGTCCCGCTCATCGCCCTAGACGTTTTCGAGATTCTTTATGAAGAACTCTTCGAGCCCGTCGTTCTTTTCTTTCCACGTATCGATATATTTTTGGATCGCGTGATTGTTCGTAATCGCATATTCGAATTCCTCCATGATGAGGTCGCGCTGCTTCAGGTTCAGCGTGACGACACCCAGCGACCGCTCCGGATCGGTCTGCATGGATTCGATGATGGCCTCGATAATCGTCTTGGCCTCTATGGGGTGGGTACCCGCCTTATACCGTCCTTTCACACCTCTGAATTCGATGCCCATGCGTGACATGGACTCCGTTGCCGAGGGGAAAACAATCAGGTTGTCGTCATAGACCAACCGGTTCGAAAATTTGATCAAACCAGAATGCCGCGAGCGGTAATGCCAGCGCAACCGCCGGGCCGGACGAAAAGCCCCGTTAGCCATCTCGAGCACGGACTCGTTCAAAACCGCCTCATCGTCGTCCGCATCTTCGTCGTCAATCATAGTTTTGAAGAAGCTGCTCGGCGGCAACTGGTTCGTGTCGCCCACAACGACAGCCTGATCGCAGCGCAATAGTGCTCCAATCGCCGATTCCGGCGGCATCTGCGAGGCTTCGTCGATGATGCAGAGGTCGAATTTGACGCTGCCTTTGGGCACGTACTGCGCGACCGCCAACGGTGACATCATCCAACACGGCTTCAACTCAGTGAGAGCTTCTCCGGCCCGCTGCGTAAGATCGCGAACAGGAAGATACCTTTGCTTTTTGCTGATCTCATTTTCGATTAGCGCCATGTCGGTCCAAGTCGATTTTTTGCCGATGCCGTTGCCCATTGGCGGACGAGCGGCAGCCTTGACCTTGACCCGCAGCTGGCGACGGGAAAGCTGAATGATCTCTCTATCCTTCTCAGCAAGAGAAGCGCGCAGCTCGTCTAGCTTTGTCCCGCGATACCGGCTCAGTTTGTTGCCGAGCTGCGCATAGACCGCCTTTGCCAGCTGCCGGACGGCGAGCGCCTCAATCTGCGCTCCCATGCCAGCAAGCGAGCCTCTCTCGAGCCTCTCCTCGACAAGCGGCATAATGCCGTGGGCCGAAACGTCCTGCAGGGCGGACGCAAAGCCCGCAAAGGCAAAAAGCCCACTGCTGTCGATCGCGGCCTTCTCCAATGCGGCACCCGCCTCGACGAGGGTTCTGTCACACATAAAGGACGTCAAATCGATTTTTGCGGTATTGGCCAATCGATCCAGCGTCGCCGTGAGCTTACCTTCCGCCGACAGCACCGCTGCGATGGACCTCCGCGCCTCCTGTGGATCGCCGCGCAAAAGGACTGTACGTGTCAAAGGAGCCACAGTGACCGACTGAGCCCATGCAATGATCATTTCGTAATCGCCGACACTAGTTCGGTGGCCGTTGAACCTGTCATTCAGCAGCTCTCGTGCCGCCTGGTGGCGGTCGAGTTCCGTCCTGCTTGATAGCAACGTTTCAAGGCGCGCTTTTGTAGCCTGTATTTCGGAAGGAGTGATTTCAACGCTTTTGAATACTCCGGCGACGGCCTGAAGATCATCAATGGCCGTTTCAAGCAGTCGGACATCACTCTCGGCACTGGCAATAAGATCGCGTAGCGAAGCGAAGGTGATTGGCACTCCTATCCGGGGGAGTGCCGGCAGCAACTCTAATTGGCTGACTGTCGCTTCGCGCAAGAACGTACGAAGGCCAGCATGCTCCGGTTTGTTGAAATGCTCGACAACACCTTCGAAATATTTGGCGACCCGCTCAAACGGCTCGTATTTGGTATCGAGTCCACGGTAGTACCTGCCGAACAGGCCGCTTGCTTCCACCTGCTTTAAAAACTCACCTGACTTGCGCCGGAAAGCGATCAAATCATCAAGGCAGCGTACGGCCTCGTCTTTTGAGTACGAACCCGACCGCGAAATGGACTTGAACAGCCGCTTTGCGCTGCGACAGGAAGACGAAAAAAACGCCAGCGGCCCAGCCGTACGCAGCACCGAAGCGCATTGCACTAGCACATCAAGCGAAACCTCGACGGACAACGACACGCGTTCTATAAGCGCGTCGCGCTCGCGCTGTAGCTGAAGGCCCTCCTCGCATAATTTCCGCAGATGATAAGCTGCATTGTCTTCCGCCAGTATGCTGCTTCGCAGAACGATCGCTTCATGCCCGACCTCCCGGTACAAAGCGTGTGCCTTGGCCAAATCATCTAGCAGCCAGCTCCTTGCAGACGCATAAACCGCAATTAACGGTTCCAGTGCCAGCGATATAGCGCGAGCAGCGCTGGCGGATTTTTTCTTCCTTTCCAATTGTTCAGCAATGTTGTGGCTGTCTATCGTGGACAGTGAGGAGCGTGCGCATATATCCTCAACTTTTCGAATCTTATGCAATGTCGTCTCATCGGCAGCTCCCGAAATTTGGTCAACCAACTCCTGCGCCATAGCAGCGATGACAGCGCAGCGATCAAGAAATGCGGCAAGCGCGTTCGCTTTTCCTTCGGCCAGCATGTCCGTTACAAACGTTTTGGGATGGCGCTGGATATGGGCGCTGGACTCGTCCAGCGCTTGCGCCAACTCTTCGAGAACCTCTCCGGTCTCGGCTTTATTGATGGCCCAGCCCTCAAGCGCTTCGCGCGCTTGGGCGAGTGTCAAGGCTTGTTCGGAAGCGCGCTTAGCCAGAGCACACGATTCTTCGACCACAAAACGATCTGGATGCAACAGTCTCGTATCTTTCCAGTTTTTTTCGGCAGCCAGCGTCTCTGCGTGAGCCTTCTCGATTTGCGATCCCAGCTGTAGCAGCAAGGAAAAGCCAGACGACGTCTGCATTTCCGGGCGCAGATTGCAGCGTTCGAGTGTCTCGTTCGCGATGCTTGATAGCCGGTCGTTTGTCGCGATGCTCTTGCCCAAAATGGCATGGACGTTCAGGCCGGAGTCTCCAAATTCGGTCGTAATGAGATTAATGTAATCCGCGAGCTGCTTGCGGACGCGCCGGAACTCTTTCAATTTCTCGTCATAGTCCCGCACCGAGCGACTGTCCCGCATATCCAGTCGGGCTCTGATCGATTCTATTACCTGTTCGCGGGCGAATTTTTCCGCCTGCAAGGGCAACAGAAACTCGCCCAAGCCGACCGCTTCGAGGCGTGCCTTGACAACGTTCAACGCTGCGAGCTTTTCCGCCACGAAAAGCACTTTTTTGCCCTTCCCAAGCGCAGCGGCAATAGCGTTGACGATGGTCTGGGACTTGCCCGTGCCGGGAGGCCCTTCAATGGCGAGGTTCTTACCATCGCCGATGTCCGCCAGTGCGCTAAACTGCGACGAGTCCGCATCCATAACGAGGCAAGGTACCTTGGCTTCAATCTCCGGTTCATCGACCTCGTATTCGTCAGCAAAGGGCGAAGCCCCCGCGGCCTCGCTGCCAGCCAAGAGCGAGTGGACAATGTCGCTGTTTGGAAAGCCGGGCTGTTTGGGATCGAGGTCGTGATACATCGCCATGCGCGCCGAGGGGAATACGCCAATGGCGATTTGACGCCTGACGCGCCAATCTCTTTTTTTCGGGAGGACTTTGGCGACTTCCGCGAGATATGCCTCTAGTGAACTACCATCGAACTTCGGTAAGTCCATTGCAAAGTCGATGCGTAGCTTTTTCGCCAGAACCGCATTGAGTTCAGGTCTGTCGCCTGTTCCTACGATGGAATACTTCGCACCTTGCGGCGTGCGCGTCTTTTTAAGCTCCACCTGAAGCAAGATCAGCGGTGCAAAGGCACTTTCCGTCTCACCATCGTCGGACCATTCCAGAAAGCCAAAAGCAACCTGCAGAACACTCATGCCGGTTTCCTGAATCCAGGTTCGGCTTTTGGACAGTATGGCGTTAAGCTTTCGCTCCAGATCGCTGGGCAATAGCAGCGTCTGAATATTATCGTCGGTGTGCCGCCCGTCCCCGTTTTCTTCGTCAGGCTTTGGCAACTCGTAAGACGGCACTATGCCATTGTTTTTTGCATGCTGCGTCAGATTGATTTCAGATTTCTGGACACGGGGCGCCAATCCGAGCTGCGCCCGAACTGAGTCTTTAAGCGCGCGCTCGATCGTGCGGGTTTTTTCAAGATAGTCGTCGGCATCGCGATCGACGGCTTCCATCGCCGCAAGATACGTCGTGTCTGTAATGCGAGCATTGATAATCGCCTCGCGGAATGAATCAGTGCGCTCGTCCCGCGGATCTTCCTCGATGGAAGGAAGCGGGAGAAGATCCATTTCCTGTTCGTTGTTGATTTTAAAAAACAGGATTTCGGGCAGCTCATCGACCGCGCGAATGTGCGCATTCGACCGGGGACCCAGCTTGGTCGATATAAGGGGATTTCGTCTGCTTAAGTCGAGAAGCTTCGGACGAAGATGCTCGATCTTCGCGCGAACCAACTCATGCAAACCTTCAACATCAGATTTCATTACCGCGGGCCGTGGGCCTCCCCCAGTCTCGCCACAATAGCCTTAGTTTAAAGCCGGACAACCGGTAATTGCTGAGGACTATTATCCTATATTGTGGGCACTATTCCCGAGGGTTCCTTCCGATAATTGTCATTCTCAGCGCCAAGTTAAAAAAGCAGGGCGCGCGCGAGCGTGACAGAGGCGGTTCGTTCACGCGCCGGTAGCCGGTCGTCAGTATGCCTCCGATAAGATGGGTTATCGGAGGCTTGACAATATGCTTTCAGGCTTTGGCACTCGAGATATTCCATAACGCGACTTATGCGCGGATAGAATTTATGCCGAACAGAAGCGAAAATTGGTTCCGATAAGAGGACTTATCGGAAGTAATTTCCAAAGCCAGATAGCTTATAAGACCGGACGTCCGCCCACAGCGAAGAATGTCCGCTTTCGGGGGCAAAGCAGACATCCAAATTCAACGGCGTCATGTCCGCTTATGACCCACAGCAGTCATGCGCGAGGCGGTGACTAATCATAAAGCCCCGGAAGATGCCGGCGTTTTGAATATCGTCTCGAAGAGATCTCATCCCCAAGGACCGCGGGCGCCTATGCGGCGCCCGCGAAACGAATTGCATCATGACTTGAGTGGCGGATAGTCGCGCGAGTAGACCGGCTGCGAGAGAAACTTCTTCTCGTCGTAGGTCCAGAACTGGCTCACGTTGTTATAGGTCTTGATTGTCTTATTGATGTACCTGCTACCAGCTTTCTCGAGACGGCGGATGAAGAAATCGCCGATCACGTTGCCGAAATGGTCGAACTTGATCGGCCCGCGCGGCGTGTCGGTAAGCGACACCGA
>Ga0208355_1001013_pt1 | contig 12628 bp, 10 predicted proteins | sample NGESurdeep072012_6_FD_184458 | JGI IMG/M metagenome (GOLD analysis project Ga0208355, IMG submission 184458) | Arctic peat soil microbial communities from Barrow, Alaska - NGEE Surface sample 210-3 deep-072012 (SPAdes) | ecosystem: Environmental > Terrestrial > Soil > Wetlands > Peat ... | reverse complement strand
AACCACGATTGTCACCATTAGAGAGATAGAACATATTTTTTTCATGGCACGTTCTCCTTTCTTTGTTGCTACTGTTGCTTTTGAACTCTTTTAATCCAATTGAGCACCGAGTGAAGTCCGTCGGCGGCGACGAGGACCCGCGTCTCCAGCTCTCCGGCGGATGTCTGCAAATCGACGGCGCCCTCCCTTCTCGCAAAGCCCGTGATGGAGGTTTCCCATCGGATCTCGACTCCGGCCCTGGCAGCCGTCTTCGCCAGTGCCGCCGCGAGGGCCGTTCGCCGGATGCCGAGCCTGCCGCCGGCCGGCAACCGGCCGGTGTCCGTGACTCCGTCCTCCTCGACGTAGCAAATCCCATCGATCGGCGAGCGGTCCTCGGGACCGAGAAGCGCCCGTGCTCCGAGAGCCGTCAGAGCCCGCAAACCCGCCGGCATGAGCCCCTCCCCGCACGCTTTGTCCGGCGGCCCGGTGCTCCGCTCGCAGACGACCGTCGAGAGGCCGGCCCGCGCGGCGAACGTGGCGGCGGCAAGGCCAGCGGGCCCGGCACCGACGATGGCGACGTCGAACCTAGGCGCCACGACCGAACCTGACCCTGGCGAACGCAAGCGCGGAGCGGATGACCTCGAGGAGGATTTGCAGTCGCCCGACCCTCGCCGGTGGTCCGAGCTCCCCAGCGAGGAACCGGCGCAGCGCCTCGTTGCGGCGGAGCTTGCCGCTCGACGTGCGAGGGATCGTCCCCGGAGCGAGGAGACGAACGGTGTGGGGGCGGATGCCCGTGTGCGTGAGGATCGCCCGGCGGATTCGGTCGACCGTCGGCGTTTCGTCGTCGGCTTGCCCGTTTCCCTTGGCGCGCTCGGCCAGGACGAGCAGCTGCTCGCCGTCCTCCCCTTCCGGGACGAACCCGAGCGCGACGGCACACCCGGTGCGAACGGCCCCGACGCCGGCGAGGCACTCCTCGAACTCCTGCGGCAGGTGGTCGGCTCCCCGGATGACGATGACGTTCTTCTCGCGTCCGCAAACGTGAAGCTCGCCACCGGCGACGAATCCCAGGTCGCCGGTATCCAGCCACCCCCCTGCGAGGGCCCTCGCCGTGGCCTCGGGCTGGCCGAAGTACCCAATCATGACCGATGGCCCACGGACGAGGATCCGCCCGACCCGGCGCTCCCCAAGCACTCCCCCGTCCTGGTCTCTCACCTCGACGTCGGTGCCAGGGACCGGCGTTCCGACCGAGACGATCGCGCGAGTCCCGTCCACCGCCTCACCGGTGGCCGCGAGCCGCACCGGGTCGACGCGAAGCGCTCTCACCTCGCGATCGCCGGGTGTGAAGGTGACTGCGAGGGAGGCCTCGGCCAGGCCGTAGACAGGACAGAGTGCCCGCCGGTCGAACCCGAGCGGCGCGAAGCGCTGCGCGAAATGGTTGAGAGCATCCAGCGACACCGGCTCGGCCCCGCAGAGGGCCAGCCGCCAGCTCGAGAGATCCGCCCCGGTCAGCTCCTCGTCCCGCACCCTCCGGGCACACAGCGCGTACGCGAAGCTCGGCGCCACGGAGATCGTGGCGCGATGGCGGGCGATCGCCCGGAGCCACAGCGCGGGTCTTGCCAGGAAGAGCTCGGGCGGAATCAGGACGAGCGGAGCCGGGTAGTAGACGGCCTGGAGGAGGCAGCCGATCAAGCCCATGTCGTGATAGAGCGGCAGCCAGGACACGCCCATCTGCGGTGCGTCCGTCTCCGGAGGGAGCAAAGCCCGGAGGGCCGCGAGCTGGGCCATCAGGCTGTCGTGCGAGAGAGCGACCGGTCTGGGATCCGTCGTCGATCCCGACGAGAACTGGATCAGTCCGAGCGCCCCGGGATCGGGTTCGATCTCGAGCTCCCCGGCGTGGCCGCGGCCGAGATCGTCAAGCGTCACGCACCCGAGCGGCGGGCGGGACGACTCGATCGCCTTGCCGAGGAGCGTACGGGTCGCGGCGTCGGTCAGGACGAGTCGCGCGCCGACCGCGGCGATCATCTTCGCCGTGGCGACGTGGTACTCGGCGAGGCGTCCGAGGCGGACGGGCGGGTAGAGCGGCACCGGCACGGCTCCCGCGAGGAGCACCCCGAAGAAGGCGTCCAGGAACCCGGGCGACGTCGGGAAGACGAGCGCGACGCGGTCGGCGATCCCGACCCCTCGTGCCCGGAGCGCTCCGGCCGTCCGGCGTGCAGATGCGTGGACCTCGCAGTACGGAACGAAGGTCTCGTGCTCTGCGAGGTCGACGAAGGTGAGGCCCGACCGGCTCGTCGCGCTTGCGACAAGAGCCTCGTTGACGGTCCGGTACTTCGGGCGCGGGAGACGGGGGCCGTTCACGGGACCGCCCGGCCCGCGCGAACCGCACGCTCGACGACACCGACGAGATCCTCGACGGTGACGACGGAGGACGCCTCGATTCCGACCAGGTTCACGCGGAAGCGGTCCTCGAGGGCAACCGCCAGGACGAGGGCGCCCATTGAATCGACCTCGAGATCCGAAGCGAGCTCATAGTGCAGCTCGACCGGGCCGGGAAGCTTCAGGTCGGCAGCCAGGCTCCGGCGGATCTCGGTGAGGATCTCCTGCCTCAGGTCATCCATGCGGACCTCGGGGCAGGATCCGCGAGTGCCCTTCGAACGCCTCGGCATACAGCCGGCCGAGAACCCGCTCCTCGGTGGGGATGCGGACCGCCAGGAGCGCTGCATTCAGGGAGGAGAAGACCAGCGCGGTTAGCCACGCGCCGTGAATCAGGGGAATGCCGAGCATCTCGAGGATCACCGCGAGATAGTTCGGATGCCGCAGGAAGCGGTAGGGACCTCCGGTGATCGGCGAGGCGTCCGGGACGACGATGATCCGCGTGTTCCAGCGCCACCCGAGCGTCGCAATGGCCCACCATCGGAGCGCCTGCGCTCCGATGGCAACGGCCAGAGCCGCGAGCCCAAGGGCGCCCGGAAAGGGCCGCGAGAGAAGGAGCACCTCGCCCGCGCACGCGACCGGGAAGAGGGTGTGGACCACGACCATGACAGCGTAGGCGCGGCGCCCCGTCTCGACGCCTCCCGCCGCGAGGGCCACGCGGGCGTTTCGGCGCGTAAGGAGAAGCTCCGCGCCCCTCTCGCAGACGAGGAGGCACAGGAATCCGAGATAGAGCAGGACGGAGGTGGGGATTACCACTGCAGGAGGACCAGCTCCGAGCAGAAGCCGGGCCCCATCGCCATGAGAAGGCCGCGGTCCCCGATCACGGGCTCACCCGAAGCGAGGAGCTCTCCGAGGACGAAGAGCACCGACGCCGAGGAGAGGTTCCCGGTCTCCTTCAGCGATCTCCACGAACGGGCGAGGGCGCCTTCGGGCAGCTCCAACGCGCTCTCGAAAGTCTCGAGAACCCTGGGCCCGCCGGTGTGGGCGATCCAGTGGCGGATGGCAGAGCGGTCGAGGCCGCTCTTTGCCAGAAAACCGTCCACGTCGGCGCGGACGTTTTCACGAACCACCTCGGGCACCCTGGCCGAGAGAACCACCTTGAAACCCGATTCGACGATGTCCCATCCCATGACCCGTTCGGTGTCGGGATAGAACGCGGAGCCGGTCGCGACGACGGCGGGACCGCCAACCGAGCCTCCCGGATCAGGATCGCCCGTGAGGACCACGGCGGCAGCGCCATCGCCGAAGAGGCCGGACGCGATCATGTTGGGGATCGAGAGATCGTCCAGCTGGAGCGTGAGCGAGCAGAGCTCCACACAGAGCAGAACGGCGACCTTGTCCGGAAAGGCAGCGAGCCAATCCGAGGCACGCGAGATGCCCGCCGCCCCGGCCGCGCAACCCAGGCCGAAGAGAGGCGAGCGCCGGACGTCGCGCCGGAGCCCGAGCCTGTTGACGAGCCGTGCGTCAATGCTCGGCGTGGCAATCCCGGTCGTCGTGGCGAAGAATAGGTGGTCCACGTCGGCGGGCGAGAGCCCGGCCTGCCGGAGCGCGTCACGGATCGCCGTCTCGCCGAGGTCGACGGCGGCACGCGTCCAGGCCTCGTTCCGGCGCGCGAACGAGTTGAGCTCCCGGTACGCCGCGAGGGGCAGCGCCAGGTATCGTCCGCCCACCATTACCGCGCGGTGAAGCTCTTCGAGGCGCTCCGTGTTGAAGTGGGCCCCTGCCCAGGCGTCGCGAAATGCGGCGGTGAGAGTCTCCTGGTCGGCGTAGTGCTCCGGTAGCGCCCGGCCCACGGCGCGGATGCGGATGGGGGGCCGTGACGGTCGCTCGATCTCCACCGGGGACACCTTAGCAGCTCCCTGTGCCTCGCCAGAAGCTCATAGGGTGTCCGAATGGGGGCATAGGTGCCTCAGCCGATTGAAGTTCCTTCGCTTCCCGGGCCGTCCCCCCTGACTCATTTTCGGCTCGTATCCTCTCAGCATGCTTGGCTTGATTCAACTTTTCCTGGGGTCCCTCGTCGCCCTCTTTCGTTCTCGGGCCGCAATCGTGGCCGAGAACCTCGCGCTGAGGCATCAATTCGGCATCCTCCTGCGGTCGAGGCCCGCCCGTCTTCCCTTTACTTCGTGGGACCGAGCCCTCTGGGCCTTCGCCCTTCAGCGCTTCCCCGGGTGGCGGCAGAGGCTGGTCATCGTCAACCCCGAGACCGTCATCGCGTGGCACCGCCAGGCGTTTCGACTCTTCTGGAGAAGAAAGTCCGAGGCCGGGCGACCGAGAGCTGAGGCCGAGGTCGACGGCTCATTCGGGAGATGGCCTCAGACAACCCGACCTGCGGTGCACCCCGAATCCACGGCGAGCTCCTCAAGCTCGGTTTCGACGTGAGCGAACGGACGGTCTCCCGATACCTCGACCGGATCCGGCCTGAACCTCGACGGACCGGTTCTCAGACCTGGAGCACCTTCCTGCGTAACCAGGCCAAGGGCATCGTCGCCGTCGACCTGTTCACCGTGCCCACTATTAGATTCCAGATTCTTTACGTCTTCGTTGTCCTGGCACTCGAACGCCGGCGCCTTGTCTTTGCGAACGTGACGACGAACCCAACCGCTTTCTGGCTCGGCCAGCAGACGATCAATGCCTTCCCCTGGAACACGGCACCCAGATTCATGATCAGAGATCGCGATAGGGCGTATGGAAACGAGTTCTCCCGCCGAGTCCGTGATCTCGGCATCCGTTCCATCAGGACCGCTATTCGCGCCCCGAAAATGAACTGTTACGCCGAGCGCCTCATCGGGACCATCCGCCGCGAACTCTTCGATCACGTCATTGTGTCGAGTGAGCGTCATGCGAGACGGCTGCTTCAGGAGTTCCAGGTCTGGTACAACGAGGACCGCCTTCATCTCGCCCTCGAGAAGGACGCTCCTGATCACAGGCCCATCGAGCCGCCCGAGATGGGTGAGGTGGTCTCGCTAACCCGCCTCGGCGGGCTTCATCACCGGTACTCCCGCCGCGCAGCCTGAAGCCAGGGCGCGTCCGTGGTGGTATCACGGCGGCTCTGCGATGCCGTCGGACTAAGTCCTGATCCCGACGGCAGAGCGTCGACATCGATAACGCAGGTTGCCAGCCCCGTCGAGGCCGGTCCTGTCTCGACTCTCGGGCACGGTGCGATTCTGGCGATCGACACCGCGTTCCTCGAGCGGGCACGGCGCTCACTTGCACGGGAGGAAGCGGACGGTCGTCTCCATGTCGTCCAGCACCTTGCGGAGAGCGTCGAGCGCCGCGTCCACGTCCTCGTCCGTGGTCTCCCGGGAAAGGGAGAACCGGATGGAGCAGTGCGCCTCCTCCTCGCTACGTCCCATCGCGAGGAGAACGTGGGTCGGCTCGGGTGAGCCCGACTTGCAGGCCGAGCCGGACGAAAGGGAGACGCCGTGCTGGTCGAGCGCCACGACGAGGGCTTCGCCGCGGAGCCCCGGCAGGGTGAGGTTCAGGGTGTTGGGAAGGCGTCGCTCGCGGTGGCCGTTGAGGCGGGCCCCCGGGACGAGCCTCCGGACGCCCTCCTCCATCCGGTCTCGCAGGGCGGAGATTCGCGCCCACCCGCCCAGGGCGCGGCTGGCCAGCTCCGCGGCCTTCCCCATGCCGGCGATCCCCGCCACGTTCTCCGTGCCGGCCCTCAGGTCGCGCTCCTGCTTGCCGCCGTGTACGAGCGGCTCGAGCTCGATCCCCTTCCGGACGTAGAGCGCGCCCACCCCCTTCGGCCCGTGGAACTTGTGCGCCGCCACGGTGAGGAGGTCGACACCGAGCTCCTCCACGTCCGCCGGGATCTTCCCGGCCGCCTGCACGGCGTCGGTGTGAAACAAGGCTCCGCGCCCGTGCGCGAGGGCGCAGAGCTCTCGGATGGGCTGAATGGTCCCCACCTCGTTGCTCGCCGTCAGGATGGAGACGACAAGAGTGTCGTCCGAGAGGGCACGCTCGAGGCTCGCGGGATCGACGAGCCCGTCAGCATCGACCGGGAGGACGGTGAGCCTGAACCCGACGCGTTCCAGGAAACGGCAGGTGCGGAGGACGGCGGGGTGCTCGATGGCGCTCGTGACGAAGTGCCCGCGCTTTCGCCCTTGCGCGAAGGCGAGGCCCTTGAGCGCGAGGTTGTCCGCCTCGGAGCCGCCGCCCGTGAACGTGATGCGGGCCGGGCGCGCGTTGACGAGGGAGGCCACCTGCCGGCGGGCGTTCTCGAGCGCCTCCTTCGCTTCGCGGCCGCTGCCGTGGATGCTCGAGGGGTTTCCGAAGGCCCCCCCGAGGAACGGGAGCATCGCTTCCCGGACCTCGGGCACGACCCGGGTCGTGGCGTTGCAATCCATGTAGACGCGGCGGGCCGGAGCCGCCTGCTGGCCGGTCGAGAAGAGAGGCGAGGTCGAGCTACCGTCCCGCACGCCCGCTTCGGAGCGCACGTGACCGTCCCCCTGCGTGCCCGCCGCGGGTCGCCTGCCACCGCCACCCGGCTCGATCCGGACGACGTCGCAGAGGAGCGCCTTGTAGACCGGGAAGCCGGAGATCTCGTCGTAGTTGCCGAGGGCGGTCAGCTCGTTGACGTTCGACTCGCGCCAGGCCGCGGGGCCCACGGGTCCGCCGCCGCCCATGCTGCACTCAACCGCACCCGGCACGATGTCGTCCGTCACGCGGGCGCGGAAGGCGACCACCCCGCGGAGAGTCCGGACCTCCACCCGGTCGCCCGTCTCGATGCCGCGCCGCTCCGCGTCCCGCGGGCTCATCTCGACCGAGGGCTCGGGGTTGTCGACGAGGAGCCCCTCGATCCCGTGGTCCTGGGACCGGAAGTCGGTGTGCGGCCGGGCGCCCGAGTTGAAGACGAGAGGGTAGGCGGCCGCGAGGTCGGGGCGGGAGAGCGGCCCCTCGACGGGCTCGGTGTACCTCGGGAGCGGCTCGTGGCCGTGCTCGGCCAGGATCGTGGAGAGGATCTCGAACTTCCCCGTGGGCGTCTCGAAACCGGGCTGGCCGTCGGCGCGGAGCTTGCCCTTCTCCCACTTCCGGTACTCCATCAGCGGCGTGGCGACCTTCACGATACCGCCCGCGGCCTTCACGTCCTCGAGCGAGAAGCCCGATCCCGCGAGGGCGAAGCGGAGGAGGTCCTCCTCCGTTTGCGGGTATTGCTCGCCGTACCCGAGCCGGCGCGCCAGCTCGGCCATGATGAGGTAGTCGCTGCGCGCCTCGCCCAGCGGCGGGAGGAGCCTCTCGCGCAGCCGGAAGAGCGGGCCATAGACCATATACGACTCGATCTCGAACATTGTCGTGGCCGGCAGGACGACGTCCGCGTAGGCGGCGTCCGCGGTGAGCTGCCGGTCGATGCAGACGAGGAGGTCGAGCTTGCCGAGCGTCTCGCGCCAGACCGGAGTCTCCGGCCAGGAGGTGAGGATCGAGGCCCCGTGGACGAGGAGCCCGCGGATCCGGTACGGGTCGCCCCGGAGGACGGCGCCGACGAGCCCGCTGGCGTGTCCCTCGCCACGGTACTGGCTGTAGACGGGGAACCTGTCGCGGGCCACGGCTCTCCGGACGTCGGGGTTCTCCACGTTGCAGGAGCGGTTGATCGGGAAGTGCGTCCCCGGCATGGCGAGGCCGATCCCCCCGGGCACGTCGAGGTGGCCGGCGAGGGCGAACAGGGTGAGGACGGCCCGGATGGCCTGGACGCCGCTGTTGGAATACTCGAGCCCCGTGTACATCACGGGGCAGGCCCCGCTCGCGCGGGCGAGGCGGCGGGCCAGGTCGCGGACGGCGGCGGCCGGGACACCGGTGATCGCCTCGGCGACCTCCGGCCGGAAATGCTGGACGTATGCCCGCAGCTCCTCGAAGCCGTGGCACCACCTATTGGCGAAGGCCTCGTCGAGGAGCTCCTCGTCGATCAGGACGCCGATCATCGCGAGGGCCAGGGCCCCGTCCGTCCCCGGGCGGATCGGGATCCAGCGTGCCCCCGTCCTCCGGACGGTCTCGGTCCGGCGCGGGTCGATGACGACGACGTCCGCGCCCCGCCGGGCCGCCGCCTCCAGGCGGTACATGTCGAGCGGCGGGGAGTCGGTGGCGGGGTTGGCGCCCCAGACGATGAGCATCCCGGCGTTCTCGATGTCGGTGAACATGTCGACGAGCATCCGGCCCATCGTCACGTGGGGCGCGATCATGGCGAACGAGACGTAGCAGAGGGCACCGACGCCCATGGTGTTCGGCGAGCCGAACCGGAAGAGGACGTTCGACGCCGAGGAGACCGCGACGCCCCTGGGCTGGAACATGTCGCACAGGCTCTGCTCGAAGCTGCCGCGCCCGGTGTAGATGGCCACCGCCTCCGGGCCGGACTCGGCCTTTATGCGCTGGAGACCCGCCACGACGAGGTCGTACGCCTCGTCCCACCCGATCCGCTCGAAAGCCTGGGTCCCCTTCGGCCCCGTGCGCTTCAACGGATAGCGCAGGCGGTGAGCGGAGGAGACGATCTCGGCGGCGTGCCGGCCCCTGTGGCAGATCATCCCCAGAGGGTGGCTCCCGTCCGGCCGCATCTCCACGAGCCGCCCGTTTTCGAGCGCCACCTCGACCCAGCATCCCGCGGGGCAGATGCCGCAGATGCCCTTCTTCCAGGAGCGTCCGGGCGTGGTCTCCGGCCTCGCCGCGGTGCGGGCCCGCGCACCTCGGTCCGGGCCCGTCTGCCCCTCCACCATCAGCTCTCGCGCCTCGTCCCGCCGAGGACGCGCGAGGTGGCGACGCCCTTCCGGAGAAGCGCCAGGGAGAACCAGTCGAGCCGGTCCGACCAGAGCTCCTCCAGGCGGAGGCCGGCGGCGTTGGCCTGCCTCTCGAAGACCTCCAGGGTGTACTTGTGGCAGCTCTCGGTGTGGATGGGCTCCCCCTCCCGGAAGACGAACTCCTGGCCGAGCGCGCCGACCGGCACCGTCTGCGGCCGGCGGCTGACGAGGCGCATCTCGACGCGCGACCTCTCCGCGACGAAGGGAGCCGCGTGCTCGAACTCGTGGAGGTCGAACCCGCCTTCGAGCTCGCGGTTGATACGGGAGAGGAGGTTCTTGTTGAACGCCTCCGTGATGCCCGCGACGTCGTTGTAGGCGGTCTCGATGATCGCGGCGTCCTTGATCCTGTCGAACCCCACCAGCAGGCGGTCCCTCGGCTCCATCTCCGCGGCGACCCGGGCCAGGAACGCGATCGCGTCGGGCTCGTCGAGGTTCCCGATGTTCCCGCCCAGGAAGAGGAGAAGGCGTGGGCCCCGGTGGCGGGGAAGGTGTGGAATCGCGTCGTTGTACTCGGCCCCGATGGCCGTCAGCCAGAGGCGCCGGTATCGCTCGAGGAGGGCGCGGGCGGATTCCTCGAGGAACCCGGCGGAGATGTCGATCGGGACGTAGACGAGGCGCTCCTGGCGCTCCAGGATCGCCTCGATGAGGAGGCGGGTCTTCGCGGAGCTGCCGCTCCCGAACTCCGAGAGCGCCACGTCCCCGCCGATCGCCCCGATGATCTCGCCCGCGCACCGCTGGAGGATTCCCTCCTCGGTCCGCGTCGGGTAGTACTCGGGCAGCCTGCAGATCTCCTCGAACAGCCTCGAGCCGGCCTCGTCGTAGAAGAACCGGCAGGGAAGGCTCTTCCGCGCCTGCGCGAGCCCCGTGCCGACGGCCCCCGCGAGAGTGTCCCCGTCAGCCCGGCTGGGGATCCTGATGAAGCGGAACCGCCCGGCCTCCGGCAGGTCCCTGCGGCGCTTCTTCCCGGCCCTGTCCTGCAGCTTGAGCGACACATCAACCTCCGGATGCGATCATCGGGCCGTGGGCAGGCTAGCCCGTCTGCGGAGAGACCGTCAAGCGGGAGCCGGACTCGACGGGTACGCCCCCGCGCCGCGACCGCGCCCGATCCGACGTCGTCCTCGGCAAGCAAAGGGCAACCCAATCGGCTCAGAGCACCCGGCTCCCGGCATCGGTCTCGCCTCCCCATCCCTTGTCCCACCAGAGCTCCCACTAAAGCTCCCGCTCTCGCTCCGGAGCCGAGAGGGATCGTCTGACCGCGGGTGCTTGGCCTTCACATAATGCCGGGGACGACGCTGTCCGGGTCAGCACCAGGCGAGACGAGGGCGCCCGGTCGTCGTGGGTGCGACGGGAGATGCAGGCGCAGGGGGCCATGACCAGGTCGGAGCCGCCCGGCAAGAGACGACGCCCGAGCCGCTCGACCCGCTGCAAAGGAGCGGGGTTTCTCCGGGATGTGGGACTTGCCCTCGCCCTCGCGTTCGCGACCGTGGCCGTGGGCCAGGAGACGAACCCCCACTTCGACCACCTCGGGGAGGAGCAGGACCTCTCCACCACGCGGGACAACGGCATCACCGAGGACGGCGCCGGCTTCGTCTGGTTCGCGACGGGCGTCGGGCTCAGCCGGTTCGACGGCTACGCGTTCAGGAGCTACCGGAACACGCCCGAGGAATGCCTCCAGCCTACCGAGCAACTACGTGCGGAGCGTCTTCACGGACCGCAAGGGCCGGGTGTGGGCAGGCTCCGCCAAGGGTCTGTCGCGCTGGGACCCCGCCGCCGGCTCGTTCGTCAGCTCCCTGCGCGACAGCTACGTCCGGCACATCTCCGAAGGCCACGACGGGACCCTCTGGCTCAGCACGGACCGGGGCGTCCTGAACGTGGATCCCGCCACCTTGCGCTCGGTGACCTACACCCACAGGCCCGACGACAAGCGCTCGCTGGGCTTCGACCGGGTACTCGCCACCCTGGAGACGTCCGACAGGTCGGTGTGGGTCGCGACCGACGGCGGCGGGGGGAGCCGGCTCGATCCTACGGCTTCTGGCGCGGGCTTCTCGACGGGGTGGTCGCGCGGTACCTCGACTGCGGCATCTTCGAGCGAGGCTTCGCCCGCATCCGCTGTCCCAACTGCGCCGCCGAGTTCCTCCTCGCTTTCTCATGCAAGGGCAGGGGCCTGTGCCCCTCGTGCGGGGCCAAGCTCTCGAGACACCAAGATCCAGCGTCGAGGCTCATCGGGATCAATCTGGTCCCCAGCAATGAGGCCCGGGTGTTCGGCGAGCAATGCCTGGAGGATCTGCTCCGAGTCGTAGCTCGCCTCCGTCATCTCTACGAGCCCGTTATTGGCATCAATGGCGAAGATTCCTCCGCTCATATCGCTCCTAGGTCCTCCAGGAATTCGGATGCGGGTGTAGGGGTGCAATGGGAATTGCCGGGGGCTGTGGCGCGCAGAGACCAGAGTCACGCCCTCGGTTTTCTTCTTAATCCGCCCGTAGACGGGCATTCTGTCCGGACGGGAGGCCTTCATGCGGAGCGGATGCTGCCGCTGCTGGTTCGGAAAGCAGCCTGAACGGTGGTCAGGAAGATCAGCGAACGGCGCTGGAGTGGGCCGACGTGTGTGCATCGAGCGGAAAAGAAAAGGCGAAACGCTGGTCTCTCGGCGCCAGGACGGGCCGCAATTCTCATTCCGGCCCTACACACTCCGACAGAAACGCCGCCAGCTGCCGCCGGTTGAGCCTTCTCCTCTGGCAGGTCCGACCCTCGCGCTCCACCGCGACCTCGAAGACGCCCTTGGACAGGTCGATTGCGATCGTCGTAGGATTCTCCATGGACACCTCCTTTTCGGTTTCGCTCCGACTCGATGACGTTGGCACACAGATGCCGCTTCACGTCATGAAGGAGGAGTCCACTTCATCCCTGCAGCGACCCAGTCCTCGGGCACTCGCTTGGCTCGGCCCCTGCGAGCGCGCCCGTGAGTTCCAGGGTTGGCCATATACCCAAAAACACAACGCAAGTAACAACATATTGAATCCAGAGTCAAATCGCAAAACGGAGGAGAAATGACCAAAAGTAAGCTTCGTGAAGCTCATGAAGAACTTAAGAAATTACGAAAGCCAATAAGAAATATTATTAATCCGAGCATATATTGTTTGACTTTCGGGGCGTTTACGGCTACGATGCGACATGACCAAACGAGATGCCCGGTTTCTGACCAGCGAGGCTCAGGAAGCGCTTCGAATTCGTGTCGTGGAGGCGGTTCGGGGAGGGATTTCGCAGACCCAAGCGGCCCGGATCTTCGGAGTCTCGCGGGTCTCGGTGAATGGTTGGATGAAGCGCTCGTCTCGGGGCGGCATAAAGGCGCTTCGGACGGGAGCGCGCGGACGGCCGAAGAGCCCGGCGTTGCCGGGACGGGATGCGGCACGGGCCGTCCGGAAGATCACGGG
>Ga0208355_1001012_pt1 | contig 12634 bp, 10 predicted proteins | sample NGESurdeep072012_6_FD_184458 | JGI IMG/M metagenome (GOLD analysis project Ga0208355, IMG submission 184458) | Arctic peat soil microbial communities from Barrow, Alaska - NGEE Surface sample 210-3 deep-072012 (SPAdes) | ecosystem: Environmental > Terrestrial > Soil > Wetlands > Peat ... | reverse complement strand
TGCCGTTCAAGATAATCCGGCAGAAAATCCCCGGATTGAGCGCGTGGACGTTGGACGAGCTGGGTGCAAAGTTGAAATGCGACCGGTGCGGCAAACGGCCCGAGCGATATTATCCCGCGCGGCAAGACGACCCACCGGGCTTTGCTCGAAGCTTTTAAAACAGGAGCTATTTCGGCCCAAAAACAAAAGCGGGCCGGGATTGCGTAATCAAACCATCAACGAGATCATCAACGCTCGTTATGGATTGCAACGCGCTGGCCTCCGGCGAACCTGTAACCTCGATTTTAACAGCGCCGCAAAAGCAGCTTCCAATATAGCTCATGATTTTTCACCTTTGTGGACGATCAAGTCGAGCGATTATCGGAGATCCGCAATTGGCGTCCAGTTCACGAACTGTACTGCGTCATTGATGCCGCCAATTCCCGCGCTTGCGGCATTCGGTCGGCAACGCCTTGTCATTTGCTAACTCGCGAGTTTCCGCTCCCTCGCAAAAGGACTGAGGCCCAGCCAGGTCTGCATGGACGTTGCGAGTTGCCGGCTTCCGGTCAATATCATCCGTCGATTGGCGACGGCAGCGCGCACGGTATCGAGCCCCAGCCAGATTGCTGTCATGCTCCGCAGGTCTACCGATACGTAGAGGTCGACATCGAATCCGGGATCGATCTTGCACAGATCGACGCCAGTCGCCGGATCGACGATCAGCCACCAGCGCCGCTGTGCCGCCGGCAATTCGGGGTAGACGAACTCCACCACGCTGCGGCGCGCCGGCATTGGCGTGGTGTTCAGATTTCGCCGCATATCCCACATCAGAAGATCCACATCGAGGTGCTGAAGCGATAATTTCGATTCGATCCGGCGCTGACCCCAAATTCCGAAGGCCTCCACGAGAGGCCCAAGTTCGCGCCCGGATTCTGTCAATCGATATTCAAAGACGCCGGGATCAGAGGCCGACGGCGTGCGGACAATAATGCGGGCCATTTCGAGCTCCTTCAGACGCTGCGAGAGCAGAGCCGGCGACATTCGCGGAACGCCGCGGCACAACTCATTGAAGCGCGTCGAGCCGGCGAACATCTCGCGAAGCAAAACGATGGTCCAGCGCGTGCACAATATCTCCGCAGCCATCGCGACCGGACAGAACTGCTGGTAGCTGCCTATGGTCATGGGTGTCTCCGCAGCAAGTATCGCGGGAAAGCTATGGCCGACTGGCGGGGTTTTCTAGTTCAGATTCTGTATCGGACCGGATTCAGTTCCTGAACTGGCAGCGCGGGCCGGTGATCCCTTATTTGGCAGGATAACGAGCACCGCCTGGCCTCAACGCTCTATTGCGTTGTCGCAATCCACGTCGTCAAGCGCCAGCTCGCATATCAGGATTGTTAGCAGCAAGGATGCCCAATGAAGAAGTATGTAACCAAGCAGACCATCGCCGCGCTGGCCCGGATTGCGGTTCTTTGCGCGCTCGCCTTCCTCAGCGTTGGTCTTTCGCCCGCATTCGCCGCAACGCTGTCGCGCAGTGTGGACCTCAGCGCCACACTCTCTGCGGTGTGGTCGATGATTGGTCCGCTCGGCGCCATTCGATACCTGCGCGCGTGGTTCAATGGAACAAATCATTTCTCTGTTGTGATCGCTGGAAGGAAGGCAACATGACCATGTTGAATAACAGTTCTTTCGCTGCTGGACGGCACCCTGCAGCAACCACGCTCCTCTTTGGCACGATAGGCTTCCTCTGCGGCTTTCTGTTAATCGCTGGCACTATCGGCATACAGCCTGTACGCCTGCGTCGAAATACTGTGAGCGTATCCAGAGGACGCATGCGATGCGATAAGGCCCGGCCTGGTGCCGGGCCTTTCTCAGAGTTTCGCTGGTGCGCGATAAATGTGCGAGGCGGCGGCCGCCGCGCGCCGCAAGACGGTCCAATCCAGTCCAGGCTTCGTATGGTGCCACCTGCTGCTGGCGGCCGCCGCTCCCGCGCCAAACCTTTCCGGCCCCAACGTCGACGATGCCAGTCCCGTATTCTTCCGGAATAGTCATGCGCCTCATAATCAGCCATCGTCAGGGTTTGGTGATTCGGACAGCCGCGATCCCCTTAGGGTTCTGGATCGGGCCGGCACGTCCTGAGCGAGAATGCTCGGCGTCGCAGAATGCGACGCAACAGTAGAGCGTACCGCAAATCCCCCTACAAACAATCCTAAGGAACTTACAATGCATACGATCGTACTGGCCACCCAAAAGGGCGGCAGCGGCAAGAGCACGCTTGCAATCGGCCTCGCCCTTGCGGCGATACAGGCCGGGCACACCGTCCGCCTGATCGAAACCGATTCGCAAGGGACGCTTTCGAACTGGCAGGGCCGCCGCCCCTATGCCGAACCCATCGTCGAACCGGTTTACCGTGCCGGGGAGATCGAGCAACGGTTGCAGTCTTTGGCCCGCAGCGGCGTGACGCTGACCATCATCGACACCGCCGGCGGCGTCAGCGCCGCGACGACGGCAGCCATTCGCTACGCCGATCTGTGCCTGATCCCGACGCGCCCGAGCGTCGCCGATATCGAAGCCACCGCGCCGACGCTCAGCATCATCCGCGCCTGGAACAAGCCGTTCGCCTTTATCCTCAACCAGACTCCGATCCGCGGCCAGCGCGTCAGCAACGCGGCGACCGTACTCGACGAGGAGGCCGCGTTCGATAACTCGGGCCTTCTCGCACTGCCTTACATCGTCATGCGCAACGATCATCAGGATGCGCTGGGCTTGGGATTGGCGGTTGTCGAATACGCCCCCACCGGAAAGTCGGCGGACGAGATCCGAGGTCTCTGGCAGTGGGTTGAGAACAAGCTGAATCCGGTCGCGCTTGCCGATGACCAGCAGGTTCTGAGCGATTATCCAGTCGCGCCCGATGTCGTACCCACGATGTACTTGCGGACGCCTGCGAAAACGGCTGCGCTGGTTTCCTGAAGTTTCATCGGCTCAGGTTGACGCAAACTACGACGCGCTCCCTCTCCGCCTAGCGGGGTGGGAGCGCGTCGCGTGGTGAAGGTGCAGACTCACTTCTGGCATTTCGGGCACCAGAACGTCGAGCGTCCGTTCTGGGTGAACCGCCGCACGATTCCGCCGCAGCCTGCGGTCTGGCATTTTTCCCCCTCGCGGTCGTAGACTTGGAACGAGTGCTGGAAATAGCCGAGTTCGCCGGAGGTCTGGCGGTGGTCCCGCAGCGACGAGCCGCCGGCCTTGATGGCCTGATTCAGCACGCCGTGAATGGCAGTGACCAGACGCCTGGCATGATCGGTCGGCTCGCCCCCGGCAACGCCCCTGCGTTGTCCGGCTTTAGTCGCCAGCGTCGCGGCCAATCTTCGCGGCGACAAATGCGAACGATACAGCGCCTCGCAGACATAGATGTTGCCGAGCCCCGCGACCACGCGCTGATCGAGCAGCGCGGCCTTCAGGCTGGTCTTCTTGTTGGCGCAGGAGCGTGCCAGCATCGCCGCATCGAATTCGTTGCCGAGCGGTTCGGGGCCAAGGCCTCTAAGCAAAGGCTCGTCGTCGAGAGCCCTGCGGGCAATGATCTTCATATAGCCGAAGCGGCGCGGATCGTTGAAAATAACCGCCGCACCCGACGACATGTGGAACACCACGTGATCATGCGCGCGATCCCCGCTGCGCGGATGGTGGAATTTGCCCGACGCCTTCTTTTCATCATCCTTGATGACGCGGAACGAGCCCGACATTCCCAGATGCATCAGCAGCACGTCGCCGGAGGCAAGATCGGCCAGCAGGTATTTGGCGCGGCGGCCGAGACCGGTCACGGTCTGGCCCTCGAGCCGTGCGACAAAATCCTTCTGGAACGGAAACCGCAGGTCTTTGCGCCTGGCCTCGGCTTTCACAATCCTGGATCCCTCCATGACCGGCCGCAGGCCGCGGCGGACGGTCTCGACTTCGGGTAATTCGGGCATGGCAGCGTCATTCACCTTGAGGGGCTGACGTGATAGCGCCAATGCGGCGGGCGCGCTATGGTCCGGCGATGGAGATGACTTGATGGATCGGCCAGACCAAACCACGCATTTCGGCTTCAGGGACGTCCCCTTGGGCGACAAGCAGGCGCTGGTGAACGACGTGTTCCGCAGCGTGGCACAGCGCTACGACCTGATGAACGATCTGATGTCGGCAGGCCTGCATCGGGTCTGGAAAGACGTGATGATCAACGCGCTCAATCCGCCGCGCGGCGATACGCCGTTTGCGCTGCTCGACGTTGCCGGCGGCACCGGCGACATCGCGTTCCGCGCCGCCGAGGCGGCAGGCGCCGGCTTTCGCGCCACCGTATGCGACATCAATTCCGATATGCTTGGTGTCGGCCGCGAGCGCGCGGCGGCGCGGCATCTCGACGACCGCGTGTCGTTCGTCGAAGGCAATGCCGAGGCGCTGGCTTTCCCCAGCGGCGCCTTCGACGCCTACACCATCGCGTTCGGCATCCGCAACGTGCCGCGGATCGACAACGCTCTAAGCGAAGCGTTTCGCGTGCTGAAGCCCGGCGGCCGGTTCCTGTGCCTGGAATTCTCCACCGTCGACGTGCCCGGCCTCGACCGAATTTACGATCTGTTTTCGTTCAAGGTGATTCCGTCGCTCGGCCGCGCGGTGACCGGCGATGCCGAGTCGTATCAATACCTTGTCGAATCGATTCGTAAATTTCCCAAGCCCAGCGCGTTTGCCGAGATGATGCGTTCGGCCGGTTTTTCCCGCGTCAACTGGCAGAGCCTGTCGGGCGGCATCGTGGCGTTGCATTCGGGCTGGCGCTTGTGATTTCTGCCATAACTCATATTGCGCGGCTCGCCCGCGCCGGTTTCGTGTTCGCACGCGAGGGCGTGTTCGGCGTGGTCGATCCGAGCCTGGTGCCGCCGCCCGGGCAGCTCGCGCTGCGCATCGCCCGGCTGGTCGAGCGCCCCGGCGCCAAATCCGGCCCGCGCCTGTCGCGCGCGCTGACCCGGCTCGGTCCGGCCTATCTCAAGCTTGGCCAGTTTCTCGCCACGCGGCCCGACGTGGTCGGCGTCATCATGGCGCGCGATCTGGAAAGCCTGCAGGACCGGCTGCCGCCATTTTCGCAGGCGGAAGCCGAAGCCGTCATCGCGCAGTCGCTGGAACGCACCGTGGCACAGGCGTTTGTGAGCTTCGGTCCCGCGGTCGCCGCCGCCTCGATCGCGCAGGTGCATCGCGGCGAAACCGAGCGGGATGGCGTGCGCAAATCGGTTGCGGTGAAGGTGCTCAGGCCCAATGTCGGCGCGCGCTTCCGCCGCGACCTGGCGGATTTCTTCTTTGTCGCGCACCAGGCCGAAGCCTATTCGGCGGAAGCGCGGCGGCTGCGGCTGATCGAAGTCATCAATACGATGTCGCGCTCGGTGGCGATGGAGATGGATCTGCGGCTGGAGGCTGCCGCACTGTCCGAGATGGCGGAGAATACCCGCGACGATCCGGATTTTCGCGTGCCCACCGTCGACTGGGACCGCACCACGCACAATGTGCTGACGATGGAATGGATCGACGGCATCGCGCTGAGCGATCATGCGCGTCTTGAGCAATCGCAGGTCGATCTGCCCGCGCTCGGGCGAAAGGTGATCCAGAGTTTCCTGCGCCATGCGCTGCGCGACGGCTTCTTTCATGCCGACATGCACCCCGGCAATCTGTTCCTCGACGATGCCGGCCGCCTCGTCGCGGTCGATTTCGGCATCATGGGCCGGCTCGGCATCAAGGAGCGGCGCTTCCTCGCCGAAATTCTCCTGGGCTTCATCACGCGCGACTATCGCCGCGTCGCCGAGGTGCATTTCGAGGCCGGCTATGTGCCGGGGCATCACTCGGTCGAGAATTTCGCCCAGGCGATCCGCGCCATCGGCGAGCCGATCCACAACCGCACCGCCGAAGAAATTTCGATGGCGAAGCTGTTGACGCTGCTGCTCGAGGTCACCGGACTGTTCGACATGCGGACCCGTCCCGAACTGATCCTGCTGCAAAAGACCATGGTGGTGGTCGAAGGCGTCGCGCGCAGCTTCGATCCCAAACTCGACATCTGGAAGGTCGCCGATCCCGTGGTTCGCGAATGGATCGAGCGCAATCTCGGCCCCGTCGGCCGCATTCAGGGCGCAATGTCCGGCGCCAGCGATCTCGGCCGCGTGCTGGCGGGCCTTCCGGCGATCGCGGCGCGGTCGGTGGCCGTACTGGAGCAGCTGGAGACCATGACCCGGGAAGGCCTGACGCTGTCGCCGGAGACGATCGCGGCGATGGGCCGGACCGAGGGCCGCAAGAGCCGCTGGCGCACGCTGGCGCTGTGGATCATCGCCGCGACCTTTATCGGAATTCTGGTGGCCATTCGGCAGATGTGATTGCAATGGATGCATAATCTGATAGCATTGCTATCACATTGCCGGTGAGCGCGTATGGCCAGCCTGACCATCCGAAAACTCGACGAGACCATCAAAGTCTATCTGCGGCTGCGTTCGGCCCGTAATGGCCGCTCCGTAGAGGAGGAGGTCCGGGTGATCCTGGCGGGGCTTATAGAGGGTCGCCCCGAGTTCCCTGCAACACCATCGCAAGCCAGTTTGCCGCCTGCAGACGCCCAGTCCCGCCCCACAAGGCGCACCAGTGCGCCTGAACAACCCCGCGTCACCCTGCTCATCGGCGGCGGCATCGCCGCCTACAAGGCGCTGGACCTGATCCGGCGGCTCAAGGAGCGGCATATTCACGTCCGCTGCGTGCTGACCAAGGCCGCCCAGCAATTCGTCACGCCGCTTACCGCCAGTGCGCTGTCGAACGAGCGCGTTTACACCGATCTGTTCGATCCCGAGAGCGAGTTCGACGCCGGCCACATCCGTCTCGCCCGCGACTGCGATCTGATCGTGGTGGCGCCTGCGACCGCGGACCTGATGGCGAAGATGGCGCAGGGCCATGCCGACGATCTCGCCAGCGCCATCTTACTCGCGGCCAACCGGCCGATCCTGCTGGCGCCGGCGATGAACCCGCTGATGTGGAACAATGCCGCGACCCGCCGCAATGTCGCACAGCTCGAACGCGATGGCGTCGCCATGATCGGACCCAATGCCGGCGAAATGGCCGAAGCCGGAGAGGCCGGCGTTGGCCGGATGGCAGAGCCTCTGGAAATAGCGTCCGCTGCTGAGCGCTTGCTGCGGCCGCCGCAGCCGCGCCCGCTTGCCGGCAAGCGCGTCCTCATTACCGCGGGACCGACGCACGAGCCGATCGATCCGGTGCGCTACATCGCCAATCGCTCCTCCGGCAAACAGGGTTTTGCTATTGCCGCCGCGGCACAGGCCGCCGGTGCGGATGTCACCTTGATATCGGGGCCGGTCGAACTCGGCGATCCCCCCGGCGTGTCGGTGACGCGCGTGGAATCCGCGCGCGAGATGCTGCACCGGGTGGAAGCGGCACTTCCGGTCGATATCGCGATCTTCGCCGCCGCCGTCGCCGACTGGCGCGTCGCCAATGAAGGCGAGCAGAAACTGAAAAAAACCGCAGCGGGCATGCCGCCGCTGCAGCTGGTGGAAAACCCCGATATCCTGGCAACGATCTCGAAGTTGCAGGACCGGCGGCCGGGACTGGTGATCGGATTCGCCGCGGAGACCGAGCACCTGATCGACAACGCCAAAACAAAACTCGCGCGCAAGGGCTGCGACTGGATCGTCGCCAATGACATCTCGCCGGCAACAGGCGTGATGGGCGGCGACAGCAACACCGTTCATCTGCTGACCCGCGATGGCGCAGAAATCAATGTCGACTCCTGGCCGGTGATGACGAAAGAAGAGGTCGCCGCCGCCCTGGTGACGCGCATCGCCGAAACGGTGGAGAAGCGATCTTGAGCGTCACAGTCAAAGTCGATATCCGGCAATTGCCGCATGGCGAAGGCCTGGCGCTGCCGGCGTATCAGAGCGCGCACGCCGCCGGGCTCGACTTGCTGGCGGCGGTTCCCGAAGGCGCGCCTCTAATTCTCTTGCCCGGACAGCGCGCGCTGGTGCCGACCGGACTGACGATCGCACTGCCCTCAGGCTACGAGGCCCAGGTCCGCCCGCGCTCCGGCCTCGCATCGAAGCACGGCGTCACCGTGCTGAATACGCCGGGCACAATTGACGCGGATTATCGCGGCGAGATCGGCGTGCTCCTGATCAACCACGGCGACGCACCGTTCCAGATCCGGCGCGGCGAGCGTATCGCGCAGATGGTGATCGCATCGGTGGTCCGGGCGGAACTCGTTCCCGCCGCGTCGCTTTGCGCAACCGACCGCGGCAGTGGCGGATTCGGTTCGACCGGACGCTAATTCGAGTAAACAGCGGATTCATTTTCATAAAAATCGCGCCGATAAAGTTTAATACCGCATTTTTTCGCGATGTGGTTTGCGTTCACGGTCTGGACTCTTACCCACCGACTCCCGTTGGGGATATTGTCACTCGATTCGCGAACGGCGTGTTGAAGCGCCGGGCGTAAAATCGTGCGGTTTGGGGCAAACCATGTCGGGCGTGATCGTGGCGATGCGTCGGACCCTGCTGTCGTGCACATCACTGGCGCGCAACGGCCTGATCGTCCTTGCCGCCACCCTGGTCTCGATCGCACCGGCCCGTGCCGGCGACCTGGCTCTGCTGAATGCGATCTCGAGCTTCTCCGATCTTAACCGCCAGGAAATCGCGGTACTGGCGACGGCACTGGCGCTGCTCGGCTTTTCGGTGGTGGCGGCTATCCTGCTGATGCGCACGCGCCTCCGCGCGGCAGCAAGCGAGGCGCGGCTGCGCTCCGATATCGGGGAGCTGCAGGTCCAGGCCGACCGTTTCCGCGCGCTGCTGTTCGCGGAGCCACAGATCCTGATATCGTGGGCTGCAGGCGACAATCGCCCGCAAATCAGCGGCGACACTTCGCTTCTGATGCCGCAGGAGTCCCAGCAATATCAGGCGCAGCGTATCCTTGCCTTCGGAACGTGGCTGCCGCCGGAGCCGGCGCTGCAAATGGATCATGCGGTCGATGCGTTGCGCGAGGCTGGCGAGGGCTTTCTGCTCAATCTGACGACGTCGAATGGACACGCCATGGAGGCCATGGGCCGCGCCATCGGCGGCCAAGCCATTGTCCGGATTCGCGAACTCAGCGGATTGCGCAAGGAACTGGCGGAAACGAACCTGCGGCACAAGGCGCTATCAGAAGAAACCGAGATGCTGCGCGGTTTCGTGGCCGCGGCACCCTGGCCGATCTGGACCAAACAAGCCAAAGGAGGTCTCAGCTACGCCAATGCCGCCTATGCGCGGGCCACCGAGGCCGTAAGCGCCGCGGATGCGATCGGTCGCGACCTTGAACTGCTCGACAGCGCCGACCGGAGCTATATGGACCGCACCTTGAACGACGCGACGGCCTTCACCGCGCGGCTGCCGATCGTGGTCGGCGGCGAGCGGCGCATCTACGATGTGCATGCGCTGAATGTCGGCGGCGGAAGCGTCGGCATCGCCATCGACGCCAGCGAAGCGACGGCACTGCGCGCGGCGCTGGTGCGCATGGCGGAGGCGCATCGCCGCACCCTCGATCAGCTGTCGTCCGGGGTGGCGGTATTCGACGCCCAGCGGCGGCTGGCATTCTACAATGATTCCTATCGCCGCCTGTGGGACCTGGACCGCGTGTTTCTCGACAGCAACCCCGACGATTCCAGCGTGCTCGATCGACTACGCGCCGCGCGCAAGGTTCCGGAACAGCCGGATTTCCGGGCCTGGAAGGCCAAGCTGCATGAGGCCTATCGCGCGGTCGAGCCCGAAAAGGATACCTGGTACCTCCCCGACGGCCGCGCGGTAAGCGTCGTCACCACGCCCAATCCGGAAGGCGGCGTCACCTACCTGTTCGACGACGTCACCGAAAGCCTGGACCTCGCCCGGCGATTTGACGGTCTGATCCGGGTGCAGCGCGAAACGCTCGACAATCTCGCCGAGGCCGTTGCGGTGTTCGGCAGCAATGGCCGCGCGCAATTGTTCAATCCGGCGTTCGCCAGGATGTGGAAGCTGTCGCCCGTGGCGCTGCGGGAGCAGCCGCATATCGAGACCGTGGAAACCTGGTGCAGGCCGCTGTTCGATGACGCGGCAACCTGGCGGACACTCCGCGAAGCAGTTACCGCGATCGAGAACCGGGTCGAGGTGCCGCTGAAGCTGGAGCGCAAGGACGGCAGCGTGCTGGACTGTATGACCATGCCACTGCCTGACGGCGCCACCATGCTGACGTTCCAGGACATCACCGATACCGAGAACGTCGAGCGTGCACTGCGCGAGCGCAACGAGGCGCTCGAGACCGCCGACCAGATGAAGGTCGATTTCGTCCACCACGTTTCCTACGAACTGCGCTCGCCGCTGACCACCATCATCGGCTTTGCGCATTTCCTGAGCGACCCGGTTACCGGTCCGCTGATGCCGAAGCAGGCCGAGTATCTCGGCTACATCACCGCCTCGACCAATGCGCTGCTGGCCATCATCAACAACATCCTCGATCTCGCGACCATCGACGCCGGCGCGATGTCGCTCAATCTCGGCCCCATCGATATCCGCAAGACCATCGAAGCCGCGGCCGAAGGCATCCAGGACCGGCTCGCAACCGACCGGATCGAACTCAAGGTCGACGTCGATCCCAACATCGGGAACTTCGTTGGCGACGAACGCCGCGTGGTGCAGGTGCTGTATAATTTGCTGGCAAATGCCGTCGGATTTTCGCCTCAGGACGCCACAATCGGCTTGAGCGCCAGGCAAACCGAGCACAGCGTCGTTTTCACGGTGACAGATACCGGTCCGGGCATTCCGCCTGACGTCAAGGACAAGGTGTTCGACTGGTTCGAGAGTCATTCCCACGGCTCGCGGCATCGCGGCGCCGGCCTCGGCCTGTCGCTGGTGCGCTCCTTTGTCGAACTGCACGGAGGCAAGGTGCGCGTCGATTCGATCGTCGGCAAAGGCACGACCGTCACGTGCGATTTTCCGATCGATCAGGCCGCGCATCGCAACGCCGCGGAATGACCGTTCCCACGACATTCTCGCTTGCGTTATCGAACGAGACGGCGACCGCGCATTTGATGGCCGATCTTGCATTGCTGATCGGTCCCGGCGATGTCATCACCCTTTCCGGCGACCTCGGCGCCGGGAAAACCGCGGCCGCCCGGGCCATGATCCGCTATCTCGCCGGCGACGACACGCTAGAAGTTCCAAGCCCGACCTTCACGCTCGCACAGACTTACGATCTGCCGCCATTTCCGCTGGTTCATGCGGATCTTTACCGCGTCAACGATCCTGTGGAACTGGAAGAGATCGGCCTGTCGCCATTGCCAGAGGGCACGGTGGCGCTGATCGAATGGCCGGAGCGCGCAGCCGCCGCACTTCCCACTGACCGAATCGACATCGCGCTGAACCATCGTCCGGCGCTGGGATCGACCGCCCGCGCCGCCGAAATCACCGGCTACGGAAAAGCGGCCGCGCAAGTCGCTCGATTCAAGGCGCTGCGGCAGTTTCTGACTGACGCAGGCTATGCCGACGCAAAACGCCAGCGCATGGCCGGCGACGCGTCGACGCGCTCCTATGCGCGGCTGATCCGCGACGACGGCGTCGTCATCCTGATGAATTCGCCGCGGCGGCCCGACGGGCCGGCGATCTATGACGGCAAGTCCTATAGCGCGGCCGTGCATCTGGCCGAGGACGTCAAGCCATTCGTCGCCATCGCCAATGGCCTGCGCGAGCGCGGCTTCTCGGCGCCATCAATCCATCATGCCGACCTCGACGCCGGATTCCTGATCACCGAGGATTTCGGCAGCGCCGGTTTTATCGAAGGCGACCCACCCCGGCCGATCGCGGAGCGTTATCAAGCCGCTGCCGACATGCTGGCGGCACTGCATCGCGAAGCGTTGCCCGAAATACTGCCGCTGGCGCCGCAGATTACCTACGCCATACCCATTTTCGACACCGATGCGCTGCTGGTCGAGGCCGGCTTGATGCTCGAATGGTATCTGCCGGACCGCGGGGCCGAGCCGACCAACAACATGCGCGCCGAATTCGTCATGATGTGGCGCGATTTGTTGAGCAAACCCGCGGCGGCGCCAAAAACCTGGGTGCTGCGCGACTTTCATTCCCCCAATCTGATCTGGCTCGACGAACGGCCCGATATTGCGAGAGTTGGCATCATCGACTTCCAGGACGCCGTGCTGGGCCCAGCCGCCTATGATCTGGTGTCGCTGTTGCAGGATGCGCGGATCGATATACCCGAATCGCTCGAGCTTGCGCTGCTGACGCGCTACATCAAGGCGCGACGCGCGGCCGACGATACGTTCGATCCGGCCGGTTTCGCCGAGCTTTATGCCCTCATGTCGGCGCAGCGCAACACGCGGCTGCTCGGCACCTTTGCGCGGCTCAACCGGCGCGACGGCAAGCCGCAATATCTGCGCCATTTGCCCCGAATCTGGACCTATCTCAACCGTTCGCTGGCTCATCCCGCGCTCTCGCGCGCCCGGGAGTGGTATTCCGCCAACGTCCCCCCGCCGGTCCCGTAATTTACCGGTTGTTATACCAGAGTTCAAATTGATTAACCTATGGTGGCCCAATCGCGGCTGGCGATGGATGCGATGCGTCCGAGCTCGTTGAGAAGGCTACGCCAGGCG
>Ga0208355_1001007_pt1 | contig 12651 bp, 13 predicted proteins | sample NGESurdeep072012_6_FD_184458 | JGI IMG/M metagenome (GOLD analysis project Ga0208355, IMG submission 184458) | Arctic peat soil microbial communities from Barrow, Alaska - NGEE Surface sample 210-3 deep-072012 (SPAdes) | ecosystem: Environmental > Terrestrial > Soil > Wetlands > Peat ... | reverse complement strand
CCGGCGCAAAACGGGTACAAACCACAGTCCTGCCGCTCCAGCCCAAAACCTTTGCCTCAGAAGGAGAAACCCCAGCTCAAACCCGTTCGGTGACCCACACTCATGCCGGAAGACCCTGTTTTCAGTCGTTGACGAGGCGGTCCAGAGCAGCCCGGACTACTCCGGGACGGTCGAGCCAGGCGAAGTGGCCGACGCCGTCGAGCACCTGGACCGCAGCGGCGGGGCCAATGGCTTGGGCGGTGTCGGTCGATGCCGCGACCGGCATCGGGCTCCCCGCGCCATGAACGAACAAGGTGGGCACTGTCAGCCCGACGAGCCGCCCGGCCAGGGCGGGCAACTCGGTGTGCAGCGACGCGAACGTCGCCGAGTACGCCTCCACCGAAAGTTGCATGTCGGGGAAGGGCGTCGCCGCTGCCGGGTTGGCGAAGTACGCCGGCCAGTACAGCCGCAACGACTCCACAGCGTCGGCCTCGGTGCCCTGGCCGTCCACGGCCTGGCGGTCCAACTCCTGCGCCCGCTCGACGCTCTCCGGCGGTGTACGGCGATTGAGCTCGGCCTCGAACTGCGCCTCGCCACCGTCGCCAACGCCACCGAGCGGGTCGACCACCATCGCGGCAGCGACCCGTTCGGGATGCGCGGCGAGCAGGTGCAGCAGGAGGTGGCCGCCCCAGGAGTGTCCGATCACGACGGCGCGGTCCCAGCCCAGGCCGTCAAGCACCGCCACCACGTCCGCAACCTGGGTGGGCACGTCGAAGGGGGCGCCCGCGGTCGAAGGCGGCAGGCCCCGCTGTTGGTAGACCGCCACCTGGTAGCCGTCGCAGATCTCGTCCACTAACGCCTGCATGTAGGTCCAGGGCAGACCCGGTCCTCCATGCAGCAACAGCACGGCCTCGCCGCGACCCACCACCGACCCGCGCAGCAACCCACCGTCAACGCCAATCTCGAACGAGTCACCACGCACAGAAGCCAGCCTAGCTGGGTTGCAAGCTGGCCCAGTTCGCTGATGACCCCTTAGTTTCCCCTGCCCATCAGCCGACCACGCACCGTAGGCCGAACCGCTTGCAGACGACCTCAGGCATCCGTGCAAGCGACCGCAAAACCGACACTTCAGGTGGAGCCTGGACGGGCCGGTCCCCGTAAGCCCCGCCCGCAGGTTTCACCGGGACAGGGGCGTCATACGACACGCCTTCTTTGGCCTGTTGACCTTCCGTATCTTCTGTTCCGGCTGGAGAGAGAACCGCGGAGCGGTCCGTAGGTGATGGCGCAGAGCCAGCCCAGGACCTTGCTTGCTTTTCCCTGAGCTGTTGGTTTCGTTCGTCGCCTTCGACAAAGTTTTACCGCATGTTGTACCGCTCGGGGTGTATGCGCTGCGTTGGTGGGATCAGCCCGCCTGGTGGACGCGAAGGGTAATCAACATGTTCGTCAGCGACGTCAACATCCAGCCAAACCGTACGGGCCTGCCCGGGATCGCTTCCTTGGAGTCCATCGTGGGCGCCCTGCTCACGTTCGGGCTTGTTGCGGCCGTGGCAGGTATCGCGATCTCGGCGATCGCGTGGGCCATCGGGTCGCATTCGGGCAATCCACATGTGGCTGGCAAGGGCAAGTCTGGGGTGTTGGTCGCACTGGCCGCGGCGCTCCTGATCGGTGGCGCCACGTTCCTGGTGAACTTCTTCAACGCCCAGGGCGGCCTGCTCGCATGAGCCCGCTGAACGGGATCTCTGCCCGAAAGACGTGGGTGCTCGGAGCTACCGTCCTGGTGGTGCCTCTGGTCGCAGTCGCGGTCACCGCCGGTGGACGTTCGTCGCCGACCTCGACCGGCCATTTCGCCGCGGAAGGCCCGAGCCCGACAGCTTCGACAGCGCCGTTTCTCTCAGGGGCGAGGTCACTGACAGCCGGACAGCAGTCAGAGCTGCAGCAGAGCCTGACGCGCATGCGCGCCCAGATCCCGGTGGCCCCTGCGACGTCCGCGCAGTACCCCGCGGTGAGCTCGCAGGCCCGCCTGCAGCCTGACCTCTACGCGGCCGCCTTCACGCGCCAGCTACTGACCCAGGACTACCGCACCAGCCGCGACCAGCTCCTGGCCTGGGTCCAGTCGGAGGCGGCACCCTCCACGGAGCCCTTGGTCGTCGGGCTGACCCCGGTCGAGCTGGCAGGAAGGTTGGCGCTCTGGTCGGTCCAAGACGACACCGGCAGCCCAGCAATAGTGCCAAGCCCCAGCACCTGGACGGCACTGGCCCAGCGCCGGGGTTATGCGACGGTCCAGATCCAGAAGGTCACCGAGCCGGTGTCCTGGGCGGCGGCGGTCGCAGATGGCCAGATCACCGACCCGGCAGTCACCGCACGACAGGTCGACGCCGAGGTCACCCTGCACACCACCGATCACGGCCGAGCCACCGCCACGGCCACCAGTGTGTCGTTGACGGTCCAGCTTGAAGGGCCCCCCACCCGGGCCGGGTACGGCTTCGTTGCTGCGGTCATCTACGACGTCGCAGGGATCAGCTGATGACGATCTGCGCGGGGCCCATGTCCCTGACCCCCCTGTGTCAGATCGCCAAGCTCCCAGCGGCGGTGGCCAATGACGCGTTCTCCAACATCGCCGACTGGTTCGGCCAGGCCGCAGGCCAGGCCACGACCTGGCTGTGGGCCCAGATCGGGGCATCGACGTCCATCAACCTCGACTCCCCCCAGCTGCGCCGGGACATGGTCGCCACCGCCGCGATCGCGCTCACCTTGACCCTGGGCCTGTTCCTGATCCAGGTCATCACCTCAACGATCAGGAGAGAACCCGCGGGGCTGGGCAGGGCAGCCAAGGGCCTGGTCATCGCGCTGGTGATGTCGGTGTTCGCGTTCAGCCTCACCAAGATCCTGCTCGGCGCCGTCGACCAGCTCAGTGCGGGCGTCGTGGCGTACGCGATGGGCACCGACCTCGCGGGACTGGGAACCCGCCTGAAGATCGCAAGCCTGGCAACGCTGGCCAACCCCGCGATGCGGCTGCTCTTCTCCCTGGTCATCATCGCGGCGGTCGTCGTCCTGTGGGCGGCCATGATGATCCGGAAGATGTTGATCATCATCGCCGCCGTCCTGACGCCCCTGGCGTTCTCCGGGGCCACCGCTGACATCACCGGTGGCTGGGTCCGCAGGTGGGTCGAGTTCATGGCCGCGATGATCGCCTCCAAGCTGTTGCTGGTCATCATCTTCATGATCGGCGTCTCGGTCACCGAAGGCGCCGGGATCAGCGCCCACCCCGGGCCCGGCCAGCAGCTCACCCAGGTCGCCACCGGCTCGCTGATCTTGCTGCTGGCAGGGTTCGCGCCCTGGCTGCATGACTGCGCTCATGGCCAAGATCATCCGGGCGCAATGCCACCCTCCGGCCCGATGCGCCGGCTCTCCCGGTGGCACGACTCCATGATCTGCGGCACGTTCATGCCACGCACCTTCTGCTGGCTGGCGTGCCTGTCCATGTGGTAGCCGAACGTCTCGGGCATGCCGATCCATCTGTCACGCTCAGGGTCTACGCCCACGTCCTTCGCCAGCACGCGGCGGGAGTCGCGGACGTGTTTGCGACTGCGATTGAGCCTGGCGACGATGCCACGGCTACTGCTGACAAGGGAACGTTTCAGACCCTGACGGGACCTCCTGTTAGCAAAGCCGTTAGCAAGCCGCGATCTTGAACGCAGAAACCCCAGGCCAGTAAGCCTCTGACCTGGGGTTCTTCGCGGAGCCGCCTATCGGAATCGAACCGATGACCTATTCATTACGAGGGAGTTACACCAACGGAAAGCACTCAACTGTCCGGCACCTACCGCGTCAACCAAGGCAACTCAACTGAATCAGCATGACCAGATCGAGGTCATGTATGCCCAAAAAACGCCCACGCGAACACTGCTCGCCGCCTCGACGTATACCCGTTCAAAGACGGATGCCGGGATGCCCACATCTGGCCACTGGCACACGACTGTCCGATTGGAAGTGGCGGCCGTAGGTGATCTGGTGGTAACGGCTTCCCCCGCGAGCAGGGACCCTCACCCGAGATCTGCCGCCACCCACCCACCCGTCCCGATGCGCACGCACACACGGCCACCGAACACGTCACCGGGTGCACGACGAGGCATCAATCAAGGCCGCACTACTCCGAAACGGCGTCACGGACGCGCGTCAACCAGCTGCGCTCTTGCTCCATTCGTTGCGGATCCGGAACTCTCCCACGTACCCCAACCATGCGCGCGGACGTCGGTCACGAACCGGCCGCCGCATGGGTGGGTTCAGGCTCTCCCAGAGTCAGCGCGCTCCCTTCACGCACAAACACCGGAATGCGCTCGAGTGGAGCCCCGACAACATATGTCGAACCTCCCTCGAACCAGTCCCCGGTCCACGCATCACGCCACCGATTGCCTTCAGGGAGATACACGCTGCGAGATCGCGCCCCGTACTCGGTCACCGGCGCAATGAGCAGATCAGCCCCGAACATGAACTGATCCTCAATCTCCCAGGCCTGCTTGTCTCCCGGATAATTGATGAACAGAGACCGCATCGGCGGCAGACCTGACGACGCTGCTTCCCGCATAAGCGACATCACATAGGGACGCAGACGTTCGCGCAGTGCGAGCAAGTCGCAAATGATGGAATACGCTTCGTCTCCGAACGACCACACCTCGTTGTCCCCACCGTAACCGAGAGGACCCAGCGTATCCGCCCGCACCGTCGATCCAGATTCACTCCCTCGCGGCTCCCGATGACCATGAAGTCGGAACAATGGGCAGAACACGCCGAACTGGAACCAACGAATCATCAGCTCACGATATTCTGCAGACTCACTGTCCCCCCCGTGGAAGCCCCCGATATCCGTCGTCCACCAGGGGATGCCGGCAATAGCGATCGACATGCCCGCCCGCACCTGCCCCGCCAGAGAATCAAAAGTGGTGTCGATGTCTCCCGACCAGACCGCGGCTCCGTACCTCTGGGAACCGGCCCACGCCGATCTGCAGAGAAGAACGATTTCATCCTCTCCTTCGGCGCGCATCCCCTCATAGAACCCCCGAGCATGGAGCTGAGGGAAGATGTTCATGACCTCGGAGCCGAGACCCGCAAAAAATCGCATGTTCGCAGGATCGTTCGGTCGAATCTCCGGTTCGCACGCGTCCAGCCACCAGATCTTGATTCCCAATTCCTTGTAGTTCGCCGACACCTTCGACCAGACAAATCCTCGAGCGTCAGGGTTGGTGGAGTCGTAGAACGTCACGGGCAATCTCCGTGGCAGCCCCTTGTCCCACCACTCCGTCAAGAACGGAATTCCCCTCTCCGTGCCAACAAGATAACCGCGCTCCTTCATCTCGTCGTAGTTGATCGAGATGGGGCTCACAGTCGGCCAGATCGACACCATCAACTTGATCCCGTACGAGTCGAGCTCCTTCACCATCGATGCGGGGTCCGGAAATTCTTCGGGGTCGAACTGGTAATCACCCACGTGAGTCCAGTGGAAGAAGTCAGCAACCACGACGGACATCGGAAGCCCGCGCCGCCGATGCTCGCGCACGACGCTCATCAGCTCGTCTTGCGTCCGATAACGCAACTTGCTTTGCCAGAACCCGCTTGCCCACTCAGGAAGCATGGGTGCATGCCCCGTGATATCTGCATACTTCTCTAGCAACTTCGCCGGCGAGTCCCCCGCGAAGACAATGTAGTCAACTAGCCGCGCCGAATCCGAGACCCACCGAGTCCCATCCTCCATGAACTCAACCCGTCCGACCGCCGGAGAGTTCCACAAGAAGCCGTATCCACGGCTGGACATCGCGAACGGAATCGAGACCTCGGCATTTCTCTGTACGAGGTCGACGACCATTCCCTTATGGTCAAGCCGTCCGTGCGTGCGCTGACCCAGACCAAAGAACTTCTCACCGCGATAGGCCTTGAACCGCTGCTCGAGCCTGTAGTACCCATTGCCGGTAGAAGAGAAGTAGCGCGACCCGGGCCACCAGGAATGATTGGCCGTCTCGGCGAGAAGCTCCTCTCCTGAATCAGCTCTGACGAAGGAGAGGCTACCCATGTCGTCTCCCCTCACTTCAAGCAAGCCATTGGTCGCGACCAACGTGCGATCACATTCCGCCACGGTGAACGTAACATCGAGGACTTCGATGAGGGCGTTCGGTATGTCTCGTTCTATGCGGAACTGAGCGCACTGCACCCGGAACGCATCCGCTCCTTGCGGCGATATTTCCAGAACTTCGTGCTCGCGAGTCCAGACGATCACATTGCGATCGCGGTCGAACGTATACATTAATACCTCTCAGACTAGACATAGAAACCTGAAGTGTACCGGCCGGACCTACTCTTTCACCGCCCCGCCCGTAATTCCTGCAGAAATGTACTTCTGCGCAAGAACCAGCAAGAACACTGCCGGTATCGACGCGATTGTCGCAGTCGCCATCACTCCGTTCCAGTCAGCTGTCTGAGCCCCCATGAAACGGTAGATGCCTACTGTCACCGGCGTGAACACGCTCCCTGTCGTCAAGGTCACGGCGAACAAGAAGTCGGACCAGCCGTGAAGGAATGCAAACAGACCGGCAGTGATGATCGCGTTACGACTCACCGGGATCACGATGTGCCTGAACACGCCGATCTCGCCCGCACCATCGATCTTCGCTGCTTCGATCAGCTCAGACGGAATGTCCTGCATGAATGCCCGCATGATCAGTATCGCGAACGGGACCGCTGTTGTCGCGTCGGCAAACATCAGCCCCACATATGAATCAATCAGACCTAGCCGCGCGAAGACGACGTAGAGGGCATTCGCCATCACAATACCCGGAATCATCTGCACCGTAATCACAACCAGCATGAGCGTTGTGCGGCGAGGAACCTTCAGCTTCGCAAGCGCGTACGCTGCCGGCGTCGACAGCACGAGAGTGATCAGCACCGTCCCCAGTGAGATGATGATGCTTGAACGAAGGTTGCCGCCCTGAGTACTCAGAGTCGCTACGTAGCCGTCGAGAGTGACCGGCGACGGCAAGAACGACGGGTGGGGACTCAACAGGGCCCCGCTTGGCTGGAAAGAGGCGTTGATCATCCAGTAGAGCGGAAACAGAAGGAAAGCGAGTATTCCAATTCCCAGGACAGTGTGAATCCATCGGTTCCGATAGCCAGTTCGTCTCCGCACACTCTTTCGGACCTCCGAGACGTTGTACTTGTCCAACTCCCGAACTGTCACAGCTAGCTCCCGTCAGATGAGCGTCGAAGAGATCGCAGGTAGAAGAGCGCGACAATGGCTGCGATCAGGACAAGGAGACTGCTGACGGCGGCGCCGGGACCGAACTGGAACAGACTGAACGAATACTGGTATGACCAGGTCGTCAGCGTCTGAGTCTGATTTGCCGGCCCTCCTCCTGTGAGGCCCATGATCACGTCGAAGACCTTGATCGTGTAGACCAGTCCGAGCATCAGGACGACGAGTGTCACCGGTTTCAGCAGAGGCCAGGTCATGTATCTGAAGCGTTGCCACGCGCTCGCCCCGTCGAGCTTTGCCGCCTCGTAGATAGTCTCAGCGATTCCTTGTAGACCGCCATACAGGATAACCATGTTGAAGGGAATCCCGATCCAGATGTTCGCGATCACGACAGCGGCTAGAGCCCATTTGCCGTTCGTCAGCCATGGGGCACCTGCGTCAACACCCGGCAGTAGACGGATGAAGTAGTTGATGACACCGAAGTCTTTGTCGAACATCCATCGCCAGATCGCACTCGAAACGATGAGCGGAAGCAGCCACGGCAGCAGGAGCATCGCTCGGAGCAGATTGGACAGCGGAAACCGCCGGTTGAAGTACAGCGCAAGGCCGAGACCGATTCCGAACTGAAATACGATCGAGCCGACCGTAAACACTATCGTGTGCAGAACTGCAGGTTGAAATATCGGGCTGGAGACGATCTTCCGGTAGTTGTCGAGTCCGACAAATGGAGCTTCCCCGGTGTAGAAAGAACGCGGAGTGTAGTCCTGAAAGCTCATCGCAAGGTTGTACACCAATGGGTAACCGAAGAACACGACTATGTACACCGCGGCAGGCAGAACAAACCCGAGTCCGACCAGATATCGTCTGCGCCTGGAGCGCGTGCGAGACGGGGTCGGCCGTCCCGCACGCGCCCGAACCGTCTTGTCTCTCATAATCATTTCGCGCTTGAGCCAACAGTCTTCTGTGCAGTCTGGAGCGCAGCCTCTGGAGTTTCAGTACCGGTAAGCGCGGACTGGATCGCGGTCCACAGCGCCTGGGATATGACCGGGTACTTGACTCCAAGGCCTGTCGTCCGAGCGCGGGACGTCCTGACGGTTTCGGCGAAAGGTGCGAGCACGGGCAACTTGACAATTTCCTGCTTGGCGGTCGTGTCGCGCGGCGCAATTCTCGTGTTCCCCGTCGCCCATTGAAGCATCTGATCATTGTCGGTCATGCACTTGAGTACCTTCGCGGCCGCTGCCTGAGTGCTACCGCCGCTTACCGGAATGACACCGACTTCACCGCCCAGCGGCACAGTGAGAGTGGCTCCAGCCTTCGGGACAGGAATAGGGACAATCCCGTACTTGACCTTGCCCGACTTATCGATCTTTGAGATGTTCCAGGGGCCATTGATCATCATCGCAGTGTTTCCGGCAATGAACTGGTCGGCCACGTCGGCCTGCGCCCAGTTGACGACAGACTGTGACATGCTGCCACCCTTCACGAGGCTCGTGATGAAGCTGAGAGCCTCGACCGACTTCGGCGACGTTAAGTTCGTAAGGTCGCCCCCGTTGCTCCAGAAGAATGGCAGGAACTGCCACGTCCCTTCTTCGGATGCGGGCGCCGAGAGGGCGAGACCATAACGGTTCGGCGTCTTGAGCGCCGCTGCGTCGGTCTTCAATTCGTCCCAGGTTGTCGGGGGTTTCAGTCCCGCTGCCGCGAACATGTCCTTGTTGTAGAAGAGCGCCAGCGTGTTGATCGCGGGTGACACCCCATAGTTCTTTCCGTTGAGGGTAGTCGCCGCAACGATCCCCGGTGCGAAGCCGGAAAGATCAAAACCATAGTTGCTAATTGGTGTCAATGCTCCAGTCTGTGCCAGCTGCTGGACATTGACGTTGTCGACGAACGCGAGGTTCGGCATTGTGCCAGAGGAGGCGCCTTGAAGGACTTTGGGGAGCAATTCCTTCAGAGGAAGCGATTGGCGATTGATCTTGATCCCGGTCTTGGTCGCGCAGGTGCTGAGGACCCTCTGGAATGCGGCCGAGGATGTAGCGTCGGTGAAGTAGTCGATCGACGTGATGGAACTGGCGGGTTTGGCCGCTCCGGCACCGCTCTCAGTTGAACCGCTGCTGCCGGTTGGACCACCACTGCATGATGCCGCGAGAAACGACACCGCAACCAACCCGGCTCCCAGTTGAAGGTTCGTGCGCCACTTCTTGCCGCCGCTGTTCGTTCGCAGGCGAGGTGTACTGATGTTCATATGGACTCTCCTTGAGTCTTTGCTGTGAACGGCCGTTCTCCGGTACGTGCTTTGCCGAGACTGCTGACTCCAGATTCTGGGCGCCGAGATTGAGGCACTCCTTCAGCCAGTCACGTGTAATATGGCGAGTTGGTTCATGCGGGCGAATCGCGCGATCGCGCGGGGTCTGCCAGCATCTCCTGCGTGGCACGGGCTTCACGGAGACCGTGAGCACGCCGGCGGGCTCGATTGCGTTTGCGACCGGTACGCACGCATCAGCAACCGCCCAGTCCCGAGCGTCTGCGCCGGCCTCGCTTCGTGAGCGCTCGTGGTCGTGACGTGACGCAGAGCGGTGGACCGATCTTCAGCGCCGACGAATCCGCCCTCGAGGAGGTGCACGGTGTGAAGGGTCGAGAGCAGGTCTTCGTGGCCGAAGCAGAGGTCCTGGTCTCCTTGGATCGACCGCTGGCCGGGGAGATCGAGAGGGAAGAGCCTTCCGACCACGGCTCCATCGCGAGCCGGTTCGTGCACCTCAGCCCCGCCGTCTGTTCGCGGCGGGTCTCGCACCTCCTGGTCGCCACCTGAACTTCGTTGCTCATCGTGAGCTTCGCCCTCCGCGTGATATCGATGAGTATCGACTGTGATCGTTGTTCGGCTTCGCCCTTCATTGAGGGCAGCGCGCGGTGAAGGTGGAGTGACGCCGGACGAGGCGCGGCTCGATGAGATGGATCCGAGGCGTAGCTAATTCCCCTGGCTGCTCAAGAAGCTGCATGGCCAACTGGACTGCGAGATTCGACACTCTCTCGGGTTCTAGCGGGATCGAGGTGAGCTTGACAGTCTGTCGCTCGGCGACTGTGTCGGAGCAAACGGCAATCACGGCAACTTCGCGGCCGGTCCTGTGGCCCTCTCTGTCGAGCGCGGCAACGACCGGTTCAACCACGTGCGAATTGTGTATCACTATTGCAGTGATCCCTGGCGACTCCGAAAAGATCTGCCGCACCGCATTCGTGGCGCTGCGATAGTCCGCACACGCCGTAGCGGTGATGATCTCGACTCCGCGGTCCTGGGCAACACCCGAGATCCCCCGCCGAAACCGGCGAATGAAGTTAGCGTCGCGTTGTGGGTTCTCGGCTGAGGGAGTCACGAGGCCGACCTGGCGATGGCCCAGTTCGGCGAGCTCCTCGAGAGCCAGCCTGCCCGCTGCCTCGAAGTCGAGGTCCACGCAGGTGTGCCCCGTATGGTCGTCTGGAATGCCGATGAGAACAACGGGAATGCCCATCTTGCGGGCGACTGGCAGGCGCGGGTCCTCAGTCGCAACGTCCATGAGAATGATCGCGTCGCACATTGCGGTTCCCTGAAGACGTCGCAAACCCTCTGGGCCCTCATCATCGGTCACAAGCAGCACGTCATAGTCGATCTTGCGAGCCGCTGTGGCGATAGCACCAACGAACTGCATGATCACTGCCATGTCCAGTTCGGGCCGGAAAGGCACCACAATCCCGAGAACCTGAGTGCGCTGGCTGGCAAGTGCACGGGCGCGCGAGTTCGGCTGGAAATCGAGGCGCTCCATCGCTTCCTCGACCCTGCGCCGGGTCTTGGTCGAGATGCTGCGCTTGCCACTCATGACATACGACACAGTGCTCTGGGAGACGCCGGACTCACGAGCCACATCGTTGCTTGTCGGAACCACGCGCCTGACAGGCTTGGAAGCCATCATCACTCCGTTCGACAACTTCATCGATGCGCATCAACTGTTCGTCGGAAGATACACCATGAGATTGGTGATGCCAAGGAGTGGACGATGCGTCCTTGGTGCGCCCCTTCCGCGCGCGGCCGAGTTGACCGTCGAGAAGACCAGCTTCCCGCGCAATGAGTGCGGCACGGTTACCACGACGCCCCCTGCAAGGTGACTTCGATGGCGGCGACCAGGCTCCGACCAGTCATTCCTCGGCAGGAAAGACCGGAACCTCGAGGACCGGCTGAGTGCCGAACTTCCGGTCGTGCTGGCATGGGCCGTGGCCGGGTGGGACGACTACCGACAACGCGGCCGACTCGACCCGCCCGCGGCGGTGAGCGACGCGACGTCGCCCTACCGGATCAGCAACGACAGCATCGCCGGGTTCATCGACAATCGGTGTCTCTTCAACCCGCACATGCACGTCATCTCAAGTGACCTGTGGAGCCCGCGGGAGGCCTAGTGCCATGCGAACTCGCAACGGCCGGGTACCAACCAGGTGCTGAAGGCAGCCATGGAGTCACGAGGGGTCTGCGTCTCCCGCTCGAACGGACGGTCACGATTCCAGGGCATCGGCCTGACGAACGTTGAGGGCTGACTGTCGACGCCTCAGGGCAGCAAGTGCAGCAGCTCTCCATCGACCTATACGACATATTAGGTTATGCAGGAGCGCTGCACTTGCTGCACTGGTCACCCGGGCTGCGCAGTATTCGAAACGAATCCGATCGTCACGGTCAACGCACTGATCTGGCAGTGCGAATAGAAGGTGCGACCATGGCCGCTCGAGGTCGCGAGCCTGCTCGATGGAGTAGAAATCGTCTTGCTCGCCACGGTGGCCCTGAAACGGCGCCTTCCGCACTGCGTGCGGCTCCCGAATGTCTACCGCTCATCGCATGAGAGCAAGATCGCCTGTATCACCCGGATGAGGGCCTGCTCCTCGGCGTGAGTCGAGGCAAACGCAGAACCCTATCGGCGACGCGCAGGCTGGCCGTCCGTCGCGCCCACCAGAGAACTGCATCCGCGTCTCGTACGGAGTCAGCGCAGGACCAGCCTGTGTTGGTCCCGTGGCTGTTGGCTTCCTCCGCGTGTCCATAGCCCGGAGAGTCACCGCATGGGGTACCGCCCGGGGTCTAAACGGTACAGCGGCGGGATCCAGCCCGCCTGATGGACGCGAAGGACAATCAGCATGTTCGTCAGCGACTTCAACATCCAGCCAAACCGCACGGGCATCACCGCGATCGCTTCCGGACAGTCCATTTGTATGCCCACGGGGCCCGATCCTGGGTCGGATCGGGCCATGTGATCGAGGACGTAAACCCCCGTTGACCTGCGGTGATGCCGTGGAGCCGCCTATCGGAATCGAACCGATGACCTATTCATTAGGGTGCGGCTCTTCTGAAGTGACGACGTCGTGGGCGGGCGTGCGACGGTCTGACTGACGGCATCCCCCATCTATGAGGCGTTTCGTGTTTCCCTGTC
>Ga0208355_1001003_pt1 | contig 12681 bp, 16 predicted proteins | sample NGESurdeep072012_6_FD_184458 | JGI IMG/M metagenome (GOLD analysis project Ga0208355, IMG submission 184458) | Arctic peat soil microbial communities from Barrow, Alaska - NGEE Surface sample 210-3 deep-072012 (SPAdes) | ecosystem: Environmental > Terrestrial > Soil > Wetlands > Peat ... | reverse complement strand
GGCCGGTATCAGCAGGGTTGGAAGGATTTGGCGCTGAATACTGAAGTTGTGTTGGAGTAATGTCCCGATCTGCTTCTTAATCCGTGCCCTAGTAAGCGCATAAAACTGGAACCGCCATCCCGCGTTTGTTGCAGTGAATTGTTAGGCGCATTATGCATACTTCGTGATGTCGGGACTCACAAGAACCTCATGTGCAAACTGCCTGAGCAGGTAGAAATGATGATTATCCAACTGTCGCGTGACCGCCCCTTGAGGATAAATGCGGGTGTGCGTCCCAACGCCCTGAACCAATGATTGCGTCTTCGGATTGGGGCTTGCATCCACATGGGCACCACCGTCTTGGTTTGCAGCAGCTAGGACAATATCCTTCCTGGAGAACTTGTGACTCGTCGCCATCACTATCTCGTCCCACCACTCGGTCGCTAGAATGAAGTCATGTCGTTCGTTGTCTCCCAGCGGTGGCGTCCGTGCGCCGGTGCTATCCACCCAAAACGGAACTGTGACGCTAATCACGCCGGTCTGCTTGTTTTCGGTATAACCGGGCTCAAAGGTGGTGAGCACCTTAGCCGTAGCTCTGATGCCCAAGTGCGTCAACAGAGACGTGCTCGCCGGTGTGTCATGAAAAATAACCCGGAGACTGACAGCGATCCTGAGACCTTCATCATGCTGGCCAGCATCGAAATCCTCGCACGATCTCTTAAGAAATCCCAACTGTCTCTGGAGCTGCGTGTGCATGTAACGTGTGGTCTAACGTAGAAAGCTGAGCCACCGCCGACTCGTGGCGTGAACCGCGACAGCGGAACGGCAAGCGCAAACGGCGGTTGGCTCCGGCGATTTGTTAGGTGGCATTCTCTCGGACATAATCTCGTCCTTTTTGTGTGATGGCATAATGGCTGTTCCACTCGCCCGGCATGACAATGGCCGTCTTAATAAATTTCAAGCCCCACAACTCCTGAATGCAAGCAAGCGCATCACTCGCATCCATACCGCAAATATGTGCAACAATCTGGACATCCCCAGCGCCGGTGTTTGAGTTTATCTGGTTGAACCACTTCAAAACATGAAAAGCCTTTGGGCTAAGCTTTGGCGATTCAAGCTCGGCGGTCAATGTGCTATAAATAGCCTGGGAAGGAACGTGTGGGCCAATCGCTTCAATCACGGTTCCGTTCTCAATCTCGCGCTTAATCCTTGCAACCGGGATTCGATATGCAAGAAAAAGACACAAAAATCCTGACAAATACAACGACAGGCATAGAGGCAACTCCCTGCTACTTGAGGGTGCGAGATTCAACACAAACCCTATCACCGGTTCTCGCCATTGGGGTATCCGCGATGCTATGTATGTGCATAGTGCAAGCCCAAAGAATCCCCCTATCGCTTGCCAGAATCCTTTCCAGAATAAGTGATGCGGTTTGTAATCGCTCATGCTGTGCGCAAATGACACCTAACGACCAAAGCTCAGCCACAGTCACCGGCGGCCAGGCCAGCAATGGAACAATGATAATCGAATTTTCACGTCTCGGTCAAAACTGAAAGGGCAGTGGCTGTTGGCTGCAGCGATTTTGTTAGGCTTCCGTAAATTATTCATCTTCACTCTTGAATAAAAGCTCCGTGACTCGTCGGCTCTGAACCACGAGGTAAATCCCGATAGCCGCTAACACCAGCGATGATACAGGATAAAACCACCAATCTCCCGGCCCATCCATCGGTCTGATTCTCACTGCGTTGTATAATCCTGTAATGATGCCGGGAATGCTGTGAATAAGAACAGAAAGACCCAGAATCTTGATTAGGATGTTCGCTAACTGTTTCGTTTTCATATTTTGACGGTGATGCTCGGAAGCCTAACGTTGATTATAAAACGGCCGTTCGTATAATCAATTATGAAAATAAATGATGCAATTCGTTTAACAACAGATGCTTGCGAGCTAAAACACCTCTCTCTGAGCACTTGGAAAACCTACACCCACTGGATTAACCGTTACGCCCTCTTTCTCAAGGGCCTTTCCCTTACAACCCAATCCACCCCTGTATTTTTCGGTATTTACCAGTTGACAAACGGGAGCCGAGTGGTAAGATTTTGTTACGTATGGTAAGCACTACTAAATTAACACGGGGCGAAGTGAGCGCTGCGCTTGAGGAATGCCTCCGCTTCCTCACCAGGGGCAAGTGCCCTAAAACCATTCGCGAAGACCTAAATGTGCTTCTTGAATGGAGTTTAGATTCCGAACACGGAGTTGAGCTGGCTTGTGATTTAAGCACTCGGCTCGGCATCGAGATACCAATGGATGAAAATCCACTGATTGATGAAAGTGGCCCGGATAAAAGAAAGCGGGCACGAACATTCGGTGAAGTTGTCGACTATCTGATGAACCTTTCACACTCGTAAATAGATTATGGGCAAAAGCGAAAATCAAACCCGGATTCACGAGCGTCTTCGGTCAGCTCGTGAACAGGCAGGCCTTTCACAAGGACAAGTTGCAAAGCTGATGGATTACCATCGCCCTACAATTTCCGAAATCGAAGCCGGACGGCGAAAGATTAGTAGTGACGAACTTTCCGCATTTGCGCGACATTATGGCGTTGGCGTTTCTTGGCTGTTGGATGAATCTGAAAAATCCGATCCTCTCGTTGAGCTTGCTGCGCGGGAGCTTAGCAAACTTAAGAAACAGGACCTTGAAAAAATTTTAAACCTCCTTAAATCTCTTAAAAAGACGAAGGATTAAGGGATGTCAACCCGACAAGAACTCGCTCGTATCGCTCTCCGTGCTTCCTTTGAGGCCCGCAGAAAGAACGCCGCGTTATTTGAAGACCCTATTTGTATTTATGATTTTGTGGAAAAACTTGGGCTGGAGGTTTGGTTTGTTGGCGGGGCAAGTTTCGGTGGTATGTATGCCAAGGAAATGGAGCGGCTTTTTGTTCCCGCCGAACGTCCTGCTGGGAGAAAAGCTTTCACGTGTGCCCATGAGCTTGCGCATTGGTGGTTTGGCCACGGCACACGTATAGATGATCTTGATTTCGACCGCCCCGATCATGAAATTCCAGAAGAATGCCTCGCTAATCTATTCGGTGGTTACCTCCTGATGCCGCGGCATGCAGTTGTTGATGCCTTCCAGCGCCGACAACTGGAGCCGCAGAATTGCGCCCCATTTGAAATCTACTCCGTCGCCTGCCAACTTGGCGTTGGATACGAAACTCTGTTAAAACACCTGCGATGGTCACTCAGCCTAATCGACCACTCACGAATGACAGACTTCCGGGCGATTACTCCGAAGGAAATCCGCAAAACTGTGATTGGTTCTGCCTCTCTGGGGCATCTCGTCTTAACAGACGAGCATTGGCGTAAAGTTGCGATTGACCTCGAAGTTGGCGACTTCGCGGTTGTCCCCCGCAATGTCCAACTGCATGGAGAATCAGTAAAAACTGTTGGCGACTGCCCCCAAGGACAAATCATACAGGGCATCTGCCCCGGTCTAACTCAAGTCATCAAAAAATCATGGGCAGCAATGGCACGTGTGAGTCGCAAACAATTTATTGGCCGTGGTGCCTACAGACACTTGGAAGACCCCGATGAAAACGCATAAACCAATTCTTATAACCGAATCCAATCTTTCAGTTGTTTGGGCACGAGCATTCCTTCATGTCCTTAATAGTGAAGACTCGGGGTGCCTTACAGTTGCACTCCGTGACTTTAGCGCAGAGTTACCACCGCAAGATGCAGAAATTGCCCAAGCACTCGATGCTTTTTTAAAAAAGTCCGAAATTCCAACCATTAACCAAACGGCGCTGACCATTGTGCCATACGATCGCTGGCTACGGATGGGCAAACCAGATTTGGAGATAATTAGGAACTGGTACCTCGGCCAGTATTTGCCCCGACTAAAAGCTCGGTGTTCAAAAAATCGGCATGGCACGTATTTTGAAAGGCTGCTTGCGTATTCGGGGATTAAATTTAAAAATGGACATCCTGAACTGAAGGAGGTCAATCAACTCGCCCATGTTCTCGATATTTGGCGCAAAGGTTTGGGAAAAGGGAAACGTCCAAGGCAGTCTGCGCTTCAACTTGCATGCTTCGACCCGGCGAAAGATCACACAGGATCAGCACTTGCTGGCTTTCCATGCCTTCAGCAAGTCAGTTTGACATACAAAGAATCTGGCACACTGGAAATTAATGCTTATTACCCGACGCAATATATGTTAGAGAGAGCCTATGGAAATTATCTTGGACTCTGCCAGCTTGGACATTTTATCGCCCACCAGTTGGGGGTTCGCCTCACTGGTTTTACCTGCTTCGTTGGCAATCCTGAACTCGGCAACGTGAACAAATCCGAAGTCGCTACTTTTGCTGCATTTCTCACCCAACGATTACACCAACTTGCATCCGCCCCCGAGGCGGTAGTAAATTAATTTCGGCAGCAAAGGAAATTAATGTATGCCTAAATCAGGTCGCATTTACGTTTTTGAAGGAGTAGATGGTGCTGGAAAATCTTCCATCTCAATGGAATTTGCAAGGTCTCTGCAGACACGGGGCATCAAGGCTCGCCTGGTAGCCTTTCCGGGGAATTCCCCTAATACTTTGGGCGCATTGGTTTATCGTATCCATCACGAGGCCAAGGGTTGCGGGGTGGACAACTTAACTCCAGCAAGCCTCCAGACCCTCCATATCGCCGCACACATCGATGCTATTGAAACCACAATCATTCCCTTACTTGAACAAGGAGTGTGCATTGTCCTTGACCGTTATTGGTGGTCTACGTGGGTGTATGGCCTTACAGGGGGCATGCAACGTGACATGCTTAATTCGTTGATTGAAGTCGAACGGCATGCGTGGGGCCGCTGGCTACCCACCTGTGTTTTTTATGTTACGCGTGCAAAACCTTTGCGCCCAATGCGAAAGGAAGATTGGCAGTGCCTAAAAACCGCTTACGAAGAACTCGCCACTATGGAAAATGGCAAGTACCCCATTCACATGGTTCAGAACGAAACCACGCCTGAAGTCGCAGTTGATCAAGCATTTTCTAAAATCGTTATTTAAGGCCATGGCAAGATTTCTCCAACAAAAATATGATATCGGTGCCCAACAGGGACACCTCCCAATTGCTGCGACATTAGAGCCATCCAGAACTCAGACTGTTGATTTTGACTTCCTTCGCCCACTGAAGCCCACTATTGTTTTCGCCACGTACTGGCGCTTTGCAGCAGAACGTCAAAACATTTTTTTTCGCAGAGTACAGAATGCCCCCCCACCTTGGACTGATGATCCTGTTTTACAGGAGCACAAATTTACCAATGCATACCGAGCGTCTGACCGGGTCAGCCAATATCTAATTCGGCACGTTATTTACAATGGCGAACAAACTCCGCGTGACGTATTTTTTCGCATCCTTCTTTTTAAGACATTCAATCGAATCGAAACTTGGGAACTTCTTAAAGATGCACTCGGGGAGTTGCGGTTTTCTGAATATAGCTTCCAGCGTTACGATGCTGTCTTGAACAAGGCGATGGAAAACGGGCGCCGAGTTTATTCAGCTGCGTACATCATGCCATCAGGAGGCCCAAATTCTCGTTATGCAAGGAAACATCAAATGCATCTGCGGCTTATTGAACGCATGATGAACGAAGATTTACCTAGCCGAATAATGGAAGCGCCATCAATGGCAACAGCATTTAACCTCCTCAAGGAATATCCCACCGTCGGCGATTTTCTTGCTTTTCAGTACGCCACCGACCTCAATTACAGTACGCTGACCAATTTCAAGGAAATGGAATTCGTTGTGCCTGGCCCCGGAGCAAAAGACGGGATACGGAAATGTTTTAGTGATTTGGGCGGACTGACAGAAACGGAAGTTATCAATTTCATTACCGAACGACAGGAGGAGTGTTTTGCAGCGGTCGGCATTCGCTTCCCAACCCTCTGGGGCAGACCGTTGCAGCTTATAGATTGTCAGAACCTTTTTTGTGAAGTCGACAAATATGCGCGTATCATGCATCCCGAATTTGCTGGAATTTCGGGTCGTTCGCGGATCAAGCAAAAACTCCGCCCTTCCCCACAATTTTTTAAACCCTGGTATCCGCCCAAATGGAAATTGAATCGTCTAATCGAGAAAGGAGTTCCCGATGTTTCGCGCGTTTGAAGCAGCAACTGCCGATGCACCCTGGCAGCAAATCGCGGATGCCTTTCGACGCGGTGAATTCAGGAGTGGACAAAGTGGCAGAACCGGCAGCACCAGCGAGATTTTGCACGCAACGCTTTCAATTCCCCTCGTTAAATAGATCCGACACCTTGCATTTCATTCGATCACAGATTTGTTCCAGAGTCTTCAGCGTTACGTTTTGCTCCCCAGTTCCATTCGGTGCAGCGTTGAATCGGACAGCCCATCTTCCGGGCAAATTGAGCATAGGTGAGGTTGAGCCAGACAGTGCCGGATTGATTTTGAGGCCGATCCCCACAAAGCGCGCGCGAATGGGCGTGACTGGTTAATGGTCAACTGGGCCGCGAGATTGACTGGCAAGTGCTTTGAAACAGCCTGATTTAATTTTTGGAGGTAGCTGTGCAGCCTATCCTCATATTAGGCCACAAGCTCATAAGCAATATTCAAATACTTATTTCCGGCGGCGGAAGAGCAGCAGCCCGCCCAACCCGCCCATGACAGATAACGCCAACGTCGAGGGTTCGGGCACGGGGGCGACCACGCCATCCAGAAAGGTAATACCCCCATCGAATAGATAACCCGCAGGCTCACTGACCGGCACGTTGTAAGCATACAAACGGAAGGTGACGCTGCCGGTCAACGGCGGCTCCAGGGAAACCTCATAAGTATTCGCGACCCCAACCCCAACCTGATCCCCCAGTGAGGCACTATAATTATCAAGGCTCGAGCGCAGTTCCGTATTGAAAAAGCCAGATTTGGATTTGAATTGGCCCATAGTTACACCAAATATGAGATAGCTGAAGGTATCATCGGCGGTGAGATTGATCGTCCATTGCAGATAAGGCGCGGTGGCGATGTCGAGCGTTGAGCTGTGGTTGCTTACACCCCAAGTGCCAAAGCCATTCTGGCTACCGTTGGGCGTCAGGCCCACATAGTTCATGAACGCGCTCGAGACCGACGAGGGGTCAAACACCTGCGCCGCGTAGGGGAAGGTTTGCGAGCTGGCGTTGTATGTGCTCCAGTAGAGCAACCCGTTGGTCTGCGCCGGAGCTGTGGCCGCCGCGCCCAGCAGGATGAGGCCGCAGATGAGTTTCGTGAGGTTGGTTTTCATAGTGTTTGTTTATTTGTTGTTGTTACCAAAAATGGTGTCGCGCTTTGTGGCCTAACTAATAATGTACGCCGCCTTGTGCAGCCTATCCTTTTTCATGAAATGAGTGTAAGCTGGACCGAAATTGCTGTCCAGCATATTCTTATGCCGTTTATGACGCCACAATCCGTTTCCACAAAGTCTGCAGGCACGGCGTTGGTCAAATTCCAGGGCATTTGCAATTCAGTCGGTTTCATCTGGACATAATTCATCTTCAAGCCCTCCCCCTCTACCCCTATCCCTAATAAAGTGAGATAATAACTTGGTAACGGATTAGCCTAACCAATCCGCCCCATCCCCGCCTTTTCGAGGAGAGGGGATTTTTCATTTCAACCCTCCACCAAAAGGAATCATTATGTCCCCTCAAGCTGGTTGGATTCTCGAAAATGAAATTGTCCCACGTCTCAGATCAGCAATACCAAGAAATGTAAATCAAATCGGTTCAGAAGATGCAGAGGAATTGATCCAGGACGCAACAGCTCTAATACATCACTCCCTGCCCTGAAAGTTCATCACAAACGGACCGGCTAAACGGGCTGCAATCACTATATTTTTCTCCTTCTTTAATTTTACCAGATATTCCCTCTGCACATCGGCCAAAGCGTCGGGGGCATTTCCTGTTTTCATCGCCTTGGCATAAAAACCCTTCATCAAATCCACCGTCCATTTGTCTGAAACTGGCCACAACGTCATTAACAAGTTCTGAGCGCCGGCCTGAATAAAACCACGGCGTAAGCCCAGCACCCCTTCACCAGCCCTGGCTACTCCGACACCAGTATCACAAGCCGACAATGTAACGAGCCAAGTATTCTGCAGATCTAGCAAAGCCACTTCATCAGCCATCAAAATGCCATCGTTTTCGGTATCAGGCACTTCGCCCCGTTTCCAAGCATCCAGCGTCAGTTGTGCGCCAGCCAAAGCCAATCCACTCCTCTGCATCGGATTGTGCAAAACTACGGGCATTTTCTGGTCAAGTTGCAAAGTCCTGGTCTGATTCGTCGGTTCAGTGTCGGGCAGAAAGAATCCATGTGTCGCCAAATGCAGGATATAGGGTGAATGCAGGGATTTGACTTGGGCTTCGGTCGCTTCAGTCCCGGTAAAAGAGGCTGGTTTCAAATGCCAGCCTGAACTATTGGCTTTGAGAAATTCCGCTTCCTGATCGGTGTTGGGGAGTTGGGCTAGTGAAATGCCATTGTAATCCCGCCTATCCATGCTCAACATCGCCACATTCACCGTATTTGTATCGGTCAAATGTGCAGTTCCTGGGACTTTGTTAAATGCCGGGTCAGCAAATACGGCTAATTCTGGATTGGTATTTGTGGCTTTTCTGCCATAAACCAGATCCCGGCCACTTGCGACATATTTGATGCGGTATCGTTCAACCAGAAACTTTTCTTGCTGGTCGACTAACGTAGCAAAACTCAGGAAATTCAAACTAGCGTCTGGGCTGATGATGAGGGTAGTGACATTGGTGGGGAGCTTTTTTACTACCGGGGCAATCAGTTTCGAATACAGGGTTTTGAGGGCTGTGGCGTCTCCCCGTTCTTGGCCACGCATCACTTCCTCATATTTCTTGAGGTTTTGTTCAATATTGGTGGCGCTTCCCAAAGGCACCCAGACCGGTTCGTTGGGATGACCCATTAAAACTACTCCGTAACGCGGTTCAAAGTCCGTTTTCCCGAGATATTGATTATAGCGGATAAATTCGAGCAGCATCGTGTTTGAGGCTAGTTCTGATTGAACTTCTGGGACAGTGACGCGTAGGGCTCGACGCACCGGCCCTAATGACGCCACATTCCATGCCAATGCTCTCTGTAGATCCTCAATCTGTTGCTCAAGCTGACGCTTGTTAGACTGGAGCTTCGCGGCCTCTTCGCGACTTGAGATACGCGGCAAGTCTGTCTCCAGATCAGCCAATCTTCGCCCCACCTCGCGCACCTGCTTTAAAATCAGTTGCACTTCCGGTTTTTTTGACTCTTGCGCGGCCAGTCCATCTTCCAGAAGCGAATCCAGAATCACCCCCTTGTAATGCACTACCGTTCCCGCTAAATCGTTATCAGCCCCCAATGTTGCAAGAAGGTCGTATGGCTGGCGGGTTCTCTGAAATTCCAACCGCTGCCGCTCTGACGCGAAAGACAGTATGGTGCCAAGCCCAGCCTCTTCTGCTCTTTTTTCCTTTCTCGCACTGCCAATCGCTTGGTTCCGTTGCCCCAGCCCGATCAAGAGGAAACCAAATTCCTGATAAAAGTCGGCCATAGCCAGATACTCTGTCCCCAAGGCTTTCTCCATGATTCCCAAGCTCTTCCGGTATAAAGGTTCGGCCTTCGCATAATTTCCTTCTCCCAGATACAGAAGAGCCAGGTTTTTTAGTGAAATTGCAGTGTCGGAATGTTCTACCCCCAAGACCTTTTCCCGGATCTTCAAGCTTTGCAGATACAATTGCTCCGCCTTTTCGGCGTCGCCCATGTGACGATAACACTTCGCAAGGTTGTCCATCACCGTGGCGGTATCAGGATGCTCCAGCCCCAGCACTTTTTGGCATGTCTTCAAGCTCCGATTAAATAGTGTTTCGGCTTTGGAATACTCACCCATCGTATCATAAAGTTGGGCGAGATTGTTCACAGACATGACGGTATCGGGGTGTTCTGATCCTAGAATCTTTTCCCTAATTATGAGACTCTGCTGGTAGAGAGATTCCGCCTTGGCGTTATCACCTATGCTTGCATATATGCCCGCTAGATTGTTTTGCGACGTGGCCATTTCAGGGTGTTCCGGTCCCAAGGCCTTTTCTTTGATTGTCAGGCTTCGTCGGCAGAATTGTTCCGCCTTTGCGTAGTCGCCCGTGTCAGTATATAACGCGGCCATACTGTTCAGCACGCTCGCTGTATGGAGGTTCTCTGGACCAAACACCCTTTCGCAAATTATTAAGCTCCGCTGAAAACATTCATCAGCTTTCTGGTAATCACCCATATTGTAATAAAGGCCAGCCAGATTATTGAGTGAAGCCGCCGTATACGGATGTTCTGGTCCCCAGAGCTTTTCATAAATCTCAAGGCTACGCTGAAACAAGGGTTCCGCTTTAACAAAATCTCCTGTGCTTTCATACAAACCTGCGAGGTCGTTTAAAGATGTGGCGTAACCAGGACTTGTTAACCCCAAAGCCTTCTCTCTAATTTTGAGGCTCCGCAAATAGAATGTCTCTGCTCGGGCAAAGTCACCCATTGTGCAATACAAGCCAGCCAAACTGCTTAACGAATTCGCAGTGGCAGGATGCTCCGGCCCCAAAATCTTTTCCCTTACATTTAATGCTTTCTGATAAAGCGGTTCTGCGGCCGTATAATTCCCCATTTGTTCATGCAAAATTCCCAGTTCAGATAATGCAGTTGCGAAATTTGTGCTTTCTGCTCCGTCCAGCGCTTCGCAATTGGTCAACCATTGCTGGGCTATGGGCAACGCTTCGGCAAATTTCCCGCTGGCGAACAACGCTTCGACCTGCTTACTAAGTTCTTGGGTTGCGCTGGTTTTGTTGTCAGTCACCAACTCCGCTAGACAACAAATATCAAATGTGAAGAAGGCACTGACTACCAAAGAAAGAATCTTGCTAAAACGCATAAATTGCCGGGACCAGAATTACTCCCCAAAGATCTCAGCAATCGAGCATTTCAACCGGTCACAGATCTGTTCCAACGTATTGAGCGTGATGTTTTGTTCACTCAATTCGAGCCTGTGCAGTGTCGAATCGGAAATGCCGGTCTTGCGTGAAAACTGCTGAAAAGTGAGGTCTCCACGCCGTTTTCGAAGGAATGCGGCCAGTTGCTTTGCCAGTCTTTTCTGTGCCATGACCGGAATCCTGCATCCAATGAAATCCCACAAGTGGGATATTTTGCTTGAATTCATCCCTTATGTGGAATTAATGTCGGGGCGGCAAATTGAAACGGATATGGCAGATACATACTGCAGAATTGGGGATGAATCGAAATGCCCCGCGTGTGGCTGGCGATTGGATGCTGAAGCCTATCGGTGTCCCAAGTGTTTAATTTACTTTTGCTATAAATGTCGAAAGCGAATTCCAAAAGGCGAGAACCAGTTCCAATGCGCAAATCAGACCTGCTCATGTTATGGAAAGCTGCTTTGTTCAGCTTGCACGGTCATGATGCCAGTGTTCCGAGATGTTGAAGAAATGCTGAGCGGGTGGGAAATAAAATCCCCTCCTGAAGTTAAAGAACCGGAACGGGTGATAAGGGAAGCGAAAATTGTGCGGCCATCAAAGAATGGGAGCAAGACCTTTGCGTTTTATGCGGCGGTTTTCTGCGGCATCATTGCATGGTGGAATTTTTCCTTTGGCGGTGGCGTCCTTACCGCAATCATTGCATACATCATCACTTTGATTGCGATGGCTTTTGCTGGCTATCCGCTTGATGATACGCCTGTAACAATTGAACCGAGATTAGTCCATAGAAAGGTTGGCGAGCACCGGTGCTGCATCCAGTGTAAGCAGCCAGCAGAGGTCGTATCTTAAAAATCTCACCGCCTGCGCTCGGTAAATCTTCTATATTGGCCAATCCCGTTACATTCTCTGCACACTCTTCCACACTTTCTCTTGCTCATATCACACTTAAGCCCGTCCGAAACCTGGATTACTTGAAGATCTGCGCCTTCTCTTCCTTTGCCAACCGTTTCGCTTCCTCAATCTGCTCTGGCGTCATCTTTCCTTTCAAATCAGCGAGTTTATAATCCACATCTGCTGTATCGCTTGGAATAACGGAACTTCCTGATTCTTTGAACAGTAATGTCCATTTATACGATTCAACGTAATTTTGCCCGACCCCCTTGCCCAAATAATACGCAGCGCCAAGATAAAAGAATCCGCCCGGCTCTCCCTGTTCCGCCGCCTTCTTAAACCATTTGACCCCATTGGTCTCGTCCATCTTTACATCCATTCCAAGCCAATAGCTCAAGCCTACCATCATCTGTGCCTCTGGAATGCCCTGTGCTGCCGCCTTTTCAGTCCACTTTAGCGCCTCTGCCTTATCCTGCGTCACCCCCAAGCCATCGTAGTAGCATCTTCCTAGATTAAACTGGGCATCTGCATCTCCTTTTTCCGCTTTGATGTGCAGTGATTCAAATTCGCTCGGCTCGTTGGTGGTAAACATTCTGTGATCGCCCCAATGCAAATACCCATAACCCGCCAGCCCCGCCAAAATAACAATGCACGAAAGCAAAAGTCTCATGCCCGATTTTTAAACCCCGTCCCCTCCCGCTGCAATCATAATCTCCCATATACGAGATGACCCCCTCCCACCGATTCAAACACAAAGAGGGTATAATAATGTGAAGCAACTGGATCAGCTTTTGCAGAGCTGATTATTACAACCCGTCCCG
>Ga0208355_1001002_pt1 | contig 12681 bp, 14 predicted proteins | sample NGESurdeep072012_6_FD_184458 | JGI IMG/M metagenome (GOLD analysis project Ga0208355, IMG submission 184458) | Arctic peat soil microbial communities from Barrow, Alaska - NGEE Surface sample 210-3 deep-072012 (SPAdes) | ecosystem: Environmental > Terrestrial > Soil > Wetlands > Peat ... | reverse complement strand
TATGCAGTCCGCGCCAAACCCGCACCGTCTGGGAGCAAGCCAGCATGAAGCAAGCCGCTTAACTCAAACTTGTGTCCAAAGAACCGGGTGCGGTACAAAAACTTTTAAATTCTAAATCTCGCTATTCCCTTTCCTGGCGCATCCGAGGCCTCTTGATCGGCTGCTTCCTCCTGCGCAAGTAGGCCCAAAATCGCTCGCCGCCGCTGCACGTCGAGCGGGATCTGGAGCAGTCTTCGATACCGCTCGATATTCTGCCGGTGAACAAAGATTGCGAGTGAGTCGCTCTTTGGCATCTACGCTATCGCCCCTTGCTCGAAGCGCCGTCCGGCTTTGCGCCGAAGAAGTCTATGACTAAGTCACAACTTGAACACCTATAAGCGTCAAGGCTTGGCTGGCAGGCCTCGATTTGCTGCCGACCATTGCAATTTTGCATATCGGGCAATGCCGCGTTGCGGGCGCCCAGGCGATAGTGTCAAGACATTGAAATCAGGGCCTGATTAGACCCCCAGTTGAATTTGAGCAAAATCAATACCGATCTCGCAGTTGCGACTTATAGTCACACTATGAATGAAACGGAAGAAGTTCGACCCTGCCCAATATGTGGCATGCGAATGAGGCTAGCTCGCGTCACACCTCGTTTGGGCGGACTTTCGGAATTACAAACATTCGAATGTCGCCCCTGCAAATTTGTGGTCACTGCAGAGCAAGACCAAAATCCAATGTAGTCTTAAGTACCCGTCCGACCGCATCCCGTTACGACCCCATCAACCGCTCGATCGAGGAGGAACGCCGCGTGCGGGTACCCGTCCGTGACAACAATTTGGCGCAGACTCGCTTGAAGCAGCCGAAGCCATCGGGCTCATAGGGGGCGCCGGAATGACTTCTATTCCGCCCGTAGGCCTGATCACGCGCTTTTTTGCATGATCGCGGAAATGCGCAAGATTGACCGGCGTGCCCGATCCGAAACGTCACAGCCTTAGCCGCTTCCAATTTTGCGGCGGCTCGTTGCGCGTCGCGCGTTGCGATCGGGTCGATCCCATCCAGTACTGCAAGACGTGCCGCGGCGGCCCGCTGGCGCGCCTCGTTGAGCGGGACCGTATGGACGGCCCCTAGTCCCATTTTACGAGCCACGCCGTGACGCATGAAGCGATAGAGCCACGCTTTCGTGCCGCACTGACTGACCTGTAGGTAGAGCCCGCCCCCATCTCCGTAGAGGCCGGGTTTTTTGGCGTTCTTAATCGCAATCGGCGTGAGCTTGTGTAAAGACCGTCCCATTTGGAGCCATCCAAAAGTACAATTCTACGTACAAAAATAGCGTAGATGTGTTCGGAACGATATGTAAGCGTAAAGACGCCAATGGTCGAAACAGTGCGGGAAAACGGGCTAACTGAGAAGCGCTCGGAACCCCTTGGGATGGGGCGCGTCTGCCACCCCTTCCGCCAGTTTTACCCTTAAGGCAGGGCGCCATGGGCGCCGAGCACGCCGGCCGCAATCGCAACGCCTGAGACCGTGAGCGCCACCGCGTGCAGCCGGATTGCCAGCGCGAAGGCGCGCTCCTTGTCGCGCAAGGCGTAATCATGAAACAGGCGGTGGACGATAAGCGGCTCGAGCACGAACACCATCAGCGCGAACACCGCCCAGACCGCGACCATCAGGACGAGCCACCAGAACGCCGGATCGAGCAGCCGCGCCCAGGCCTGCAGTTTGTCCAGCATGTAGAAGCCGGACAGGCCGGCGAGCAAAATCGAAAAGCGCGCCTGCACGGCGAAGCGGCCCTCGAACGCCTCGAAGGCAGCGAGCGCCGCGCGCGCGTCGGGCAAGGCCCGGGCGCGCGGCAGCACGATGGTGGTCACCATCGCCACGCCGCCGATCCAGTGCACCAGCGCCAACACGTGCAGGGCGCGGGCAAGCGCAAAATCGTCGATCATCATGCTGGCGAAGCCGAACAAGTGCGTCGCCCGCTGTCAAGTGGCGCGATGAGATCGGCGAGTTCGCCGGCATCGATGCAACGCCGAGCCGCGCGATCGTATGATTGCTGGAGAACGGAACTCTGGTAGCATCATGAACTGAGGTCGCATGCGAATGGGGCGTTCATGACCATCGATAAAATGTTTTTTGGCTATATGGCGCTGGTCGGCCTCTTGATCGGTGCGATCTTGGTCGCGGCCCCGCGCGTCGGGGATTTTTGGATCAAGCCGTATTTCTGGGTGGTGATCGCCGTCGTCCTGTTCGACGGCGGGGCTTATCTACAGCGGCGGAACGCCCCCGGGGCGATGCTGACAATGCAAGCAAGGTTGCTCGGTTTCGTGATCGGGGTCGTGCTGATGGTGGTGATCCCGACGCTCGCCGGATTACCCGCCCGTTTCTTCTAACCTGCGTATATTGATAAAGGCGGGTGTTCGTCGAAACCCGAACGACGAAGCTGGGCTTTATTCCCAAAAAAATTCGATCGGCAGCAGCGGTCCACCCAAGGTGCGGCATTCGCGCTGGCAATAGCGGTCGCATTTGTCGGTGAGCTTCAAGCACTGTCCCTGCGCGTCGCGGCTCAGGCACCCGGCAAGGCCCCAGGTGCAATAGGAGCCGCATTCGCTCCAGCAGGCCCCCGACGCCCACACCGACTGCGCCCGCTCGCTGCGCGGGAACGGTAGTTCCTGGGGGTGCGCGTTATAGCGCCAAAACTTGACGTTCGAAGATTTGACGTTCCAAGACTTGACGTCGGCGGCTGCCGCCGGCCCGACCGACGGCAACAAAATACCGCCCAACAATAGCGCTACCAGGAGGATCGAGCGTTTCATGGCGTTTCCCGCTATGGACACGCAGGATAGCGCCGTCCGCGCGGAAGGCCAATCGCCGAATAGGCCCTTGGGACGAATAGGCCCTTGGGACAAGTCGGCGTGGCCTGGCAACTTTCGTCCCCTGCCGCCGGTTGCTAGTGTGACAAAAATGTCTTGCGGGCGCGAGGGAGTAGCCGTTTTGAACAGCGCCGCAGAGCAACAGGCCCAAAACATCAACGATCAAAATCCGACCCAAAGTTTCGGCACCGCCGGCATCAAGCCGCTGGCGCGGGCAAGCTGGGTCACGCGCATCTTCATGCGGGTGGTGGCGTTCGTCGAGCGGCTCAATCTCACATGCAGCAAGGTCGGCAATCCGCCGATCTACGACAACGCGGTGTTTCCGTGGACCACAGAAATCGAGCGCGAGTGGCGCGCGATCCGAGCCGAGCTCGAGCGCGTGCTGGTGCGCCAGGAAGAGCTGCCCGGCTTTCACGAGATTTCTTCCGACGTCGCCGCCATCAGCCAGGATCGCGGCTGGAAAACCTTCCTGCTGTCCGGTTACGGCTTCAAGTCGCACGCCAATATCAAGCTGTGTCCGCAGACCTGGCGCGTCTGCCAGAAAATTCCCGGCCTGATCACGGTGATGTTCTCGATCCTAGAGCCGGGCAAGCACCTGCCGCCGCATCGCGGCCCTTATAATGGCGTGCTGCGGCTGCATCTCGGCCTGATCGTGCCGGAGCCGCGCGAACAATTGGGCATTCGCGTCGAGCAAGAAATCTATCGCTGGCAGGAAGGCCACGCCGTGGTGTTCGACGACGCCTATGAGCACGAGGCCTGGAACAAGACCCAGCACACGCGCGTGGTGCTGTTCGTCGATTTCGTCAAGCCGCTGCGGTTTCCGGCCAATTGTCTCAACTGGCTGCTGCTGCATTTGGCTGTGTTCACCCCCTTCATCCGCGAGGGCATGGATAATCAGAAGGCCTGGGAGAAGCGCTTCTACCAAGAGGCGGACGTGCTCAGGAATAGGTAGCGCAAGCGCGCGGCAAACTCGGCTTCACCTCTCCCCTGAGGGGAGAGGTCGGACCGCGAAGCGGTCCGGGTGAGGGGGAAAGAGCCTCTCGATCGCCGGTAACCCCCTCACCCCAACCCTCTCCCTCAATGGGGAGAGGGAGTCCGGCCGCACTCGTGGACAAGCATCACCTTGATCTCGCCGCTAATCGCAGTTAGCTCCTTGCCAAATGCATGTTCCCACCCTGAAAGACGATAGTCCGGCCGCGCCGAAGGTGAGCTTCGTCTCGCTCGGCTGCCCGAAAGCGCTGGTCGACAGCGAGCGCATCATCACGCGCCTGCGCGCGGAAGGCTATGAGCTGTCACGCGATCATCAGGGCTCGGACCTGGTCATCGTCAACACCTGCGGCTTTCTCGACAGCGCCAAAGCGGAATCGCTCACCGCCATCGGTAAGGCGCTCAAAGAGAACGGCAAGGTTATCGTCACCGGCTGCATGGGCGCCGAGCCTGAGAGCATTTCCGCCGCCTACCCCGATGTGTTGGCGATCACCGGCCCGCAACAATATGAGAGCGTGGTCGAGGCCGTGCACAAGGCGCTGCCGCCGCAGCACAACCCGTTCCTCGATCTGGTGCCGCCGGAAGGCATCAAGCTCACGCCGCGCCACTACGCATACTTGAAGATTTCCGAGGGCTGCAACAACCGCTGCACCTTCTGCATCATTCCGAAGCTGCGCGGCGACCTGGTGTCGCGCCCGGCCGACGAGGTGCTGCGCGAGGCCGAAAAGCTGGTCACCGCCGGCGTCAAGGAACTGCTGGTAATTTCGCAGGACACCTCGGCCTACGGACTCGATATCAAATACGCCGCCAGCCCATGGCGCGGCCGCGACGTGCGCGCGAAGTTCATCGATCTTGCCCAAGCGCTCGGCGAGCTCGGCATCTGGTTGCGGCTGCATTACGTCTATCCCTACCCGCACGTCGACGACGTCATTCCGTTGATGGCCGAGCGCAAGGTTCTCCCTTATCTCGATATCCCGTTCCAGCATGCAGCGCCCGATGTACTCAAGCGTATGAAGCGTCCGGCGGCGCAGGAGAAGACGCTGGAGCGGATCGCGCGCTGGCGCGAAATTTGTCCCGACCTCACGCTGCGCTCGACCTTCATCGTCGGTTTCCCCGGCGAGACCGAGGCCGACTTTGAATTTCTGTTGCAATGGCTGGAGGAAGCCGCGCTCGACCGCGTCGGCTGTTTCAAATACGAGCCGGTACGCGGCGCGCTCGCCAACGATCTCGGCGCTCCCGTGCCGGACGAGGTGAAGGACCAACGCTGGCACCGCTTCATGCAAGCGCAGCAGAAGATTTCCACGCGCCGCCTCAAGCGCAAAGTGGGCACGCGGCAGCAGGTCATTATCGATGAAGTGGGTTCGACAGTAGCGAAAGGCCGCTCGATGGCGGACGCGCCAGAGATCGACGGCGCCGTTTATGTGGCGAGCCGACGCCCGTTACGCGTCGGCGAGATCGCGACCGTGAAGATCGAACGCGCCGACGAATATGATTTGCACGGCAGCGTGGTCGGCTTCTAACCGTTCGCCATCACAACCTATAAAACTTGACCGCATTGTCATGCAGCACCTGGCGCTGCTCGGCCTCGGTGTATTCCGACAGCACCGTGCGATAGACGCCGAAGAAATCGGCGTAGCTGGCATGCAATTTCTCCAGCGGGAAATTGCTGCCGTAGATCGTGCGCTCGACGCCGAAAATCTGGATCGTGTCGCGGATCACCTGGCGCACCTGCGGCAGTGTGATGCCGCCGCTGTACATGCCGAGGCCGGAAAGTTTCACATGCAGATTGGGGAATGCCGCCATCGTCATGAGCGCCGACCGCCGCTGATCGATCATCGGCTGCGTGCGCGCAGTGAGCATGCCGGCGTGCAGCAGGATCATGCGCACATTGGGAAACGCCTTGATCAGCTCGGCCGCGTAAGCCGCCTGCCCGGCATAGACCTGCAGCTCGAAAGTCAGATCGTGCTTCTCCAGCAGCGCAAAACCGCGGCGGAATTCGGCTGAATTGCAGAAATCCGGCCGCGGCACCGACTGCCGCACCGGGTCGCTGTCCCAGTACAGCATTTGCCGCACGCCGCGCAGGTTGGGAAACTGGTTCTGCTCCTTAAGCTTCACGTCCAGGTCGGGATCGGCGAGGTCGGCTTGGGCTACGATGCCGTGTGGGAAGCCGTGCTTGTCGGCGACCGATTGCAGCCAGCGCGTCTCCTCGAGCGCGCGCGGGATGCCCCAATTGGCGGTGACGTGCACCGACTTCACCGCGCCCTGCGGCACGATGTCGTTCATCCATTCTTCGACCGGGTAATCGCGGCGCAGGCCGAAATAGTCGCCGAACATGCGCGGGATCGGCGGTTCAGCCAGCCACGGAATATCCTTGCGCCGCCAGATGTGATGGTGGGTGTCGATCATCGGTCCGTTATAGGCAGGCATGTTTCCCCCGATTAGAGTCTCATGGCAGCGAGCGTACGACTTTCACCACCGCGTCAGTCAACATCGTTAGTTCGTCGGCCGGAATGGTGAAGGCCGGCGTCAGATAAATCACGTGGCCGAACGGGCGCACGAACACGCCCTCCTCGATGAGGCGCGCGCGCAGAGCATTGAGATCGGCAATGTGCTCCATCTCGACCACGCCGATGGCGCCTTTCACGCGCACGGCCTTGACGCCGCGCATGCTGCGGCAGGGCGCAAGTCCATGCAACAGAGCGGAAGAAACAAGGGCGACCTGTTGCAACCGCGGCTCGCGCTCGAACAGATCGAGCGAGGCATTGGCGGCCGCGCAGGCCAGCGCATTAGCCATGTAGCTCGGCCCGTGCATCAGCGCCTTTTGTGGATCGTCCGCCCAGAACGCCTCGAACACCTTACGCGTCGCGATGGTCGCGGCCAGCGGCAGCGTGCCGCCGGTGAGCGCTTTCGATAGCGTGATGATGTCGGGCGTGATGCCCGCGGCTTCGCAGGCGAATAGGGTGCCGGTGCGGCCGAAGCCGGTGAAGATCTCGTCAAAGATCAGCAGCATATCGTGACGGTCGGCCAGCCCGCGCAGCCGCTGCAGCACATTCGCGTCATGAAAGCGCATGCCGCCGGCGCCCTGCACCAGCGGCTCCACGATAATGCCGGCGATATCGCCGGCACGCTGCGCCAGCAACGCGTCGAGCGCGGCTAAGCGCTGTTCGTTAGCGGGAAGATCGACAACATGATGTTTTGGCAACAGGCCGGCGAACAATGCGTGCATGCCGCCTTCGGCGTCGCTCACCGCCATGGCACCGGTGGTGTCGCCATGATAGCCGCCCTTGAAGGCGACAAACTGGCTGCGCCCGCGCACGCCGCGATTGATCCAGTACTGCATCGCCATCTTCATGGCGACTTCGACCGCGACCGAGCCGGAGTCGGAGAAAAACACGCGGCTGAGATCGTCCGGCAGCATTGCCGCGAGCCGCTGCGCCAGCCGCAGCGCCTGCTCGTGCGCCAGCCCGCCGAACATCACATGCGGCATCTGCTTGAGCTGCCGGGCGACCGCGTGCCTGATATGCGGCTGGTTGTAGCCGTGACAGGCGGTCCACCACGATGCAATGCCGTCGATCAACTCGCGACCGTCGGCCAGCACGATGCGCGAGCCTTGCGTGCGCACGACCGGCAGCGGCCGGCTCACGGTCTTCATCTGGGCATAGGGCAGCCAGACATGCTCGAGGCCGCCCGCATACCAGTCGGGCGTCGCGCTCTTTTTGCTGGTATCGCCCGCCATTTGGCGCTTCCCTACTCCCGTTTGCGGCGGGCGATCTTGCCCAGCGCGGGTCTCAAGGCTACCTGATGCACTCACTCGATCAATTTGCGCAAGCCAAGCTCGACGACTTGCAGCGCCGGCACCTGCACCGCTCGCTGACCGAGACCCTGCGCGAGGACGGCATCTGGGTCGAGCGCGACGGGCGGCGGCTGTTGTCGTTTTCCTGCAACGACTACCTCAACCTGACCCAGCATCCGGCCATCAAGCAAGCGGCCATCGCCGCGATCGAGCGCTATGGCGCGGGCTCCGGTGCTTCGCGCTTGGTCACCGGCAACCACCCGCTTTTCGCTGAGCTGGAAACGCGCCTCGCCCGCATCAAGCAGACCGAGGCGGCCTGCGTGTTTGGCTCCGGCTATCTCGCCAATGCCGGCATCGTCCCGGTGCTGATCGGCGGCGACGGTTTGGTGCTGGCGGACGAACTGTCGCACGCCTGCCTGTTCGCCGGCGCGCAATTGTCGCGCGGCACGGTGCGCACGTTTCGCCACAACGACGTCGAACACGCGCGCGAATTGCTGGCCGAACATCGCGCCGCGCACGATCATGCGCTGATCGTCACCGACGGCGTGTTCTCCATGGACGGCGATCTGGCGCCGCTGGCCGCGCTCAATACGTTGGCGAACGACTACGACGCCTGGCTGATGTCGGATGACGCGCATGGGCTGGGTGTCGTCGGCGGCGGGCGCGGCTCAAGCTTCGTGGGCAATACGCATATCCCCATCCCACTGCAAATGGGCACGCTGTCGAAAGCGGTCGGCGCCTATGGCGGTTATCTGTGCGCGTCGGCGCCGGTGATCGATCTGGTCCGCAACCGCGCGCGCACGCTGATCTATTCGACCGGCCTGCCGCCCTCGTCCGTTGCCGCCGCCATCGCCGCGCTCGACCTGATCGAGCGCGAGCCGGGCTACGCCGCGCTGCCGGTGCAAAAGGCCAAAGCCTTCACCCGCCGTGCCAAATTGCCCGAGGCGCAGAGCCCGATCGTGCCGGTGGTTATCGGCGACGAAGAAGCCACGCTCTCCGCCTCGCAGCTTTTGGCCGCGCAAGGCTTCCTCGCCGCCGCTATCCGCCCGCCTAGCGTTCCGCCCGGCACCGCGCGGCTGCGTCTGACGTTTACGGCGCAGCATCCCGACGAGCAGATCGAGCGGCTAGCCGACATCGTGCGCGACAAGATTTTGGTGGATTGAAACGTGGCCGCCTATTTCGTCACCTCGACCGGCACCGATATCGGCAAGACCTTCGTCTCCGCCGGGCTGATCCGCTATCTGCGCGGCTCCGGCCAGCCGATCGATGCGCTCAAGCCGGTGGTGAGCGGCTACGATTCCTCCGTAGTCGAGACCAGCGATCCGGCGGTGCTGCTGGGCGCGTTGGGCAAGCCGGTGTCGGCGGACGAGATCGAGCGCATCGCGCCCTGGCGCTTCCGCGCGCCGCTGGCGCCGGATCTCGCCGCCGCGCGCGAAGGCCGCAGCATCGACTTCGATCGGCTGATCGGCTTCAGCCGCGCGGCGATCGGTGCCAGCACCGGCATCCTGTTCATCGAGGGCGTCGGCGGCATCATGGTACCGCTTGACGCCAAGCGCACGGTGCTCGATTGGATGGCGGCGCTGAATATTCCGCTGCTGCTGGTGGTCGGCGGCTATCTCGGTGCCATCAGCCACACGCTCACCGCCCTCGACGTGCTGGCGCAGCGGAAATTGAAAATCGCGGCGATCGTGGTGAGCGAGAGCGAGCGCAACACAGTCGAGCTCGACGACACCGTCGCCAGCATCGCGCGGTTTTCCGACGGCGTCGAGGTGATTGGCCTGCCGCGCTTGCCGGGCGGGCTCAATCAGCATCCGGCCTTCGCAAAAATCGCCGCGCTCTTATAGGCGCATGATCTTTTCCGAAAACCGGTTCCCACTTTTCGGGTTCATGCGCTATGAGCGCAGCAAATTCCTCGGCGCTGCGGGGTCTAGGACAGCTATTTTAGGCCAACAAAGGTTTCGAGCATGCCTTCGAGGTTGATCAGCCCGTGCAACAGCATCGTCAGCAGCGTCGAGCCGGTGCACCAGCGCATCCATCCCAACAGCAGGCCAAAGGCGAACACCTGAGCGGTGACGTAGCGGTTGTTAGCCATTTGCATGGGATTGCAACCGGTTATATAGAATTACATAAAGGGCCGCCAAGCGCCCGTCCCTCTTGCCTTTCCCACCGCAAAGCCTAATATGCTCTTGCATGGGGCTACACCGTATTACCCCCGGTTTGTAGCCCCACTGTAGCCCCGGGAGGCAAAATATGGCGGGACAGAAGGCGACCAAGCTGCGCAAGATTGACGCGTTGGTGGCTGGTGGCGCAACCGTCGGGGAGCGGAGCGCAGCGCAGGCGGCGCGCGAGCGCGTCATCGGTGCGGTCAAGCCGAGAAAGAAAAACCCGAAAAAGAATATCGCCGACCGCACGCTGAAGGCTTTGCCGCCGGCCAAGCGCGGCGAACGCTATGAAGTCTGGGACACCCGCCTGCCCGGTTTCGGCGTGCGCGTCGGCGACGATGTCGACAAGGCTCGCCCCGGCAAGGCCGGCCGGATTGCATTTATCCTTTACACCCGCTTCCCCGGCCACGCGCACCCGGCGCGGCGGACCTTGGGCCAATACGGAGCGATCACGCTTGAGCAGGCCCGCGCCAAGGCGGGCGACTGGCTGGCAATGATCCGCAAGGGCATCGACCCGGCGGTGGCCGAGGAGAAGGCCCGGCAAGCCGCGCTGCTGCAAGCCGTGCAAGTGCAGGAGCGCAGCTTCGCCGCCGTTGCCGAAGACTTCATCGCACAAAAGCTGCCGGGCGAGCGCAAGGGCAAGGAAGTGGCGCGGGATATTCGCAACGTATTCCTGCCCGTGTGGAGCGCCAGACCGATAGATGAAATTTCCGACCTTGATGTGCTGGCGATCATCAACAAGAAAAAGCGCACCGCCCCCGCGCAAGCGCGCAATCTGCTCGGCACGCTCAAGCGGCTTTTCAGCTGGGCCATCGACCAGCGCGTTTACGGCCTTAATGCCTCGCCCTGCGATCGGCTCAAGCCGACCGCGATCATCGGCGAAAAGATACCCCGCCCGCGCCGGCTCGATGACGATGAGTTCTTTGCGTTCCTGCGCGCCGTCCGCCGCCTGCCCTATCCCTACGGCCCGGTCTACCAGCTGCTCGCGTTGACCGGATGCCGCCTGCGCGAAATAGCGGATGCTCAATGGTCCGAAATCCGCGATGGGGTTCTAACCATCCCGGCAAAAAGGATGAAGGGAAAAAATAGCAAGGCGCGTGACCACGCCGTGCCGCTGCCGGCGGCCGCGCTGGCGATCATCGAGCAGCTGCCGCGCTTCCACCACGCTGGCGGCAAGGGCAAATATATGTTCTCGGCAAGCGCGGGCGCGAAGCCGATTCAAATGGCCGCGCCAATTAAACGCACCCTCGATGCGCGGATGCTGCGGACGCTGAAGGCGCTGGCCCGCAAGCGCGGCGATGATCCCGACGCGGTTGAATTGGGTCATTGGGTCAATCACGATTTAAGGAGAAATGTGAGGTCCGGGCTGTCGGCGCTCAAGCCGCCCATCGATCAGCGGGTATGCGAGGCCATTCTAGCTCACAAACCGCAGGGCATCGTCGGTGTTTATGACGTCCACACATTTTTCGACGAGAAGCGCGAGGTGTTGGAAAAGTGGGCGGCGCATCTGCAGAACATCGTTGAACCGCCGCCCGACAACGTGGTCAAGCTGGCCGGGAGGGCGTGATGGACGCGCCCGCGGTCAAGCCGATTCCGAAGATCGATAAGCGGACCATTACGCCCGCTGAGGTGATGGAATGGTCCGCTCACGGCCGCAAACCATGGCCAAGTGAAGCTTGCGACGAGATTGCCAGCCGCCTAACAAAGATGAGGTGGCCGGGCGATCCCGATACGCCATATATGCCGCGATCTCCTAGCTGGCCCAAGGGTTGGGATCCACCGCCGTCAGATCCCGCCGCCATAGATCCGTGGTGGGATCCAAAGAAGGCGGCCATCGCGGCAAAGGCATTGCGCGACGATATCCCCGCTATGCTCTGGCATTGGCACTGGATGCAATGGACGCCTGCCGAAACTCGTCCTGGCCAAAAACCAATGCGGCTGCGCGGTGGATATGAGGCGATAGAGCAGTTTCGCATCGCGCTTAACGCCGCGCTCCCCTACATCGAATGGCCGTTTGGGAAATATGAGCGGCAGGATCATCGCAAGAAGTCGCGGCCGTCGAATTGGCACATGTACGCGGTCGTGATCGCCGGCATTATAAGCAGGGCATTAGTGCAATCGGGGCGCCGCCGCGCTCCAAGTTTTGCACGCGATTCTGCTGCGGCGCGGGCCGTGTATGAGGCGCTGTCGCGCATGGGTCATCCGTATGTTGACGCAAACACCATCGCGACCCACCTGATACGCCGCGCCGATAAGCTCCGAAAAACTACATAGAGCTACTTTGTCTGTTGGGTTGGCGCTGGCCGCCGCGCCCTGCTTTAGCTCCTAGCATGCAACGCCATGCAAGGAGTGTTTAGCCATGCGCTTTTTAACTTATGAAGGCCTCCGAGAAAAAGGCATAACCTACAGCAAGCCGCACCTCTGGCGCTTAATAAAGGTGGGTCGTTTTCCCGCGCCCGTAAAAGGCCTCGCGGCCGAGAACGTTTGGCCAGAAACCGAAATCGACAGCGTCATTGCCGAGCGCGTTGCCGCGCGCGACACGGTTGCAGCGTGAGTGCGCCGCTGCAAAGCATCAAAGCCCGCCGCCGATCTCTCGGCTGACGGGCTTTGCGTAGACGATCTCTCGGCAGGGATCATCTGCGAAGCTAGCGTAAAATCGGACCTGACGCAAGCAAACGGCAGCGCATCGCGCCGCGTGATCCTAGGCAATGCTCGGCGATCGCCTGCGTTGCCTCAAACTGCGCTGGCCGCCGCGCTGCTCAAGGCGCTCGCGCGCCGGGCGGTGTCACGATGACTCCCACACCGCACCTCAGAATTTCCCGCCATGGGCCCATCCGGTATTTGCCGAGTCTTTTTTCGGTTGTGTTTGTCGACGCCGGGGCAAAAA
>Ga0208355_1001000_pt1 | contig 12703 bp, 11 predicted proteins | sample NGESurdeep072012_6_FD_184458 | JGI IMG/M metagenome (GOLD analysis project Ga0208355, IMG submission 184458) | Arctic peat soil microbial communities from Barrow, Alaska - NGEE Surface sample 210-3 deep-072012 (SPAdes) | ecosystem: Environmental > Terrestrial > Soil > Wetlands > Peat ... | reverse complement strand
GGCTTTCAGCCGTGGAACGGAGTCCTTGGCGCGGAGCGACAAGGACGCAGTGGAAGGGCTGAAAGCCGGGTGGCGCTCCAGTGTCGCGCGTTAGCCCCCTGGCTGGCCGGGCGGATGAAGATGATTGAGGAGCCTCCCCCATCGGCAATGTTCTCATGAAAAGGTGTCAGTCCCGGCTATTGTAGGATATTGTCTTGACTCTCAAGTTCGGGGCGAGAGTATTGGGGACATGGCGCGCAAACTACGAGTGCAATATCCCGGCGCGATCTATCACGTGATGAACCGGGGAGATCGGCGAGAGCCCATTTTCAAGGACGATCAGGATCACCGGCGTTTTCTGGAAACCCTCGGCGAAGCGTGCGGCAAAACCGGCTGGCAGGTCCATGCGTATTGTTTGATGTTGAACCATTTTCATTTGGTGCTCGAAACTCCCAACGCCAACCTGGTCGCCGGCATGAAATGGTTTTTGGGCACCTATACTTCCCGTTTCAACCGGCGGCACAAGCTCTTTGGTCATTTGTTCAGCGGCCGCTACAAATCACTGATCGTGGACGGCAGCGGTGACGGTTATTTGCGGACGGTGTGCGATTACGTTCATCTGAACCCCATACGCGTCAATCTTCTGCAGCCCGAACAGCCGCTGCAGGCATATCGGTGGAGTAGTTATCCCGAGTATTTGAAAAGGGCGGGACAGCGGGCGAGTTGGCTGCGGGTGGATCGGGTGTTGGGTGAACTGGGAATCCAGCGGGATAACACGGCCGGGCGGAAGCTTTTTGCACAAGCCATGGAAGAACGGCGAGGGAAGGACAAGCCGGGGGAATGGAAATTGGTGCGGCGAGGCTGGTTTTTGGGCGGGGCGCAATTGAGGGAACAGGTGTTGGAGATGATGGGTTGCGGAATGGGAGCCCATCATGGCGGAGAGGAAAAACAGGAGGCCGACGAGCAGAAGGCGCAGCGCTTGGTTCTGGAAGAGTTAGAGAAGCGAGGATGGACGGAGCAGGATTTGAAGCAGCGTCGCAAAACCGACGCCCTCAAGGTGAAGATGGCGGCGCGCTTGAGAAGCGAGACGGTCATGACTTTGGATTGGATTGCGCGGCGGTTGCAGATGGGCTGTCGGCATACGGTGGCAAATTGTTTGAAAGGGTAGTCTTTCTACAATAGCCGGGACTGACACCTTTGGGCGATTTTTCGGTGATGGAAAAAAACCGATACCGTTGGTTATTTTGCCGGGGCGACCGGTTCCGGCACGCCCGCGCTGCTTTTCGGCTGCGGTTTTATCAACAGCGTGAGCGCCGCGCCCGCGATGAGCAGGATGCCGGCGGTGATGAAGGAGGATTTAAAATTGCCACTGCTGGTTTTGAGCATCTGCGAAAGCCGGCTCAACAGGCTGCCCATGCCCCACGCGGTGAAGAGGACGCCGTAGTTCATGCCAAAGTTCTTCAGACCCCACAGATCCTTGGCAAAGGATGGGAAAATCGACAGGTTCGCGCCGTAGTTGAAACCGATGAGCGTGGCCACCAGCACGATCACGAACTTCGCTCCTTGCGTGGAAGCAGTCACGGGAATGGCGATGAACATCAGCGCGGCCTGGATCAGCAGCACCAGCATCAAGGTCCAGCGCCGCCCGATCTTGTCGGACAACAACCCGGCGCAAATGCGGCCCCCGGCGTTGCCGATGGCCATCACCGCCACGGCGATGAACGCCGCTTCGTGCAGGGTCTGCTTCGCCATGCCGCTGACGCTGCTGATGACCATCAGGCCCGCGCCGGCACCGATGAAGTAGATTACCCACAGCAGCCAGAACGTCGGCTGCCGCAGAATCTCACCGGGCGTGGCGTTGGCGGCGACGGGTTTCGCGGCGGAACCGGGGGCGGCTGGCTTCGCGCCCGCGACGTAGCCCGCCGGCGGGTTGCGCAGCAGTTGCGACAGGCCGCACACGATGACGACGAACGCGATGCCGAAAATCAGCATGGACTTGAGCAGGCCGTAGTTTCGCAACAGGAAGTCCGACGTCGGCGCGAGGTAAACCGGCGCGAGACCGAATCCGGCAACGACCAGGCCCGCGATCAGGCCGGTCTTCGACGGCGGAAACCACTTCAACGCGGGCGGCGTGGCGGACGAGTAGCCGAAGCCGATGCCGATGCCCGCCAGCACGCCAAAGCCGAGCAACCAAACGGCGTAGCTGTTCGTGGTCGAGCAGAGCACAAACCCCGCGCCGACGAGCAGTCCGCCGATGGACGCGGTGAGGCGCGGACCGAACTTGTCCTGGCAGCGTCCGGCCAGGATCATCGCGAACGCGAAAACCAGGCAACAGAGTGTGTAGGGGTCGTTAAGTTGCGAGCCTTTCCAGCCAAACTCCGTTTCGATGGCGCCTTTGATCAGGCTCCAGGCGTAAAGAATGCCGAGGGCAAGATTGATGCCCGTGCCGGAAAAGGTGACGACCCAGCCGCGGTTCGTTGTGGGAGTCTGGGAAATCATCGCTGTGTCAGTCATGGTTCGTGTCCTTTCTCGGTTTTTGTTGTTGTCGGCTGCGAGACTTTGTTTGGAGTCTGTCTTCAGACGGCCCGGCTAAAGCCGGAACTCCCAACCGGCTGACTTGCCGAAGTCCGCGAACTCCGGCGGCTGTTAAGAATGGGCGCATTCGAGCACCCGCACCCCAGCAAACGGATCACGCGGCTGGAAGCCGCCGCTGACTGGCAGGCAAAGATGCCTGCCGCCACGGTGTAGCGGCACGCTTCCCAGCGTGCCAGTGACGGCGGCTTCCAGCCGCCAGTTGGGCGCGGGTGCCAAGGGCGCGCTCCGCCGTTTCCAAAAATAATTCATTGCAATCCCCATCTCCTGGATTCTGAATTCTGAATTCTGAATTCTTTCTCCGAAATTCGATGTTCGACGTTGGATGTTGAATGTTCGTGTTTTCCCACCGCCTTCAACTCTCATTGCTTGCCCTTGACCAGCGCTTCCACCACGTGCGGATCGGCCAGGGTGGACGTGTCGCCGATCTGATCCATGGCGTTCTCGGCAATCTTCCGCAGGATGCGGCGCATGATTTTGCCCGAGCGCGTCTTGGGCAGGCCGGGCGCGAATTGAATCTTGTCCGGCACGGCAATCGGCCCGATTTCCTTGCGGACGTGGTTGGCCAGTTCCTTCTTAAGTTCGTCGCTTTCCTCGACGCCGTCCTTGAGCGTCACAAAGGCGTAAAGCCCCTGCCCTTTGATGTCGTGCGGCATGGGTGCCACGGCGGCCTCGGCCACTTTCGGATGGCTGACCAGCGCGCTCTCAACTTCTGCCGTGCCGATGCGATGGCCGGAGACGTTCACCACGTCGTCAATGCGGCCCATCAACCAGTAGTCGCCGTCCTCATCAATGCGGCAGCCGTCGCCGGTGAAATAGATGTTCGGATACAGCGTGAAGTAGGTTTCAACGAACCGCTGGTGGTCGCCCCACGTGGTGCGCATCATGCCGGGCCAGGGTTTCTTGATGCAGAGCTTGCCACCTTCGTTCAGCCCGACTTCCTTGCCGTCGTCGCGCAGGATGACCGGTTCGACGCCAAAGAACGGACGGTTGGCGCTGCCGGGTTTGAGCGTGTGCGCGCCGGGCAACGGATTGATGAGGATGCCGCCGGTCTCCGTCTGCCACCACGTGTCCACGATGGGACAACGCCCCTTGCCAATGACGCGATGATACCAAATCCAGGCTTCAGGATTGATGGGTTCGCCCACGGAACCGAGCGTGCGGAGTGTGCTCATGTCGTACTTGTTCGGCCATTCTTCGCCGAGGCGGATGAGCGATCGGATCGCCGTCGGTGCGGTGTAGAAAACGGTCACTTTGAACTTCTGCACGATGTGCCAGAAGCGGCCGGCATCCGGGAACGTCGGCACGCCTTCGAACATCAAACTGGTCGCCCCGTTGCAGAGCGGGCCATAGACAATGTAACTGTGGCCGGTGACCCAGCCAATGTCGGCGGTGCACCAGAAAATGTCGTCGTCGTGAACGTCGAAGATGTATTTGTGGGTCAAGGCGGAGTGCAGGAGATAACCGGCGGTGGTGTGAACGACGCCCTTGGGTTTGCCGGTGGAGCCGGAGGTGTAGAGGATGAAGAGCATATCCTCGGCGTTCATGATCACCGGCGGACAGTCGGCGTTCGCCTTGCTCATCAGGTCGTGATACCAGACGTCGCGACCGGCGACCATGTTGCAGGGAGTGTCGTTGCGTTTGACGACGATGACCTTCTCGATGCTCGGAGTCTGCTTCAACGCTTCATCGGCGATGCCTTTCAAGGGAATGCTCTTGCCCGAACGCAAGGAAACATTGGAAGTGATGAGCAACCGGCACGCCGAATCGCTGATGCGTCCGGCCAGCGCCTCCGCGCTGAATCCGCCGAAGACGATCGAGTGAATCGCGCCAATCCGCGTGCAGGCCAGCATCGCGATGGGCAGTTCGGGGATCATGGGCAGATAAATCGAGATGCGGTCGCCCTTCTTGATGCCGAGTGATTTCAGCACATTGGCGAACTTGCAGACTTCCTGGTGCAATTGTTCGTAGGTGAGCGTGACCACGTCGTTTTCCGGCTCGCCCTGCCAGATGATCGCGGGCTTGGTGCGCGTGGCGGTCTTGAGATGGCGGTCGAGGCAGTTGACGCTCACGTTAAGCTGTCCGTCTTCAAACCACGTGTGCTCGATCCTTTTTGCGGCGGTGTCCCACACATATTTGAGGCCCATCGTGGGTTTCTTGAACCAGTCGAGCGTCGCAGCCTGCTCCAGCCAGAACTTGTCGGGCTCATTGATCGAGCGTTCATACATCTTTTTGTATTGCTCGGCGTTGATGTAGGCGCGTTTGATCACTTCCGGGCTGGGTGGAAACGTCCGGGTTTCCTGCATCAGCGAACTGGTGGAAATGATCTTGGTTGGATTTGTCATGGTAGGTTTCTTTCTTGTTTGATGTTGTCGTGAATTGTCGTGAATTTAGCAAAACCGGCCGGGCGTCGTCACCCCCTGGTCGGAGCCGGCCTGAATGCCATGAAGCCGGAAGACATTGTTGGTGATATTTTTAATGGTGGCCTGCAACTCCGGTTCAACGGCCCGGCGTTGCTCCGTCGTGACGGCCAGGGTGCGGTCCCGCAGTCCCCCCGCCCATTCGGTGCTGGCCAGCATCACGCCGCCCATGCCCAGGCCAAAATCACATTCCTCATCCCCGCCGCAACACGTCCGCCAGGCCAGCGCCCAGCCGCGCACGGTGTTCTCGACGTGATACCCGCCGCCGCCCGCCACCAGCATCGGATGACGGAACCGCAACAGCCGTTCGATGACCTCCACCACCACGTTGTTGGTCATGCGCAGATGCGTCAGCGGATCGCCCGCCAGCATGTCCATCCCCAGTTCCAACACCATGACCTCGGGACGGAAAAATTCCACCAGCGGAACCACGACGCTGTCGAACGCCGTCAGAAAAGCCTCGTCATAGGTTTCGGGCGGCAGCGGAACATTGACGTTATATCCCCGGCCCGGCCCTTCGCCGATTTCATTTTCAAAACCGCCCCAGGGAAAAAGCGTCCTGCCGGTCTCATGCAACGAGACGGTCAGGACATCCTTGCGCTGATAAAAAGCCGACTGCACTCCGTCGCCGTGATGCGCGTCCACGTCGAGATACAAGACCCGCTTCCCGGCCCCGGCCAGTTTCATGCAGGCGAGCACCACGTCGTTCAAATAACAAAATCCCGCCGCGCGCTCCGCCATTGCGTGATGAAAACCGCCCAGCAAATTGAAAGCGATGTCCGCCCTGTCCTCCAGCAACAAGTCGGCGGCGACCAGTCCCGCGCCGCAGGCCCAGGCGCCGCAGTCGAACATGTCCTTGAACACCGGCGTGTCCGGTCCGCCCAGGCCCATGTGCAAGCCGTCCACGGTCAAATCACCGCCGGCGACCCGTTGAAGTTCCTGCAGATAACGGGCGGTGTGAAACTTTTTCAACTCGGCGAGCGAAGCCTTTCGCGGTGCGACCTCGATGCGCCCGTCGCCGCCGAGCAAGCCGAACGATTTCAGACGCTGGCGCGTGAGGCTGGCGCGCTGGGTTTTGAAAGGACAATCCGGCGGGTAACTCAACCCTTCGATTTCGGGCGAGTACAGAAAGGCCAATTTGCGATCGCTCATGCGGAAAGGGTGGTGATGCCGTTACGGACGGTGATCGAAGAAATGGAATTCGCCCCGGGGAATTTGAGAAACTCCCCTGCTCCGCGCGTCTTTGTATATTTGCGTTTCAAGGCCATCTCATCCTGTCCGGCTTTCCGGCCTTCCTCTGAGAGGAACGCCTTTACCGGTGACCAGTTGTGATGCCATTCCGCCCGGCGGCGCCCTGTCGCGTGAGGCCGCAGGCCTTTTACGCGAATCCGCCGACAAAATGTTCCACCGTCACTCGCTTTGGGTCCTGCGTTTTTAATACCCCAAGCGTGCCATTGCATCAAGGCGCAACCCTTGCCGTCTGGCTTTGTCTTCAAAACGGCTACCCAACCCCGACACGTCGGGGCTGGTCCGCACTGCCGACGCCCGCCATCAAAGGCACGCGGTGCACATCTTCCGCATGAAAAGCTAATCTGAAGCAACGTCCAGGTCTTAACCATTATTGCTAATTGTTTGATTTTTTTTGGGTGCAAACGGTTGCAGACCGCGTGAGGCGTAGCCTTTTACGCGTGCCTGCCGCGTGAGGCGTAGCCTTTTACGCGGCCTTGAACGCCGTCCGCACCGGTCAAAGATAAAAACAGCTTTTAAGAAAAAGGCTGTTTGAAGGAGACGCTTTTTCGCTATTGACTCGCGCGGAGCGGAGTTGACCGCTCACGCTAATGGGTGACCTTTCATTTTCTTGGTTGACCGCACCGTCATCGCGTTTGAAACTTGCGCATGAAAGGATTGCGCCAACATCCATTCCGCGTTTTGGGGCGGCTGCTTTGGTTTGCCGGCGAAGTTATTATCGCGCTATTTGATTTTTTGATCCGCTGCGCGTTTCGTCCGAAAAAATCCGCGGTGGCCGCGCGGGCCTTGTGGCTGCAACGGGCTTCCCGCCGCCACCTGCGAATTTTCAAATTCGAAGCGCAAGTCGCCGGGCCGGTTCCGTCCGGCGGCCTGCTCGTGAGCAATCATTTGAGCTACCTCGACGTACCGGTGATGGCGTCGCTCACGCCCGCGGTTTTTGTCGCGAAACACGAAATCAAATCGTGGCCGGTCATCGGCTGGCTCGCCCGGCTGGCGGGCACGCTGTTTATTGATCGCGAACGGCGGATGGCCGTCGCGCCGGTGAATGCCGCCGTCCAAACCGCGCTTGATGGCGGCGCACTGGTGGTGGTGTTCCCCGAAGGAACGAGTTCGGACGGCCAGACCGTCCTGCCGTTCAAGTCATCGTTGCTTGAGCCGGCCACGCGGCAAATTCATTCCCTTTCCATCAGCTTGATTCAGTATGAACTCGACGATGGCGACGCGGGCACAGAAGTTTGTTATTGGGGCGACGTGACGTTTTTTGGGCACCTGCTGAACCTGTTGAGCAAGCGCACCTTCCGGGCTTCGGTTCGATTTGCCCCCATTCAATCCATTGCCACCAGCCGCAAGGAGTTGGCGCACCAATTACATTCTGAAATGCTGAAATTAAAGAATGCGGCAGTGGGTTCAAAAAATCCTTCCCTACCTTCCACCGGCCATTGATGGCTGGCAAAGTGTCGATAAGGTGGTGGGCGGCTTTGAAAAATATTTTCTTTTGGGTTAAGGCTTCGACAAAATGTGGCAACCCATGGCATGGCTTGCGTCCCCGGTTTTCAAAAATGGCACCGGTGGCGGAGGCGGGTTGGTGATCGAGCAATTGTCGGCCCGGGATGCAACCGCAAAGGAAACCAGCAGCAGAGAAACCATTCCCGGTGTTCCAGCCGGGATGGATAACGTGGGCGGGCAATGAGAACTCATCACAATTCTCCTGCTCGCCGCGTCGGCTCGTCGCGCCGACTTGCCGCGTCGTAATTCAGTGAAGACGGGAGCTCCACGAAGGCGGAAGCAAAACGGAGACGGGTGAAGATTTTGGATAAAATGGCCGTAAGACTTGTCGCGCCAGCTTGTCGCGGCGACTTGCCGCGTCGTAACGACTTGCCGCGCCAATAGCGACGGCGGGAGTGAAGGCGGGAGCAACGCGAAGACGGAAGCCAAGCCACGGCGGAAAAGCGTCAAATTCGGCGGCGGCTCCATCTCCCATCTCCTGGCTCCTATCTCCGATCTCCGATCTCAGGCAGGGGAGAAATGTTACTTTTCCAGGACTGATCCCTTTTTGTCCATCGCCTGCCACCGGCCCGGCCAACTGCCCGGTCATCCGCGCTGACGCGGGAAATGCTCCGCCAGCAGCTCGCCGGCCTTTTGCACGCCGTGGATGATGCCCGGCGTGAATTCGGATTTGCGAAAGTAGCCGGTCAGGGCGTCCGCCAGCTTCCGCCAGAATTCATCCCCGCACTTCGCATGAACGCCTTCATCGCCGATGACGGCAAACTTGTGCGCGCGGGGGGACACGAAAATCAGCACACCGTTCCGTTCGGAGGACTGGTTCATGCCCAGGCGCAGGAATTCCGCCTGCGCGGCGGCGACGGGGTCGTCAATGTGTTTGGGGCTGATGCTGACGCGGATTTGGCCGGAGGTCTTGTGTTCGGCATCACGAATCGCCGCGACAATGTTGTCGTGGTGCAGATGCTTGGAGAAGGTTCGCGGGTGCATAAGTTACCAGCTCCCTCCTGCGCCACCGCCGCCAAAACTGCCGCCGCCGCCGGAAAATCCTCCACCAGAAAATCCACCGCCTCCGCTTGAAAAACCACCACCGCCCCAACCATGGCTTGAGCCGCTGCTGGAGAGTAATAACCAAGGAAAAAACATTCCCGATCCTCGCGCGAAAAAAATAATAATGACGATCAACACGATAAATCCAAAGCCAAGGAAGGGACTGCTTGATCCGTGTGGGGTCCGACTGTCTGACACTGTTGCGCCGGTTCCCTTGTATTCGCCCTTGGTGGCGGCGATCACAGCCTGCACACCCGCCGTCAGGCCGCCGTCGAAATCGCCGGCCTTGAAACGCGGCGTAATTTGCTCGTCAATGATTCGCTTGCAAAGGGCGTCGGGCAGGACGCCTTCCAGTCCGTAGCCGACCTCCAGAAACATTTTGTGGTCCTGCACGAAAACGAAGAGCACCGCCCCGTTGTTTTTTCCCTTTTGTCCCGCCTGCCACGAACGCGCCACGCGCACCGTATAATCCTCCACCGACGAGTCCGACTGCATTTTCGGGAAAACGGCCACCACGATTTGATCGGAGCTTTGGCGCTCGAAATCTTCGAGCGTCTTGTTCAACTGCGCCGCCGTGCCGGCGGAGACAACGTGCGCGTAGTCGTTGAAATAGGCCGCCGGCCGAGGCGGAATGACTTCATCCGCCAACAGCCGGAAGGCAAAAACCAAAACCAGGCTGGCGCAAAGACGTCGCACGATTCAAGGGTTGGTTGCCGCCGCCGGTTTGTTGAAATCGAACTGGACCTTGGGCGGCGTCTCGGCTCCGGCGGTGGCGGCGAAATAAGGTTTCTCGTGGAAGCCGAAGAAACCGGCATAGAACACCGCCGGAAACGATTTGACGGCCGTGTTGTAATTCTGGACCGCCTGGTTGAAATCGCGGCGCTCGACGCTGATGCGGTTCTCCGTGCCCTCCAGTTGCGCCTGCAAATCGCGGAAATTCTCCGTCGCCTTCAAATCCGGATACCGCTCCACCACCACCAGCAAACGGGACAAGGCTGACGAAAGCTGGCCTTGGGCCTGTTCAAACGCGGCCAGCTTGGCGGGATCGCTCGGCGCGGTGTTGGGGTCAATCTTCACCTGCCCCACCGACGCCCGCGCCGCGGTGATTTCCGTCAGCGTGGATTTCTCGAAATTGGCGGCGCCGGAAACGGTGGCGACGAGATTGGGGATGAGATCGGCCCGGCGTTGATAGACGTTTTGCACCTGCGCCCATTGGCTGTCCACCGCCTGCGACAGTTTGACGAGGCGATTATAACTCCCGCCCGCCGCCGCAATCAGAATCAAAACCAAGAGGCCCAGCGCCACCAGAACACCCAGAATAACGGCGAGTTTTTTCATGACCGTTACAGTTTAACTTTCCCATGCCGGGTAACAATTACAAAATTTGCCGCTGTCCGTAATCGCGGTTGCCCTCTGCCCTCTGACTTCTGCTCTGTCGAAAACTGACGCACCGACCGCCGCGAACCATTCCCGGTGCAGATTCAGGTGCAGAATGCGTTTCACAATTCTCCTTCTCGTCGCGTCGGCTCGTCGCGCCGAAGCTCCACGAAGGCGGAAGTAAAGCGGAGACGGGTGAATGTTTTGGATGATATAGCCGGAAGACTTGTCGCGCCAGCTTGTCGCGGCGAAGCAATGCAAAGACGGAAGCAAAGCGACGGTGGCTCCAAATCCCAAACCCGGGACGCCAACAAGGCCGGGGAGAAAATTGTCAATAGTGGGGACTGACCCCTTTCTGCCATTGCCAGCGACCGGTGGTTGTTCCATATTGGCCGCGTAAAGCTGCGCCACGCGGCAGGCTGCGTAAAAGGCTTTGCCTCACGCGGTGGGAGATGAATTTTTATTTGAGGTTATGAAGAACTGGATTCAGTTGGCACGGATTACGGTGACGTTGCTGGCCGGGTGTTTCGGCCTCGCTTGGTTGACGGGCTGCGAGTCCCTCCAGGACACGTCGTTCGCCCCGCTCGACGCCAGGCTGGAGCCCATTCCTGGCGGGGGCGCACAACACTTTGTCGTGGTCAATACCAGCGGGCAGGTATTGCACAACTTCCGTTTCCGGGCCTACATGTGGGATGACCGCGCCATCACCTACACGGCGGGTAACAACTCCCCCCTCCCGAGACGCCTCCCGGCAATGACTTACACATCCATGGGTTCCGGCTCCGAATGGGAACCCGGCCAAGTGCGGCGTTTTAGAGATCGCGACTTGAACAGCGAGATTGCCATTCTCAAACCGGTATCCCGGGTGCAGATCGTGGGCAGTTGTGATGAGGGGCGTTTCCGCGAAGACTGGCGGATCACCGGGTCCGGCCAGTTGCAGCGGATGGGCCGCGTAAAAGGCCTTTAGCCTCACGCGGTGGAAAACATTCAACATTCAACTCCGACTTGCGTCGCGAGCGGGCATTCAACTCCGATAAACTCCGTTTCCGCGAGCACGCGACAAAGTCGGTGTCGCGAGCAGGCATCGAATCCCGGAGAACACGGGACGGCTGCTGAAAGCCGCATCGAATTTCTGAATCCACCCGCCTTCGTTCACTCCTGGCTTGTGTTTCATGCTGTTTGTTGCAACAATGCCATTCGAACATTTTCCAAACACGATTCATGAGCCCCAAAGCCGCCAAACCCAAGGAAACGCCGGAGAGCCGCTGGCTCTCCTACCGGCCCGAAATCAAAGTCCTCGATTGCACCATTCGCGACGGCGGATTGATGAACAACCACCATTTCGACGATAAAACCGTGAAGATGGTGTATGACACCTGCGTCGCCGCCGGCGTTGATTACATGGAACTCGGCTACAAGTCGTCGCGCAAAGGCATCAAGCAGGGCGAACATGGCTGTTGGAAATATTGCACCGAGGAGGACATGCGCCGCATCGTCGGCGACAACAAGACGAATCTCAAACTCACCGTCATGGCCGACGCCGAACGTTGTGATTATCACGAGGATATTCTGCCGAAAAAGGACAGCATCCTGGACATGATCCGCGTGGCGACCTACATCACCCAGATTCCTACCGCGCTCGACATGGTCAAGGACGCCCACGACAAGGGCTACGAAACGACCATCAATTTGATGGCCGCCTCGATCATCTCCGACCGCGAATTGGACGAAGGGTTGGAAATGCTCGCCAAATCCGAAGCCAAAACCATTTATCTGGTGGACAGTTTCGGAGCGTTTTACAGCGAGCAGATCCGTTATCTGGTGAAGAAATATCTTTCGCACTGCAAGCCGGCCGGCAAGGAGGTGGGCATGCACATGCACAACAATTTGCAACTGGCCTACGCGAACACCATCGAAGGCATCATCGGGGGCGCCAATTTTCTCGACGCCACGATGGCCGGCCTGGGCCGGGGCGCGGGCAATTGTCCGATGGAATTGCTCATCGGTTTTCTCCGCAACCCGAAATACCAGCTCCGTCCCATCCTCGACTGCGTGCAGAATCACATCGAGCCGATGCGCTCAAAGTTGCTGTGGGGTTACGACCTGCCCTATCTGCTGACGGGTCTCCGCAACCTGCACCCGCGCGCCGCCATCAAGTTCAAGGAAGCCGAACTGAAAGGCGAGAAGGGCGACATCCTCAAATTCCATGATGCCGTCACGGATCAGGAGTGAGAGGGTAGGGCGCGCAGTCCCCCTGCGCGCCGCTCGTCCGCACAACCATTGCGGCGCGCACGGAGTGACGCGCCCTACCTTTTTCAATACGCCAGCACCAGAGCATCCCGGCGGTCACAGACCGCCGCTACAAACCAGACGTAGGGCCGCGCTGCTGAGACTGTCTCAAAACTCAAAACCGGCCTGTGAAAAAGTTGAAAAAGACCATCAAAACACCATCGCTGAGAATCAAAGCGCGTCATATCGAAAATGTGGGGGTCGCGTTTTTGGCAACCCTCGGATCTGGAGAGTTTTGAGACAGTCTC
>Ga0208355_1000996_pt1 | contig 12740 bp, 14 predicted proteins | sample NGESurdeep072012_6_FD_184458 | JGI IMG/M metagenome (GOLD analysis project Ga0208355, IMG submission 184458) | Arctic peat soil microbial communities from Barrow, Alaska - NGEE Surface sample 210-3 deep-072012 (SPAdes) | ecosystem: Environmental > Terrestrial > Soil > Wetlands > Peat ... | reverse complement strand
GAGCCGCTGCCGGCTCGGCTCGGCCCGTTGGTCCGGGCGTGGCGAACCCCATCGGGCCGGGCTCGATGATCGGGCGCGGGCCGTTGAGCGGCACGCTTCCGGGTCCCGGCTCGCCCGGCTTCGTCCCCGGCACCGCCGCATCTCCGCGGGTCGTCCAGATCGTCGCCACGCCGCGGCTCCGCTTCGTGCCCGACGCCGTGATCGTGAAGCAGGGCGAGACGGTCACCTTTGAGGTGACGTCGATGAGCCCGATCATCCATGAGTTCATGGGGTACCGGCGGCCGATGTCGCCGCCGACAAGCCCGGCACCCCGGAGATCGCCGACATCGGGATGATGGAGACGCGCTCCCTCACCTACACCTTCGACGGGCCGGGCCCCTACGCCTTCGCCTGCCACGCGCCGGGCCACTACGAGGCCGGGATGCTCGGCACGATCGCCGTCGTCCCCTGACGCGTCAGCGCGGGCGGCGCGGAAGGCACGTGGGCCCCACACCCCGACGAAGGCGCCCCCAGCCTGGCGGCCGGCGAGTGTCGAGGCGATCACCCGCAGCCCCCAGGAAGGGGTCGCCCCAGATCTCAGCCGGCGACCCTGACCGCGCGCACGATCGCGTCGATCGGTCCGCGGCCGTCCGGGGCACGTCGTCGCACGACCTCGGCTTGGTCGACCCGGAAGCCGGCCAGGTCCGCCGCGACCTCGCCCGGCGTGAACAACACGGTGGGGTCCTGCGGGCCTCCGACGCCGTCCGCCAGGTTCGTTCGATCGTGCCCGACGATCAGCAGCGTCCCGCCGGGCGCGACGGCCGCGGCAGCCCGCGCGTACACGTCGCGTCGCTCGTCGGGCGGGAGATGGATGAAGAACAGCGTCACGAGGTCGAATCGGCTGGCGCCGGGCGTCCACTCCAGGAGATCGGCAAGCTGCCATTCCACTCGAACGCCGCGGGCTGTGGCGAGCGCGCGCCCACGATCGAGCGCGACCTGGGAGAAATCAACCGCCGTGACATGCCAACCCTGGCTCGCCAGCCAGATGGCATTCCGCCCGTCGCCGGCCCCCAGGTCCAGCGCGCGCCCGGGCCGCAGCGATCCGATCTCGTCGACCAGGGTCGGATCGGGTTCGAACGACTCGATCGGGTCTCGCGCTGCGTGGCGCTCGTCCCAGAGCGCACGTCGGCTGGGAGCGGAAGGCTGCTCGGGATCGTTCATCGCTGGCTGCGCCTCACCGCTGGACCCGCCGACCGACCTGCTCGTCCAGGTTCTCGCGTATTCGCATGGCGATTGCCTCCTCGACGACAGTATCGGGGTCCCGCAGGCCACCGAGGGTCGCCCTGACGCCGACGAGGCTCGCGTACAGCGGCGGGCACGTGGGGCAGGCCTCGAGGTGCGTTTCGACGGCCACTCGCGTGGCTCGGACGAGCTCACCGTCGAGGTAGGCGGACACGCGCCGTCGGGCGCGCCAGCAGCGGAGGGGTTGGGCGAGGCTCGCCGCAACGGTCCGGGTGGCCTGCCATCAGGTGACTATTGGCCCAGCGCGTATATAGGCCTGTCACATATATTCGCCCACAGCGTATATACGGCAACGGCACTGCCCCGGCACTGCCCCGGAACTGACCCGACCGGCTCGACACATGGAGGCCAACGGAGCGCGATGGAGCGTCAAAGCGCCACGCATGACATCGATGAGCTCCAGGCCTCGATGCTTCGGTCGCTGGCCAGCGCGCATCGCCTGCGGATCCTGCATCTGCTTGGCGCCCAGCCGTCCGAAGTCAACGAGATCGCCCGCGAGCTCGGCCTGAACCAGGCCGCGGCCTCCCAGCACCTTTCGGCGATGCGGTCCGTCGGCCTCGTGGAGGCGATCCGCGACGGGCGAACCGTCAGCTATCGCCTGGCCGATCCGCAGATCCTGGCTGCCTGCGAGCTCATGCGGGCCGTCCTCGTGCGGCGGCTCTCCAGGCTGGGTGACCTGGCCGCCGCGGCCCACGAGCCGGCCCTCCATGCCCTCCCTGCCACCGAGGTACATCACTCGTGAGCGATTCCCTCTCTCTCGTGCTCTTCTCCGGCACGGACGACAAGCTGATGGCGGCCGCCACGCTTGCGGCCGGCGCCGCCGCGATGGACCGGCCCGTCAACGTGCTCCTCATGTTCTGGGCGCTCGATGCGTTCCGGGCGGATCGCATCGCCACCAACCATGGCCTCGCCTACGACGCCGCACGCCCCCGACCGACCGAGCCCGTGGAGAAGGTTGGCGCCCTTCCCTGGCTGGAGACGTTCCGCCAGGCGAAGGAGATCGGCGAGATGACCATCCGCGCCTGCTCCGGCTCACTCGACACGCTGGGCCTCGATCCGACCGAGCTCGACCCGATCGTCGACAGCGCCGGCGGCATCGCCTCGTTCCTGGTGGCTTCCGAGGGCAGCCAGATCCTCTTCATCTGATCGCTCGCGGCGAGCGCGACGACAAGGAGAACCGTATGGCAGACACGCAGAAGCTGGTCTTCATGGTCCTGCACGGTCCGGATCATCCCGAGCACGCCACCATCCCGTTCGTCATGGGCTGTGCCGCCCTCGCCTCAGACGTCGAGGTCGTGCTGGGCTTCCAGGCGGACGGCGTGGAGCTGGTCCGCGTGGGCGTGGCAGACGGCATCCAGGCGCCCGGCTTCCCGCCCTTCGCAAAGCTCCTGCGGGACTTCCGGGAGCTCGGCGGGTCCCTGCTCGTCTGCGCACCGTGCATGAACAGCCGCGGGATCACCGCCGCGGACCTCATCGAAGGCACCGAAATCGTGGCCGCCGGTCGATTCGTCGCCGAGATCACCTCCGCGACCAACAGCCTCGTCTACTAGGGAGAACGGAACCATGCCTGCCACCATCACCGAGTCCGAGCTCGAAGCCATCACTGCCGACAAGGTCGTCGACGCCCGCGGCGCCGCCTGTCCGGGCCCCCTCCTCGAGGCGAAGAAGGGCATGGGCACGGTGCCGGTCGGAGCCATCATCGAGATCTGGTCGAGCGACCCCGTCACCAAGAGCGACATCGGGGCATGGTCCGCAAAGGTCGGCCATGCGTTCCTCGGCGTGCTCGTCGCCGACGGGTACGAGCGCGTCCTCGTGCGTCGCCAGAAGTAGCCCAACGAAGGATGGCCCGGTGGGGCGCCGAGAGGCGCAGCCGCCGGGCCGATCGGAGCCAGGAGCCGCCGTCCCATGATCGCGCCCGTCGCCGGAGAAGCCCAGGTGGAGGCGCCGGCCTTCGTCCCCCGGATCCTCGTCTTCTCGACGAACAACATCTCGGACCCGGGCATCGACCTCGCCGGAAGCTCGCACATGCACTACTCCCCGGGCGTGATGGTCATGGGGATGCCGTGCACCAGCGGCATCAAGCCCGCCTGGATCGCTCACGCGATCGAGCGGGGCTTCGACGGCGTCTTCGTCGCCTCGGATGGCGATGAGTGCGCCTACCTGCCGGACTGCGCCGAGCGCGCGTCGCGGATCATGGCCCAGGCGCAGGTGCTCCTCAAGGAGGCCGGCCAGTCGCCCCAGCGGCTGAAGATGGCAGCCATCTGCTCGGTCTGTGCCGAGCCGTTTACCAGGCAGGTGACGCAGTTCGCCCAGGCGCTGGTCGCCCTCGGGCCGTCGGGAGTGCGCTGAGCCATGGACTACGACGTGCTCGTCGTCGGCAGCGGCATCGGGGGGATGGAATCCGCCCTGAAGCTCGGCGACATGGGGTTCAAGGTCCTCCTCGTGGAACGTGAGGCAAGCGTGGGCGGGAAGATGATCCTGCTCAGCAAGGTCTTCCCAACCCTCGACTGCGCCAGCTGCATCTCGACGCCGAAGATGGCGTCCACGATCCACCACCCGAACATCACGACCTTCACCTACAGCGAGGTCGACAGGATCCAGCGCGACGGCGACGGCCACTTCCGCGCCCGGATCACGCGGAAGGCGCGTTTCGTGGACGAGGCGGCCTGCACCGGTTGCCAGAAGTGCGAGACGGCCTGCATCGTGGCGGTGCCGGACCAATTCAACGCCGACCTGGTTGCGCGTCGTGCCGCGTACATCGCGTTTCCGCAGGCCGTGCCCAAGAAGGCGGTCATCGACCGCGGTGGCAGCTCGCCGTGCTCCTATGCCTGCCCCGCCGGGATCCAGGCCCACGGCTACGTGGCGCTCATCCGCAGCGGCGAATACGAGAAGGCCTTCCAGCTCGTGCTCGAGGCGACGCCGCTCGCCGGGACCCTGGGCCGCGCGTGCTACGCGCCCTGCGAGACGGATTGCACGCGCGGCGAGCTGGAGGGAACGCTTCCCATCCGGCGGCTCAAGCGGTTCGTCGACGACGTCCATCACGCGACGTTCGACGGGCCCGGCGTCACGGTGGCCCCGCCGAACGGGCGGAAGGTCGCGATCGTCGGCTCCGGGCCAACGGGCCTGACGGCGGCCTGGCAGCTGGCGCGCCACGGGTACGGGGTGAAGATCTTCGAGGCGGCACCCGAGCCCGGCGGCTTCCTGCGCCTCGCGATCCCCGCCTACCGCCTGCCGGCGGAGGTGGTCGCCAGGGACATCAAGAACGTCACCGACATCGGCGTCGAGATCGCCACGAGCTCCCCGGTCGAGGATCTCGACGTGCTGCGGGGCAACGGCTACGACGCGATCCTCCTGGCCACGGGGACGCCGCGCTCCACGAGCCTCGGCGTTCCGGGCGAGGATCGCCATGGCGTCGTCGGTGGCGTCGAGTTCCTGCGGGACGTCCGCCTTGCGCACGCGGCGGAGCTCGAGGGGAGGCGCGTCGTCGTGGTCGGCGGCGGCAACGTGGCGATGGATGCCGCGCGGACCGCGCGCCGTCTTGGAGCAGCCAGCGTGACCGTCGCGTACCGGCGCGGGCGCGAGGAGATGCCGGCCCACCGTGCCGAGGTGGAGGACGCCGAGCGCGAGGGAGTCCAGCTCGCATTCCTGATCGCACCATCCGAGGTGCCCGGTGACGAGCACGGAGACGTTCGCGGCCTCCGCGCCACCAGGATGGCCCTCGGGGCGCCCGATGCCTCCGGCCGGCGGCGTCCGGAACCCATCCGCGGCAGCGAGTTCCTGATGGACTGCGAGGTCCTGATCGTGGCGATCGGCATGGCCCCGGACACCCGCGCGTTCACGTCCCGGGTCTCGGCCAACGCGAACGGCACCCTTCGTGCGGACCCGAAGACGCTCCAGACGGACGTCGCGGACATCTTTGCCGCGGGCGACGTCGTGACGGGCCCCACGGACATCACGCGGGCCGTCGGCGAGGGCCGGCGGGCGGCGTTCATGATCGATCGCTGGCTGCAGGGCGGCGAGATGGCCGGGTTCGACGACCGGCTGCCTGTCGTGAATAAGGAGCAGGTCCTGGCACGCCAGCGAACCTACACGCTTCGCCCCGCGGCGGCGACGCCGTCCGCGTACGACATCGCGCCCCGCGACTTCGACGAGATCGAGCCGCCGATGACCCAGGCCGAGGCACATGACGGTGCGGCCCGCTGCCTGGACTGCGCGGTCTGCAGCGAGTGCGGGGAGTGCGTCGCCGCCTGCCCGGTCGACGGGTGCATCGACCTCCATGCGCGTGACGAGAAGCTGGAGGTGGAGGTCGGCGCCGTGGTGGTCGCCACGGGGTTCAAGCTGTTCGCGGCCGACCTCAAGCCCCAGTACGGCTTCGGGACATACAAGAACGTCATCACCGGCATGCAGATGGACCGCCTTCTCGCGCCGACGCGGCCCTTCAACACGATCCTCCGGCCCGGCGACGGAAAGGTGCCCGAGCGGATCGCCTACGTCCTGTGCACGGGCTCCCGCGACGAGACCGTGGACAACCCGCTCTGCTCGCGGTTCTGCTGCATGTACTCGATCAAGCAGAACCAGCTCCTCATGGGCGCCCTCCCGCTGGCCGACGTGACGGTCCACTACATGGACATCCGGGCTGCCGGCAAGCGCTACGACGAGTTCTACGAGCAGGCCAAGTCCATGGGCGCCACCTACGTGAAGGGCAGGGTGGCGAAGATCACCGAGAAGGACGACGGCGACCTGGTCCTGCGCTACGAGGACATCGAGAACGGCGGGAAGCTCGTCGAGGCCGACTACGACCTGGTCGTGCTGGCGGTCGGCGTGCAGCCCAACAGCGACGCCCAGGGGCTCTTCCCGGCCGGTGAGCTGGCCGTGGACGAGTTCCGCTACGTCGCGGAGCCGAACGAGGACCTGGATCCGGGGGCGACCAGCATCCCCGGGGTCTTCGTGGCCGGCGCCGCCTCCGGCGCCAAGGACATCGTCGACTCGATCCTGCATGCGGGATCGACCGCGGCCCAGGTGGCGGCCCACCTCGAGCGCGCCCGCCTCGAGAAGGTGGGGGTGCCGGCATGAGCCAGCCTGAGCTCGAAGGCGCCTCACCCGGCGCTCGGCGGATCGGGGTCTATGTCTGCCATTGCGGCGGCAACATCTCCGACTACGTGGACGTGGCGAAGGTCGTCGAATTCGTCCAGGGCGACGGCGACGTCGCCGTGGCGCGGACCGCCATGTTCGCCTGCTCGGATGCCTCGCAGCAGGACATGATCGAGGACATCCAGAAGAACCAGCTGGACGGCCTGGTCGTGGCCTCGTGCTCCCCAAAGCTCCACACGTACACGTTCCGCGCCGTGGCGACGCGGGCCGGCCTCAACCCGTACGAGTACTCGCAGGTCAACATCCGGGAGCAGTGCTCCTGGATCCATCGTGACGATCACGAGGGCGCGACCGCCAAGGCGATCGGCCTGGTCCAGGCCGGGATTGCCCGAACGCGCCTGACGGAACCCCTCGAGCCGATCGTCGTGGAGACCACGCCGAAGACCCTGATCATCGGCGGCGGAATCGCGGGCCTCCGGGCGGCCGTCGGGCTCGCCGACATCGGCCTCCAGGTGGTCGTGGTCGAGCGCGAGCTGACGCTGGGCGGATGGGTCGGCCGCTTCGGCGAGCTCTACCCATATGGCAAGGACGGCCACGCCCTCATCGCCGGCCTGGTGGCGGAGATCAAGAAACGCCCGGCCATCACCGTGCTCACGGGTGCCGACGTCGTCGGGAAGTCCGGGAGCTTCGGTAACTACGATGTCGAAGTTCGCGTCGGCGGACCGGGTGCGGGGTCCATCTCCGTTCGGGTCGGCTCGATCATCGTCGCCACGGGGTTCGACTCCTACCAGCCGGAGGCCGGCGAGTTCGGCTACGGCATCGACGGCGTCCTGACGCTGCCGGAGTTCACGGACCTGCTCGATCATTCCACCGGACCCCTCGTCCACGACGGGAAGCTGGTCCGGAGCGTTGTCTACGTCTACTGCGTGGGCAGCCGCCAGGCATCCGACGTCGAGGGTGCCAACGAGTACTGCTCGCGCTTCTGCTGCACGGCCGCGGTCCACGCGTCCGTCCGGGCGGCCGGGCTGGACGCCACGGCCCGCCAGTTCCACCTGTACCGGGACATGCGCACGTACGGGAAGTACGAGACGATCTACACGCGGTCGCGCGAGCTGGGCTCGGTCTACCTGCGGTTCCCCGACGACACGCCGCCCGCGGTCGCGCGGGGCGAGGACGGCCGGCTGGTGGTCACCGTTCGCGACCTCCTCACCGGTGGCGAGGAGCTGGCGATCCCCGCAGATCTCGTCGTCCTGGTGACCGGCATGGTTCCCCGGAAGAACGAGGAGCTGGTGGGCGTCCTCAAGCTTCCCCTGGGCTCGGACGGCTTCTTCAACGAGATTCATCCCAAGCTGCGGCCGGTCGAGACCGTGGTCGGTGGGGTCCTGATCGCCGGTGCCTGCCAGGGACCGAAGTCCTCAGCCGAGAGCGTCGCCTCCGGCCTGGCAGCGGTCACCCAGAGCGCGGCCATCCTGCGCAAGGGCTTCGCCGAGCTCGATCCATTGGTCGCGACGGTGAACACGGACGCGTGCACAGCCTGCGGGAAGTGCCTGGATGCGTGCCCATACGGGGCGATCGCGATGACCAGCCTGGACGGCCGGGAGGTTGCCGTCATCAGCGAGACCGGCTGCAAGGGGTGCGGCGGGTGCGTTCCGATGTGCCCTGAAGACGCGATCGACCTGCGCGGATACACGGACGCCCAGATCCGGGACCAGATCGACAGCCTGCTGGAGGTGTCGGTCGCATGAGCACGCAGAGCAGGGAAGTCCGCGAGATCGTCCGGGAGGAGCCCGTCATGCGCGGACGCATCCTGGAGGCACTCGAGGATGGGCCGCGTACCGTTCCCGAGATCGCGTCCGCGATCGGGCATCCGACCCACGAAGTGCTGTTCTGGGTGATGGGGATGCGCCGCTACGGCTGGCTGCGCGAGGTCAAGGGGCCCGCCGAAGATGGCTATTTCCGATACCAGGCAGAGGAGCGGGCATGACCGCGCAGGTGGATCTCGGGCTCTACGGAGAGCTCCAGAAGTTCGGCGCAGCCGATGTCTCCGCCTGCTTCAGCTGCGGCACGTGCACCGCGAGCTGCCCGCTGGTCACCGAGGACGCCACGTTCCCACGGCGAATGATCCGGTACGCCCAGGTGGGCCTGCGCGACAAGCTGTTGTCGAGCAAGGAGCTGTGGACGTGTTACGCCTGCGGCGAGTGCTCCGAGACCTGCCCCACGCAGGCTGAGCCCAGTGAGTTCATGGCCGCGGCCCGGCGGTTCGCGATCGGCAGCTACGACCGGACCGGGCTTGCCCGCACGATGTATACGCGGCCGGTCCTGGGCACCGCCATCGCCGTCTTCCTGGCGGCCTTCTTCGCCATCTTCATGGCGGCGGGCCACGGAGGCCAGGCCACCGGGTCGCTCGATCTCTTCGGCTTCGTGCCCGAAGACCTCATCCACACCATTGGCATCGTCGTGATGGTGATCGTCGCGCTGGCAGGCCTCGCCGGCATCGTGACGATGGCCCGGCAGGTCGGCCGGGCCGAGGGCGTGGGCTGGCGCACGGTGGTCGGCAGCCGGGCGGCGGTCGGTCGATCCCTGGGAGCGCTCTGGGAAGCGATCGGGCTGGAGTCGCTGGGCCAGCGGCGATACCGCGCGGACTGCGATGCGGACCAGACGGTCGGCGATGCGGACAAGGCAGCGGTCCCCCTCTACCGCCGCCGGTGGCTCCTCCACGCGGTCACGATGTGGGGCTTCCTGGGGCTCCTTGGGGCCACGATCCTCGACTACGGCCTGGCGCTCCTGGGGATCAAGGCGACCGGCACGCCGGTCCCCATCTGGTACCCGGTCCGGCTGCTGGGCACGATCGCCGGGCTGATGCTCGTCTACGGCACCAGCGTGCTCATCCTGGACCGGTTCCGGCGCGCCAACCGGTCCGTGGCCCACTCGACCCCGGCCGACTGGACGCTCCTCGCGCTCCTCTGGATCACCGGCGTCACCGGGTTCGCGCTCGAGGTTGCGCTCTACCTGCCCGGAGCGCCCGGGTGGGGGTACTGGGTCTTCCTCTTCCACGTGGCGGTGGCGATGGAGCTGGTCCTGCTCGCCCCGTTCATGAAGCTCGCGCACGTGCTCTACCGGCCCGTGGCGCTCTTCTTCTACGCGCTCGCTCGGACGCCCGAGCACCCGGATCGTCAAGGAGGTACGACATGACCGCGAGCCTGCCGCACGTGGCACACGAGCACCGCGAGCACCTGCTCCACCAGATCGACCGGATGCCACAGACCGGGGACATGGTGGGGACCGCCTCGCCGGCCGAGCTCGGCCTGCGCATCGACGAGACGTACGTGTTCCTGACGGAGGTCCTGATCCCGCACATGGCGGCCGCCGAGCGAGCGCTCTACCCGGAGCTGGAGCGGATGCTCCAGAGCGTCCATTCCATGGCGCCGCTGCGGCGCGAGCACGACGAGGTCCGCCGATCGACCGCCGAGCTCGCACGGATCCGCGAGCACCTTGGCGACCATCAGATCTCGATCGGCCAGTCGATCGCCCTGCGTCGGGTGATCTTCCGCCTCTACGCGCTCCTGAAGGTGCACCTTGCCGAGGAGCAGGTCTACCTCGACATCCTCGACCGCCGCGAGCTCCCCGAGATGGCCGACGCGCTCGCGGCCGCCATGGCGCATCCGGGCAGCCCGGAGGCCTGAGGCCGCCGCCGCACGGGCGATCGGCCGCCGCGCCGGAGGGCGGTCGGCGCCAACGGAGGCGCCCTCCCGCGAGTTTGCGGCGCTATCCTTGCCGCGCAGTGAGCACCGATCCCCAACCGCAACGCCAGACCACGCGCGCGGCTGTTCCGGGCGCGGACCTCGGCGCGATGCCCGACGAGGACGCGGGCGCGATGCCCGACGAGGACGGGCCGGAGGCCACTGAGGCCGCGATCGAGCCCATCGCGTCCGGATGCGACGACACCGGCCAGCCGGTGCACCGAGGCTGGGCGCCGATGGGCGGCCGACGACGCTGGATGGAGCCGTTCGTCCTCGCGATGGTCGGGGCCACCGGCGGGCACGGCTACGCGCTACAGGCCCAGCTCGATGAGCTCGGAATCTCGAACGGCGCCGTCGATGTCGGCCAGGTCTACCGGACGCTCCGCGACCTCGAGGAGGCCGGCCAGGTTGTCTCGACCTGGTCGTCGGACCGGGTTGGGCCACAGCGCCGCGACTACGTCCTGACCGAGAGCGGGTTCGCGGCGCTCCACGAGTGGGCGGCCGTGATGCGCGAGCGGACCCGCCTGATCGCCGAGTTCGACGAGCTGCACCGGCGCGTGCACCTGGAGCGGCCCGGGTAGTCGACGGGGATCGCGGTGGCAGCCGAGCCCCGCTACCTCGATGCGCGCGCCGTCAGCCAGCCCTCGCTGAGTCGCTTGACCGTCTCCACGAGCGCGAGATACCCGACCACGATCCCGGCCAGCAGGACCCAGTAGAGCGGCGGCAGCCCGGCGAACTCCAGGAGCGCACCGAGCGGGCTGGCCGGGATCAGGACCGCGGCCGCCAGGGCAGCCACGATCGCCACGACCAGCTCGCGGCTGGGCCGGCTGCGCCAGAACGGGCTGCGCTGCGTGCGGATCACGAGCACGACGAGGATCTGGGTGAACAGCGACTCGATGAACCAGCCGGTATGGAACGCCTTCTCGTTCGGCCCGAGGACCAGGAGCAGCAGGCCGAACGTCACGAAGTCGAAGACGGACGAGATCGGGCCGAACACGAGCATGAAGCGCTCCACGCCGTGGATGTCCCAGCGGGCCGGCTTCGCCTCCACCTCCGGATCGACCACGTCGGTGGGGAGCGCCGTCTGCGACGCGTCGTAGATCAGGTTGTTGAGGAGGATCTGGCCGGGCGTCATCGGCAGGAAGGGGAGCAGGAGTGCCGCACCCGCCATGCTCAGCATGTTGCCGAAGTTTGAGCTGGTGCCCATCCGGATGTACTTGAGCGTGTTCGCGAACGTCCGGCGGCCTTCCGTGACGCCCTGGCTGATCGCAGCGAGGCTCGGCTCGAGCAGGATGATGTCCGCGGCGGAGCGGGCCACGTCGGTCGCGTTGTCCACGCTGATCCCGACGTCGGCGACGTGGAGCGCCGGGGCATCGTTGATCCCATCCCCGAGATAGCCGACCACCGCGCCCGACTCCCGGAGCGCCCGGATCACCTGGAGCTTCTGGTCGGGATCGACCCGGGCGAAGATCGTCGTGCCCGGAGCGCGGGCGACCAGCGCCGGGTGCGTCAGCGTCCGCATCTCGTCGCCGGTCAGGATGCCCGCGACCTCCAGCCCGACCTCGCCGGCCGTGTGGCGGGCCACCAGCTCGTTGTCGCCGGTGACGACCTTGAGGGCAACGCCCTGGCGTGCCAGGTCGGCGATCGTCGTCGCCACCCCCGCCTTGGCCGGATCGCTGAAGAGGATCACGCCCTCGAACGTGAGGTCCCGCTCCAGCAGGTCCGCAGCGGCCAGCCCGACCGCGCTCCCTGGCGCCGTGAGCGACGCGAGCTCCTCGGACGAAAGGACGCGCGACGCCACCGCCACCAGGCGGAAGCCATCGGCCGAGGCCCCGTCGACGAGCGCGGCCAGCCGGGTATGTTCCGCCGCGTCGATGGAACGCGCGGTGTGGTCCTCGCGCACGCTCGTGGAGCGCACGACCACGGACTCCGGCGCGCCCTTCGTCACGACGAGGGGCGGTTCGTCCGCCCGCTGCACGACCACGCTCAGGAGGCGGCGCTGGAAGTCGTAGGGGAGCTCGGCGAGCTTCCGGTAGCTCGCCAGGTCCGCGGGCGCCGCCGCCTGCGCGAGGATCGCGGTGTCGAGCGGGTTGGCGAAGCCGGCCTGGAAATGGCTGTTGAGGTAGGCCAGCGCGAGGGCGGTGGCGGCCTCCGTCGCGTCATCGCGGTCGATCCCGGCCGACCGCTCCAGCCGCAGCTTGCCCTCGGTCAGGGTGCCGGTCTTGTCCGTGCACAGGACGGTCACCCCGCCCAGGTTCTGGATCGCGGGCAGGCGCTTCACGAGCACGCCGTGGGCGGCGAGCGCGCGGGCGCCGCGGGTGAGGTTCAGCGTCACGATGGCCGGCAGGAGCTCTGGGGTGAGACCGACGGCGAGGGCGACCGCGAACAGGAGCGACTCGAAGAGCGGGCGCTGGAGCGCAACGTTGATCGCGAACACGCTCACCACGAGCAGCAGCGTGACCCGAGCCACCAGCAGGCCGAACGCCCGGATGCCTTGCTGGAAGTCGGTCTGTGGCGCGCGCTCGGCGAGGCGCTTCGCGATGGCCCCGTAGCTCGTCCGCGCCCCGGTCGCGGTGATCAGGGCGCGACCGGTGCCACTGACCACGCTCGTGCCCAGGAAGACGAACG